>CAEZXB010000003.1_pt1 | contig 78281 bp, 81 predicted proteins | sample 7265151 | NCBI WGS metagenome assembly CAEZXB01 (sample SAMEA6813898, study PRJEB35770) | freshwater metagenome | biome: Freshwater; feature: Freshwater reservoir; material: water | place: Czech Republic | collected 2015-11-04 | depth 0.5m m | reverse complement strand
TCCCCGCATATATTCACACCGCCGACCGGGAGTTACTCGCCCATCCAGAGCGCGCGCTCTCGCCGGAAACCAGCACTCTCTTTGCTCACCTTTCGTTTACCGAGCCTGAAGATGTCTTCGAGCTCCACGACGGAATGAAAATTCAATTAGCTGGCATGGATCTTGTATTCGACCATTCGCCGGGCCATACCGAGGGTTCGGTATGCATTCGCGAAGAGAGCGCTGGGTTGCTCTTTTCGGGTGATGTTCTTTTTAACAATGGAATTGGGCGAACTGATTTGCCTACAAGTTCTCCAGCAAAAATGCGCACTTCACTTTTAAAGGTATTTGAACTCGATGACGCCTATCGTGTCTTTCCGGGTCATGGTCCCACCACGACCATCGGTGATGAACGTTTACATAATGAATACTTAGCAGCTGCACTAGAAGGACGGATCTGATGGCACGCCCTGCTTTTCAAGCACCGAAAGGTGTTGCGGAGTATCTTCCACCGGATTCCGCCGATTTTCTTGCGGTGCGGGAAGGGCTTTCTGCGCCGGCTATCCGATCTGGCTATCTTTACGCAGAAGTTCCAGTCTTTGAAGACACGGCGCTCTTCACTCGCGGCGTAGGTGAATCCACGGATGTCGTTTCAAAAGAGATGTATACCTTTGATGACCGAGGCGGACGCTCGATTTCTCTGCGCCCCGAAGGGACTGTAGGCGTTATTCGTGCGACGATTGAGCACGGATTGGATCGCGGTCAATTACCAGTAAAGCTTTGGTATGCCGGACCTTGTTTTCGTGCAGAACGCCCCCAGCAAGGTCGCTATCGCCAATTCTTTCAGATGGGAATTGAAGCGATTGGTTCCGACGATCCAGCACTTGACGCCGAAGTTATTTCGGTGGCGTATCGCGGTTATCAAGAATTGGGCATCAAGCAATTTCGCCTCGATCTGACTTCACTTGGCGACAAGAATTGTCGCCCACAATATCGAGCGCTACTCGTTGCATTCTTGGCAGATCTTCCGCTTGATGAAGCAACTCGCAAGCGAGCAGAGATTAATCCTTTGCGCGTCTTAGATGACAAGCGAGCCGAAATGATTGAGCTTCTAAAGAACGCACCCTTGATGAAAGATCATCTTTGTAAGGAGTGCGCAGATCACTTCGCTGCAGTATGCCAACACCTCGACGATCTCAAGATTGAATACACCATCGCTCCGCGGATGGTTCGTGGTCTCGACTATTACACCCGCACCACCTTCGAATTTATCCACCCCCTCTTAGGCGCGCAGTCGGGTATCGGTGGAGGTGGCAGATACGACGGCCTGATGGCAGAACTTGGTGGCCAGGATCTCAGTGGCATTGGCTTCGGTCTTGGAATAGATCGCACCTTGCTCGCCATCCGTGCAGAAGCGGGAACTTTCAAAACTTCCGGTTTGGATCTTTACATTGTTCCGATGGGGGACTTGGCACGGCGCAAGGCGTTGATAGTTGCCGATTCGTTGCGATCTGCTGGACTGAGAGTTGATCTTTCTTTCGGAGATCGCGGCCTTAAAGGTGCAATGAAAGCTGCCGATAAGTCTGGGGCAGAATTTTCATTGGTCATTGGGGAAAGTGAACTTACCTCTGGCGCTCTCCAGCTGAAAGAGATGTCAACGGGTGAGTTAATTCCGGCTACGATGGAGAACCTTTCCGAACTACTTCTTGCGAGGCGATCGTGATACGTACCCACTCTGCCGGCACCCTTCGTGCTACTGACGCGGAGACTGTAGTAACTCTTGCAGGCTGGGTCTCTCGCCGTCGTGATCACGGTGGCGTTGCTTTCATTGATCTCCGCGACTCTTCGGGCGTTGTCCAAGTTGTTATCCATGAGACCGATCTTGTTCACGACCTTCGCGCCGAATGGTGCCTCAAGGTCGTCGGCAAAGTCTCACTCAGGCCAGCGGGTAATGAAAACCCAGAGTTACCTACAGGTGCTATCGAGGTTCTAGTAACTGAGATCGAAGTACTGAGCGAATCTGCCGCGCTACCTTTCCCAATCGATGGTGGGGTTGCGGGAAACATTGGCGAGGAAGTGCGTTTGCGCTACCGCTACTTAGATCTTCGGCGCGAAGGACCAGCTAAGGCGCTTCGCTTGCGCTCAAGAGTTACGAATGTCATTCGCAATGTCATGGAGTCTCGCGATTTCCTAGAGATTGAAACCCCTAACCTCACCCGCTCGACGCCTGAAGGCGCCCGCGACTTCTTGGTACCTGTTCGATTACAGCCGGGGAGTTGGTACGCGCTTCCTCAATCGCCACAACTCTTTAAGCAATTGCTTATGGTTGCCGGTATGGAACGGTATTACCAGATTGCTCGCTGTTTCCGTGACGAAGATTTCCGGGCAGATCGTCAACCAGAGTTCACTCAGCTTGATATTGAAATGAGTTTCATTAATCAAGATGACATCATCGAACTAGGTGAGGCGATCGTTGCGCGAGTGTGGAAAGAAGTTCTCGGATACGAGATCACACTTCCGTTGCCGCGAATGACCTACGCAGACGCGATGACGCGCTTTGGATCAGATAAGCCTGACATGCGTTTCGGACTCGAACTGGTGGAAGTTACTGACCATTTCAAAGAGACCACCTTCCGTGTCTTCCAAGCGGAGTATGTGGGCGCTGTGGTGATGCCCGGGGGAGCCTCGCAGGCTCGCCGCGAACTAGATGCCTGGCAAGAGTGGGCAAAGACGCGCGGCGCTAAGGGATTGGCTTATGTGGTCATCGGGGACGACGGCACTCTCTCTGGCCCAGTTGCCAAGAATCTTTCCGAGGTAGAGATCGCCGGATTGCCTTCACTTGTAGGAGCAAAGAACGGTGATGTCATCTTCTTCGCTGCCGGTGACCGCATCTCCTCGTTGGCACTTTTAGGTGCTGCACGTATTGAAATCGGAAAACGTTGCGATCTGATTGATGCTTCTAAGTGGGAATTCCTCTGGGTTGTCGATGCTCCGATGTTTGAGCAGACCGACAATGGTGGTTGGACTGCGGTACATCATCCCTTTACTGGTCCCAAGCCAGAGTTTGAAGCAACTTTTGCGACAGATCCCGGCAGCGCCCTGGCCTATGCCTACGACATTGTCCTCAACGGTACAGAGATCGGCGGCGGTTCTATTCGTATTCATCGCGGTGACATTCAGCAGAAGGTATTTGATGTCATTGGGCTCACCCGCGAAGAAGCCGAGAGCAAATTCGGTTTCCTACTCGAGGCATTCAATTACGGACCACCGCCGCACGGCGGCATTGCGCTTGGATTAGATCGACTCGTGGCACTCTTGGCCGGTGTTGAATCGATCCGCGAGGTGATTGCATTCCCAAAGACAGCCAGTGGTGGAGATCCACTCACTGGTGCGCCGACACCGATCACAATTGCGCAACGACGTGAGGCCGGCATCGACGCTTCCGCGTTGAAGGTCTAGAAAGAAAACACGTGATCTCGGTAGTGCGCCGAACCTTCATTGTGTTCGCACTTGTCGGCGCTTTGGTCGGTTGCAGCGCTCCCACGGATCAATACCCAAAACTCAGTAGTGACGGCCTCTATTTCAAGGTACCGCGATCCTGGAGTGAAGTTCCGGAGAATGTGCTCGCTACCTTTGAGGCGAAAAATACAGATCAGGCGGCGTTAGATCGTTTGGCGGTGGTCCGGTGGCAGGCCGCTTATGCGCCTTCTCGTGTGAGCGCCTCGCAGGTCTTTTCGGCGAAGCCCAGTGACCTTCCCATCGTGTACATCAGAGTGCGTGATCTTTACACGGACGAACGAGATGCGGTCTCGTTAAATACCTTGCGAGATGCGATTTTCCCGATCACGAAGTGGAGCGCTGACCCCACGCTTGCCCATTTCACCTCCCTGTTGGATGAAGAGCTCTCGTTCAAGGGCGGAGCAGGCGTCCACGAACGCTACTCGTTCAGCCAAGACTCAGGCGCGCTCCAGGTGGTCGACCAAAGCGCGCTTCTCTCGCCCGATCGCAATACGCTGTACCTCCTTGTGGTGCGCTGCTCGGAGAGTTGCTTTCAGAAGAATCAAAAGGCCATCGAGGCCATCTCGGCCTCGCTCGTTGTAAGGGGAGCTCGTGGATAACCAGGAAAGCCGCCTGAGGGATTCTGATCGCGTCACGCGCGTTCATTTGACGCCGATCGATCGCTTCAAGTTTCTCATCATTTTTGCGATCGTCTGGTTTGTACTGGTCTGGGCTTCGATGGCCGACAATCCGATCCTCTCTTTCACCGATGCCGCGTACAACGTGTCCCTGCAACGCAAGTGGATCTTCGTCCTGGTCCTCATTGAGGTGTTGCGCCAACTCCACTTCTTGGTTTCTGAATTAGCAGCCCCGTACCACCGCGGATGGGGAAGATACTTTCTTTTCGTTGATCGCTTAGTTCATAAGATCAGTGATTGGAATAGATATCGGATTTCACGCGCGGTCAAATTCTTTCTTTGGGTTGCGCTGCTCGCCGTCATCCTAGGAGCTGTGTACAAGGAGCCACCGGTCAAGGCGCTCTTCTATGCCCCGAAGGCGCTCTGGTCTGCAATGCCTGTGATCGCACAGCTTGCCTTTGCAGTGGTTTTCATCTTGATCCAATTTGTTGCAATGTTCTGGTTCCTTTCGCGCGGAGGGATCGACACCTACTTTCCTGATGACATTAAGACGCGATTTACTGATGTGTGGGGACAAGATCACGTCCTCAATCGCATCCGCGAAAACTTGATGTTCTTGGAACGGCCAGAAGAGATTGAAGCGCACGGCGGTTATGTGCCCGGCGGAGTCTTGCTCTGGGGTCCTCCAGGTACCGGCAAGACGTTGATGGCCGAGTCCATCGCTGGTGAAACCGGCAAGCCTTTCGTCTTTGTTGATCCCGGCGCCTTTAGCAATATGTTTTTCGGTGTCGGTGTCCTCAAGGTAAAGGGTCTCTTTCGCAAATTACGAAAGTTAGCGCTGCGCTATGGCGGGGTTGTCGTCTTCTTCGATGAAGCCGATTCGCTGGGTAATCGTGGATTAGTTCGGGCTGGCGGACCTGGTGCAATGTCTTCACCTACCCCGGCTATTTTCGGTGAAGCCTGTCACGGTGGAAATTATCTCTCTCCCACCACGGCTTCACTGCTTGTGCGCGAGTCCTTTGTCATGGGTTCTGCCGGTGGCGGCGGTAACGGCGGGATGGGCACCTTGCAGGCGCTGCTCACCGAATTGTCAGGGCTACGCAAGCCCCGCGGATTTTTTAACCGAGTCATTCGTCGCGTGCTAGGTATGCGCCCCAAAGAGCCACCGAAGTATCGAATCCTCGTGGTGATGGCTACCAATATGCCTGAAGCCCTTGATGAGGCATTGTTGCGCCCAGGTCGCATCGATCGCATTTATCGCGTGGGTTACCCGAGCAAGGCTGGTCGCGTACGTACCTATCAAGGTTACCTCGATAAGGTCTCACACACACTCACGGCAGAAGATATCGATAAGCTCGCCACCATTACGCCGTACGCCACTGGTGCTTCCATTAAAGACACCATCAATGAGGCGCTCATCATCGCGATCCGAAGCGATCGAAAATACATCACCTGGCCAGATGTCGTGCGTGCGAAGCAATTAAAGGAGCTTGGGCCCCCCGAGGATGTTGAATACATCGAACGTGAACGTCATGCGGTTGCAATCCACGAGGCATGTCATGCAGTGATGGCGCACACGGTTCGACAACACATGTCGATCGATCTTGCGACCATTGAAAAGGGCAGCGATTACCTTGGAATGGTTGCCAGCATCCCGCCTGACGATCAATTCACCCATTGGCGCAGCGAATACGAAGCAGATGTTCTTGTTTCACTTGCTTCACTGGCCGGTGAGCGGATGTTCTTCGGCGGCGATAACTCGTCCGGAGTCTCTGGAGATCTTGAGAGTGCCACCACGGTTGCCAGCTTCATGGAGGGCCACTGGGGAATGGGTTCGACCGTCTCCTCGCACGCCTCTAACCGACGATTTGAAGTCGGTACACCTGGCGGCAAAGGCAAGGGTGCAGAAGATTCTGCAAAGGAGATGCGCCGGGCGCTTGCCGATCGCATCGAAGACAACCTTTCAACGCTTCTGAAGAAGTCAGAAGAGTTACTTGCGGCGAATCGCACTTCAGTATTAGCGGTGGCTCATGCTCTCGAGACATATAAGACGCTTTCAGGTGAAGACGTCACTGCGGTTATTGAAGGAACTGAGGGTGCAGTGGTTGATGGACGTCCGTATTCACGTCCAGAAAACCATACGTTGCTCGAGGAGTATCACGTCGCGGCCCTCAACGCCCATCTGGCTCACAACAAACCAGATATCGCGTTACCCGTCCTGCTCTAATCTCTTGAGTAGCTTGTGAATTCATTCATCAGAGTGAATCCGCACTTGGTGTAAACGCGTTTGGCTGAGTAATTCTCTGCGTAAACGCCTAGGCCAACTTGTTTCGCGCCGAGTTCTTCGCACCTTTCCACCATCGTGGTGACGAGCGCAGTTGCGAGACCATTTCCTCGTTGGGCGGTGTGTGTTGCAATCGAGGCCAAACACAATTCGCCTGATTGCCACTTTACGATCGCGCCCGCTGCCGAAATCTCTCCGGATTGGTCTAAGAGGGTGGTCCATAATTGGATCTCTGGGTCGCCGGGTTTTACCGATGCGTCGGGTGAATGCGCTTCTAGGAAATTCGCGATCTGCACATCGGATGCCGGCTCTGGCAACTCTGCCTTTGTCTCGCGCAGGTTTAATGATCGTGCAAAGAAATCCCACGTACCGCGAATGTGCGATTGATCCGGCGCAGGGGCATTGCGGGGGAGTGTGAAGCGCTCCCATGAAGCAAGGGCGTTCGCCTGGGGGCCAAAGGCGATGCCAAACCCTTCAGAGTTGGTGACCCAGAGGGTTCCCTCTTCCTGGATGGCATCGGCAAATTTCTCCGGTGCAATGGCGAAGCGGAGGTAGTTATTGATTCCAAAGAGCCTGTCGGCGGCCGCGATTAATTCCGGGAAGTCGAGATGCGTCGCCACATAGCGATCGTAATCCCGATTAGGCTGAGGTGGTGCTCTTTGATTCGCCCCGAAATAGCGTCGCGCCGTTGGCGGCCCGCATGCGACCGCAAACGCGCGATGAGGTAGTCAGTCAAGATCACTTACTTGGCGAAGGCGCACCTCTGCGTCGGCTGATTGATGGCGCGCCTGGGTCTATGTCGAGCGTCATCCTGTACGGGCCGCCCGGATCAGGAAAGACCACACTTGCGCAATTGATCGCACAGAGCGGCTCTCGAGAATTTGTAGAGATCTCCGCTGTCTCCGCAGGTGTGAAGGAGGTTCGTGAGGCACTCGAGCGCGCGCGTTTCGATCTTGGGTCCTCGGGTAGGGAGACGGTGCTCTTCATCGATGAAGTGCACCGTTTTAGTAAGGCACAACAAGACGCACTCCTGCCGGCAGTAGAGAATCGACTTGTCACGCTGGTCGCTGCGACCACTGAGAATCCCTCTTTTTCGATCATTACGCCTCTGCTTTCTCGGTCGCTTCTCATTACCTTGCGAGCCCACTCAGATCAGGAAGTGGGAGTGCTCATTGACAGGGCAGTCCTGGCTACACATGGCCTTGCTGGAAAGTATCGCGTGGACGTACAAGCGAGAGATGCATTGATCACCTTTGCTCAAGGAGACGCAAGGCGAGCTCTCACCTATTTGGAAGCTGGAGTTGCACTCCTCTCCGAAGGCGATGAGCTCACCAGCGAGATTCTGGCTAAGGCAGTCGATCGAGTCATTGCATCACTCGACGGTGATACCCACTACGACATGGCGAGCGCATTCATAAAGAGCATCCGAGGTTCTGATGTGGATGCCGCAATGCACTACTTGGCGCGCATGCTTGAGTCGGGGGAGGATCCTCGCTTCATAGCCCGTCGCCTCATGATCAGTGCGAGCGAAGATGTGGGATTAGCTGACCCCAGCGCATTAGGCGTTGCTGTTGCTGCGGCGAACGCGGTAGCCATGATTGGCATGCCTGAAGCGCGGATCATTTTGGCGGAGGCGACGGCCTACCTGGCGGTGGCTCCAAAATCTAACGCCGCCTATCTTGCCGTTGACGCCGCCATTGCAGATGTGCGGGCTGGTAGATCCGGACCGATACCGGCCCACCTTCGGGATGCCCATTCGAGTGCGCTACGCGATGATCGCGCCCGGGAATCGCGCCAGAGCGCTCCCTACCGGTACCCTCACGACTATCCAGAAGGTGTGGTGGCCGGCTCATACCTGCCCGAGGCACTCCAAGGACGAACGTATTACGAGCCCACGGATCATGGTTTCGAGGCCCGCGTTCGACAGAGTTTGTCCAAGATCAAAGCGATCTTGTGGGGTGAAGGGCAGGAGTAAAGATGAGCGTTGGAGATATCGCCGGTTTAGTCGCCGCGGGAGCCTTGTTGATCTTTGTGTTGGCGTTCGCTGTTCCTCTCATGAAATTAGGGCGAGTGTTAGATGAGACCTCTAATGTCATCAAGGCGGTGGGTAGCAAAACCATGCCCCTCATGGATGAGGTCACCACAACTGTCACGCTGACTAACACTCAACTAGAACGTGTCGATGCGATCACTCGTAACGTGCAAAGCACAACCGAGAGCATCTCAGGTCTCACACAATCTTTCACCGATACTTTGAGCGGACCGTTGATGAAGGCAGCAGCCTTCTCGCTTGGTTTGCGTAAGAGCGCACGCGATCGTGGTCGCGGCGAAGACGAATATCCACGCAGACGTCGTACGCGTCGCAACCACTCGGAGTAATTTTTCATGGAATCAGCAGAGATCCGTCGTCGTTGGCTTGCCTTCTTTGAAAACGGAAATTCCCAAGGGCTCAACCACGCGGTCGTGCCGTCGGCTTCCCTCATTGCAGACGATCCCAATCTCTTGCTTGTCAACGCCGGAATGGTGCCTTTCAAGCCTTACTTCCTTGGCGAACTAGCAACGCCATATCCACGAGCAACAAGCGTGCAGAAGTGCGTTCGAACTCTTGATATCGACGAAGTGGGCAAGACGACGCGCCACGCGTCTTTCTTTCAGATGTGTGGAAACTTCTCGTTTGGTGACTACTTCAAAGAAGGTGCGATCGCCCTCGCTTGGGAGTTGCTTACCAAGCCGATCGCAGATGGCGGATTTGGTTTTCCAGAAGAGCGTCTTTGGGTCACGGTCTATTTAGATGACGACGAGGCTGCTGATATTTGGCATAAGCAAGTTGGGGTGCCGAAAGAACGCATTCAACGTCGCGACATGGCAGACAACTTCTGGTCTATGGGCGTGCCCGGTCCATGCGGCCCATGCAGCGAGATTTACTACGATCGTGGCCCAGAGTACGGCCGCGAAGGCGGACCGATTGCCGATGAGGATCGCTATCTAGAAGTGTGGAACCTCGTCTTCATGCAATTTGAACGCGGCGCTGGTGGCGGAAAAGATAGCTATCCCATACTCGGCGAATTGCCTGCAAAGAATATTGATACGGGACTTGGGTTAGAACGCACAGCCGCGCTACTCCAAGGTGTCGAAAATATTTACGAAATCGATACCACCATGATGATCCTCAATCGCGCAAGCGCCATCACGGGTGTTAAATATGGCCAAGATCCGCTTGCAGATGTGCGTCTGCGGGTGATCGCGGATCATGCACGCACGAGTGCGATGTTGATCGGTGACGGAGTCACTCCTGGAAACGAAGGTCGTGGTTATGTTCTGCGCCGCATGATGCGCCGCACTGTACGTAATATGCGCCTGCTTGGCGCGCATGATCCGATCATGAGCCAACTGATCGACTCCAGCATCCTTGCCATGGGGCCGCAATATCCAGACCTCGAAACTGATCGCAAGCGTATCGAAAGCGTGGCGGTTTCTGAGGAAGAGTCTTTCTTGCAGACGTTGCGTGCTGGCACACAGATTTTCGATTTAGCAGCGCAGAGCACCAAGAGCAGTGGCGCCACCCAAATCGCAGGTGACGAAGTATTCAAACTGCACGACACCTTTGGATTCCCCTTTGATCTTACGCTTGAGATGGCTTCCGAAGCAGGGCTCGCGGTCGACGAAGAGGGATTCCGTCGATTGATGAAGGAACAGCGTGATCGAGCTAAAGCAGATGCACGCGCCAAGAAGAGCGGCCACGCAGACCTTTCTGCTTACCGTGAAATTCTTGAACGCGCTGGCGCATCCAAATTCCTTGGGTATGAACGACTCGAAGTTGAATCCCGCGTCGCCGGAATTCTTCATGGCGGCGTTAAAGTTGACAGCGCCCAGATGGGTGACGAAGTAGAGATCGTTCTTGAGCAGACTCCGTTCTACGCTGAAGGCGGTGGACAGCTTGCAGATGGCGGCATCATCCAAACAAGCGATGGTGCCATTATCGAAATTGATGACGTGCAATCACCTTTGCCAGGTTTGATCGTGCACCGTGGGCGAGTTATTGATGGTTCATTTGCAGTTGCCGCCGGAGCTCACGCCAAGATTGATACCGACCGCCGGCACGCCATCTCGCGTGCTCACACTGCAACCCACTTGGTGCACAAGGCCTTTCGCGAGCATCTCGGTGAAACCGCAACTCAGGCTGGTTCGGAGAATGCGCCGGGTCGCTTCCGTTTCGACTTTGCTGCTACCGGAGCCATTCCGCTCTCCATGATGCAAGAGGTGGAAGCGCAAGTTAACGGTGTTCTCTCGGAGGACTTGGCAGTTACTTCACAGATCATGACATTGCCTGAAGCTAAGGCGATGGGTGCCATGGCGCTCTTTGGCGAAAAATATGGCGAAAGCGTGCGTGTGGTGAGTGTGGGCGAATGGACAAGCGAATTGTGTGGCGGCACACACGCTGAGCGTTCTGGCCAACTCGGCGTCGTTAAATTGCTGGGTGAATCTTCAATTGGAGCGGGCGTACGACGCGTAGAAGCCCTGGTCGGGCGAGATGCTTACTCGTTCCTCGCTCGTGAATACACCCTGCTCAACTCTCTGACTGAAATTATTAAGGGAGCACGCACTGAAGAACTTCCGGAACGCATCAATAATTTAGTGACGCGTTTACGTGAGGTTGAGAAGGAATTATCTGCGGTACGAGCAGCGGCGTTGATGGAAGGTTCCGCAGCAATTCTCGCCGAAGCAAAGAGTTTTGGAGAAGTAACTCTTATCGCGCATCGCGCACCCAGCGGAGCTTCAGCTGATGATGTACGCAAATTGGCCCTCGATCTCAAGGAGCGCCTGAAGGGACGCAACGCAGTGGTTGCGATCGCAGGAGATATCGACTCCAAGCCTTTCATGATCGTGGCGACCGACGAAGGCGCACGCGCACATGGGGCGAGCGCGGGTGCATTAGCTAAGAGCGCAGCAAGTGTTCTCGGCGGGGGCGGCGGAGGTAAGGATGACCTCGCTCAAGGCGGCGGTGTCGACGTGTCGAAGATTGGCGAGGCCCTAGCCGCTGTCACAACCTCGGTGCAAGCACTCAAGTAATGCGCCTGGGACGTCGTCTAGGAATTGATTACGGAAGCGTGCGCGTAGGCGTAGCCATCTGTGATCCTCACGGGCTTCTTGCAACACCTTATGAAACGCTTCCGACGAACACGTCCGTTGCCGATATTTTGAGAATCGTCCGCGAGGAAGAAGTCATCGAGATCGTTCTTGGACTTCCGCGACATCTCAACGGTAGTGAGGGCGCCTCGGCCGAGTTGGTCCGTGCTTTTGCAGAAGAGCTACGTGCCAGTCAGGTACCCATCAGATTTGTTGACGAACGCAGCACAACACTGTCGGCCGCCTCACACTTGCGACAGAGTGGGCGAACGGCGAAGAATTCCAAATCGATCATTGATCAAGCCACTGCAGTGATCATCTTGCAAGGAGCATTGGACGCCGAGCGCAACGGTCGTCTTCCTGGTGAGGTGTTGGTATGAAGAAGCGTCTGGCATTCATTTTGATTCCAGCTGCTCTCGTACTTGCCCTCTTGTCCTATTTCACCTCTCGCCCGCCGGACCTAGATTTTCCCGCTGATAGCGCTACAACGGCCGTTGATTTCACTATCGCTCCAGGCGAAACCGGAAGTCAGATCGCACATGCCTTAGCAAAAGCCGGAGTCGTGAAAACTTGGGAGTCCTTCTTTAATGCAGCAGCAGCGGATAAGAGATCACTTACCTTGCAACCTGGAACCCGCAAGATACATCTCCATCAGCAAGCGGCTCTGGCATTAGAAGAGCTGTTGGATACAAAGCTTCTGGTCGGTGTGGTGCGTATTCCGGAAGGCGCTCGGGTATCGAACGTCATCACAATCATGGTCGCGCAAGGTTTTGATGAAAAAGAGGTGCGATTAGCGCTAAAGAATGCAAAAACGCCATGGGGGAGTGTGGAAGGTTCACTCTTTCCGGCCACTTACGCCTTTCCCAAGACAACATCGGCAGAGTCCGCGGTCGCTCAAATGATTCAAACCGCAAAGGGGAAACTGCACGATCTTAAAGTTGAAGAGCGTGCGCAAATTCTCGGGCTTTCAACTCTTCAGGTCCTTACGGTTGCATCACTGGTACAAGCCGAGGCCGACGAGGGGGACTTCTCTAAGGTCGCTCGCGTCGTTTACAACCGCTTGGCAGATGGAATGCGCCTGCAATTGGATACCACGGTCCTTTATGCATTGAACGAGCAAGGCAGGATTAAGGTCACCAACAAGGATTTAGAGGTTTCCTCCAAGTACAACACCTACACGCACGCTGGTTTACCTCCGGGTCCTATCGGTAACCCAGGTAGTAAGGCGATTGAGGCGGCCCTTACCCCGGCGGAAGGTCCTTGGCTCTTTTTTATCACGGTGAAGCCCCGCGATACTCGTTTCACCGCATCAGAAAGTGAGTTCTACAAGTGGAAGAGCGAGTATCAGAAGAATTACGCTGCCGGGGCCTTTAAGGTGGCGTCATGAAATGCGCAGTTCTTGGTTCGCCAATTGCACATTCAAGGTCCCCGCAATTACACCTCGCGGGTTACGCATACTTAGGTCTCGATTGGAGTTATGAGCGGATCGAATTAGGTAAGGGTGAACTCGCTGGCTTCGTCGCAGGTTTGGATGAGACATGGGCAGGTCTCTCGCTCACCATGCCGTTGAAGGAAGAAGCGTTGGCTTTGGCTAGTCATGTCGATCCGCTCGCCCATCGTGTGGGAGGGGCCAACACTCTTGTGCGTCACGGTGATCAATGGCGGGCTTACAACACTGATGTCCTTGGTTTTGCTCAGATATTCAAGAATCAATCCCGAATGGGGAACGTCTCGGTCCTCGGAGGTGGCGCAACGGCTAGAGCGGCGTTGGCCGCGCTACAACCGTATGACGTTCAAGTGAGTGTTTACCTAAGAAGTTCACATCGCCTCGCATCCATAGAGAAGGCCTTTGGCGGCAAGAGCGACCACCTCATCATTAAGGAATGGAGTGCGCGCGCGGAGGCACTAGCGGATCCGATTCTCATTTCAACTACGCCCGAAGGCGCTAGTGATGATCTCGCCGAGATAGTTCACGATCGCTCAGTTGGTATACACACCACCTTGTTTATTGACGCACTCTATGGCAATTGGCCAACACCGCTGGCTGGCGCACTTTCGTCTCAAGGAAGTGAAGTTCTTGGTGGGAAGACCTTATTGGTTTACCAAGCTGTGGAGCAGATTCGACTCATGACTGATATCAATTTTAACCTTCTTGAAATGGAGTCGCTGCTTTTCCAGGCTGTGGAAAAGTAACTTGCCTTCTTCCTGACGTTATTACTCTGCCAACATGCAACAGAGTATTTTCGAATTAGTTGGCGCCGCACTCTTCCTCCTCGCTCTCTCGATCTGTGACATCAGAACCTTGCGGATACCCAACCGCGCCACCGCGCTCTTTCTGCTCTGGGAGTCGCTCTGTATTGCTGCCAAGGAAGAGTTTCCCTCGGGTTCCCTGGGGCTCTCTCTTCTTACCGCCCTCCTCTGGGGAGTGCTTGCTCTTTCACTCGGTATGGGCGGCGGTGACTTCAAGTTGCTCTTTCCCTTAGCTCTCCTGCTCCGTTCACCCGCGCATCTCTTTTACATGCTCTCTTTAGCCGCAACCCTGGGCGGGCTCTTCTCGCTCGCGAAGCGATACCGCTTGACCAAAGCGCTCCCGTTCGCACCTTTTCTAGCTGGTTCTGCGCTGATCGTGCTCTTCTTTTAGGGGTAAATAGGGTAAATCGGAGCGAAGCGCTAGCCGCCTCTGTCAGAATAGGTCCATGTTGAGATGGCTCACCGCTGGAGAATCACACGGCCCTGCCTTGGTCGCGATCTTAGAAGGCATGCCCGCTGGAGTAGTCGTGACTACCGCCCATATCGACGCGGACCTGGCCAGACGTCGCCTCGGTGTAGGGCGAGGCGCACGGCAGAGTTTCGAAGCGGACAAAGTGACCCTTCAGGGCGGCGTGCGCCACGGATTGAGTCAAGGTGGTCCCATCGCGATCGAAGTGGCAAATAGTGAGTGGCCCAAGTGGAGCGAAGTGATGTCTGCAGATCCAGTCGCACCTGAGATCCTTGAAGGTTTGGGTCGCAACGCCCCGCTTACTCGCCCCAGGCCCGGACATGCAGATTTGGTGGGCATGCAGAAATATGGATTCGACGATGCGCGTCCGGTGTTGGAACGTGCAAGTGCCCGTGAGACAGCAGCACGGGTTGCGTTGGGTAGCGTCGCGCGCGCATTCCTCTCGCAAGCAGCGGGTATCGAAATTGTCAGCCACGTCATCTCAATCGGAGGTGCCGTTGTTGCAGACGGCGCTCGGCTTCCCGGACCTGGTGATGCCTTAGCCGTCGATGCGGACCCTGTGCGTGCTTTTGATGCGGTCGGTAGTGCCGCCATGCAAGCAGAGATTGCAGATGCCCATAAGGATGGCGACACGCTTGGTGGTGTCGTTGAAGTATTGGCTTATGGATTACCCCCTGGTCTGGGATCGCATGTCCACTGGGATCGACGCCTCGATGCGCGACTTGCAGCTGCACTCATGGGCATTCAGGCGATTAAGGGCGTAGAAGTGGGTGATGGTTTTCTCACGGCTACGAGACGTGGATCGGTGGCACATGATGAAATTGATCCAAGTGCAAGTGGGCGATTTGTGCGACGCAGCGGTCGGGCAGGCGGAACTGAAGGTGGCATGTCTACCGGCGAGGTGCTGCGAGTTCGTGCTGCTATGAAGCCGATCAGCACCGTACCCAAAGCTCTCGATACGGTAGATGTTTCTACCGGTGAATCTGCCAAAGCTATTAACCAACGCTCCGACGTATGTGCCGTTCCCGCTGCGGGTGTGGTGGCTGAAGCGATGGTGGCTTTGGTCTTAGCCGATTCTTTGCTTGAGAAATTTGGTGGTGACTCCGTTGCCGAGACGAAGCGAAATGTGCGTGCCTACCTCGATAGCATTCCGGGTTACTAATGCCTCCGAAAGTTATCTTGATCGGGCCACCTGGTGCCGGAAAATCAACTGTCGGTAGATTATTAGCTCACCGGACTGATCAATTATTTGCTGATACGGATGCTCTGATTGAACTTGAGGCGCAAAAATCAATTTCAGATATTTTTGTCGATGATGGGGAACCGGCTTTTAGGCAGTTGGAAAGACGCGTGGTCCTCGATGCTCTCAAGAGTTCTGAAGGCGTGCTCGCGTTAGGTGGGGGTTCAATTCTTGACTCCGATGTATGCGCGGCGATCAAACTCTTCAACGCCCAAGGTGGGGCAACCGTATATCTCGCGGTGACGCTTGCCGGTGCAGCCCCGCGTGTGGGATTTAATCGTGATCGTCCGCTATTGCTAGGCAATCCACGAGCACAATGGCAAACGCTGTTAGACGCCAGGCGCTCCATCTATGAGGATTTAGCCACCATTCAGATCGACACAAGTGATACATCTGCAAATGTGATTGCAGATGCGCTTGCCGAACAGATCGGTGCAAGAGCGTGATTATTACAGTCGCGGCGGCTGATCGTACTTACAACGTCACGATCGAGGCAGAGATTTTCGATTCGCTGATGTCGAGCTTCTCACCGGAGACGCGCATTGCATTGGTGGTGCCCAAGAGTTTGTCTGAAGGCGCGCTTGCTGAGTTCGTCGGCCGGTTATCTGCTCGTCCTGAAACCATTCTCATCTCCACCCCAGATGGCGAAGCGCAAAAGAGCGTCGCCACATTGGAATCAGCGTGGAACCAATTGGGAGCCGCAGGATTCACCAGGAACGATTGCATTGTTGCGATAGGGGGTGGTGCTACTACTGATCTGGCTGGGTTTCTTGCGTCGTCGTGGTTGCGCGGCATTGAGTGGTATGCAGTTCCTACTTCTCTTGCTGGAATGGTCGACGCTGCGGTGGGCGGCAAAACCGGGATCAATACAAATGCAGGAAAGAATTTGGTAGGAGCCTTCTACTCCCCGTCTGCGGTTTTCATTTCACCTCGATTCCTCACTTCTCTGCCCGACGCTGATTTGGCCGCTGGGTTGGCAGAGGTTATTAAGTGCGGTTTTATCTCAGACCTTAAGATTTTGGATTTGGTATCCGCAGCCGGAGCTCAGACATTGCAAGACCTTGCCCTTCTCGAAGAGCTCATTTGTCGTGCAGTACAAGTAAAAGCCGATGTTGTCTCACAGGACTTTAAAGAGTCTGGTCTACGAGAGATATTGAACTACGGACATACTCTTGGTCACGCTATTGAAAAACAGCAGAACTATGCGATGCGCCACGGCGATGCGGTTGCCATTGGAATGGTCTTCGCTGCCGAACTGGCTCACCTTTCAGGTTTTATTTCTGCCGGAGACGTGGCACTTCACCGCAGTATTTTGCGCAGCATCGGCCTCTCGGTCACCTATGCCGGACCATGGGCGCAGTTGCGATCCGCGATGTCAATCGACAAGAAGAGCAGAGGTGGAATGCTTCGCTTCGTAGTGCTGGATGCTCTGGGAAGCGTGCGCCGCCTAGAAGGCCCTAATGAAGAGATTCTTATGCAGGCATATGAGAGGCTTCAACCATGAAGGTTTTGATAATTAATGGTCCTAATCTCGGACGCTTGGGAACTCGCGAGCCCGAGGTATATGGAACTACTACGCATGCAGATTTAGTGAAGGTCTGTGAAACAAGTGGCGCCGAGGTCGGCCTTGAAGTAGAGGTACGCCAGAGCGACGACGAGGCACAGATCATTAAGTGGCTCCATGATTGCGCCGATACGACGACGCCAGTCATTATGAATCCCGCGGCTTTCACCCATTATTCGATTGCTATTCGCGACGCCGCTGCCATGCTGACGGCTCCGCTCATCGAGGTCCACATCTCAAACCCCCATACTCGCGAGGAATTCCGACATGTTTCGGTGATTTCGGCAGTGGCACATGGGGTCATTGCGGGCTTTGGAGTGAACTCCTATCGCCTAGCCCTCAAGGCAATGTCTGATCTTCTCGTACGGTAGAATCGTCCGGCGTGGCCGAGCGGCCCGGTGAATACAGGAGTCAAAGTGGCCTCGACTAATGAACTGAAGAACGGCATGACCCTTGACCTCGAAGGTCAACTTTGGAACGTCGTTGACTTCCAGCATGTGAAACCCGGCAAGGGTCCAGCCTTCGTGCGCACCAAGCTTAAGCATGTTCTTTCAGGCAAAGTTGTAGACAAGACCTTCAATGCCGGCGTCAAGGTGGAAGTTGCGATCGTTGAGAAGCGCGATATGACCTACCTCTATCACGATGGCGATGGTTACGTATTCATGGATAAGGGAAATTTCGATCAGATCACCATTGGTGACCCCACGGTCGGTGATGCTTCTAAGTACATGCTGGAAAATACAGATGCCGTTGTTGCACTGCATGAAGGCAATCCGCTCTATGTGGAATTGCCCGCCTCGGCTGAACTCACCATTACGTACACCGAGCCTGGTCTTCAAGGAGATCGCTCGTCCGGTGGCACCAAGCCAGCCACCGTTGAGACAGGTGTTGAAGTGCAAGTACCGCTCTTCATTAACAACGGGGAGAAGATCCGCGTAGATACACGCGATGGTTCTTATCTCGGTCGCGCAAACTAAGTGGCAGCTCGCAGTAAAGCCCGCAAACGCGCTCTTGATGTTTTATATGAGAGCGACATTCGAAATGGTGACGCCTTAGAAATTTTGGCATCCCGCAAGGAACAGGCGGATCCACCTGTGGGGGAGTACGCCACTGTGTTGGTCGAAGGAGTGCTGGCGCATCGTTCTCGTATCGATGAAGTGATAGAGACCTATGCGCAAGGCTGGGAGATCGGACGGATGCCAGCAGTCGATAGAAACATTTTGCGAATCGCCCTCTTTGAGATCCTTTATCAAAAAGAAATTGATACGGCCGTGGCTATTGATGAAGCGGTGGAATTAGCTAAGGCGCTCTCCACTGATGATTCACCTGGATACATCAACGGCCTATTAGGTCGCGTGGCTCCGATTGCTAATTCATTAAGTGGAGAATAGTTCTTATAGTAAAATCTGGAATGATCTTTGGATTATCGATCGCTTTTAGGTGTGTGCATGATGCCTAGGGAGACACACGCTGAGATGTAATCCTGCGGCGACATCGCAGCCAGCATGCTGAGTAGCGCTAAATCGGATCGACGCATGGAGAGCACTTGCCCATTCCAATCTCCCCGCGCCCGTTCGATCCCAAGCGCAAACCTTTTGAGGGGCATGACGGTAGTCGCTGTTGAGGCGCGCAAGGCAGTTAAGTCGAGGAGCGGTCGTACAGGAACCGAGCTGGGTTTGGCGGGCGTCGGGTCAGGAAAGAATTCGGATACTGGCACTCCATAGAATGCCGCTAGACGCTCAAGGTTGACGGCTGTTATGGAACGATCCCCGCGTTCATAAGAGCCCACCACCACGCTCTTCCATCGCCCTGAACTCCGTTCTTCGAGATCGTTGAGACTGAGTTTCTGTTGTTTGCGCACTTCCCGAAGGCGTATGCCTAATTCTTGGGCGGGCGTGAGGACTTCGCTCTCTTCCATGGATAACCTCCCGTAGATGGTGGCTGGATCCTATGAGTGGCCACCGGGCCATCCGCAAGACTCTCTTTGGCGGGTGTGGAATCGACACGCCGCGACTCGCAGGACTCTGTGTGCGGCGCTGCTCTGTCGGATAGGTTGTGGCCACATCCTTTAACGAGCCGTCCCGTGAGGCGGAGAAGGAGGTAGTTCGATGGATGCTGCCCTCCGTGAGGTTTTAGACTCCGGCGACATTAATCGCGCGCTTTCGCGTATCGCGCATGAAATCCTTGAAAAAAATAAGGGAGTAACTGATTTAGTTCTCCTTGGCATACCTACTCGGGGCGCTCATTTAGCGGAGCGCTTGGCAAAGGCCATTGAAAGTATCGAGGGCGTCTCCATTCCTGTAGGGACCATCGACGTCACGCTTCATCGCGATGATCTTCGCTCGCGACCAGCTCGTGCGCTGCTGCCTACGGTCATTCCGGTAAGTGGTATCGACGGTAAGAGAGTCGTTCTTGTGGATGATGTGCTCTTCTCTGGTCGCACCATCCGCGCAGCCCTCGATGCGATGGGGGAGTTGGGTCGACCAGCGCAGGTGCAATTAGCTGTGCTGGTGGACCGTGGACATCGCGACTTGCCCATCAGGGCTGATTATGTGGGCAAGAATCTGCCCACCTCTCTCAAGGAGCACGTTCGTGTTTCGATCACGGAGATCGACGGAAATGACTCGGTCAGTATTTCTGGAACACCGGGCGGTAGCGAATGAAGCGCCATTTACTCTCGGCATCAGATCTCACCCTCGAGGATGCCGTACTTATTCTTGACACAGCCGAAGAGTTGGCAAAGTTAGTCGATGGTCCGGTGAAGAAATTGCCCACCCTCCGTGGTCGCACGGTGGTGAATCTCTTTTATGAGGATTCCACGCGTACGCGAATCTCTTTTGAAGCAGCCGCAAAGCGACTCTCTGCAGACGTCATTAACTTCACCGCAAAAGGGTCAAGTGTGAGTAAGGGTGAGAGTCTTAAAGATACGGCGCTCACTTTGCAGGCAATGGGCGCCGATGCTGTCATCGTACGTCACTCAGCCTCGGGCGCGGCTCATCAATTAGCGGCCTCTGGTTGGATCGCCGGGTCGGTGATCAATGCCGGTGACGGTACTCATGAGCATCCTTCTCAAGCACTGCTGGATGCCTACACGATGCGTCGTCATTTACGCGATGGAAAAGGTGACCTTGCAGGTGTTCGGGTCACAATCGTGGGCGACGTTCTTCATTCACGAGTTGCTCGGAGTAACGTGCTTTTACTTGCAACTTTGGGCGCCGACGTAACATTGGTGGCGCCACCCACGTTGATTCCATACGGTGTCGAGCAATGGCCGTGCCAAATTTCCTATGACCTCGACAAGGTGCTTCCACGCACGGATGCATTGATGATGCTGCGCGTGCAAGGTGAGCGTATGAACAATGCTTTCTTCCCATCGACGCGCGAATACTCTCGAGGTTACGGTCTCGACGATAAGCGCGTAGCGGCGCTCTCGTCGAAGGCGATTGTCATGCATCCAGGCCCGATGAACCGCGGGTTAGAGATTTCGGCTGGCGCTGCAGATGGACTGCGCTCAGTCATTGTTGAACAAGTGGCAAATGGTGTGAGTGTTCGAATGGCGATTCTTTACTTGCTCCTAGGTGGAGCTTCAATCGAGGAGGTGTCCTCATGAGCGGTTATCTCCTCAGGGGTGTTTCGTTACTTGGCGAGGCGCAGGTAGATGTTCTTATTGATGGCGGCATCATTAGCGAAGTCTCCAAGAAGCCTTTAGCTCCTACCGGTGTGCACACGATTGACTGTGATGGTCTTGTTGCACTCCCTGGTCTGGTCGATCTGCATACGCACTTACGCGAACCAGGACGCGAGGATAGCGAAACCGTTGAATCAGGGAGCGCGGCTGCCGCGCTGGGTGGTTTTGTTGCCGTCCATGCCATGGCAAACACCAATCCCGTCGCAGATACCGCTGGAGTGGTTGAACAGGTTTATCGCCTAGGACGTGAAGCGGGCTGGTGCGATGTGCGGCCGGTGGGTGCTGTCACGGTTGGTTTGCATGGCACTCAACTAGCCGAGCTTGCCGCGATGGCACATAGCGCTGCACGCGTTCGAATCTTTAGCGATGACGGCAAATGTGTCGCTGATCCAATTCTGATGCGTCGTGCTCTGGAATATGTGAAGGCCTTTGATGGTGTTATCGCTCAGCATGCGCAAGAGCCGCGTTTAACTGAAGATGCCCAGATGAATGAGGGATTTGTTTCGTCGCAATTAGGCTTGCGAGGCTGGCCAGCCGTTGCAGAAGAGAGCATCATCAGTAGAGATGTTCTTCTGGCCGAACACGTAGGTTCACGTCTGCACGTGTGTCATCTCTCCACGGCAGGCAGCGTGGAGATCGTGCGATGGGCCAAGTCACGAGGTGTCATGGTCACTGCGGAAGTTACTCCACATCATCTCTTACTCACTGATGAGTTGGCCAGATCTTACGATCCTCGATACAAAGTCAATCCACCTCTGCGTCGCGATGAAGACGTAATGGCGCTGCGCCAGGGGCTCGCAGACGGAACGATCGATGCTGTTGCAACCGACCACGCACCGCATCCAGTAGAGGATAAAGAGTGTGAATGGTCAAGTGCTGCCTTCGGAATGATTGGTCTGCAATCGGCACTCTCGGTGGTACAAACAGCCATGATTGAAACTGGTCTAATGACTTGGTCAGAAGTGAGTGATCGAATGTCTACGCGTCCAGCACGAATTGGATCATTGCGCGATCACGGTCGACCTATCGCGGTTGGAGAACCAGCGCACGTAGTGTTGCTTGACCCACGAGGGAAATCACCCTTCACATTAGAAAACAATGCGTCGTTGAGTACTAATTCACCCTTTATCGGAATGGAATTGTACGGACGCGTTGAGGCTACCTTCCTGCGAGGCCGAGCCACCGTGCTCGACGGCAAGCTTGCTGGGTGAGTAGGGAATGAAGGCGGTCGTAGTCCTAGATGATGGTCGCATCTTTGAAGGTGCGCAGTGGGGAGCTGTAGGCGAAGCGTACGGTGAGGCAGTCTTCTCCACTGGAATGACTGGATATCAGGAGACCCTGACCGATCCCTCCTACCACCGCCAAATTGTTGTGATGACCGCGCCACATATTGGGAACACCGGGATGAATAGCGAAGACGAAGAGTCGTCCCGAATTTGGGTTTCGGGGTTTATTGTGCGCGATCCGGCGCGGACCACAGCCAATCATCGGAGTGAAGAGAGTTTAGATAGTGCGCTTATTCGCCAAGGAGTGGTGGGTGCAAGTGAAATCGATACTCGAGCGCTCACTCGCCATCTGCGTGATCGCGGAGCGATGCGAATGGGAATCTTCTCTGGTCCCGCGGCTGAACTCTCCAAGGATGAGATGCTCAAGCGGGTTCGTAGCGCGCCAGAGATGGTGGGAGCCTCGCTCGCCGGTGAAGTCACCACCAAGTCTTCTTATCAAGTGGGCACAGGAAGTTTGCGCGTCGCCGCCTTAGATCTCGGGATCAAAAGAAATACTCCAAGGGAGTTCGCCAAATTTGATATCACCACCACCGTCTACCCAGCGGACGCTTCTCTCGAGCAAATATTTGGTCACAATCCCGATGGTTTCTTCGTTTCAAATGGGCCTGGCGATCCGGCGACGCAATTTCATGCTATCGATTTGGTGAAAGAGGCGCTGGGGAGAGGCATTCCCTTTTTCGGAATATGTTTTGGACAACAAATATTTGCGCGTGCGCTCGGATTAGAGACGTATAAATTGCAGTTTGGTCACCGAGGCCTCAATCAACCGGTTATCGAATTGGGTTCCGGAAAGATCAGTATCACCGCGCACAACCACGGGTTCGCTGTGAAAGCCGAAGACGTGTTCGATACTCCCTTCGGCAAAGGACACGTAACGCATCGTTCACTTAACGACGGCGTTGTTGAAGGTATTGCGCTGGATGATGTACCGGCATTTAGCGTCCAATACCACCCTGAAGCTGCGGCCGGACCACACGATGCACTTGTTCTCTTTCAGACGTTTGTCGACATGATGGAGAAGTAATGCCAAAGCGCACCGATATCAACTCCATCCTCGTTATAGGTTCTGGACCAATCGTTATTGGACAAGCGTGCGAGTTCGACTATTCAGGAACTCAGGCTTGCCGAGTGTTGAAGGCCGAAGGTATTCGGGTTTCGCTCATCAACTCCAATCCGGCAACCATCATGACCGATCCTGAATTTGCAGACGCTACCTATATCGAACCCATCACAACCGAATTCATCGAGAAGATCATCCAGATCGAACGTCCCGACGCGATACTCGCCACGCTCGGTGGACAAACTGCGCTGAACGCGGCAATCGCCCTCCACGAAGAAGGCATCCTCGAGAAGTACGGCGTGGAACTCATCGGAGCAAATATTGAGGCAATTCGTCGCGGTGAGGATCGTGAGATCTTTAAAGAGATCGTCGCAAAGGTGGGCGGTGAATCTGCTCGTAGTTATATTTGCCATAGACAGGAAGATCTACTCGCTGGTGCCGAAATCCTAGGTTTCCCCGTTGTCATCCGACCGTCATTCACTATGGGTGGGCTGGGTAGTGGAATTGCCTATGATCTTGAAGATCTTGAGCGCATCGGTGGCGCCGGTTTGCGACATAGCCCCACCCAAGAGGTGCTTCTCGAAGAATCCATTATCGGATGGAAAGAGTTCGAACTCGAGCTCATGCGCGATCGCAAGGATAACGTTGTCGTGGTCTGCTCCATTGAGAATTTCGATCCGATGGGCGTTCACACGGGAGATTCAATCACGGTGGCGCCTGCGATGACTCTTACCGACTTTGAATACCAACGCTTGCGCGATCTCTCTATCGCTATCATCCGCGAGGTTGGGGTCGATACAGGCGGCTGCAACATCCAGTTCGCCGTCGACCCAGCAAGTGGACGGGTCATTGTTATCGAAATGAATCCACGCGTTTCACGATCCAGTGCCCTCGCATCGAAGGCTACGGGTTTCCCTATTGCAAAGATTGCTGCGAAGTTGGCAATTGGTTATTCGCTCGACGAGATTCCTAATGACATTACAAAGAAGACTCCTGCATCTTTTGAGCCAACTTTGGATTACGTCGTTGTCAAAGCTCCACGATTTGCATTTGAGAAGTTTCCTTTGGCAGATACCACGCTCACCACGACCATGAAGAGCGTGGGGGAGGCTATGGCGATAGGTCGCAACTTCCCAGAGGCACTTCAGAAAGCACTTCGATCTTTGGAGAGGTCGGGTTCTGCATTCAATTGGGCATTCCCCGATGATGCCTCCATGGAGTTAGCGGCTGCCCTGGAGTCGATGAACCGACCAACGGAATCACGTGTTAATTTCGTGCAGCGCGCACTCTATTTGGGCGCGACTATTGCTCAGATTCACGAGATCACTCGCATAGATCCATGGTTTCTTGATCAGATTCTTTTGCTCACCGAAATTGCGCACGAAGTGCGCGGGGCCGGATCCCTTGATGCAGCGCACCTTTTGCGTGCCAAGCGTCATGGATTCTCCGATGTACAACTGGGACAACTACGCAATAGTGAAGAGAGCCTGGTGACCGGGATACGTCACGCACTCGGTATTAGGCCGGTGTATAAGACTGTCGATACCTGCGCTGCGGAGTTTGAAGCCGCAACTCCCTACCATTACTCCACCTATGAAAGTGAGAGCGAAGTAGCACTCAGGGCCACGCCTGCAGTCATGATTTTGGGTAGCGGACCCAATCGCATCGGCCAAGGAGTGGAGTTCGATTACTCCTGTGTGCATGCATCTTTCGCTCTGCGCGCGGCTGGGTTCCACACCATCATGGTCAATTGCAATCCCGAGACGGTCAGTACTGATTACGACACCTCGGACCGCCTCTACTTCGAGCCGCTCACTCTTGAAGATGTGATGGAGATTTACGAAGCTGAGTCACAAGCTGGTCCCATTGTTGGTGTCTTGGTACAACTAGGCGGCCAAACACCACTGGGATTGGCTGCCGCGCTGAAGGCCCGTGGCGTCCCCATCATTGGCACTGATCCAGAAGCGATTGATCGGGCAGAGGATCGTGGAGAATTTGGCAAGGTGCTTGCTCGCGCGGGTTTAGTGGCCCCTGCGCACGGTACGGCAAACGAGACCACAGAAGCCTTAGCCATTTCGAAGCGTATTGGTTACCCGGTCCTTGTTCGTCCCTCATACGTTCTCGGTGGTCGCGGTATGGAGATTGTTTACGATGATGCGGCGCTGACGGAGTACATCAATAGAGCAACACGTGTGAGCCCAGACCACCCGGTCTTGGTGGATCGTTTTCTCGATGATGCGATCGAGATTGATGTTGATGCACTTTACGATGGAGTCGATCTTTTTCTTGGCGCCATCATGGAACATATAGAAGAGGCCGGCGTGCACTCTGGTGATTCGGCATGCACCCTGCCTGCCATCACCTTGGGGGCAAATGAAGAGAAGCGAATTCGCGATGCAACCCAAAAGATCGCAGAAGGCGTCGGCGTGCGCGGGCTTATCAATATTCAATTTGCCCTCGCCGGCGACATTCTTTATGTCCTCGAAGCAAACCCACGAGCATCTCGCACTGTGCCCTTTGTAAGTAAAGCAACTGGAGTCGCACTGGCGAAAGCGGCAGCGCTGATCGCTGTTGGAAAATCTATTTCAGAATTGCGTCTCTCCGGACATCTGCCTGAGCATGACACCGGATTGATTCCCCAAGGCGGTATCGCCGTCAAGGAAGCTGTGTTGCCGTGGAATAGATTTCGAAAGCCGGATGGCAGTGGCGTCGAGTCTCTTCTCGGCCCAGAGATGAAGTCCACTGGCGAAGTGATGGGAATCGATAAGACCTTTGGTGCGGCCTACGCTAAGAGCCAGATTGCCGCTTTTGGCCCATTGCCCACCTCTGGCGCGGTATTCATCTCGGTCGCAGACCGCGATAAGCGGGCCATGGTGGTTCCGGCCTCCAGACTCATTGATCTGGGCTTCACCTTGGTCGCTACCCAAGGCACCCTTGAGGTGCTCGCCAAGCACGCAATCCCCGCTCAGTTGGTGCCTAAGGAGTCGGAGGGTCGAAACGAGGAGTCCATTTCTGCCTTGATCGCGCGCGGGGAGATCTCCCTCGTCATCAACACGCCCGTGGGGTCGGGCCCAAGGCGAGACGGTTGGAGAATTCGTAGTGCGGCAATCACTCGTGGGGTACCGTGCATCACGACAATTCAGGGATTTGTTGCGGCTGTTCAAGGTATCGAGTCGCGTAGGCGTGGGGGAGGCGTAGTGCAATCTCTTCAGGAGTGGTTACGTCCGGTGGATCTATGAGTTATCAACCCCTTCAGGTAGAGGGTGAATTACTCTCGAATAAGCGAGTGGGCGCCTACCACCTCATCACGATTGTCGTACCTGGCATCCCAGAAAGAATTCGACCGGGAAATTTTGTTGCGTTATCAGTAGGCGGGGAAAGTACGTCAACTCTCTTACGTCGATCGTTCTCGGTGTACCAAGCACAGGAGCGTGGGCTCTACGGTGGCACTCTCGAACTAGTGATCGCTGCACACGGCCCGGGTACGCGGTGGCTTGCAGCACTTGCACCGCATCAAATGCTTAATGTGGTGGGGCCGCTCGGTAGACCATTCCCCATTCCGAAAGATCCAGTGCACGCACTACTTGTTGGCGGAGGGTATGGATCGGCGCCACTCTTCATGCTTGCAGATGCGCTACGTCAACGGGGTTGCCGGGTAGATATGGCGCTGGGCGCGGCGTCGGCAGACCGACTCTTCGGTGCGCTTGAAGCGCGTCGAGTTACGAACGCTTTGAGTATTGCAACTGACGATGGTTCGCTCGGCGTTCAAGGGCGAGTGACCGATGCGGCTCGTTCCATTCTCGAACGGTCAAGTATCGATGTTATTTACGCGTGTGGTCCGATGCCTATGCTTGCTGCTTTATCCACGTTGGGCGCAGAGTTTGATGTCATGGTGCAATGCGCCGTAGAGGAGTCCATGGCGTGCGGTATCGGTATTTGTATGACCTGCGTACTTCCCGTGCGCGGTAGCGATGGTGTGGTGCGAATGTCGCGATCCTGCGTTGACGGACCTATTTTTGCTGGTGATCGCGTGCTCTGGGATAGCGTCGGAACAGTTCCTGAAGAGACGCTCGGAGCACCTAAGGCGAGTGGGCACTGATGACTTCTATTCGTGTAGTCCCTAAAGGCGGGCGAGGAGTACCGGTCGAAGTAAATCTAGATACGCAACTCGGCGCGCTTTCGCTTCCATCCCCGATCCTCACTGCGAGCGGTTGCGCCGCTTCGGGTAAGGAGTTATCGCAGTTTGTGGACCTCACCACAATCGGTGCGGTCGTCACCAAATCGATCATGATGTCTCCGCGTTCTGGGCGAGCTACTCCACGCATGGCTGAGACGCCAAGTGGCATGCTCAATTCAATTGGCCTACAAGGCCCTGGGGTAGATGAATTTCTTGAAAATGATGTCCCATGGCTCGCATCCAAGGGAGTACGCACCATCGTCTCTATTGCTGGCAATGATGTTGAAGAGTTCGGACGATTAGCCGCTCGCGTTCGCCGCGCAGGCGACAGTGTGATTGCACTTGAAGTGAATATCTCTTGTCCCAACGTTGCTAATCGAGGCTTGGTCTTCGCCTGTCAGGCGCATTCCGCTGCAGAAGTGATTTCTACGGTGCGGCGCAACGTGGGAGGCGCCTTTCCGATCTTCGCCAAACTCTCACCAGATGTCACGGACATCGTGGAGATCGCGCAAGCATGTGTTGATGCGGGCGCAACGGGCCTGTCGCTCATCAACACGTTGCTAGGGATGGTAATCAATACGGAAACACTGACGCCCGCACTTGCCGGAGTAACTGGTGGACTTTCTGGTCCAGCTATTCGCCCGGTAGCTGTAAGGGCTGTGTGGCAAGTGCATGCTGCACTTCCGAAGATTCCACTCATAGGCATGGGTGGAATCTTGACGGGTGAAGACGCATTTCAATTCATTCTCGCCGGCGCGAGTGCGATTGCCATTGGCACTGCAAACTTCCATGATCCGAGTGCGCTTACGCGCGTTCAAAACGAGCTCTCCTTGATTCTTGCCGAACGAGGATTTTCTTCTTTACAGGATGCAATTGGTTTTGCACATCGAAAGGCATGAAATGACCGCAAGCCGAGCACCCATAGCTATCGCATTAGATACGAATGAAATAGATATCGCAAAGGAATGGGTAGCGCTTACTTCACCTCACATTTCAACCATGAAATTGGGATTGGAATTCTTCACCCGCTTTGGTGTGAGTGGGGTTGCCGCTGTCATGGAGCATGCACGCGGCGCCCAACTATTTCTCGATCTCAAGTTGCACGACATCCCAAATACTGTGGCGGGGGCTGCGCGTTCTGTTGCTGGGCTTACTCCGACGTACTTGACGGTTCATGCCTCAGGCGGAGCCGCCATGATTTCGGCCGCGGCAAAAGCTTTACCTGACACGCGCATTACTGCAGTGACGGTGTTGACGTCGCTCGCGCCTGGTGACTTGGCAGAGATGGGTTTTCCTTCCGATATTTCGCTTTTGGTGAAAGGTTTGGCAATCTCTGCAGTACAGGCTGGGGCGCGTGCGATTGTCTGTTCGCCGCACGAAGTGAGAATGCTGAGAGAGGTTTTGCCGCGTGAGATTCATCTCCTCACACCTGGAGTTCGTCCTCCCGGCAGTACCCAAGATGATCAAGAGCGCGTCGCGACGCCCGCAGAAGCTTTATCGCACGGCGCTGACCTGGTCGTTATCGGTAGGCCAATAACTTCTTTATGGAATCCGCACTCACCACATTTGATGTCAGAAGGTTTGGCTGAAATAATTGCAGGCCTCGAGTAGTTGTATTGCTTGAGTAGGCGCGCTTCACTTCTCACTGCTAACTTGTAAGTAACGATTGGAGCACCGTGGCACTTCCTTTTTTAACTCCTGAGCAAAGAACTGCAGCATTGGAGAAGGCCGCTGCCTCGCGCCGAGAACGCGCTGAACTGAAGGCGCGCCTAAAGCAATCAAATGTTTCACTAGCCGAGGTCGTTGCAGAAGGCGCCACCAATGATGCGATCGGAAAGATGCGCGTGATCGCTCTTCTCGAATCAATGCCGGGCGTCGGCAAAGTGAAGGCTGCAGCAGTCATGGAGAAAGTGGGCATCGCCAATAGTCGACGCATACGCGGGCTGGGCGCTAAGCAGATCGCTGCCCTCCTCGAGGAGTTTGCGAAGTAACATCCTCAATCCTGTGCAATGATTTCTCTATGCCAGGACGCCAAGGAAGATTGATTGTGCTCTCTGGTCCCAGCGGGGTAGGCAAGTCCACCGTCGTGAGACATCTGCGAGATTTCCCCACTGATTGGCCTGGCCTTTGGCTTAGCGTGAGTGCTACTACCCGTTCGCCCCGTGCGGGGGAGGTTGATGGCACCCATTACTCCTTTCTCTCTGATGCCCAATTCGATCAAGAGATCTACCGGGGCGCCTTTTTAGAGTGGGCCAACTTCGCTGGATACCGTTACGGAACTCCACGAGACTCGGTCGCGCGGGAGCTCTCAGCCGGGCGAGATGTGCTGCTGGAGATCGACCTCCAGGGGGCCCGTCAGGTCCGTGCGAGCGGGATCGAGGCCACTTTGGTCTTCCTAGCCCCACCTAGTTGGGAGGAACTGGTTCGCCGCCTGACAGGCCGGGGGACCGAGGATGAAGGGGTGATTGAGCGCAGATTGGCTCACGCTCGGGAGGAGTTGGCCGCCCAAGAGGAGTTCGACCACCTCATCGTCAACTCTGAGGTCAAAGAGGTGGTCTCCGCGCTGGTAGCCTTAGCCCAGTCGTAGAGTTTGGCCCACAAAGTAGGGAAGGCACCCGTGTCGCAAATCGCAGAAGGTATTACGAATCCACCGATCGATGAGCTCTTGGAGAAGACAGATTCCAAGTACAGCCTCGTTCTCTATGCGGCAAAGCGTGCCCGTCAGATCAATTCGTACTACTCGCAATTGGGCGAGGGTCTCCTTGAATACGTGGGACCACTAGTTGAGACCCATGTTCACGAGAAGCCACTCTCGATCGCTCTACGCGAGATCAATGAGGGCCTTGTGACTTCGGAGCCTCTCGATATCGTCTAAGTACGAAACGCTTGATGAAAACGAATTGGTAAAGATTCGTTCATGAGAATAATTGTCGGTGTCTCTGGTGGAATCGCAGCCTATAAGGCTTGCGAAGTTGTCCGGCGCTTCAAAGAATTAGGCCATTCAGTACGGGTTATTCCCACACCATCTGCTTTGAAATTTGTCGGAGCTGCGACCTTTGAGGCGCTCTCCGGGGAGCCGGTCACTACCACCGTCTGGGAGCGAGTAGATGAGGTTGCGCACGTGGCTCTTGGGCAGGGCGCTGACTTAATCGTCGTTGCTCCTGCAACAGCAAATACCATTTCTCGTTTCGCTCAAGGAAGCGCCGACGACCTACTCACTTCGACGTTGTTGGTTACGCGCGCTCCCATTCTGTTAGCCCCCGCTATGCATACCGAAATGTGGGAGAACGCATCTGTTCAAGAGAACATTGCAACGCTAAAACGTCGTGGCGTCCATGTAATTGACCCAGCAGTGGGTCGACTCACCGGTAGCGATAGCGGCGTTGGACGGTTGCCTGAACCTCTGCAAATCGTAGAGCGTGCGCTCTCTTTGGTGATGCCACAGGATTATGCGGGTAAGCGTGTGATGATCACGGCTGGTGGCACTAGGGAGAAGATCGATCCGGTGCGCTATGTGGGAAATAATTCTTCAGGCAAGCAGGGAGTCGCGCTAGCTCGAGCAGCATCGGCTCGCGGAGCCGTCGTTACGCTGATAGCAGCACACGTCGAATCCACCCTGCTGGCAGCACTTGACCCCAAGATTCAGATACAACGTGTGTCGACAGCAGAAGAGATGAATGAGAGCGTCTGGAATTCGGTTGCTGGCAATGACGTTGTGATCATGGCAGCAGCCGTTGCTGATTTTCGTCCGAAGAGCGTCTCTGCATCAAAAATTAAGAAAGATTCAGGAGTCGGTTTAACTATCGATCTTGAAGCCAACGTAGACATCCTTGCCTCGCTCTGTGCGGGTCGCGAAGCGCTCAAAAAGGGCGCCTATCTCGTGGGATTTGCTGCCGAAACAGGAGATGAACGCACGCCGATGGAGCTCGCCATCGCGAAATTGCGCCGTAAGCCGGTTGATCTACTCGTCATGAACGATGTCTCTGGCGGGCAAGTTTTTGGTGAGGAAGAGAACCAGGCAACTCTCATCTTTGGGCCTGATGGGAAAGAATCCATTGGCCTTGAGAGAATGAGTAAAGACACGCTCTCGCACGTCGTACTTGATCACCTCAAAGAGAGGCTAATCTAGCCCAATGTCTAATCGTCTCTTCACCTCCGAATCAGTCACCGAAGGCCATCCCGACAAGATCGCAGATCAGATTTCAGATGCGATCCTCGATGACCTTCTTCGCCAAGATCCCAAGAGTCGGGTAGCGGTAGAGACACTCATCACGACAGGCCAGGTACATGTGGCTGGTGAGGTGACCACGAACGGATATGCCGACGTAGCTGAGATTGTGCGCAAGAAGGTGTTGCAGATCGGTTACGACTCTTCAGATAAAGGTTTTGATGGAGCATCGTGTGGTGTGTCAGTTTCGATTGGACAACAATCTCAAGATATTGCCCAGGGTGTGAACGATGCTTTTGAACATCGCGTGGGTGCTGGTGTAGATCCACTTGACCTCCAGGGCGCTGGGGATCAAGGTTTGATGTTTGGTTACGCATGCGACGACACTCCTGAACTTATGCCGTTGCCTATCGCCCTTGCCCATCGTCTCGCACAACGCTTAGCAGAAGTGCGTCACACGGAAATGCTTCCTTACTTACGCCCAGACGGTAAAACCCAAGTCACCATCGAGTACGACGGGGACACTCCTGTGCGAATCGACACAGTTGTCGTGTCCAGCCAGCATGCCGACAAAATCAGTTTAGAAAATCTGCTCGGTCCTGATGTCATTAAGCATGTCATCGAGCCTGAATTGGCGTTGGTAGATATTGATTCCAAAGGCGCCAGAATGCTGATTAACCCCACGGGTCGGTTCGTCATCGGCGGACCAATGGGAGATGCGGGTCTTACCGGTCGCAAAATCATCGTCGACACCTATGGCGGCATGGCACGTCACGGAGGTGGCGCATTTAGCGGTAAAGATCCTTCAAAGGTCGATCGTTCTGCGGCATATGCCATGCGTTGGGTAGCAAAGAATGTCGTTGCTGCTGGGCTTGCCCGCCGCTGTGAAGTTCAAGTTGCGTATGCCATTGGCAAGGCGCAGCCAGTCGGCCTCTTCGTGGAAACTTTCGGTACGGGCGTAGTTCCCGTAGAGCAGATTCAAGCAGCGGTTGCGCAGGTATTTGATTTGCGCCCGGCAGCGATCATCCGCGATCTAGATCTTCTTCGGCCTATCTACTCAGCGACAAGCGCATATGGTCACTTCGGGCGTGAGCTTCCCCATTTCACATGGGAATTGACTAACCGTGCTGATGCGTTGAAGGCTGCAGTCAAGGGTTAATTATGGAGCCGTTGGAGTTAATCTCCACCGCTCCGAAGCGGCGGCGCACAGCGCTGCCAGTCGCCCTACAAGCGCCGATTGCACGTGTCTTGGTAGATACGGGAGTGGTTCATCTCGATCGACCATTTGATTACTTAGTGCCGGCCAAGTGGGAGGCGATCGCCCTTCCCGGCATCTTGGTGCGTGTGCCTTTCTCCGGACGACTCTGCGACGGAGTCATCATCGAACGCGGTGAGGCCTCGTTGCGTCAATCGCTCAAGGCCATTTCTTCGGTCACTTCTCCCATTCCTATTCTGACGGCCGAACTACTCAAGTTGATCGAGCAGTGTCGAGAGTATTACGTCGGTACCTTTTGGGATCTCTTCCGCTCCGCAGTGCCTCCAAGGCATGCACGCGGAGAGAAGGATGCGCTCACTTATCAAGGAACCGTATCTGAGGGGTTAGCGCCTGCTCCTCTACCCGCTCGGGTCGAATCTTTTGTGGCAGCTGCCGTGGCTGGCAAAGCCCCGCACGCTCTGCTTCTCAATCAACAGGGCGAGAGCCATCGTCACACTATCTCTGACGCGATCTCGGAGATGGTGCGACGCCAACTCAAAGTATTATTGATCTATCCAGACCAACGAGATGTCGAAATTGCTGAAGAACTTTTCAGTATGCGTGGCATTCAATCAAATATTTTGCATTCGGGTCTTTCGCCACAACGACGCTATCGGAATTACCTTATTTCAGAACGTGCTGATCTGCCGCTGACGATCGGTACGCGAGGAGCGCTCTTTGCACGCGGAAGCTACGACGTGATCGTGTTGGTGGATGAGGAAGATCACGCGTATCAAGAGCCACGTTCGCCAGGGTGGAGCGCATCAGGCATCTCAAATATTCGATCGATGGGCATTGGTCTACTTATTTACGCTCCGACTGTGCCACTCGCTCGTCTCTCTGAAATCGATTCGGGGGAGATGCATGTATTGAATTCAGACATCCCACGTCCGCGAGTGCACACAGACGGTTCGGGTATTCGCATACCTACCGCAGCGTGGGGCGCGATGCGAAAGGGACTTAAATCCGGTCCGGTACTAGTAACGGTCGCGCGCAAAGGTCACACGCCAGGATTGCTCTGCCACTCGTGCCGGAATCGTGCGCTCTGTGCTTGCGGAGGACCACTCGTATTGGCCTCGATTCAATCGCTCCCTTCGTGCGCGCTCTGCGAAAAGACCACGGTCGAGTGGAGATGCGGAGAATGCCAGGATCAAAGGCTGCGCCCGCTAGGAATTGGAAGCGAACGCACCGTGGAGGAATTAGGTAAGGCATTTCCGGGGATCCCGGTACAGAGTTCCACCGCAGATAGACGAATCGAAGAGATAGACGATTCACCACGAATTGTTGTGGCTACCAGTGGTTGTGAACCAAACGTTGCGCATGGGTATGCCGCGGTGATCTTGCTTGACGGTGAATTCTTGGCGGCACGCGGAGAGCTCGATGCGATCCAGGATTTACGTCGAAGATGGAAATATTCAGTCTCGCTGTTGATGGACGACGGTGAAGTGTTTGCTTCCCTACCGGATGTGCACCCCGTTGTAAGGTCCTTGGTAGTGCCGAACTCTCTTGAGGTCTTTCATAGAGAGATGTCTGAACGCAGTGAATTGCAATTGCCACCGGCCGTTGCTTCAGCCGTGATGAGTCCCGCGCCTATTGCTGAGGTGCCCCCGGGAGTGCGAGTCCTCGGCACTGCAGACCGAGCAGTGCTGACGTGCGAATGGAGTCTGGCACCCGTGTTGCGAGAGTACTTACGAAGTGAGCGCGATGCTGCCAGTCTTGGTAAACGTAAATTCTCATTTCGCTTCGCGCCTTATCGAATAGATGAAAGGGTTCAATGATGGGAAGAGTGTGGATAGATTTCGTTCATCTCGCGGACGCACCTACCGTGCCTACAACACTCGGAGGACTGGTTCTGGAATCGCGGTCGCTAGCAGAAGGGGCAACTTCCCAAAGTGGTCGTATGGCAGAAGTCGATGGCTCGGGATGGACGAGAGTTGCCTCCATTCCTGCAGGCGCAATCGTTGAGGCACATCAAGTTGGCGCCCACGTGCGCGCATATCTCATCAAAGGTAGCGTGCGAACTGCACAGGGAGATTTCGCTCAAGGACTTTTTATAGAGGTCTTTCCTGGTGGTGAATTTCCGCGTATGGAAGTCTTGCAACAGAGCGAACTTTTCCTCACGGTCGAAGGAGGATACGATGCGCAAGTGTCGCCTTCGCACCAGCCTGCGGTGATAAGTCACGTCAGCACCGTGCAATGGCGCTCGGCCGTCGTTAAAGATCTTCCTGCTGGAGCTGCACGCAAACCACTCGGTGACCATGACGATTTTGGAGCGGGCATACTGGGCGTCTTGCCTGGATGGGATAGCCCTTTTGATGAGTGGCATACTTTTAGTGAAGAAATCTTCATCCTCACTGGCTCCATGAGTACCTCATTTGGAGTCATGCGAACCGGCGATTATCTTTCACATCCAGCGGGTTCTGATACCAATCACGGACCTGTTTTCTCCCACGACGGATCCACGATGCTGGTCTTGCGTCACGGCCCGATTGGCAACACCTATGTGCCGGCGCCGCAAGGCGAATTGGAGCGGGTGCGGGGCTTAGACTAGGCGAGCGCTGGCTGGATATTTGAAAGGACCTCACTTGGCGATTCAACCTGTTCGTCTCTTTGGCGATCCTGTGCTCTCCACTCCCGCATTGGCTGTCGTTGACTACGACAAAGAGTTGCGCAAACTGGTGCAGGACCTCACCGAAACGATGTTGGATGCCCCGGGCGCCGGCTTGGCCGCTCCTCAGATCGGTGTGGGTTTGCGAGTATTTGTTTGGGATGTAGATGATGAGTTAGGTCATCTCATTAACCCGACCCTTGATCTCTCCGACGATGAACAAGAGGGCGACGAAGGTTGTCTTTCATTTCCTGGTTTGCTCTACAACACCCCTCGCGCGATGAGAGTTGTTGCGAAAGGCTTTAATATGTTTGGCGATCCGATCACTGTCGAAGGCAGCGAGTTGCTTGCCCGCGCGATTCAACACGAAACCGATCATCTCGACGGCATTCTCTTTATCGATCGCCTCGATACCGCTCTCCGCAAAGAAGCGATGAAGGCTATCCGCGAATCAGAGTGGTTTAACGAAAGTGCTCCAACGATTAAAGTCTCACCTCATTCAGGGCCTTTCTAAGTGCGCATTCTTTTTGCTGGGACACCCGAAGTGGGTCTGCCGGTAGCAGAGTTCTTGGCTTCTGAACTGGTGGGGGTACTCACGCGTCCGGATGCCCAAGTGGGTAGAGGGCGAGAACTGAGACCCTCGCCCGTGGCTCAATGGGCGCACAAGCGCTCTGTCGAAACTTATAAAACTTCCAAATCAACACCTGAACTGATCGAATGGCTTACTGAGAAAGAACCAGACATCGGTGTCGTGGTTGCCTATGGAGCTCTACTTCCCAGCGAGGTTCTTTCAATTCCTCGGCACGGGTGGCTCAATATTCACTTCTCGCTCTTGCCGCAACTTCGCGGAGCAGCCCCTGTCCAACGAGCGATCCTCAACGGTGATGAGATTACGGGCGTGACTATTTTTCAGCTCGACGATGGTATGGACACTGGTCCTATTTATGGGTCAGTAACTCGTGAGATAGGTGCGCGAGAGACAAGTGATGATTTGCTTCGCGCCCTCACATTACAAAGCATCCCGTTACTTGGAGATGTCCTCAAAGGGATTGGTGATGGTTCGTTACGCTCGCATGCGCAGGATTCTCAAGGGGCGAGCTATGCACCAAAGATTTCTAAAGACGAGCATCGGATATTCTGGGATCGACCAGCACATGCAATCGCCCGCCAGGTGCGGGCATTTCACCCGCTTGCCTTTGCCTCCTTTCGTGGCGAGCGGATCGCGGTTCTAGAAGCCGTGAAACGTGATCTACACCTCGAGTTATCGCTCGGTGAATTATTCGTCGAAGCGAACAAGTTGTATGTGGGTTGCGCCTTTGGATCGGTGGAGATCTGTCGATTACGCCCAGCCGGAAAGAGTGAAATGTCGGCAGCGGACTGGTTACGTGGGGCACGAATTTCACAAGGCGAGAGGTTCGAGTGAGTATCGACCGTACGCGTATGACAGTGATAGACGCACTCATCAAGGTAGAGCGCGATGATGCTTATGCAAACCTGATCCTTCCTCCCATGATCAGGGATCTTGAGGAGCGCGACGCAGCTTTTGCTACAGAACTTACCTACGGAACTCTGCGCATGCTTGGTCTCTATGATCGCATTCTCAATACGGTCTCAACGCGGCCTGTGATGGAAATGGATATCGAAGTGCGCGCCGTACTCCGGGCCGGAAGTCACCAACTGTTGTCAATGCGTACTCCACCCCATGCGGCAGTGGACACCAGTGTCGATATTGCTCGCAAACTATCCGGACAATCAGGTTCCAAATTTGTCAATGCACTTCTCCGACGCGTTTCGGAGCGGGAGATTGAAGAGTGGATCTCTCGGCTCTGCGAAGGAACTACTAGAAGCGAAGCACTTGCCATTCGTTACTCACACCCCGAATGGATCGTCAATGCGTATCGCGACGCATTAGGCAGTTGGGAGGAGTGCGAACTCATCCTTGCCGAGAACAATAGGCCCGCTCCGCTCACACTCGTCGCGCGTCCCGGTAGGTCTGATGGCAGCGAATTGGTGTCCGCTGGTGCCACTGCAGGCGCGCTCTCTCCCTACGCCTATCGCTGGTCCGGCTCACTCAAGAAGATCGCTGGGCTCAACACCGGAGCAGTAGGTGTGCAAGACGAAGGCTCCCAATTGGTCGCCATTCTTGCTACTCAAATTCCCATTTCCGGGCAAGATAATCGTTGGCTTGATCTCTGCGCAGGACCCGGCGGGAAAGCTGCGCTTCTTGAAGCGATTGGCTTGAAACGGGGCGCGCAACTGACGGCGAACGAGGTGGCGCCTCATCGAGCAGAATTAGTTCGACATGTCATGGTCCATCCGGAGAACGTGTGCGTCATGGATGGCACCGATATGGACCTCCCGGCCGCCTCGTTTGATCGGGTGCTCGTCGACGCGCCTTGTTCTGGACTGGGGGCCCTGCGTCGCCGACCAGAAGCGCGATGGAGGAAGAATCTGCGTGATCTCGCCGGCTTGGTTCCGTTGCAGGAGAAGTTGCTCATCTCGGCCCTCAAACTCGTGCGCCCAGGTGGCGTGGTCGCTTACGTCACCTGCTCGCCGCATATTGCAGAGACCCAAGGGGTGCTGGAGCGGGTATTGCGGGATAAGTCATTTGAAGCCATCGAGCTTCCCGCCCCCTACCAAGGTACGAGTTTGCAACTCTGGCCACATCGCGACGGTACGGACGCCATGTTTCTAGCGATCATTCGTCGCCTCAACTAGTAGATTCTCGATATGCGAATTACACCGAGCATTCTGAACGCAGACCTCTCCAGGTTGGCCGAAGAGATCGCCCGCATACCTTCTTCAGACATGGTCCATCTAGATGTGATGGATGGCCATTTTGTTCCTAACCTTACTTTTGGAATTGCCGTCGTGGAATCGATCCGGGCGAACACTTCTCTCAAACTCGATGCTCACCTCATGATCGAAGATCCGGATCTTTGGGCCCCGCGTTATGCAGAGTTTGTGGACAGCGTGACTTTCCACGTGGAAGCCGCACGGGACCCTGCACTGATTCTTAAAGAGATCAAAGCACGCAGCACTCGCGCAGCCTTCGCCCTGAAGCCAGGAACAAGCATTGAGAGTTGCGCTGACTTGATCCCGCTCGCCGACATGGTGCTCATCATGACTGTCGAACCAGGTTTTGGGGGACAGAGTTTTATGCACGAGATGATGGAGAAGGTTCGCCGCACTCGAGCTCTCATTGGCGAGGAGAAGAGCATTTATCTCCAGGTTGATGGGGGAGTCTCCCTCGACACCATTGGAGAAGCGGCCGCTGCGGGAGCAGACACTTTCGTTGCTGGATCGGCCGTCTTTAAAGCGGAGGAGCCCGATGCCATGGTGCGCCTTTTGCGTGAGAAAGCCCACGCCTCCCACGCTCAGTAGTCCAGATGCGATGGCGGTACCTTCGTGGCAGACTCTTCATCAGTGTTCCGGGGGTCGGTGCAAATCCGAACCGGTGGTGAAAGTCCACGACCCGGCTCAAGCCATGAGCCGGTTGACTTGGTGTAACTCCAAGACCGACGGTTAAAGTCCGGATAAAGGGACACAAGAGCAGGGCTTTGCCCTGTTCCTCCCCGGGATCGATAGCGCGGGGAGTTATCCCCTCGTGATTCCAACTGCGAGAGGAAATGGTTTTATGTCTTTACTTCATTGGCTCTTTACAGCTGAGCTGCACTTTGGCAGCAAGGCAATTCTTTGGCGTGAAATTATTGGCAATCTCTTTGGACTTGCCGGCGCAATTTTAGGTATGCGTCGCAAGGTATGGACCTGGCCGGTGGGGATCATCGGTAATGCGCTGCTCTTCACCGTATTTTTGGGCGCCGTCTTTGACACCCCGCAAGCAAAAGATCTCTACGGTCAGGCGGGTCGACAGGTTCTCTTCATTGCGGTCAGTATCTACGGCTGGTCCATGTGGTATGCCCGTCGCCAACAGGGCGATAGGACTCCGGTGGTGCCACGGTGGACCACGACTCGGGAGAAGTTCATCCTCGCTCCCGTCACCCTCGCATTCTTCATAGCCTCATACTTCATTCTCAAGTCGCTCGGCTCATGGGGCCCTGGTCCCGATGCCTGGATCTTCACCGGATCTGCTTTGGCGACCTACGGCATGGCTCGCGGCTATCTTGAGTTCTGGCTGGTCTGGATCGGGGTGGATGCAATCGGCGTCCCACTCCTTCTCAAGGCTGGTTACTATCCTTCCGCTGCGCTCTATGCGATCTACGGGGCCTTCGTCATTTGGGGGTTTGCGTCATGGCTGCGCCTTCCCGATTCGGCTACAGATGATCCAAGTGTGAAGGACCCGGCGCGTATCTTGCGCTCCCTTGGTCTGCTGCTGGTTCTGGTTCTTGTGGGGCTCTACTTCTGGTTCTAATTCGGTATAGATACCCGCAAATACCGTGGTGGGGCGGTTAATCAGCCGCCCCACCGCACCACCGCCACGTAGACTGGCGTTATGAAGACCTTCGATCAACTCTGGGCCGAGATCTCTGCCAAAGAAGCAGGGGAGAGCGGGAATACTGGCGCGCTTCTGGCTGCTGGCATCCACGAGATTGGCAAGAAGGTTGTAGAAGAGGCGGCGGAGTCGTGGATGGCTGCGGAGTATCAATCCAAGTCCGATGCAGCGCTGGAAATAAGTCAGCTTCTCTACCATGCCCAGGTTCTGGCCAAGGCTAAAGGGCTCACCATCGAAGAGATCTACGAGGTCCTCTGATCATGTTGCGTATCGCGGTACCCAATAAAGGATCTCTCTCAGAAGCAGCAGCTGAAATGTTGCGGGAGGCGGGCTATCGCCAGAGAAGTGATTCACGAGACTTAATTCTGATCGATTCAGAAAACGATGTGGAATTTTATTTTCTCCGCCCGCGTGACATCGCTCTCTATGTGGGCTCTGGAGAGTTAGATGCGGGAATTACTGGTCGTGATTTGCTTGTTGACTCCGACGCTCCAGCGCAAGAAGTTTTGGCTTTGAATTTTGGAGCCTCTACTTTTCGCTTTGCAGCCCTTTCTGGTTCCAAAATGTCAATGGATTCACTCACTGGAAAGAGGGTCGCTACTGCGTACCCCGTCTTACTAGAGAAGTATTTACAGGAACAGAATGTCAGCGCAAAGGTCGTACGCCTCGACGGAGCAGTTGAGACCTCCGTTCGCCTAGGAGTGGCAGATGCAATAGCCGATGTGGTGTCAACCGGGACTACCTTGCGTCAAGCGGGCTTAGAAATCTTCGGGGAACCAATCTTTAAGAGTGAAGCCGTGCTTATAAGTCGTACTCAATCCCCGGCATTAGAAACTTTGATTCGCCGTCTCCAAGGGGTCATTATCGCTCGCCAATACGTCCTTATGGATTACGACGTGAGTAATGACTTGGTAGAGGCCGCGTGCAAGATTACCCCTGGAATTGAATCACCCACGGTTTCACCTTTGCATTCATCTGGATGGTCTGCAGTACGTGCCATGGTTCCTCGTAAAGAGACTAATCGAGTGATGGATGATTTATGGAACTTGGGAGCCCGAGGGATTTTGGTAACTGACATTCATGCTTGCCGTCTCTAGCGAACGTGCTGCCAGATGAAAGAAGTGCTCCGCGAGCTGAAAGGTGAATTACTTCGAGGCCATTCGGTTGCGCTGGCAACCGTCGTGCGCACCTGGAAATCAGCACCGCGTTCAGCTGGCGCTGCACTCATGGTCACTTCCTCTGGTGAAGTGGTGGGTTCCATCAGTGGTGGTTGCGTTGAAGGGGCGGCATTTGAACGTGGTCAGCAGGCCCTTGAGGGATCACTTCCCTCGGTAGATATATACGGCGTGAGCGATGACGAAGCCTTCGCTGTAGGTCTTACGTGCGGTGGAATCCTCGAAGTATTCACGGAACGCATTTCAACCAAAACCTGGCCCGAACTTCTGGAAATCATTGGAAAGATTGAAGCAGAGGAGGCTATCTCTGTAGTCACTGTCGTAGCCGGGGGCGATCAAGTAGGTTCCCACATTGCAATCGGCCGAGATTGCGTGATCGGTTCCTTAGGATCGGCACGTTTAGACGCTGCAGTGCATGATGATGTTCTAGGAATGTTAGAAGCTGGGCAATCTGGATTCTTGAAGTATGGCCATGATGGCGAACGTTTACTCGCAGATATTGAGCTCTTTGTCTCGACCTACTCGTCGCCACCAAGAATGTTGGTATTCGGTGCTATAGATTTTGCCTCATCTGTTGCTCGCGTAGGTAAGTTCCTTGGATTCAGGGTCACCGTATGCGATGCGCGCCCGCTCTTCGCTACAAAGAAGCGATTCCCCGACGCTGATGAAATCGTGGTGGATTGGCCGCATCGGTACTTTGAGACACAAACTATTGATCAAAGAGCGGTAATTTGCGTACTCACTCATGACCCCAAGTTCGATGTCCCGTTATTGAAGTTAGCGCTACGTTCCTCAGCCTCATATGTTGGTGCGATGGGTTCCCGGCGCACACATCAAGATCGCTTGGAGCGACTTCGGGCGGAGGGTTTATCGCAAGAGGAAGTGTCGAAATTGCATTCGCCTATTGGCTTAGATCTTGGGGCTCGCACTCCCGAAGAGACAGCTATTTCGATCGCCGCGGAGATTGTCGCGCATCGCTGGGGAGGAAGTACGCGTTCGCTCTCTATCTCTGAGGGACCTATACACCCGGGGGCGGCACGCTAGTGGTTGTCGGTCTTCTGCTAGCGGCCGGTGTTGGGCGACGATTTGGCGGGCCTAAAGCACCGCACATCTATCACGGTGAACGTTTGGTCGATCGAGGAGTGCGCCTCTTAAAAGAGGCCGGTTGCGACACCATAGTCGTGGTTCTGGGTGCTTGGGTGGGTGAAGTCCCTGATGCCACCGTGATTGTGAATAGAGAGTGGGAGCGCGGGCAGGCTTCTTCATTGCTGTGTGGCCTTGAATCTATCCCAGAGAGTGCAGAGCAAATCTGCATCTTGTTGGTAGATCAGATTGGTATGACTTCAGGGGCAATCTCTAGAGTCATTAACTCTTCAGAGAGTCTTGCGGCCGCAAGCGTTGATGCGATCTTCTCACCACCCGTTTCGCTAAAGCGTGAACATTTCGACACTTTGCACAGTGATTTGAGTGATGCACTTATGGATAGTGAGCGGTCGGACCAGGGAGCTAAGCATTACTTCCTATCCAACGGCGGCGCACTGATACCTATCGACGATGTTGCCTCGCTTGAAGATTTAGACGAAAATCCCGCGACTTAGTTTTTTAGGCAGAAGAACTCGATAGGAATCCCACTGGGATCTCGAGTAGTGACCGCCCAGCAGTACGACACATCTTCGACAGGACCGCGTGCGTAACCTAATGCGTCGATCTTGACAGCCCATGCACGCACCTCGTCTTCGCTTTGACACGAGATGCCAATGTGGTCAAGGCCAATGTTCGACTCACTAAAACGTTGATGGTCAGCGGTCTTTTTGTTCTCGGTTAATCCGATCACGAGACCAGATGGCCATTGGAGCCGCCAACGACTCCATCCGGCTCCATCACGAGGCGTGACGGTGGCCTTTCCCAAGAGATGTTGGTACCACTCTGCGCTTACATCTTTATCTTTAACCGTAAGGGTTATATGACTGAATTGCATCGCGTTCACTTCCTTTGCTAGATGACTCGTCTAGCTAAACCGGCAATTGCCGCGGTGAAAGCCTCCATCGGTGGAGTGACTAACCCCGCACCTACCTGACCGGTGCCGGCAATCTTGCCAGCCATTCCAGTATTGATCTGCGGCAAGATTCCGGTGCGCAAGACACGTGTGACATCAATCCCAGTAGGTGCGCCGCGAAACTCCAAGACTGGAATACCGAAGGTGGGATTCTCGCCCTCGCAGATCTCGTACATTCGTCGAGTGGTGGCCAGCGCATCGGGAACACTGCCACCAATGAAGCGGACGATCGCCGGAGCGGCTGCCATAGAGAAGCCACCTATTCCTGCAGTCTCGGTAATCGCGCTGTCGCCGATATCAGGATTAGCGTCTTCCGCTGTGTAATTGCCCAGATAAAGACCATGTGGTGTTTGCGCTGGGCCAATGAACCATTCGTCTCCGGTGCCAGAGGTCTGAATACCAAAGTCAGTACCATTTCGGGCCATCACTGTCACGATCGAACTCCCTGGAATATTTTCGGCAGCTCGCGTTTGCAATTTACAGGCAGGCATGACCAAGTTGAGGAAGAAGTGATCGTTTCCTCCCACGAATCGTGCAGCTCGTGCCACGTCTGTAGATGAACCACCTTCGATCATGAAAGGAAGCAGGTCTCGGAGAAACATTAAGGTGCCAGCACGGTTGCGATTATGGCCTTCATCTCCCATTTGGATCATTTGAGAGATAATCGCCCGCACATCTATGTGCTCTTCACGAGCGCGAACGCCTAATTGCAGGAGAGGGCCGAGAACATCGCGCATCCAGTCGAGTCGCTCAATTACTTCGGGGGAGTAGGCGCCGTAACGAAGCACCTTCCCAAGTCCCTCGTTGAGTGAACACCAAGATTTGTTCCCGGTACTCGGGTCGAGAAGTTCAAACATCCACATCGAAGGTGTGACGACGCCAGCCATGGGGCCGACCGCGCCACGGTGATGGCAAGGCTCTAACGCGACACCGTTCTTCTCTAAGATCTGTTCAGCCTCGTGCGCCGACCCAGCCATCTTTTCGAAGAGCATGGCAGCGATGAGTGCGCCCCTCATGGGACCAGAGGCTCTCGCCCATTCAATCGGTGGGCCGGCGTGGAGGAATTCACCTCGCCCAAGGTTGAGGGCCTCAGAGGCTGGCTTTACGTCAACCAGTAGGGCTCCGCTGCTCAACATCTTCGCTAGGGCTAATTCATTGGCTGCGCTTCTTCTGCTATCTGCCATGACGTCGTGCAAGTCCTTGCCGCCCAAAGGTGGAGTCCAATCAACGGCCTGTGCCGGTATGCCTTGAAGGCGCAGAGCATCATTGAGAAGAGAGACACCTGCGGTCGCGGCCGAAAAGGATTGGTTGAGCAAAGTGTTCATCGTAAAACTCCTAGCGCGTCAAGTGCGGCATGTGTGGCATAAGCATTGCTCATAAAGACTGATGCGCCTGCCTTTGTTAGGAGGGCCTTTTGACGATCAAAATTTTGCGGATCTAGTGTTGTTCCGATCAGAGAGATATAGATGGGCTTTGTACTTGTTGAAATAGTGGCCGCTAATTCCTCGCCAGGCGTTGCTGTGGCGCCGTGACCCAGGACAACATCGAGCAGGATTACCCCGCAAGTGGGATCTGCTATCTCCTTGGCAAGTCTTTCTATTCGTAATTTCGAATCAATCATGGGATGTGCTCTTCCGACAGTCATTGCGTCATCACCAAAATCGATGAACGTATGAGAGGCGGCAGCTTCGAATGGATCGAGCAACCACTCTTCTTGCAGTGGGATATTGGAGTAGATCGGGGATTGCGTGCGCTTGGAGGCGATGATCATGGCTTCATCGCAGAGAGTGCCGCCGGCAAATAGACCACGAAGTGATCCGCTTACTACGGATGCAGTTTCGACTTCTTCTTTCCATGGACGCGTTGTCACACCGAGTGCGTCTAATACCTTTTCAGCCGTCTGCGTGATGTCTGAACCGGTCGAACCTAAGAGCCCAAAAATAACGCGCTTCTCCATTCTGTTCGCAATCTCTTGAAGAGCGTGCGCGACTTCAGGTGCGGCTGGCTTCGAAACGAAGACGATTAGTTCGGTGTGAATATCGGCTGCGAGCAACTCCAATGCTTGCTTTGCACTACGGCCAGCAACCGCGCTTGAGAGATCGCGCCCGCCGAGCCCAATGCAATGCGAGACTCCCACACCTGCGTGGTCTAGAAGTGTTGTGAGGTGCTGTGCCCCGGTCCCCGATGCGGCGATGATGCCGACTTTTCCAGGTGAAACCACGTTGGCGAAACCGAGGCCGACGCCCCCGATGATGGCCGTTCCGCAATCTGGACCCATCACTAAAAGGTCGCGATTCTTCGCCATCTCTTTCAATAGGATCTCATCTTCGACCGTGACGTTGTCACTGAAGATCATCACATTCATATTGTTTTCCAACGCGTCCACAGCATCGATGAAAGCAAATTCGCCTGGTACAGAAATCAACGCAACGCTTGCGCCATGAGTTCGCCCCAACGTTCTGGCGGCCGCAACGCCTGAGTCAGAGGCTTGCTCTCGACTCTTTCGAAGTTGTTCTTCAAGCACTTCTTCCACGACAGCGAATGCCCTTGTGAGGGATTCTTCGTTGGGTGCATCGATAGCGATGATTAGATCGTTGGCACTTGTCGTAGGAAGAGTGAAACCCATCTGCTCGGCAAGTTCTCTATTGAGAGGTGTTGCCATTGCCACCAGAGCACCGTCGACACCGACCCCGGCGCGCTGACTCACCTGCATGAGTGAAACCGAATCACGATAGAAACCCGGTCTGATTTCGATACGTTTCATGCCGCTCTCCTCACGCAGTGCGCTGCGATTTCCATTCCCTGGAGCAAGGCTGCTCCGGAAGAGTGTCCTACTGCAAGTACCGCATCTCGAATCTGCGGCTTGATGGAGCCCAGTGCGATTTCGTGAGTTGCATCTGCCACTGCAGAGAGAGCAAAGCCGTGGAATGCGGCGCTCATGAGGGCGGCGCTCAATGCAGTGGTCTGCCCGTTACTCCACACTGATGCATTGAGAGCGTGCGAGATTCCGAGGGCTCGAGCCGCGAGAAGGAATCCAGCGATTTCGTCATCGCCCTCAGGGGTGAGACCACTTCCTAACCCGACCCTTGCGCGCAGAGATTTCTCCAAGGATTCAGGGGCGGACGCAACCAGTGCGCGTCGCGGAACTTGGGGAGTTCGTAAGAGACGGCTGACACAGGTGAGTGAGTCATCGACTCGCCAACCGTGCGGCGAGGTGCGCGCGATTCGCCGGGGCGTTGCCGGTAAGAGAAGCGATGTAGGTAAGGGTGAATCTTCACTGGTTTCAATGGTGAGGAAGGAGTTTGATTCCCCAAGCCACCACGAGATCTTGGAAGAGCTTCCTAGACACGAGAACTCCTCTACTCCTAGAAAGGGCAGGAGGAGCGCGGAACTTGATTGGGAGATCAGCGGGACCGTCTCACTGCGATCCACGGGCATAGCGCAAGGCTAGCGCCTCCGATACCCTCCCTTCATGTCGATGATTGCCAAGGGAAACGGCCTTTCGCCTCAGATACTGCCGAGAGTTGCCAGCCACGGCGTTCCGCTTCGGGAATTGATGCAGTTACCGCGCTGGCAGGGGATGGAAGTGGTCGCTGGAGCCGATGGCCTAGATGCCATCGTGGCCAGACTCAATATCATCGAAGTTCCCGACATAGCGCCGTGGATTAAGGAGCACGAATTTCTACTCTCCACCGGATATCCGCTCAGGGATGCCTCGGAGGCGTTCATCTCAGAGATTGCCTCGTCAGGCGCTGTGGGCTTGGCGATCAAACAGGGGAGATACCTCGACGAAATTCCAGCGCAAATGCTTCATGAGTCGAACGAATTGGGTTTTCCAATTTTGACCATCCCCGAAGATGTCGCTTTTGATGAATTGCTGCACGAGGGTTTAGCACTCATTCTCGAAAAGAACCTCACGGTCTTGGAACGGAGTGATCACGTACACCGCGCGTTGATTAATTTGGTGCTTCAAGGTGGTGGTCTCGCCGAGGTAGTTTCACAAGTTGCCGAAGTGATCGAGGCCCATGTGATTGCGGTGACGCCAGATGGGCGACTCTTGGCAGCCAGCGGCGCCGAGAGTTCTAGCATGCAGGGACAATTTGATCCGTCCGGCAGGTTATTGATCGAAAGACTCAAACTTGGCCTGCAAGAAACGGCAGCCGAAGAGTTGGTTCTTTTTCAAGCGGTGGCTTCCATCTCTTCGGGCGCCGACGAACTTGGAAGAATAGTTGCGTCAAGCGATCGGGTGCTTTCGAACTCCGATTTGATGATCTTGGAAAGAGCTGCGACGGTCGCCGCATTGACAATTACCAAGCGCCAAGCTGTCGCAGCGGTTGAAAGTAAGTATCAAGGAGACTTTCTGCGAGAGGTCTTCGCCGGAAAAGCAGGTACTCCCGAGCAAGTGGGCGTGTACGCAAAGGCTTTGGGTTGGAATTTCGAACGCGAGCAGTTGGTCATCGTGGCAACGTTGGAGCCAGTCGTTCAGTTGACACCCGAGGAGCATCGCAGAGCCCACGATCGCTTTACAGCGGCCTGGGTCAGCGTCACACGTACGGCCGACCCGGAAGCCGCGATTGTTGGCTTCGCGAACGAAGTTGTCATCATCTCCGCCAGTTCGGCGCACGGTCCGCGCGGTTATTTGGAAACTTTGACGGCCGGGCTCTCGGGGGACGGCGGAGGGGGCCGCCATCGTTTCAACGCCGGGGTCTCACGAGTGGTCCCCGCGATGGAGGCGCTTCCCGAAGGCTACCGACAAGCAAAGCAAGCATTAGGAGTGGGGAGACGTATCCACGGAGCAGGTAGCGTGGCCGATTTCGAGACGCTCGGGGTCTTTCGAATTCTCAGCCTGGTGCCGGAGAGCGAAGAGCTCCGCTCCTTCCTCGATGAAACCTTGGGGGAGCTGGCTACCCGCGAGGATGCGGAGGCGGAGGATTTACGAAAGACGCTAGGAGTATTGCTCGACACCAATATCAACGTGGCAGAAACCTCACGCATTCTTCATTTCCACTACAACACTCTCAGGTACCGCATTCTCAAGTTGGAACGCATGGTGGGACCGTTTACGATTGACCCACAACTGCGCCTCTCGTTGGCGCTCTCGCTCAGAATTCTCACAATGCGCGGGCTTGCATAGATCGCAAATCATTGTCACGTCAACACGCCGTCTTAAGATTCTTCAAAAATTGCTGAGCCTTTGTAGGGATATGTTAAAGAAAGCCCCTCCCTCCACCTTTAACTTAGAAGCAGCCTTAACGGATTCGACCCTGATCAAATCCGTGGTGTCTGGATAACCCCAGATACCTTGCCCTTCAGGAGGGGGCGTAATCATGGCATGGACACTCTCAACCGCAGGACCCGGCGAGGTCGTGAAGCCAAGCGAACGCCTTAGCTACGGACGTATGATCGGACTTGGTGCTCAGCACGTTATGGCCATGTTCGGTGCCACATTCGTCTTCCCACTCATCATGGGCTTGAACGCAAACCTCAGCGTCATGATGTCAGGTGTAGCCACGGTGCTCTTCTTGCTCATCGTCGGTAATCGAGTACCTAGCTACTTGGGTACTTCTGCTTCGTTCGTTGGTGCCGTTGCAGCCATCCGTGCTGGCGGCGGAACTTCTGCTCAGGTGACTGGATCAATCCTTATCGCCGGTCTCCTTCTTGCAATCGTCGGTCTCATCGTGCACTTCGCCGGTGGCGCCGTTGTGAGCAAGGTGCTTCCACCAGCAGTAACTGGTGCAGTTGTTATGTTGATCGGTTTCAACCTTGCGCCAGTAGCTACTGGCGTTTACTGGCACCAAGATGAGTGGCTCGGCTTCCTTACTTTGGTAGCCACCCTCGTTATGTCAGTGGTCTTCCGTGGCTTCCTTTCACGTATCACGGTTTTCCTCGGCCTCATCGTTGGTGTAGTCATTGCTTGGCTCATGGACGTTCTGAGCATCACGGGCTATGACCGCTTCTCAGGTGGAGACCCAACAACGCCGCTTGCTGCCACTGTGAAGCGCGTTGATTTCTCTGGTGTGGGCAATGCAGATTGGTTCGGTCTTCCAACGATGTCTGGTCCAACCTTCACAGGTTCGTTCATTCTCTTGGTGATTCCAGCTGTTATCGCTCTTATTGCTGAGAACACTGGTCACGTTAAGGCAGTTGCCGAAATGACTGGCGAGAATCTCGACGATGTTCTTGGTCGCGCACTTATCGGTGATGGTGTGGGCACAATGCTCACCAGCGCCGTCGGTGGCTCACCAACGACAACATACGCTGAGAACATCGGCGTTATGGCCGCAACGAAGGTTTATTCAACCTTGGCCTACTACATCGCTGCAGTATTTGCCATCCTCTTCGGTCTCTGCCCGAAGTTTGGAGCCATCATCAACGCAGTTCCCGGTGGTGTACTCGGTGGTGTAACGACCGTGCTTTACGGCATGATCGGTATCCTCGGCGCCAAGATCTGGATCGAAAATAAGGTCGACTTCGGTAACCCAGTTAACCTCGTTCCTATTGCTGCTGCCATCATCCTTGGCGTCGGCAACGTATCGTTGAAGTTCACCAATGACTTCTCGATCACCGGAATCGCTGCCGGCACTTTGGTAGCGGTTATCGGCTGGCACCTTTGCAACATGCTGGCGAAGAAAGTAAAGCGCTAAGCACTGAGCAGTAAGGGAGTGATTCTTTAGAATCGGGCCCTTGCGAAAGGCGGGTGGAGAAATCCACCCGCCTTTCGTCCGTTATCGCCTGGCTTTTTTCGATTCTTAGGCGATAATTCACATCTCAGGTTCTAGCGAAGTAGGGAGAGGATGGTTCCATGAAGCCCTCTCGTTTCCAGTACGTGCGGCCAGCATCCATACCCGAAGCCGTGGTGGCACTGCAGCGCCAGAACTCAAAGGTGTTAGCGGGGGGACAGAGCCTTACCCCACTCCTTTCGATGCGGTTGGCCGCTCCTGAGGTATTGGTAGATATCAACGGGCTATCGGAACTCGCTGGAATTGAACTGCGCGGATCAGAACTCTGGATCGGCGCAATAGCGCGTCACCAAGAGGTACTCACTCATCCGTTGGTGGGCACTCATGTTCGGCTGATTCAGCAGGCACTCACTTATGTGGCTCACCCTGTCATTCGCAATCGTGGAACATCTGTTGGGTCCATTGCCCATGCCGATCCTGCCGGTGAACTCACTGCAGTAGCGGCACTCCTTGGCGCTCGAATTCACGTCGTAGGTCCCCATGGTGTCCGGGATATTCTCGCCAACGATTTTTTCGTAGGACCGCTTGAATCATCCTTAACACACGGAGAACTCGTTACCGGTGTCTCTTTTCCGGTGCTCGATTCCTCGTGGGGGAGTTCCTGCGTTGAAGTTGCCCGTCGCCACGGTGATTATGCACTCGCTGGTGTCTGTGCTCTAGTGCAAATTGTTGAAGGCCGTTTGACGGCGGCAAGTATCGCGATTTTCTCCGTAGCGGGCACACCGGTAGTAATTGATGTGTTAGATGTGTGTACAGAGAACGAGAAGTTAAACCTGAAGGTGCAATCTCTCATAGATCCTGATACAGATATTCATGCCACGGCCGATTATCGTCGCCAACTTGTTAAGACCCTTGTCGCTCAAGCGCTCACCGAGGCCCGCAGTAATGCAGAATCGAGAACATCATGAATCCCGAAGAGCTGTTCCTAGTGGAACTTACAGTCAACGGGAACCCATTGAGCGCGCGCGTTCCTGCCCGCAGATTACTTTCGGATTTCCTTCGCCATGATCTACGCCTCACGGGCACGCACGTAGGGTGCGAACACGGGGTATGTGGCGCCTGCACGATCTTGTTAGACGGTAAACCAGTAAGAGGGTGCCTCATCTTTGCCGTCAGCGTCAGCGGATCCAATGTGACCACTGTCGAAGGTTTGGTGAACAACGATGGATCTTTGGGTGTGGTACAGCGTGCTTTCCATGAGTCTCATGGCTTGCAATGCGGTTTCTGTACGCCGGGATTCATCACCACTATTCATGCATTCTTAAAAGAGAACCCGCACCCCACGGAGGAAGAAGCCCGCGAGGCGATCGCCGGAAATCTCTGTCGCTGCACGGGTTACCAAAACATCATCAAATCGGTCCTTCGAGCCGCCGAACTTATTGATTCGGGGGTGCGCGATGACCACTAAATCCTTTGGCGAACCAATTCTGCGCAAGGAGGATCCTCGTTTAGTCTCCGGTCAGGGACGCTACCTCGACGACCTTGGTCACGAAGCTTTGGCGGCGGCATTCTTGCGCAGCCCCCATGCCTCTGCCCGCATCCTAGATATCGACGTGACGGATGCTCTCGACGTACCTGGGTTGATCGGAATCTACACTTATGAGGATCTTGAAGGTCGAGTTGCTGAACCTTTGCCGCTACTTATTCCGCATCCTGCACTTCTGAACGGTAGGACTGGGTATCCACTCGCAAACGAGTTTGTGCGCCACGTAGGTGAAGCGATAGTGATGGTCATTGCTGAAGATCGATACATCGCTGAGGATGTCGTTGAACTTATAAAGGTCTCCTACGATGTCTTGCAACCCGTCGTAGGTATTCAGAATGCTAAAGCTGCTCACAATGCGGTACATCCCAGCGTGCCAAACAATGTCAGTGCCCACTCTGTCAAAGAAGTGGGTGACGCACGCGCAATGATCAAAGCCGCGCCTCATAAGCTCTCATTGGATCTCTTCATCGAGCGAAGCGCATGCTCGCCCCTGGAAGGTAAAGGTGTGTATGCCATTTGGGAGGAAGATTCCCAAGAGCTTCGTCTTTGGTCGTCAACGCAGACATCTACCGGTGTTCGTGCAGCCGTAGCAGCCAAGTTGGATCTCCCGCTTCAAAAAGTTGAGTGCATTGCCCCAGATGTGGGTGGTGGCTTTGGCGTCAAAATCATGCATCCATGGCCAGAGGAAGTTTTGATTCCATGGGCAGCTAGAAAACTCAATCGTCCAGTTAAGTGGAGTGAAGATCGCCGCGAACATTTCATTTCGTCCGCCCACGAGCGGGCCCAAGAACACCACATCGAGGTGGGTTTCGATGAAGAGGGTCGCATCCTTGGTTTAGATGTCACTTTCTTCCACGATAACGGGGCGTACACCCCCTACGGCATCATCATTCCGCTGATCACTTCGACGCAGTTACTAGGTCCCTACAAGCCAGCCTCCTACCGCGTTGAATTCACATCGTTGTTTACAAATACAGTGTTGGTCATTCCCTACCGTGGTGCGGGTCGGCCTCAAGGTGTATTCGCGATGGAACGCACCGTCGATGCAATTGCGAAGTATCTGAGATTGGATCGAACGGTTGTGCGCGAACGGAACTTCATTCAGCCAGACGAGATGCCATACGACTTAGGATTGATCTTCCAAGATGGAAGGCCTTTGGAATACGACTCTGGCAACTTCCCGGCATCGATGGCGATGCTCAAAGAGATGGTCGGCTGGGACAATTTCGAAACCATGCGAAGTGAGTATGCGGCGCAAGGTCGAAAAATCGGGATTGGTGTTGCTTGTTACGTAGAAGGAACTGGAGTCGGCCCCTATGAAGGTGGTTTTGTCCAGGTAGAGACAAGCGGACGCATCAATGTGGCAACAGGGCTTACCAGCCAAGGTCAGGGTCATCAAACAGTTTTCGCCCAGATCGTGGCAGACGAGCTCGGGGTTCCCATCGAGGATGTTTTCGTCACCACTGGTGATACACGTCGATTCCCTTACGCCGTCGGCACATTCGCCTCTCGAGCAGCGGTCATGAGTGGAAACGCTATTGCCCTTGCTGCCCGTCAAGTAAGAGATAAAGCTCTACGACTAGCTGGTGAGGCTCTTGAGTGCGATCCGCACGATCTTGAGATCGTGGATGGAATTGTGCGGGTCAAGGGTGACCATACGAAGTCCATCGCGCTCAAGACGGTCGCTGTTCTTTCTAATCCTCTGCGCTATGCCTTCGACGAGTCCGCCAAGGCGGCGACTCAATTTGCAGTGGGGGATACTTCTAAGCCTCCGGTGCCGGAAGATCAAGAGCCGGGGTTAGAAGGCAAGGATTATTACTCACCGATGGCCTCAACATTTGCAAACGGTATGCATGCGGTCATTATCGAGATACTTCCGGATACGGCAGAAGTGAAGATTCTGCGTTACGTAGTCGTTCACGATTGTGGACGCGTCATCAACCCCATGATTGTAGAGGGACAGATTCACGGAGGCGTGGCGCAAGGAGTCGCAGGTGCGCTCTTCGAGCGCATGGCCTACGACGAGAGTGGGCAGCTACAGAATGCTTCTTTCATGGATTTCTTAATGCCATACGCAACTGAAATACCAACAGTTGAGGCGGGGCACTTGGAAACGCCCTCACCTTTGAATCCACTTGGCATCAAGGGGGCCGGTGAAGCGGGTGTTATTCCTGGGTCTGCTGTCTTCGCTAGCGCCATCGAAGATGCCGAAGGTTTTGAAATCCGTCGCATGCCCATTTCACCAAGCGAGCTATGGGAACTACGCCGTACCATGAAGGAGAACGCATGAAAATCATTGGAAGTTATTCGCTAGATCATTCTCCATCTGAGGTATTTGCAGCTCTTAACAATCCAGCGGTTCTTTTGGTGACCATTCCCGGCTGCCAGGCACTTGAGCAAACTGGTCCTTCGACTTATGCGATGACAATCACCGCCGGCGTAGCCTCTATCAAAGGTACTTATAACGGAGTCGTCGAATTAGCCGATCAGAATGCTCCGCATTCATTCACTTTGAAGGCCAGTGGGTCGGGTGGGCCGGGTACGGTTCAAGCAGATGTGAAGGTAACCCTTGCTGAGAGCGCGGAAGGTTGCGCGCTCACCTATGAGGCCGACGCGGTGGTGGGTGGCGTCATAGGTGGTGTCGGGCAGCGGGTTCTCAGCGGAGTTTCTAAAAAGACCGCGAGCGAGTTCTTTGCAGCAGTGAATCGTCACCTTTCCGGTGATCGACGTGGAGCAGCCGTGTTGCAACATGGCGAAACCGGCGTTGTAAGTATCCGTAAGGAGCCGTTGGTTCGATCGGCCTCTCAGGTTTCATCGCTCCTTGCTGGCGGCGCGATCGCTCTTACGGGAGTGCTTTTAGGATGGCTCATCACCCGATGAAGGCTTTCACTGCTGCTGCCATTCAGATCGCTCCTCTTCCAGGACCGCTCTCTTCTGCCGCAATCTCAGGCAATCTCCACAAAGCGGTGTCGTTTATTGAAAAGTGTGTGGCAGAGACCGGGGCCTCACTTGTTGTGCTTCCAGAAACGGTCACGACAGGTTTTTCACCTGGTTGTAGCCCAGAAGAACTGTGGGACTTAATAGATGTTTTTCCAGGGAAGCTGACTGCTCCTATACAAGAGGTTGCCAAGCGACTCGGTGTGCATATTGTGCACGCTACTTATGAACGTGGCGAGGAGCGCGGGATCGTATACAACTCGTCGATGATCATTCTGCCCAGTGGTGAGATCGCAGGTGTTTATCGCAAGACGCACCCTTTCTGCGCTGAAATGTTAAGCCAGGGAGGTTGGGTTGTTCCGGGCAACGAGGTGTGCGTTGTGGATACCGAACTAGGAAAGATTGGAATGGTCATCTGTTTCGATGGTGACTTCCCAGAGCTCAGTAGGATCCAAGCGATTCAAGGCGCAGAGATCATTGCGCGACCCTCGGCACTACTCCGCTCTGCAGATATTTGGGAGCTCACTAATCGTGCACGCGCTTACGACAACCACGTATTTATGGTGGGAGCCAATGCCGTGGGGATTGACCCAGCGGGAACGCTCTACTTTGGCAATTCCATGATCGTTACGCCGATTGCAGAAGTCATTGCCAGAGCCGCTTCACACGAATGTTGGATCAGCGCAGTGCTCGATCCCGACAAAGCGATGGCTTCGCTCACTCCTGGATCGAGTGTCGGGCAACCCTTTGATCATCTTGCAGATAGAAATCTTGATTTGCTTGCAAATTACAGCGATCTACTTAAGGGACCTGCCGGCACGTCATTTAAATTTAGGCGCCCCGGTAAGAAGTAATCTCTCCACGCGTTATGCCCAGGAGAAAGAGCACGCTATCTAGATAGGGCGCAGTAATGGATGCGTCAGCGGCGTTGGCAACAAGAGGCTTTGCGTTGAAGGCTACTCCGAGCCCTGCGGCTGCAATCATGTCGAGGTCGTTAGCTCCGTCTCCAATTGCCACGGTTTGATCAAGTGGAATCGACAGAGAGTCGGCGTACTCCCTTAACGCTTGGGCCTTGGCTGCTCGGTCAATGATCGGTCCGAGTACCTTTCCTGTGAGAACCCCATCGATCATTTCAAGTGAATTAGCTCGGACAAATTTGATTCCGAGCGAGTGCGCCAATGGTGCAACTACCTCGATAAACCCGCCGGAAACTAAGCCCACGTGGATCCCTAGACGGTGCAAGGTTTCAACAAGCGTTCGAGCACCGGGTGTCAGGGCAATAGTGCGTTGTACTTCATCGATATCTTCTTGTGTAAGTCCGGCAAGCGTCGCTACCCGCTCGCGTAATGCTTCAGCAAAATCGATTTCACCATTCATGGCGCGAGCAGTTATTTCCTTTACTAGGACTCCCGACCCGGCTCTATCTGCCAGCAGTTCAATGACTTCGTTCTGAATGAGAGTGGAATCCACATCCAACATTACGAGGCGCTTTGAGTGCCTTGCTTGCCCACCACGTTGAACAGCAATATCTACGCCGTTCTCTTTAGCTACAGGTGCTAAGAGCGTCTTGATGGTGGCGATATCTACGCCGCTTACAAAGAATTCGATCGCGACCACGGGATAGTCAGATACTCGGGCTATTCGTTCTATATTCCCCGAGAGGTTAAATATCACCTCAGTAATACTGGCAACAGCCTGGGGGCGTAATGGCATTCCCATGAGTGTGAGATGTACGCCAACCTCGGGTTGCGCGCTGTCGCCTTCGCCGGCTTGCACAAATATTTCGAGTCCAAGCTCGCCCGTCAGTACTGTCAACCGGTGTCGCAGAGCGACTTCCATCTCTCCAAGCGGCGCAGAGATGAGCACTCCCACCGTCAATCTGCCGCGAAGGACTACCTGACCGACGTCCAAGACTGTCACATCAAACTCTGCAAGTGCGTTAAAAATCTTAGAAGTGATTCCACTTCGGTCCGCGCCACTGAAGGAGAAGAGGACCGTACGCACAGTGACATCTTAGGGGATAGGCCGGGCGCACCACGCTTCCGTTCCCAGAATAAGCGCCTCACGCGCCGCCACTCGGAGACGATTGATCTCTCCATTTCGCAGATTGATTTCGTTGGCAGTCACCGCGCCACCGTTATCCATAGTAGCTACCGCTGAAACGACAAGCACCGTGAGGCTACGTTCGATGAGCGCTGAGTTCTGCCACACCGTCGGCGGCAAGACCCTCTTTGCTCTGCCCAACACGTCAGAGAGCGTCTGGCGGATATTTGCTCTGATGGGCGCACCTCTATCGCTCGCACTTTCGATCGGTGCTATCAGTTCGAGTGCTTCATCTATGGATGTTGTTAAGAGGCGAGCGGCCTCCTTGAGCGAGTGTGTGTGCATCTCGGGTGCGCGGAGCGAACTTGGCTCCCAGATGCCGTCATCGACCGAGAGCCACGTCTCTACGCCCACCTGCAGAAGTTCTTGATGACCTACAAAGAAGGCATGTGCCAGACCCATTGCTTCGTGAGCGGGCAGAGCTCCCAAGCGATCGAAGGTGCCGAGGACTTGATAGAGATCGTCAAAGCCGGTCCGACCTCCTCGAATGGCATTGATCCATGAGGCAAGTAACACGTTCCTAGGCAGAATCTCCACAAGGCAAGGGTATGAAACCGGTAGGTTATGCGCATGTCGATCGCGCGTCTTGCTGGAGTAGGAGTGCGCAAAGGCCAATCCTGGATTCTTAAAGACGTCAATTTCGAGGTCGCCGAAGGCCAGCGCTGGGTAATTATCGGACCGAATGGCGCCGGCAAGACCACATTGCTGAGAATCTTGGCTACCCAATTATTTCCCACCGTCGGATCTGTCGAGATTCTGGACGAACGATTGGGAGCGGTTGATGTCTTTGAACTTCGACCCCGAATTGGGCTCACTTCCGCTGCTCTCTTAGATCAATTTGAAGAGGGCGAGAAGGTCATTGATATCGCCCTCACTGCGGCCTGGGGTTTCACTGGTCGTTGGCGCGAGGAATATGCGGATGAAGATGTCGCACGCGCGCACTCACTCCTGCATTTGATGGAAGTGGACCATCTTTCAGAGCGTGTTTTTGGCACACTCAGTGAAGGTGAGAAGAAGCGAGTGCAATTGGCACGCGCGTTAATGCCCAATCCAGAACTTTTGCTTCTTGACGAACCTGCCGCAGGAATGGATATCGGCGCCCGTGAATCGATGCTCCTGCAATTAGCGATCATTGCCCTTGATCCACTCTCACCTGCCACTGTGATGGTCACGCATCACCTAGAAGAGATCCCCATAGGAACAACACACGCCGTCATTCTTAAAGATGGAGAGGTGATGACTGCCGGTCCCATTGAAGAGGTAATCACTAGCGTGACAGTGTCATTCGCTTTTGGAATGAATATCAAGGTAGCCCACGAAGAAGGGCGTTGGAGTGCTAGAACTTAGTTCCCATACTGTCGCCATCATTCTCATCGCTGGGTTCGCGGCGGGCTTCATCAATTCAATTGTTGGCAGTGGCACTCTGATCACCTTCCCTGCCTTACTCGCCGCTGGGCTCCCACCATTAGTGGCCAATACATCAAATAACGTAGGACTCGTACCTGGCGCCTTTGCTGCCATGCGTGGGTCACGACATTCTTTGGCGGGGGATCGACATCAGATTCGCACGTTGATGCCATTTTCTATCGCCGGTGCATTGATAGGTGCGCTCGGACTGCTGCTGCTTCCAGAACGCATCTTCGGATCAGTCGTTCCGTGGTTGGTTCTTACAGGTGTTGCGCTCAATATCGTTGCGCCAATCGTTTCATCGCTCCGAAAGAAGCCAGACCAAGTCGCCATCGGCGTCGGAATTAGGGTCACGGTTCTGCTTACAGGAATATACGGTGGGTATTTTGGCGCCGCCCAAGGAGTCATTCTTATAGGTCTACTTTCATTACTACTCGATGAGAGTGTTGCGCGTTCCAACGCCATGAAGAATTACCTTGCCGGGGCCACCAATCTCATCGCTGGCCTGGTTTTTATCCTCTCAGGGCAGATTGATTGGCTAGCGGTTCTACTCATTGGAGTCTCTTCCTACTGCGGTGCATTCGTAGGATCACGTGTTGGTCGAGGCATTCCTTCCTGGATATATCGGTTGATTATTTCCGCAACAGGTTTGTATGCAAGCTACAGGCTATTTACGGCATGAAACTCTCATTCCACGACGCTTCCCCCGACTTATTAGATGATTTCGCGGCGTTAACGGATGTTGTTCTGCGAACACGCGCTGAGCCTTCTGGTGGACTATTCATCGCAGAGGGGGCAATCACAATTGATCGCGCTTTTGCTTCCGGGGCTCGTCCTCGAGCAGTCTTGTGCGAAGAGAAATGGATTTCTTCTCTCCCGGACTTCGCCTCTGACATACCGATTATCGTCGGATCGCAATCTGAGCTAAATAGCGTCACCGGATATATCGTGCACCGTGGCGCATTGGCGAGCTTCCATCGCCCCGACCCGCTCAATTACCTAGACCTTATTCGTACTTCGCGCACTCTATTGATTCTTGAAGGATTGGTAAATCACACGAACGTCGGTGCCATCATTCGCAGCGCTGCCGCTTTTGGCGTGGATGGTATTTTGCTCGATAACCATTGCGCCGATCCGCTTTATAGGCGCTCTATAAGAACATCGATGGGGACGGTCTTTAGTAGCAAGTGGGCCCGTTTTGCAGATCACGCTGCCTTGGCGGTGGGGCTCGCAGAGTCAAAATACGATGTCCTAGCCCTTACGCCGCGCCCAGAGGCCCGCAGTATCCGCACTTGGAGTCCGGGGGAGCGAAGCGCGCTCATCCTGGGAACTGAAGGGGACGGACTCTCTGCAGATGCACATGGGATTGCCACACAGGAACTGCGAATTCCCATGGCCGCCGGCATCGACTCTCTTAACGTCTCCGCAGCCGCTGCTGTCGCCCTCTATGAATTTACCAATCATGTTCATTCTTGATGGTGCGGTTCACGAAACCTGGAAGCCTTTCTTCGAAGCGCAACGTCACGAGCTTGAACGTATCGGCAATTTCCTCGAGAAGGAGAGCGCGAATGGCAAAGTGCAATTCCCTCATCGAGAGTTTGTTCTTCGAGCCTTTGAAATGTCAGTGGAGGATGTGCGAGTTCTCATCCTTGGTCAAGATCCCTATCCCACACCAGGACATGCAATTGGTTACGCATTTGCGACACTACCAAATGTGCCGCTGCCAGCTTCTCTGCGTAATATCTTCAAGGAAGTCGCTACTGACTTCGGCTCCATCACTCAGGTAGATGCCACCCTGAAGTCCTGGCGTAATCAAGGCGTTCTACTCCTTAATCGCGTGCTTACGGTAGAGGAGAGGTCTCCTGGAGCCCACCGCAAGCAAGGGTGGGAGGAGTTCTCTCAATCCGCCATTGAATTCTTGATATCCCAAAACCACCATTTCGTAGCCTTGCTTTGGGGTAAAGATGCACAATCACTCGCAGACATATTTGATCCTGCCCGTGTGTTACTCGCTTCTCACCCCAGCCCGCTCTCTGCCTATCGCGGCTTCATTGGGAGCCACACATTCTCCAAATGCAATGAATTGCTCAAGCAAAATGGCTGCGCACCAGTGGATTGGCGATAGGTTTCTCGAATGCGTCGATTCTTTACAGGTGCAAGAAGCGTCCCCATCACGTCATGGCGGGCTCCGTCGCAATGGCGCTGCTCACCGCGCACATATCTGATCCTCGTCATCGGCCTTTATCTGTATGGAACCGGGGACGCGATTATCATTAACGCCACTTTGGGAGCCGGCCCATGGGTGGTCTTCGCCCTTGGCGTCACACACGTAACAGGTCTCTCTGTTGCCTACACCACATTTATTTTGAGCCTTTTTGCAGTTATCTGCTGGATACCTTTACGCCAAAAGCCTGGTCTAGGCACCATTAGCAACGCTGTCGTTATTTCTATAGCAATTGGTGTCGGTACTGCAGTCATACCGGAGCCATCGAATCTCTATATAAGAATTCTCATGGTCGTACTCGGAATACTTACGATCGCTGTTGCTAGCGCCCTCTATCTCACCTGTGGTTTAGGCGCTGGTCCACGAGACGGGCTGATGACGGGAATGAACAAGCGTTTCGGAGTACCTGTCGGTAGAGCACGGCTAGTTGTTGAGGTTGCCGTCGTGATTCTTGGATGGTTGCTTAGCGGAATGCCCAGAGATGGCAGTCTCGGATTAGGAAAGAATGTGGGACTCGGCACCGCGCTCTTTGCGCTTCTCATCGGTCGCTGCGTCGCCATAACTCTGGGATTCGTAGGACGTAGATCGTGACGCTAGCTAAGGCGCTCAAAGACCTTCCGATGATTGATAATGAATTCGGTAAGTTCATGAGAATCTCGCCTCCTTGCGAGTTAGGCGCGGGAGATCCTCCTTACAGAAATCATTTCGAAACGCTCATGAAGGCAGTGGTATCGCAGCAAATCTCCACGAAAGCCGCCGACTCCATTACGAACAAATTGAAGCTCTTGATAGATGATGATTTCTCTCCAATGAAAGTACTTGCACTCTCTCATGAGGACCTTCGAGGAGCAGGACTCTCTGGCGCCAAGGCTCGAACAGCTACTGAGCTCTCTGAGGCAATCATCTCGGGGCGGATCCCAGTCGAGGAATTTGAACGTATGCCAGATCATGAAATCACTGCGGCGCTTACACAAGTTTGGGGGATCGGTCGCTGGACCGTAGAAATGTTTCTGATGTTCTCTCTGGCAAGACTCGATGTGTGGCCTAGCGGAGACCTCGGAGTTCGCCGCGGATGGTCGCTCATCAAGGGCGAGCCCATGCTGGAAGCGAAGGCTTTAGAACCATTAGGTGATCCGTTTCGACCTTACCGAAGCGTCGTAGCGTGGTATTGCTGGCGAGCCACAGAATTGCTTAAAGAACCTCAGTGACCGGAGCGCCTATGTAGGGCCGCCAATTACAGAGTCGCGGTGTCGATGACGAATCTATATCGCACATCACTGGCAACTGCCCGATCGTATGCAGCGTTTATCTGATCAGCGTTAATCATCTCGACCTCGCTAGTGATCTGATGCTTTGCGCAGAATTCCAACATCTCTTCCATCTCGGCGATGCCACCGATCATTGAACCCGCAAGGCTTCTGCGCTGAGTAAGCAAGGAGCCGGCTTCAACCGAGTAGGGCTTCCCTGGAAGGCCAATCACTACCAAAGTGCCGTGCAAACGAAGCAAGCTCAAATATGTGTTGATATCGAGCTCTGCTGAAACGGTATTAAGAATGAGATCGAATTTTTTACTTAGAGTCTTTTTGAAGGATTTATCACTGGTGTCCACGAAATGATCGGCTCCCATCGCCCGTGCGTCCTTCTCCTTGGAGGCTGAGTGAGAAAGGACCGTGACTTCAGCACCCATGGCGTGAGCGAATTTCAAACCCATATGACCAAGGCCGCCAAGACCGATAATTGCAACTTGCTTACCCGGACCTGCATTCCAATGGCGAAGTGGGGAGTAGAGGGTGATTCCCGCGCAAAGAAGCGGCGCTACTCCCTCGATATTTAACGACTCGGGAATATGCATCGCGTAGTGCTCGTGAATGACGATCGCGCTTGAATAGCCACCCTGAACGATTGTGGTGCCATCTTTTTCATAGGTGTTATATGTACCCGTCATTCCGCCGGTGCAGTACTGCTCGATACCGGCCATGCAATTCTCGCATTTGCGACAGGAATCAACAAAGACACCAACGCCTGCAAGATCGCCGACCTTGAATTTGGAAACCTCAGATCCCACGCGCGTGACGCGACCTACAATTTCGTGACCGGGGACCATCGGGAATATCGCGGGACCCCACTCTTCACGTGCTTGGTGAATGTCTGAATGACAAATGCCAGCGTGCGAGATCGCGATCTCCACGTCGAAAGCGCCCGGTTCACGTCGATCAAACGTGAACGGAACTAAAGGTGCTCCCGCAGACAGCGCGGCGTAGGCACGTACTTGAGCCATGAAATCCTCCAACGGTTGACTGTTAAGACCTTATGGCACGCGAACTCCGTTCACCACATTGTTGTGAACCTGAATCCTGGAATCTCGTGGCAGGATGTCCCTCATGGCTGAACTCATCTACTACTGCGGCACCATGGATGCCGGAAAATCAACGCTGGCCCTCCAGACTGCCCATAACCATGAATCCCGCGGTCGAACCGGAATCATTTTTACAAGTAATGATCGAGCTGGGGCTGGGATCCTTTCCTCTCGGCTTGGTCTCCAGAAACCTGCAGTCGAAGTGAGTACGGAACTCAATCTTCACTCCTATGTTCGAGATCTGGTTTCCGAAGGAACTCGAGTTGAGTACGTGATTTGCGATGAGGCTCAGTTCTACTCACCCGAACATATAGAACAGCTCGCCATGATTGTGGACGGTTTAGGTATCGACGTCTATGCATTTGGCATTCTCGCCGACTTCCGTACGAAGTTGTTTCCCGGTTCAGCACGTCTGGTTGAGTTGGCTGATCGTGTCAACACGCTTCAAGTCGAAGCTCTCTGTTGGTGTGGCGGACGTGCCACTCACAACGCCCGGACTTTCGGCGGCACTATGGTCACTGAAGGCGAGCAAGTGTTTGTGGGGGATACCGACTCCGACACTGTTGTTGGTTACGAGGTTCTCTGTCGACGTCACCACATGCGCCAGATCACTTACGCAGTTGCAAAAGAGATGAAGGAGATCAAGTGAAGGGCTTCGAAGATATCTTCTCTGCAAACGCGCAATACGTTAAAGAATTTCAATCAAGTGCACTCACGGGCCAAGCCGCACGTGGTCTAGCAATCGTCACATGCATCGATTCGCGAATAGCTCCATTAGCGATCATGGGTATGCAACCTGGCGACGCCAAAATTATTCGTAATGCGGGAGCACGCGTCACGGAAGACGTTTTGCGAACGCTCGTGCTCGCCACCCACTTACTCAACGTCTCTCGAATCTTGGTGATGCCTCATACAGACTGCCGAATGGCCAGTGGCACGGAGTCAGAGATACATGCGGCCATCTTTGAGAAATCTGGAGTGGATACGCGTTCTGTTGAGATTCGTACGGTCCGCGACCCGCTTAAGGCCCTCGAAGTCGATCTCGACCGCATTAGGTCGTTCCCACTCTTAGCGTCGAATATCGAGGTGGCCGGAGCGATTTTCGATGTTGCTACCGGGGCGCTCAACCGGATCTAAAGCATCCAGTTGGATCATTCAATGGCACTTACTTGTGTCCGAGAGGGGACTTGAACCCCTAAGCCCTTTCGGGCACTAGCACCTCAAGCTAGCGCGTCTGCCTATTCCGCCACCCGGACAGGGTGTGAAGGGCGAGAGTACCAAGTTCAGGGACTCCAACCCAATTCGTCGGCTTTTCCGTCCTGGCAGGCCCCCTGGGCCTTTCGAATACGCCATGATGTAGCCATGGAAGAGACCATGGAGAACGAGAGCGTCGCGATTCTGCAAGATCTGATCAGAATCCCTTCTGAGAACTTCGGTGATCGGGGAGAAGAGCGCGATGTTGCCCTTTATATTCAAGCCAATCTTGCTGAGGTCGGCATTGAAGCCGAGCTGATCGAATCGGCCCCAGGTCGGACCAACGTCGCTGCTCGGATCAAGGGCGCGAGTGACCGTCCAGGGCTGGTGCTCCACGGGCATATCGATGTGGTTCCGGCAGACGCAAAGGATTGGTCTATCGATCCCTTCTCGGGCGCCATTCAAGACGGCGCTATCTGGGGCCGTGGGGCGGTCGATATGAAGGATATGGACGCCATGATGCTCGCGACCGTGCGCAGTTGGGCACGCACCGGGTATCAACCGCCACGTGACATTGCCTTGGTCTTCTTCGCTGACGAAGAGGCAGGCGGTACTTACGGATCACGATGGATGGTCGAGAACCGCCCTGATGTTTTTGCAGGCTGCAATGAGGCGATCTCCGAAGTGGGTGGATTCTCCATCACCTTAGAAAACAAGGCGCGTCTTTATCTCATCGAGACCGCACAAAAAGGCATCCATTGGATGCGACTCGTTGCTGAAGGACGTGCTGGGCACGGGTCGATGGTGCATCCAGATAACGCCGTCACTGCGGTTGCCGAAGCAGTTGCCCGCATTGGAAATTATGAATGGCCGCTCCGCCGAACAAAATCCGTTGACGAACTACTTGAGCGCGTAGCAGAGGTCTTAGGAGTTGAGTACGACCCCAACGATCCCGAGCCACTCGTGGCGCGGCTAGGACCAGTGGCTCGCTTAGTAGGCGCCACTCTGCGCAATACGGCCAATCCCACGCGCCTCAACGCTGGCTATAAAGAGAACGTGATTCCGCAATCGGCAAGCGCGGTGATCGATGGTCGCTTCCTTCCAGGGTTTGAAGATGAACTTAACGAAACGATTCGCACTCTTGCTGGTGAGAAAGTGCGCGTAGAAACCATCACGTCAGATATCGCACTCGAGGCGGCCTTCGAAGGTGCAATGGTGGAAAATATGGTGAACTCCATACTCGCAGAGGATCCTGAAGGTATTCCCGTTCCGTACACCTTAAGCGGCGGCACAGACAATAAGGCGCTCTCTCAGTTAGGCATCAAGGGTTACGGCTTTTCTCCGCTCAAATTGCCGGCCGACCTCGATTTCACCGCACTCTTTCATGGCATCGATGAGCGAGTACCTGTGGAGAGCCTCAAATTCGGCGCGCGCGTGTTGGATCGTTTCTTAAGAAACGTCTAACCAAAATCGATGCGTATCGCACGAATGATGCGACGACGAAGAGTAATGATGCGTTTCCCGTCGTGTCGTATCTGCACTTTATCCAACGTCCAATGATGCAACTCGGCCTCTTCGACGAGCATTGATTTCACAGCGCTGCGGGGAAAATCTTTAGGAACTGTGATCGTTCGATACTCCAGAACGCTCTGCTGCTTTGCCACGGCTTTAACTTGCTTCCGAGACTTCATTGAGAGCTTCGCGAACTACCGACGGCAACGCCACACCTTCGGCAAGGAGCACTCCGCGCAACTGCGCCGCAGTTCGCGCACCCACGATTGCAGAGGTAACGCCGGGGGCGTCGCGCACCCACGCCAGTGCCACTTCGAGAGGTGCGATGCCTAGCCCGTCAGAGGCCGCAGCCACTGCGTCAACAATGCTTCGTGAGCGCTGGTCAAGATACGGCTCCACGAAACCTGCGAAATGGGGACTTGCACCGCGAGAATCGATGGGCAATCCGCTGCGGTACTTGCCAGTGAGAACGCCACGTCCGAGCGGGCTCCATGCAAGGAAACCCATCCCTAACTCATTCGCGCAAGGGAGTACCTCGCGCTCGACACCTCTTGAAAGCAGCGAGTACTCATTCTGTGTTGAAGAGATAGTGGCTTTCAGTGCGGCGCTTTCTTGAATCGAGAAAGCGCGTGCAGTCTGCCACCCTGAGAAGTTTGATATGCCGGCATATCTAACGCGCCCAGAAATCACTGCGACATCCAAGGCGGCCAGAGACTCATCTAATGGAGTGATGTTGTCCCAAGCATGCAACTGCCAAATATCGAGATGGTCGGTACCAAGTCGTTGTAGTGATTGATCCAATTCACGCAAAATTGTGCGTTTGGAGGTATCGACGATGCGAACCCCATCTACAAACGAAAGACCACCTTTGGAGGCGAGCACGATGTCATCTCTCTTGACGAGAGCTCCGAGTAGACCTCCGATGACTCTCTCGCTATCACCGCTGCCATAGAGCGCGGCTGTATCAATGAAGTTTCCACCGGCATCTACGAACTCGCGTAACTGATCGGCCGCTTCGTGCTCATCGGTATCTCGGCCCCAGGTCATAGTTCCTAAACCGATCCTTGAAAGATGTAGTCCAGTAGATCCCAGGCGGCGCAGTTCCATGTACGCGACCTTAGTACCCGAAGAGGCAGTAATCTGATCTTCCACGCTAGGGAGGGTCATGAAGCTCGCACTAAATCTCGGCTACTGGTCAGGCGAGGCTGCCACGAACGCGGCCAATATCGAATTAGCCCTCGAAGCTGAGCGTCTTGGGTTTGATTCTGTCTGGGCGGCGGAGGCCTACGGCTCTGATGCCGCGACTGTCCTCTCGTGGATCGGCGCCAAGACGGAGCGCATCGGCCTGGGGTCGGCTATTTTTCAGATTCCCGCTCGATCACCTGCGATGACCTCTATGACCGCCGCGACGATAGATGCGCTCTCTGGGGGGCGATTTCGCCTCGGCATCGGCGTCTCTGGGCCACAAGTGAGCGAAGGGTGGCATGGGGTTCGCTTCGATGCACCACTTGCTCGAACCCGGGAGTACCTAGAAGTGCTGAGATTGGCCCTCGGGCGCAAGGTTGTGAAACACGAAGGCCTCCACTACCCCTTGCCGCTGGCCGATGGCCCAGGCAAAGCGCTGCGCCTCACCATCCATCCAGTGAGGGAAGAGATCCCGATTCTCTTAGCGGCGGTGGGTCCGAAGAATCTTGAACTGGCCGGCGAACTCACCGATGGGTGGCTTGCAGTCTTTTTGGCGCCGGATTTTGCTGGTGAGCAAATTTCACACATTCAGACCGGCCGAGACAAAGTGGGTAAGACCATGGAGGGTTTCGACGTCGTTGCCACCATGCCTATTGTCCCTGGACGCGACTTAGAAATGTGTGCGCATTTAGTGCGCCCATACGCAGCCCTTTACGTAGGTGGCATGGGTAGTCGCGACAAGAACTTCTATAACAATTTGGTAGTTCGCATGGGTTACGAGAAGGAGGCAGAAGAAGTCCAGAACAAATATCTAGCGCGAGATTATGACGGAGCCATGATGGCGCTACCTTTTGATTTCTTGGATCAAACTTCGCTTTTGGGTGGCCCTGAACGCATGGCCGAAAAGATGCAAGCTCATGCTGCAGCGGGCGTCACAACTCTGGCTTTAGCCCTTCCCGATTCGGTACCGAATGAAGCGCGCATCAAAGCGCTGCGCATGGGCGCAGAAGCATTCGATAAAGCGGGCGTGGGATCGTGAGTTTTCTCGAGTCAATCGTTCTAGGAGTAGTTCAGGGACTTACTGAATTTCTGCCTATTTCTTCCAACGCCCATATGCGCATCACTGCAGCACTCTTCGGATGGTCTGATCCGGGCGCAGCGTTTTCTGCTGTCACGCAAATCGGCACCGAGATTGCAGTCCTTCTCTACTTCCGCAAAGACATTCTTCAAATAATCAAAGCCTTTCTTAAGGGGCTCACCGGACGCGCGCATCGTAAAGGAAATGATTGGCGGCTCGCGATCTTCATCATCATCGGTTCGCTTCCGATCGCCATTTTGGGAATCGCACTGAAAGATCCCATTGAAAATCAATTCCGATCTTTGAAGATCATCGCGGCGTCACTCATTCTCTTTGCCGTAATCATCGGGCTCATCGACCGCCGAGCAAAGGGATCACGCGAACTCGCCTCCCTGACTCTTTCTGATTCCATAAAGTTTGGTCTAGCGCAGAGCTTGGCTTTGATTCCGGGGGTTTCTAGATCGGGTGGAACTATTGCTGCGGGCCTTGCGCTGGGGTACTCGCGAGTATCTGCCGCGCGCTATTCATTCTTGCTCGCGATTCCGGCCGTGCTTGGTTCTGGTGGACTGGAGTTGCGCAAAATTGGGGGAGCGGACTCACCTTCTTGGGGACCTACGTTTCTAGCCACGATCATTGCCTTTGGCGTCGGCTATCTCGTCATTGCCTGGCTCTTAAAATTCCTCACCACGCACACATTCCGCGGATTCATGATTTATCGCGTGCTCGTCGGCCTCGCTGTATTGGCAGCATTAGGTACAGGAGCCATCAGCGGATGACCGAAATCCTACTGATCAGGCACGCACGCTCTTCGGCTAATGCCTCCGGAGTGCTCGCCGGTCGCGCAAAAGGTGTTCATCTTGACGACCAAGGCAAGGAGCAGTCAAAGCGGCTTGCCGCAGCACTTACCAACGTTCCCATCACTCGTCTGATCTCTAGCCCTCTTGATAGATGTATGGAGACGGCTCGAGTCATCGCAATCGCCCACCCAAAACTTTCCATTGAAAAGAATTCAGATCTCATAGAAATGGACTACGGCTCATGGAGCGGGCAGAAATTGTCAGTGCTTGCAAAGCGTAAGGAGTGGAAGTCAATCCAAGGCACTCCGTCGCTCGTTAGATTTCCTCAAGGGGAGTCTTTCCTGGAAATGAATGCCAGAGTCAATCAAGCGATCACAGATATATTTGTCGAGCACTCCAGGAGCAAATCTAGAAACGTCGTTGCCGTTTTTACACACGGAGACGTCATCAAGGCGATCATTGCGCACTCCTTAGGTCTTCACCTAGACGCATTCCAGAGGATTGTTGTGGACCCTGCTTCGGTTTCTATTTTGCGCCAAGAGGGCGACTCTCGATTTGTCATTTCTCAGAACGTGCGGGCAGATGGTTTAGAAGGTTTGCTTGGCGTTCGAAAGAGCGCAACGACAGTGGGAGGCGGCGATGGCTCGAGTCATAAGCGAGTTCGATAAGCCCGAGTCCTTTATGGCTGGCGCCATAGGACTACCCGGAGAGCGCACGTTTTACCTCCAAGTTAAGGATGGACGGAGATCCTTCGCCGTTTCTTTAGAGAAGGAGCAAGTCTCGCTGCTCGCCGCTCGTATTTTAGAGATGATTGCGGGACGAACGAGTCCGCAGGCACGCGCAGGAGCTTCGGCACTTGACCTTCCTCTCGTTGAGGAGTTCCGCGTCGGCGTGCTCGGACTCGCCTTCAATAGTGAAGAGCAACTTGTGATTGTCGAGGCGCAAGCAATCACTGAAAGTAGTGAAACCCTTATCGAAGAAGAAGATGAAGACGGACCCGATCTACTTCGAGTGCAACTCACGATCGACGCGGCTTTTGAATTTGCAACCGGTTCCCAAGCAGTCGTCGGTGCAGGACGGCCGCCATGTCCCTTCTGCGGAATCGTGCTTGATCCCAGTGGTCACGTCTGTCCAAGAGCCAACGGGTACCGCCGATAACGTGCTCACTCTCCATGAGCTCGCGATGGGCGAGATCGACATCGAAGGACGCCTTGTAGAAGCTTCCAACGCCACTCTCTTTGGTTCGATCCACGTTGATGATCACTCTCTGGGCAATGTGATCTATAAGCCCGTCAGTGGTGAACGACCTCTCTGGGATTTTCCTCATGGGACTCTCGCCCAAAGAGAGGTGGCCGCTTATGAACTCTCCGAAGCTCTCGGATGGGATCTTGTGCCGCCCACACTGTTGCGCGAAGGACCATACGGCCTCGGAATGGTGCAATCCTGGATTCAGATTGACGAGGAGGTGGAGATCGTAGAGGTCGCCCAAGGGGATCACCCAGACATCATTCGGATGGCGCTCTTCGACGCCCTCATCAACAATACTGATCGCAAATTTGGCCATTTACTCCCTATAGGCGGGCGCATCTATGGATGCGATCATGGAGTCACCTTCCACCAAGAAGATAAGTTGCGAACTGTGCTTTGGCAGTTTCGCGGAGATCCAATTCCTCAGGGTTTGCTCGCAGATCTCGACCGTCTCGAAACGGTGCTTCCGATCCTTGAGGAATTAATCCATCCTGAGGAGATCGCAGCATTACTAGCTCGCCGAGAGAGTCTGCTTACCTCTGGCACCTATCCGCTACCTTCGCAGGATTGGCCCGCAGTCCCTTGGCCGCCCTTCTAGAAGTAGTAGGCTCGCGCAATGATCTCCTGGCCCACTCCATTCATTCCGAAAATTGATGAGGGCGCATATCCCAACGGCATCAATATGTGGAGTTCCGAATTCGAGCGTCTCATACCCACCGGAACAGTCGCACATGCCGATCTCTACGTTTGCGGAATAACCCCCTACGACGCTACCCACATGGGACATGCGGCCACTTACGTTGCATTTGATCTTCTGCATCGAGTCTGGCTTGATGCAGGCTATCCAGCTCGATATGTGCAAAACGTGACAGATATCGACGATCCACTTTTGGTGCGCGCTGCAGAACGAGGCGTCTCATGGGAATCGATTGCAGAGAATGAAACTCAACTTTTTCGTGAAGATATGACTGCGCTTCGAGTGATCCCACCTATGGCATACATCGGGGCCGTTGAAAGCATTCCTCTCGTGGTCGAAGCAGTAGAGAGATTGTTGAGGTCAGGTCACGCCTATTGGGTCGAAAGCGATGTCTATTTTAATGTGGCGAGCGATCCAGAGTTCGGAGGACGCAGTCATCTCTCGGTTGATCAACAGCTAAAGATCTTTGGAGAAAGAGGGGGAGACCCCGATCGGATCGGCAAACGCGCACCGTTAGATTGCTTGCTCTGGAGAGGCCAGCGAGAGGGTGAACCTTTCTGGGAGAGTGCATTAGGAGCAGGGCGACCTGGTTGGCATATTGAATGTTCTGCAATCGCACTCAACTACCTGGGATCCAGTATCGATGTTCAGGGAGGCGGATCAGATTTACTCTTTCCTCATCATGACATGGGAGCTTCCGAAGCTTTCGCACTTACCGGAAATCGCTTCGCTCGGAATTTCGTGCACGCAGGAATGATTGGACTAGATGGCGAGAAGATGAGTAAGAGCAAAGGCAACTTAGTCTTTGTATCTAAGCTCCGCCAAGCAGGTGTCGACCCCAACGCTATTCGGCTCGCTCTTATGGAGAGTCATTACCGTAGCGACCGCGACTGGAGTGAGGATCTGCTTAACCGTGCAACGAGTAGGTTGCACACGTGGAGAGAGGCGCTGGCCCACTCTCGGGGGACATCAGCTACAGAAACCATAGAGCGCATCAGGAAATCGTTGGCGAATGATTTAGATACGCCTAGCGCTCTTGCGGCCGTAGATCAGTGGTCCGCGCTGCAAAATGGTGAGGGTGAAGTGGGTGGCCCCGGCGCCATGTCCCGAGCATTAGATGCACTTCTCGGTATCGCGATTTAACGTTCTTCTCGGCGGCGCAAATAACGTTCGAACTCTCTAGCAATGGCGTCGCCGCTAGCCTCTGGGAGTTCTGCCGCATCCTGTTGTTCTTCCAGCCCCTGTACATATTGCGCGACATCGCTATCTTCGAGCGAAAGTTGATTCACGCCCACTTCCCAGGCAAGTGATTCTTCTTGTAAATCATCAATTGGTATGCGAATTCCGAGTAGGTCATCGAGTCTATTCACCAGTGCGAGGCTCGCTTTGGGGCAGGGAGGTTGTGAGACATAGTGCGGAACTTGTGCCCACAGTGAAAAAGCATCTACCCCAGCGGCTAAACAGGAATTCTGTAGCACGCCGACAATTCCGGTGGGACCTTCGTAACGACTCGGCTGCAAACCGAAACGAAGCGAGGTCGCTGAGTCTGACCCTGATCCAATAACGTGAATGGGTCGTGTGTGTGGCACTTCGGCGATGAGCGCTCCCAGGGTTACCACCAACTCAACTTCCAGATCATCAATAAGGCCAATCATTTCCTCACAGAAGGTACGCCAGCGCATTGATGGCTCGATTCCTCGCACGATCACAAAGTCTCTATCAAGGTGCGCTGGAGTTGCGACACTTATCGTGGTGGTGGGCCACTCAATCTCTCGACCGGACTCTTCCGTGACGTGGACAATGGGACGGTTTACTTGGAAATCGTAGTAATCCTCTGGATCAAAGAAGGCGATCTCCTCTGCCTCCCATACTTCGATGAGATGCTCTACCGCTGCCGTCGCTGCGTTTCCAGCATCGTTCCAGCCTTCGAAAGCGGCAATTAAAATTGGCTTTCGAAGCGTCGGCAAGGCAATGATCTCCATCACAACTTGAGCCTACCGGGGCGCGAGGGCCGGGAGGCTATTAGGCTCACCTCAATGAAGATTCCCAGGCCGGCGGCCATCCTCTTTGACATGGACGGCCTACTCGTAGACACCGAGCCCGTGTGGTGGCTTTCAGAGAGCGCATATGCCCTCGAGTTGGGCTTTCAGTGGACTAAGGAAGACCAACACATCTGCGTGGGTGGTCCGCTTACGCGGGTGGGGGATCACATCGTTGAGCGCGCTCGCGCCGCAACTGGCCAGGTGCACGATCGAGACGCCTTAGTAGAAACAATTACGCTGGACGTCGCTTCACGTATTTCAGATATGAAAATCGATCTTATGCCTGGCGGAAGAGAACTTCTTGAATTGTTGGTCTCGGAAGGCATCCCACACGCACTGGTGTCAGCAAGCCCACGTCATACAGTGGAGGCGGTCGTGCGATCTACGGGTGTTACATCATTTTCCACCACGATCGCCGGGACGGACCTGTCGCGAACTAAGCCGCACCCAGATCCTTATCTCGAAGCTGTCCGTCGGCTAGACGTACCTATTGCCGAGACGATCATTCTTGAAGATTCACCCAACGGGGTAATCGGCGCTTTGGCCAGCGGTGCCATTGTTTATGCAATTCCGCACTTAGTTCCAGTTCCACCACTACCACGACTAAATTTTGCGAAATCACTCATGGAAGTCCGAAACGCCCTCTTGTAAATGAGGCCTACGGCAGTGGCAGCGGCGGTGGAGTTCCGCCAAACTCAGGACAGATACTCTGATGTGCGCACCAATCACAGAGCTTGCTCTTCTTAGGTGGAAATGTTTTAGTATCGAAAGCTGATTCCATGGCTCTCCATATTGCAACGATCTTCTTCTCGGTGGCGATTAAGTCATTCTCGGTTGGAGAATCCTCGAGAATTCGGCCGTCACCGAGATAGATGAGTCGCAACTTCCGCGGAACAACATTTCGAGTGCGCCAAATTATCAATGCATAAAAACGTAATTGGAAGAAGGCCTTCTGCTCATACCCTTCTCGTGGTGCCTTGCCTGTCTTGTAATCAACGATGCGAATGTCCCCGGATGGTGCGACGTCTATCCGATCGACGTAACCGTGAATCTTAAAACCATCCTGGAGATCGAACTCAATATGCGATTCGCGCTCTGCTGGTTCAAGTAGTACAGGCTCCTCAAGTGCGAAGTATTTATCCAAGAGGAAAAGGCTTTCGTTCGTCCACACTGAAATGTCATCGATAGCGTCGAAGAGTTCCCGATACTTGTCGTCTTGGGATATTTCAACGAATGCCTCGCGCCACAAATCATAAGCCTGGGGTAGCCGACGCTCGAGAGCGGGTAGATCGTAGAGATGCTCAAGAGTGGTGTGCACGATGGTGCCGCGAACTGCGTCAATCGAAAGTGGCTCTGGAAGTTGATCGATCGTGCGAAATCGAAAGAGCAAGGGGCAGTTTTGGAAGTCATTTGCCCTGGAAGGGGAGAGCTTCACCATCGAGACCATGACGACAGAGTAACGCCCGGTAGGGTACTGCCATGACGACTTCGGAGAATGGAATTCCGGCTAGCCGCAGGGGAGCCTTCAAATATGGTGACCGTGTCCAGCTCACCGACCCCAAGGGAAAATTACACACCATCAATCTCGCAGAGGGCGGCTCCTTTCATACTCACCGGGGTTGGATTGAGCATGCGCAATTCATAGACCAGCCAGAAGGATCCCTCGTGACCACGACCGGCGGGACAGTCTTTCTTGCATTACGTCCGCTCTACCCCGACTTTGTGCTTTCGATGCCTCGAGGAGCCACCATCGTCTACCCCAAGGACGCTGCGCACATCGTCACGCTAGGAGATATCTTTCCGGGCGCGCGCGTCGTCGAAGCTGGGGCAGGTTCCGGTGCGCTCTCTATCGCGCTACTTCGGGCCGTTGGTAGTAGCGGTGAAGTCTTCTCCTTTGAAAAGCGCCCTGAGTTTGCCGAGATCGCCGGTAAGAATGTTGAACAGTTCTTTGGAAGTACGCAATCGAATTGGCACCTTCAAGTGGGGGCAATCGACGAAGTGGCAACTGCTGATGACCGGGTTCGTGACATCGACCGCGTTATCTACGACATGTTGGCGCCATGGGAGAATATTGATGTCGCTGCCCGCGTTCTCCGTCCTGGGGGCGTGCTGATTTGCTACGTAGCCACCACCACACAACTCTCCAAAGTGGGCGAGGCCATCAGAAGCCATGGGAACTTCACCGAACCGCATGCATGGGAATCCATGGTCCGAGATTGGCACCTCGAAGGATTAGCTGTTAGGCCGGAACACCGCATGATCGGCCACACCGGATTCCTGCTCACCTCACGGAGGTTGGCTGATGGAGTGGAGCCCCCCATGCGTCGCCGCCGCCCTTCTAAGGGCGCATATGGGGTCTCGGTCGAAGAATCGTAGGCCGCTAAAAGGCAGTTGCAGTATCGTCAGAGCATGAGCGATAGCCCGGAAACTGCGCAGACGATTGCCGACCTCCAGCAGGAGGTGGGGCGCCTCCGACGTGAAGTCGCAGGAAAACCCGGAGAGAGTGCCTCAGATCTCCAACGTCGAATCGATCTGCTCGCTCAAGAACTCTCATCCGTACAGGGGTCGAACGAACGTCTCTCTGGCACCCTCAAAGAAGCTCGTGAGCACATTCTCAATTTAAAGGCAGATCTTGAGCGCTTAGCGCAGCCGCCGGCTGGTTTTGGCGTCGTGCAGAGCATCCCCGAAGGCGAAGAGTTTCTTGACATCTTCACCAACGGTCGAAAAATGCGTGTTCAGGTTTCTCCTGAAGTTAATCGGAGTGAACTTCGTGTCGGTCAAGAAGTCATGCTCAACGAATCGCTCTCTGTTATCGCGGCCTTCGGCTTTGAGGAGACCGGGGAATTGGTCACCTTGAAGGAATTGCTCTCGGATCACCGCGCACTTGTCACCGCACGCTCTGACGAAGACCGGGTCGTGCGCGTTGCGCGTTCACTCGAGGGAGTTCCACTCCGCCCAGGCGATGCGCTGCTCATGGAATCCAGATCAGGCTTTGTATTTGAGAAGATCCCGCGAGCTGAAGTAGAAGAGCTCGTTCTCGAAGAAGTCCCCGACATCGACTACGAAGATATCGGTGGTCTTGGGCGACAGATCGAGCAAATACGAGACGCTGTCGAGTTGCCCTATTTGCATGCTGAACTCTTTCGCGAGTATCAATTGCGACCACCTAAGGGCATTCTTCTTTACGGTCCTCCCGGTTGCGGGAAGACGCTGATCGCAAAAGCAGTCGCTAATTCGCTGGCAAAAAAGGTCGCAGAGATTACCGGCAAGCCCGAGGGTCGCTCCTATTTTCTCAATATCAAGGGCCCAGAGCTTCTCAATAAGTTTGTAGGTGAGACGGAGCGTCATATTCGCTTGGTCTTTCAGCGTGCTCGCGAGAAGGCTAATGAAGGTACGCCAGTCATTGTTTTCTTCGACGAAATGGATTCACTTTTTCGGACCCGGGGGAGTGGAGTCAGCTCCGACGTTGAGAACACCATTGTTCCGCAACTACTAGCCGAAATAGATGGCGTTGAAAGCCTGCAAAATGTCATTGTTATCGGTGCGAGCAATCGCGAGGACATGATCGACCCAGCGATATTGCGCCCAGGTCGACTCGATGTGAAAATCAAGATTGAGCGTCCAGACGCGCAAGGGGCCACAGAGATTTTCGGCAAGTACATCACTACTGAGATCCCGTTAAACGCAGACGATCTTTCTGAGAATCACATGGATCGCACAAAGACTGTCAACGCAATGATTCAAGCGACAGTCGGACGCATGTACTCAGAAGACGACGAAAATCGATTCCTCGAAGTTACTTATGCCAATGGTGACAAAGAAGTGCTTTATTTTAAGGATTTCAACTCTGGCGCCATGATCGAAAATATTGTCGGACGCGCAAAGAAAATGGCAATCAAGGATCAACTCGATCATGGGTCGTATGGAATTCGAGTGAGCCATCTATTGGCTGCATGCGTAGACGAGTTTAAGGAGAACGAGGACTTGCCAAACACCACAAACCCAGATGATTGGGCTCGAATCTCTGGCAAGAAGGGTGAACGAATCGTCTACATCCGCACTCTCATCACCGGAAAGTCGGGAACTGGGCCAGGAAGGTCTATAGATGCGCTCTCCAATACCGGCCAATACCTGTAGATGAGCCACGACGGTTTACCCGGTGCGGTGCACCGCATCATGGGAATCGAGACGGAATACGGAATCGCACAGCCAGGTTCAGCTCACGAAAATCCTATGCTTCTCTCTAGTCAGATCGTAAACGCCTATGCAAATACCACGGCGGCAAGTAGGCGCCGTACTCGATGGGATTATGAAGACGAGTCACCATTGCGCGATGCCCGCGGATATGACCTTGATAGAGAGAGTGCCGACTCCAGTCAACTTACCGATATAGATATGGGGTTTGCCAATGTAGTTTTGGGCAACGGCGCCCGTTATTACGTTGACCATGCCCACCCCGAGTACTCAGGTCCGGAATGCACTAACCCTCGAGATGTCGTTAAGTGGGATCTTGCTGGGGATGAGATTATGCGTCGAAGTATTGCTGCTGCAGTTGATCAGTTCGATCCGCTCGCGATCAATATCTATAAGAACAACACAGACAATAAGGGTGCGTCGTACGGAACACACGAGAACTACATAGTTTCTAGAGGGGTTCCATTCGGAGAGTTAGTGACGGCCTTAACACCATTTTTCATCACTAGGCAGATTATGGTGAGCGCCGGAAGAGTGGGCATCGGTCAATCAGGAACGATAGCCGGTTTTCAAATCAGTCAGCGTGCGGACTTCTTTGAAGCAGAGGTGGGACTTGAAACCACACTCCGGCGTCCCATCATCAATACAAGAGATGAGCCGCACGCAGATGCTGCACGTTTCCGTCGACTGCATGTGATTATTGGTGACGCCAATCTCTCGCAACCCTCAACGTACTTGAAAGTGGCCAGTACCAGTTTGGTACTGGCCCTGATCGAAGCTGGAGCACTTTCGGATATTCCACAGTTCAGATACCCGGTGGTGGCTACTCGCGAAGTAAGTCACGACTTGACTATGTCTAACCTCTACGAGATGCAAGATGGTCGACGAATGACCGCCCTCAACGTGCAGGAGTACTTCCTTGAGTCATCGAGAAGCCTGGTGGCGAGAGCGGAACAAATCGACGAGTCAACGGCAGATGTCATTGCCAGGTGGTCACAGACTTTGGAAGGGTTACTGAGTGATGATCCAGCTCTAACTCGCACTGTCGAGTGGCGGGCCAAACTGGATTTGCTCAACTCTTATCGCCAACGTGATCACATCGATTGGGGACACCCACGTCTGGCGCTGATCGATTTGCAGTGGAGCGATATTCGCAAAGAGAAGGGCATCTTCTACAAGATCGAGGCACGCGGGCTCCACGAAGTTCTTATACCCGAATCCGAAGTTCTTGAGGCGGTGAGTAACCCACCGGATGACACGCGTGCCTACCTTCGAGGTCGCTTAGTGGAGCGCTTTCCCGAGAATGTGGTGGCCGCGTCCTGGGACTCCTTGCTTCTCGAGGAGGAGGTTGATGCACCGCTCGTGCGGGTGTCCCTCTCTGATCCCTACCGCGCCACCAGAGGCGAAGTGGGAGATATCTTCGAGAAGGGCCTCAATGCTCGAGAGCTACTAGAACGCCTCAAAATTTCCCATAGGATGTAGCCATGGCCGTTCAAGAACCAAAGCGCGAGAGTTCGAGAGCGCGTGTTGAGCACGAGGTCGAAGAGGTAACGCTAAACGTTCAGGCCTCAGCCTCACTCGCAGACATCGATAGCATCCTCGATGAGATTGACGCCACCTTAGAGCATAATGCGGCAGCGTTCGTGGCCGCATTTGTACAAAAAGGCGGCGAGTAGTGAACGGTCTCGATGCGCGGTTCTTCGAATCTGGAGGAACTTCCTTCGCAGATTTCGTACACAAGATTTCACCAGACCTTTTGCCGCGCCCTCATTCTGTCGAAGCTCCGCATGGCACCACGATCGTTGCTCTCTCCTATCAAGGAGGAGTCCTTATGGCAGGTGATCGGCGTGCGACCATGGGACATCTCATCGCCTCGCGTGATATCGAGAAGGTTTTTGTCGCCGATGAATACTCAGTGGTTGGGATAGCGGGCACCGCTGGTCTCGCCGTTGAGCTGGTCAAATTATTTCAAGTAGAACTTGAGCATTACGAAAAGATCGAAGGTTCATCACTGAGTCTTGATGGTAAAGCCAATCGCCTCGCCTCCCTTATTCGCGGCAACCTCCCGCTTGCTATGCAAGGACTAGCGGTAGTGCCTCTTTTCGC
>CAEZXB010000002.1_pt1 | contig 127820 bp, 128 predicted proteins | sample 7265151 | NCBI WGS metagenome assembly CAEZXB01 (sample SAMEA6813898, study PRJEB35770) | freshwater metagenome | biome: Freshwater; feature: Freshwater reservoir; material: water | place: Czech Republic | collected 2015-11-04 | depth 0.5m m | reverse complement strand
GTGAGAATGCCACCATGACCTGGTGCGAGAGTTCACCCGACGCGGAGCCGTGGCTCTTGGCCTTGTAGGCCTTACTGCATTTGCGGGAATAAAGGTCAAGGATCGGGTTGCACCACTTACTGGGGCCGCCGGAACTGGGGCCGCCGGAACTGGGGCCCCCGGAAGTGAGGGTGCACCGAAACCTTCGCTCTATGAAAGCGATGGCTTTCAGTACTACACCGTGGTTGATAAAGATCCGCTCATTACTCCCGCAGAGTTCTCACTTCGCATTGGTGGTCTCGTCGAGAAGAGTCTCACCTTCACATTCGCTGATTTGCAGCAGTTGCCGCGCACTCGACTCGTCAGAGATTTTCAATGTGTCACTGGTTGGCGTGTCAAGAAGGTCGCGTGGGAAGGTGTGCTCCTGCGGGAACTTCTTAACGCCGCCGGGATGCAGGCTTCCGCGGGCGCGTTGCAATTTACCTCGAGCGATGGTGCGTATACCGAGTCGCTTACTATCGAGCAAGCTATGCGCGACGACGTATTAGTTGCCGACTCACTCTTTGGTAAAGCAATCACACCTAAACATGGGGGCCCTGTTCGCCTTTTTGTGGGAGCGATGTATGGGTATAAGTCCCTGAAATGGCTCAAGGAAATAGCGGGGACAGCAGAAGTAAGACCAGGTTATTGGGAAGTACGGGGATATGACGTCGATGCGTGGGTAGGCAAATCAAACGGGCGAAGCGACTTACCTACCTAATTGCGATACCGATTACTTGACGCATCCTGCCTGGTACTCAGCTCCGGCATCATCGACAAGTCCCTTGAGTAGCGGAAGCGTTACCGACTTCATGCCCTTGACTGCTGCTCGCAGATTATCAAGTTGCGGGGAGGGGGATTCGTTGAGGGATGGCTCGTTAAGTTTGGCTTCAAGTTCGTTGAGCTGCTTGACGGCTGAGTCATATCCCGCGAGAGATTCGGTGTAAGAAGATTTGATACTTGCGCATCGACTCGCCGCAAGGAGTGGGCTTGAGCGCGTCCAAGTGAGTTTCTTCGTCTTGGCGTTCTTTGTACAGGTGTAAGCCACGGTTGCGATCTTGGTCTTGGTGTTGACTTTGGCGCAGGTGCCGCCAGGGAGCGCAACGGCTGCTTGGGCGCTACTTGGCAAGGTCGCCGAGGCGATCATGACGAGAAGGCCGGTGGCCAAGACTTTCGCGATACCTGTACGCATCAGAACCCTTTCGAATATTTGAATATGGCTGGAGCCTAATCGTCGCGAGAGTGAGAAGAAGTGCTGGCTTGCCGGAGAAGCGTGCCAATTCTCTGTGAAAACTTCTCGTGCTAAGTGTCCCCGGCCGGAATTGAACCGGCGGCCTACCGCTTAGGAGGCGGTCGCTCTATCCGACTGAGCTACGGGGACCTGGGAAAAGTCTAGAGCCATCGAGCCAAGCCCCTATTCTTGGCTTATGACTAAGCGCACGATCGATGAATCCGAGCGCGCCCTCAATGCAACCCTGGGTGGCCTCGGTCTGGATTACGAGGCGATGCGGGCGATCAGCAATATTTACCTCGCAGCAAACGCGGTACGTAATCGAGTTGAGTCGGCGATTTTGAAAGACGTCGATCTCACTTGGACCGCGTTTGTGGTGTTGTGGGTGACCTGGATTTGGGAAGAGATGGAAGCAACTGCGCTCGCTGCCGAGGTACGAATATCTAAAGGCACCCTCAGTGGTGTGTTGACCACGCTCGATGCTCGCGGCTTAATTGTGCGAAGTTCTCGCCCTGAAGACAAGCGCAAAGTTGTGGTCTCGTTATCTCCCGCTGGAAGGCGCATGATGAAGAAGATCTTCCCTAAATTCAATGCCGAAGAAACTTTGATGCTTAGCTCACTCTCTTCTAAAGAGGTCACCGCGCTCGCATCTTCACTCCATGCGGTAGTGAAGCAGATACAGAACCTTTAATTACTACCGCTTTAGCAACGCTCACTCTTTAGTGATGAATAGTGAAGCGCTTCATCCACTGAGGTGCCCACCAGTTACGTTCACCAAAGAGACGCATGAGCGCTGGTACTAGCAGAGCTCGAATCAAGGTGGCATCTAGCAGAATAGCTAGAGCGATACCGAAGCCCAGCATCTTGATTGACGTCACTCCACTCAAGACAAATGAAGCGAAGACGATCGCCAGTAATGCCGCTGCTGCAGTAATGATTCGCGCTGAGCGCTGCAAGCCAATCGCAACCGAATCGATTGTGCCTTTACCCGCATCATGTTCTTCTTTGATACGGGAGAGCAAGAAGACTTCGTAGTCCATCGACAAACCAAAGGCAGTCACGGCCACTAACACCAACATGGAAGTATCGAGTGTTCCAGTATTTGTAAATGAGCCTACGAGCCAACCCAAGTGTCCATCGACAAAGATCCACTTCATGGCACCGATGGTGGCTCCAAGTGAGAGGAAGTTCAGCAGAATCGCCTTGAATGGCAGGATGACTGATCCGGTGAACGCGAAGAGTAGTAATAGCACCGTGATGATGATCCAGAGCACCACGAATGGGAGCTTCTGCTTTATTCCGCCTTGTGAGTCAGCGTAATCTGCAGCCACTCCGCCAATAAGAGTGCCAGCCGGCGCGGAAATCGCGCGTAATTGTTGAATCTGATTCTCACCTTCTGGGGTGCGTGGAGGAATATCACTCACGGCTTGAACCTGGGTGTATTTATCAGTTTGTGCGCTGGGGGTGACCGAAACAATGTGCGGAGTCTTTGCAATGGCAGCAAGGTATTGATCACTCACGGCACCTTTAGGTATCAAGAATTGAATGGGATTTGCCACCGCTCCAGCAAAGCGCTCCTGTTGGACTTGTGCAGCAATAGCCGCCTTATTGCTCGCTGGGAGTACGCGTTCATCTACCTGCGAAAAGAGCACGCCCTTCAACGGAAGTATGAGAACACCCAAGAAGAGCAGCGTTACGACCGCGACACGCACTGGACGGTGCATGACTCCGCGGGCAATCCGAGACCAAGCACCATCTTCCTTCGGAGTGATCGAACTCTTTCGTACAACACCTTTGTCTATCCGGTGTCCCAGAATTGCCATCATGGCTGGCAGTGGAACGAGAGTGGCAACAACGGCCATCACGACAACCGTGAGCGCTGCGTAGGCGAACGATTTAAGGAAGTATTGCGGAAAGACGAGGAGAGAGCCGAGGGTAACGGCGACTGTGAGTCCGGAGAAGAAGATCGTGCGGCCTGCAGTAGCGACTGTACGCACTACAGATTCTTCAACGCTCTTGCCAGCATGAAGTTCTTCACGGAATCTGTTGACCATCAAGAGTGCGTAATCGATGCCGAGACCGAGCCCTAAACCAGTGATGAGGTTGAGGGCGAAGATGCTGACATCTGAGAAAAGGCTGATGATCCAGACGCCGAAGAACGCGCCCATGATTGCAAAGAGCCCCACCAACATTGGCATACCTGATGCAACCAACGAGCCAAAGACAATTATCAAGAGCAACATTGAAATTGGGATTGCGATCGATTCAGATTTAGCTAGGTCAGATTTAACTTGATTGTTTACTGAACTTGAGAAAACTCCAAAGCCGGTTGCATAAATATGTAAATTGCCACGGTCTCCGTCAAATTTAGTTTGTAAAGCGGCTGATGTTTCATCGATCGATTGTGAATCTTTGATATAGACGAAGAGGTAGCCGGCTTTTCTATCTTTGCTTAAAAACTCCGGGCGATTTCCGGATGACCAAAATGAGACGGTGTGGTCGACGCCAGGCGAGCTCTTCACGGCACGCTCTACCTCTGTCGCAGCGTCGGCATTACTGACGGCGTCGCCTGACTTTGAATCAACGATCAAGACAACCGAAGCCGCTTCAATCTTGAAGTCCTCCTGCAGCACTGTCCACACGCGCGCTGAATCACTTCCCGGATCTGAGTAACCGCCGGTCTGCATCCGACTAAAGAGCAGGGTGCCGATGCTGCCGAGCACGATCAGCGTGATGAGCGAGAGGGCGAGCGCGGCTTTGCGTCGAGCGACGAGAAAGTGGGCGAGACGCTCGAACATGGTGCTCCTTCAAGATGATGATCTTTACACTGTACAGATATCCTGCCGGATGAATTGAACAGTGTCAAGTTTTCCGCGATACTGGCGCTATGTCCAAGCCCGCCTACCACCACGGTGACCTCGAGAGCGCGCTGCTCGCGGGGGCTCTTGAGAGGGTACGCCAAGTAGGCGCAGAGAAGGTTTCACTCCGCGCGTTAGCGGCCGATCTCGGTGTGAGCCCCAGTGCGGCCTATCACCACTTCCCCGATAAAGACGCGTTGCTCTCGGCTGCCGGCTTTGCGGCTATCGACAAGTTGGCCGACCAGCAAGAGCTAGCGCTCGCAATAATTTCGGCGACCGGAGCCGATGGTGCGTTAGCGCGATTTCGGGCGCTCGGGCGATCGTATGTGGATTTTGCTCTCAATGAACCACACCTTTTCCGGCTCGCTTTCGGCGGACATTGCGTGATTCCAGATGCGCTCGAAAGTGATGAGCCACCGCGCGCTTGGGACATCCTCACTTCAGCACTTGACGGATTAGTAGAGGCGGGGCTTCTCAAAGCTGAGTTTCGTGAGAACAGCGAAATACTCGTCTGGTCTGCAGTGCACGGGGTAGCCACCCTTATTCTTGAGGGTCAATTACCGGCAGAGGCCGCTGATGGTTTATTTGATTCGTTGGCACAAATGTTGGGGGTGCGTCCATGAGTGAGAATATTCCAGAGAAATCAAAAGATGATGAAGATCTAGGTTGGAATGAAAGAGACGATGATCGCGATGAAGAGTTACGTCGCGATGTGCCACCGCATCACGGTGGCTAAGAAGTTAGTTGGTGCTCGCTGTTGACGTGGTAGTTGACGGCGAGGACGTTGAAGAACTCTCGGTTGCACTTGAAGTGCTCTCACTCTTTGCCGGGGCCGACGAAGTTGATGAAGTCGAAGCGGCGGTGGTTGAAGAAGTCCCTTTGCTATCCCCGCGAGAATCGGTTCGATAGAAGCCGCTCCCCTTGAAGACGATGCCCACCGAGGAGTAGAGCTTGCGGAGCGCTCCACCACATTCTGGGCACACGGTGAGGGCATCTTCTGAGAAAGATTGGACGATCTCAAAGGAGTGCTCGCAACTGGTGCAGGCATATGGGTAGGTCGGCATGGGAATAATCTTACGGTGGTGAGAAGATGAGTTCATGTTGAGGCGAGCCGGGGTCATTGCGAGCGTAAGCGCGCTCCTTTTCATGCTGGGTATCGGCAGTGCGCAGGCCCTCACCTTGGTGGCAGTAACTCCAAGCGCGGGAGCCGTGCTCACTCACTCGCCCACCCAGGTGGTGCTCACCTTCGATAGCGCTTTGGGAGAGCAAGGCAATTCGGTGACGGTCACGGACCCGAACGGGAAGCGGATCGACGACGGTTCTCTAGAGGTCAATGGCTCTAAGGCGTTGGTAGGAATCACCACACTTACTAGTACGGGTGTGATGACGGTCGAGTATCAAGTAGTAGGTGCAGATGGAGTCTCACTTTCGGGCACGAGTAATTTTCAAGTCTCGGCTGCCGCTTTAGCGACGCCTTCAGCAACAGCAAGTGCAGTACCTACACCTGTTGATACTTTGCCGCCTTTAGAAACAAGCACAGCAACTGATTCCTTTTGGAGTAACTTAAAGAGTGGTGGCAGCGGAATTCTGCTCGGAGTTCTCTTGCTCACTGTTCTGCTTTCGCGCCTCGCGCGACGCAAGCGTCGGTGAAATGTTCTCTCTCAATAAATTACTTCCGGCCGGTGCCTTGGGATTTGTGGCGCTCGCGGTCGCACTTATTCTCGGCGGTGGAGCGCCGGCGGCGAGTACGCCAGGATTACCGGATGCCGGCACACTAGTTGGTTGGCTGGTGCCAATGTTGAGTTTCGTTTTACTTGTCATCCAGATTCTCTTTGTAGCAATTGCAATATCTGGCGCCCTCTATTTTCAAGATGAGAAAGGTGCGTTATCGCAGAAGGCGTTAAGTGTTTTTCGATTACTCCCCGCACTCTTTATTGCTTGGTTTGTATTCACCATATTTTCAATAGTGGTGCGCTTCTCGTACGAAGTAGGAATTTCACTCTCCTCCGCTCTTGATTGGAATTCACTTAAGTCCTACCTCACACAAACTTCTCAAGGCACCGGCATTAGATGGCAATTGGGCATCGCTGCGGCTCTCGTGGTCTTTTCACTTGTCACCCGAAGGCAACGAGGCGCCTTCGGATTGCTCTTGCTCTCACTACTTCTCTTTGTGCCTCCACTACTCAACGCCCACGCTGCCGGGGCCGGCAACCACATGTTGGCAATCGGAACGATTCTCATCCACGTGGTTTCACTTGTTCTCTGGATCGCTGGATTGCTGGCTCTTTGGTTGGTGGCTCGAACTTCAGAAATCAGCAATGATGCGATCCGGCGCTTCAGTGGAGTAGCCCTTTGGTGCGTCATCGGAGTGGGGATAAGTGGCGCGCTCAATGGTTGGATTCGGGTAGGCACTCTCGCTGGCCTCTGGACTGGATACGGTGCGCTACTCATCGCAAAAGCGCTCGCTTTCTTCGTGTTGATTCGCATTGGTTATTTACAACGAGAAAGAGTTGTAAATAAGTGGAACGAGTCACCGAGAAAGATGTTCTTGCGACTATCTCTCATCGAATTCCTCGTCATGAGTGCAACAGTGGGAATTGCGGTTGCACTCGCGCACACTCCCACACCTGCCAAGACAAGCTCTGGACTGATTACGCAGGCAGAGTCGGTTACCGGCGTGCCATTGCCTGCAGCTCCGACTTTCGCCCGAGTGCTACTCAGTTATCAGCCCGATGCCTTAGTGCTTGCCTTTCTTGTAGTGGCGGTTGCTCTGTATGTCATGGGTGTACGCACACTTGTTAAGCGAGGCGACAAGTGGCCAGTGGGTCGCACAATCTCATTTGCAGTGTCGATTGCCCTCTTGGATTTTGCTACCAGCGGTGGGCTTGGGCTCTACGGCAGGTTCGCATTCTCGTATCACATGATCGCGCACATGGTGTTGGCGACCTTGGTGCCGATTGGCATTGTGTTAAGCGCTCCAATTACTTTGGCATTACGTGCATTGCGCTCTCATGAACACGAGCGAGGGGCGCGCGGAATCATCCTGGCGGTGCTGCACTCACGAGTAACAGTGTTCTATGCCAATCCAGTCGTTGCCCTAGCTCTCTTTGATGGCTCGCTTTTCGTGCTCTACTTCACCAAGATCTTTGGCGACCTGATGACCTCCCACATCGGCCATTGGATTATGGAATTCCACTTCTTGGCCGCCGGAATTCTCTTCTTCTACATCGTGGTGGGTGTCGATCCGGCACCTCGCAAAGTTCCGCACATCGTACGAGTAACCCTCATATTGGTAGCGATGAGTCTTCACGCATTCTTCTCGGTCGCCCTCATGTCAACGAACTCTCTGCTCGATAACGGATACTTCGGAAGCTTGAATAGGCCATGGTCGATGGACTTGTTGGCTGATCAACACCTGGGTGGATCTATTGGGTGGGCCATGGGGGAGATACCCATCGTGGTTGCACTCATCGCCACATTTATTCAGTGGGTGAAAGACGATTCTCGAGAATCAAAGCGAATTGATCGTGCGGCCGATCGTGCCGAAGCATCTGGCAGTGAAGATGAGCACACGCGCTATAACGCTTATCTTGCAGAACTAGCTAAGCGGGACGCACAAATCAAGGGATACGAATAAGCCGAGTAGGTGTAGCGATGGCGTGCACGCGCTCGTCATGCTTATCTTCAAAGAGTTCTGTTGTTGAGAATTCCTCGTCGTGGAGAAGCATGACTCGCCATGGGAGATCGCCAGCCAACTTAAAGGCGCGGTCGTAGCAACCGCCTCCCTGTCCGAGTCGAGCTCCTCGTGCATCCCCACCGAGTCCTGGAGTGATGATTACATTTGCTTCGTGTATGGCAGCAATGCCAAGACGCGCACCACTGGGCTCCCAAAGACCCTTCTTCGAAATAAGTTCCTCACCATTCCACTCCGCCCAATCAAGATTCCAGTCGGCGAGAACTATGGGTAAGAGAATGCGAACTTCACCCTGAAGAAAATTAAGGAGCTCATGCGTATCTGGTTCATGTGGGAGTGACCAGTACGCCGCAATCGTGGTTGCGCTTTTCACTTCAGGGGCCGCAAGGAGTTGCGCGGCTGGACGGGATTCAAGAATAGGCAGCCCGGCACGCAATTCACGGGCGCGCGCGCGAACCACTTGCTTGCTCGTTGGCCTCAATTGACTGGTCACTCGGTCCCCTATGTCGGTGAGGTACTAGAGTAATCACATGATTTCTAAGGCGGTAATCCCGGCTGCGGGACTGGGCACGCGCTTCCTTCCGGCGACCAAGGCGACCCCTAAAGAGATGCTGCCAGTCGTTGACAAACCAGCCATTCAATACGTGGTGGAAGAGGCTGTCGCGGCGGGCTTGCGGGATGTCTTAATGGTCACGGGCCGCAATAAGCGAGCCCTCGAGGATCACTTCGATAAAAATGCCGAACTTGAAGATCTCTTAGAGAAGAGCGGTCGCCACGATTTGTTAGCGGCGATACGTCATTCAAGTGATCTTGCAAATATGCATTATGTTCGCCAAGGCGATCCACGAGGTTTAGGTGACGCAGTTCTGACTGCCGCTGACCATGTGGGGAACGAAGCTTTCGCAGTGCTACTCGGTGATGACTTGATCGATAGCCGCGACCCGATTCTTCCGCGGATGATTGAAGTTCATGAGCGGTTCGGAGGTTCGGTGATCGCGCTCATGGAGGTCCCGAATTCCGAGATCTCTCGTTACGGAGCCGCCGCGATTTCGGTGACCGATGAAACCGACGTGGTGCGTGTCAACGACTTGGTAGAAAAACCGAGCGCTGCCGAAGCGCCGAGTAACTTTGCGGTGCTTGGCCGATATCTCCTCGCACCAGAGATCTTCGAAGCTTTGCGTAATACAAAGCCGGGTCGCGGTGGTGAAGTTCAACTCACAGATGCGATTCAAGTTTTAGCAAAGCGTGCAGATAAAGGTGGACCAGTTCACGGTGTCATTTTCCGCGGCCGTCGCTATGACACGGGTGAAAAATTGAGCTACTTACAATCTGTTGTTCGCATGGCCTGCGAGCAGAGCGATTTAGGCCCCGAATTTACTGAGTGGTTAAAGAAGTACATCGCAGGGAATGCGGTCAGTAAATAAATGTCGCGACCTTTAAAGAGCGTGGACCAACATCTTCAAGACATTTTGGCTCTTGCGAAGCCGCTTGAACCTTTTGCAATGCCACTTTTAGAATCTCATGGCACCACTCTGGCGGTCGATATTCGTTCAACTGTTGCGCTGCCGCCCTGGGATAACTCCGCAATGGATGGCTTTGCAGTGCGCGCGGCCGAGATCTTTCCTGATAGACCGATGGAGGTTGCCGGAGAGGTGGCGGCAGGTAACGCTGAATCATCGGTCTTACCGCTAGGCAAGGTGATGCGCATCATGACGGGTGCGCCGGTACCTGAAGGTTGCGATGCAGTTATTCCGGTCGAGTGGTCGCGCGAAGAGGCCGGATTAATCATTTTTGAAAAGTCGCCGGCATACGGCGCGCACATTCGCAAGATGGGTAGCGACATCAACGTCGGAGATCTCATACTTACGGCAGGTACTCAACTCAATGCCACACATATCGGTGCAGCGGCAGCGATTGGCATTGACTCGCTCATCACGCGGCCACATCCACGAGTAGTGCTTATCTCCACCGGGGACGAATTAGTTGAACCCGGACTCGCACTCAAGTATGGACAAATTTACGATGCAAACTCTTGGTTACTCACAACCGCGACACGTGAAGCTGGTGCCATTGCGTATCGGGTAGGGGCTGTTCCCGATGATGAAGAGAAGTTTATGCAGGTGCTGGAAGACCAATTAGTGCGGGCTGATCTGATCGTCACCAGCGGCGGCGTAAGCCAAGGCGTCTATGACACAGTTAAGAATGTCTTAGCAAAACTTGGCTCTGTCACCTTTGAATCAGTTGCTATGCAACCGGGTATGCCGCAGGGCTATGGGTTAGTGGGACCCGACTCCACACCGATCATCACGCTCCCGGGAAATCCAGTCAGCGCGTATGTCTCTTTTGAACTTTTTGTAAGGCCGATGATTAAAGCGCTACTTGGTGTGCGCGATCTTGAACGCCCCATTGTGGAAGCCACTGTAGTTGAACCATTGAAGTCACCACTAGGAAAACGCTCATTCCTGCGCGGTAGGGCTTCGTTTGAAAAGGGTGGTTACGTCGTAGCACCGGTAGCTGGTCAGGGCTCACACATGCTTGGCGGACTCTCTCAAGCAAATGCACTCATCATCGTCAATGAAGAAATCGAAAATATTGCAGCGGGTACGCAAGTACAAGTGATGTTACTGGGAAGGAATTGAGATGTCTGAAATCAGTTCGCACCTCAATGACAAAGGTGAAGCTCGCATGGTGGATGTTTCCGCCAAAGATGTAACGGTACGCGTCGCAAGAGCTGAAGGATTTGTAGCTATTTCTGCAGATGTCATCGCGCTATTACGTCGCGGAGATCTCCCCAAAGGCGATGCTCTTGCAGTCGCCAGGCTCGCCGGAATTCAAGCAGCCAAACGCACGCCGGATCTCATTCCGCTCTGCCATCCCATCGCTATTCATGCGGTCGATATTGAGTTAGAAATTTTGGAAAAAGGGGTTTCGATTAAGGCTGAAGTGCGAACAGCGGACCGCACGGGCGTAGAGATGGAAGCTCTCACATCAGTTGCTGTCGCAGGGCTAGCATTAATCGACATGATCAAAGGAAAAGACCGCGGAGCACATCTCACTGATGTACGCGTGACGCATAAGAGTGGTGGCAAAAGCGGAGAGTGGAATCGTGAGTAACGCACTTGTCGTTGTTGCATCACGTCGGGCCTCTCAGGGCATTTACGAAGATACAAGTGGTCCCATTTTGGCGCAGGGTTTGCGTGATTTGGGCTTCTCGGTAGAACTTAAAGTGGTCGACGACGGAGAGCCTGTTGCTGAAGCATTATCCGAAGCCGTTAACCGCAACCTGGAGCTCATTATCACCAGCGGTGGAACGGGATTAACGCCGCGAGACCTTACGCCCGAGATGACGTCACGATTTATTGACAAACCACTCCCAGGAATTGCAGAAGCACTCAGATTTGATGGCATCACACAAGGAATTTCTATGGCGCCTCTTTCAAGAGCCATCGCAGGCATCTCAAAGAACACACTCATCATTAACGTCGCCGGGTCCGCTGGGGCTGCTCGGGATGCCGTTCGCGTACTGTCACCAATTTTGCTCCACGCAATCGACCAGATGAAGGGTGGAGACCACTGAAGTGGCCGTATCGCCTCGATGATGGCGATCTATCCCTTCGTCCACTCAAGCGCGGCGACAGAAAGAAGTGGATCGCACTCCGAGAGGCTAATGATTCTTGGTTAGCGCCTTGGGAAGCGACTCTTCCGCACAACGCTAAAGAGCCGCGGATAAATTCCTACCCTGCTCTAGTGAGATACCTCGATGGGCAGGCGCGATCATCTGCGATGTTGCCCTTCGCTCTGGAGTATCAGGGCGAATTAATCGGACAAGTCACGCTGGGCTCGATCACATTTGGCGCTATGCGAAGTGCTCATATCGGTTATTGGATCGATCAAACATTTACGGGTCAGGGATTAACAACGCGAGCGGTGCAGATCTTGGCTGACCACTGCTTTTCAGTCCTGCAACTGCATCGGCTTGAAATCAATATGCGCCCGGAGAACCTCGCATCGCAAAGAGTGGCTATCAAAGCCGGGTTCATTCTCGAAGGAAGCCGAAATTCCTATATCCATATCGATGGCGGATGGCGTGACCATCTCACTTTTGTAAGATTCAATCCGGCCGACGAAATATAAGGCACAAATCCGACACACCGGGCGCAATCCACGCTTTTCACAACCGTAAGGTTTACCTTGAGTGATCATGGGTTCCGGTCTGATCTACGCAATCGTCGTTGTGCTGTGGATCGCCTATTTCGTACCCGCCTGGCTGCGTCGCCACGATCAAGCAAGTGAATCTCGTTCGGTAGAGCGATATCGCAGTGCCATGCGCGTGGTTTCCCGCGGCACCATCGCAGAAATTCCCCTGACTGAAGTTGAGAGAGCGGAGGCGCGCGCGATGATGATTCGCCGCCGAAAGAGTACCTATGCGATTTTGCTAGGTTCATTCTTTGCAACGCTTATCTCTGGGATTGCGGGCGCTACATCTCTCGTCCTTCCACTCTTTCCTCTTATCGGCGCTGGATACTTTTTCGTAACTGTTCGTCGCGCTGAGGTAGTTCACCTCCAAGCCCGCCGTGCTGAAAGTCGACGCGAAAAGGTGAAGATCGAACCTACGCAAGTTGCCTTCCAGCGTTCATTCCAAACGGTTCTTTCATCGCCTGCTGAATCAACCACGGTGCATGTGGTTTCTAGGCCAGCCATTCGGGTGGAATCACCGGCTAGTGAAACGTGGAATCCAGTGGCGGTGCCAATACCCACTTATGTAACTGCGCCAAAAGCAGTACGGCCGATACGCACCATTGACCTCACTAAACCAGGGGTGTGGAGTGCGGCACAGAAAGCAGCCGAAGAGGCTCGATTAGCTGCTATCGCTCCCGGACGTGATCAAGTCTTTGATCAAGTGGCAGCCGAAGAGGCAACCGAGGCTCTCCGCGAAGCACGAGCTGCAGGAGAGTAATTCTCCCGCTCCTACGCCCCTGCTAACCTAGGTTTCACCAAGGGGCTGTAGCGCAGTTGGTAGCGCACCTCGTTCGCAATGAGGGGGTCAGGGGTTCGAATCCCCTCAGCTCCACTCTGAGGTTTAACTAGATCCAACTGCCTAACCACATTCGCGCGTGCCACTGATCGTAAGGCAGCGGTTGGGCGTCCAAAATAGGCAAGAAGTAGAGGAAATTTACTACTACCGCGAGGAGAAAGAATGCGGAGAGTATTTGTCCAAGAGGGTGATTTCGGCTTCGCATGATTGCATAAACAACAAGCAAAACTAACCATGGTGCAAGAGCGATTGCGTAGAAGAAGAAAATAGTTCGCTGGCCCACAAATAACCAAGGAACGATTCCAGCTGCAAGTGCTAATAGCAGTGGAGCCACTCGCTCATCTTGTTTGATGAGAAAGCGATAGAGCGCATAGAGAATGGCAGCAATTGCGCCCCACCACAGCACAGGTGTTCCGATAGCCAAGATGGCGTCAGAGCAAGTACCACTTTTACAAGTTCCCGCCGGAGTCGTTGGAGTTGAGTAATAGAAAGCGGTAGGACGTTTAAGAAGTAACCAAGACCAAGCTTCTGCCATATAGGGATGCGGAGTGTGTAAGCGCACGTGGAAGTGGATCATCTCGGCGTGGTAGTGAATGAAGCTTCGTAATGTGCCAATGAACGATGTTGAATCACTCCAATTACGATCGTAACCAATCTTAGATGCGAACCATCCCCACCAAGAAAGGATATATACCGCAATAGAAATGAAGGGAAGCGTTAATCTTGCGCCAATTATTTTTAGATCCGCGCCTGCACGAAAAGAGCTGATCAGCATCCAAGCTATGAATGCAGCCACAAAATAGCCACCGCTCCACTTTGTCGCGGTAGCAAGTCCAAGCACTGCGAATACTAAGGCGTAATTCAAATTGACATTTTTTGTTGGTCGTACCATGAGGTAGAAGGCGAGGATCAGCCAGAAAACTAAAACGGAATCTAGTAACGAAGTGCGACTATGAACAAATGCCAGCGCATCGACGGCATAGAGCAGGGACGCGATAGTTGCGGCGCTCTCACTCCGAAAGAGCCAGTATGCAATGCGACCCACCAGCAAAATCGAAAGGATGCCTAAGAACGCAACGGCTATGCGCCAACCAAAAGGAGTATCACCAAAGAGCTGTATCCCTAGAGCAATGACCCATTTTCCAATCGGCGGATGAACAATAAAAACAGCTTGGCCTCCATCGGCTTCAACTCCATACTTGAGGAATTGCTGGGCCCCCTTGACGTAATAGAGCTCGTCGAAGATGAAAGTGCTCGGTCTGCTGAGATGAGCCAGGCGTAAGTAGCCACCAACGAGCAAAATTGCAGCCTGGAGACCCCATTGAAGCGAGCGTCGATGGAGGCGCTCGAGCAGGGCATAGTGGGCCAACATGGGGAAACCCTATCTGGCGTGAGAAAGTACTCGTATGAATGGTGTCCTCTGGGTGGCAGCAACGCCGATCGGAAATGCGCAAGATGCATCTTTGAGATTGCTTTCGGTGCTTGAGAAGGCTGACCTGATCGCGGCAGAAGATACTCGAAAAGCAAAGTTCCTTATGAATGCTCTCGGGATTTCAACACAGGCCAAGGTCATTTCATTCTTTGCGGCGAATGAGGAAGCTCGTGTGCGAGAGATGTTGGATGCTGTTTCGAATGGATCCAATGTCCTTATGATCACGGACGCTGGCATGCCGGGAGTGAGCGATCCTGGATACTCCCTCGTAAGCGGAGCCATCGCACGCGGAATTACGCCGGTCGTACTGCCAGGGCCCAGCGCTGTAACGACCGCTCTTGCGCAATCGGGATTACCCATGGAGCGGTTCATATTTGATGGTTTCATTGCGCGTACAGATGGCGCCCGCAGGGAGTATTTCAAAGGGATTGCGCACGAAGAGCGCACTGTAGTGCTCTTTGAGAGCCCAAGAAGGTTGGCCTCTTCCTTGGCGGTCGCCGGTGAATTACTTGGGACAGATCGCCGTGGTGCTATTTGCCGTGAGATGACTAAGACGTACGAAGAGACAATTCACGGAACCATCGCAGAGTTAGCGCAATGGGCAAGTACTCATGAGGTCCTTGGTGAGATCACCATCGTGATTGCGCCCGCGCCAGCTGCCGTGAGGCCAACTAACGAAGATATTCTTGCGCAGGCGCAGCGGTTGATTTCGCTCGGAATGGGAAAGCGTGAGGCCACCGCAGAGTTGGCCCAGGAGTTAGGCATAGCCAAGCGCGATATATACGACCTGCTCATAGCCACATCCAAGGCAGACTAGACTTCACCTCGTGTCAAAGACCTTTTATCTCACCACCCCGATCTATTACGTCAACGATGCACCGCACTTAGGGCATGCGTATACGACGATCGCCGGTGATGTGCTTACCCGCTGGCATCGCCAACGTGGGGAATCAGTCTGGTATCTGACGGGCACGGATGAGCATGGGCAGAAAGTTATGCGCACCGCTGAGGCAAATGGCGTGGCGCCTCAAGAGTGGACCGATCGCCTTGTGGAAGATGCCTGGAAGCCGCTCTGGAAGCACCTCAACATTGCCAACGACGATTTCATCAGAACGACCTCGGAACGTCATATGTCTCGCGTTCAACGCTTTCTTGAAAAACTTAAAGAGAGCGGTTACATATACCAAGGCGAATACGACGGCCTCTATTGCGTGGGGTGCGAAGAGTTTAAATTGCCAGGTGACATCTTGGAAAAGGATGGCGAGAAGACGTGCCCCGTCCACTCCCGAGCTCTTGAAGAAGTTGCCGAAACAAATTGGTTTTTTAAACTAAGCGCTTTCGCCAAGCCGTTGCTCGAGCGTTACCAGCAACACCCAGAGGCATGTGAGCCGGCATCTGCACGTAACGAAGTGATGTCATTTCTTTCAGGCGACGTCGTTGATCTTTCAATTTCTCGCTCCTCTTTCAACTGGGGTATTCCAGTCTCTTGGGATCCAGGGCAAGTGGTGTATGTCTGGTTTGACGCCCTCTTGAATTATGCAACTGCAGTCGGTTTAGGAGATGACCCTGCAAGTGAGGGTGGCAAGAAGTTTGCTGACACCTGGCCGGCCAGCGTTCATCTTGTAGGGAAAGATATTTTGCGCTTCCATGCAGTTATTTGGCCAGCGATGTTAATGGCTGCGGGATTACCTCTCCCCGAAAAGGTCTTCGCGCATGGATGGCTCCTTGTGGGTGGCGAGAAAATGAGCAAATCCAAACTCACTGGAATTGCACCATCAGATATCACTTCTCATTTTGGAGTCGATGCATACCGCTACTACTTCATGCGGGCGATTTCCTTTGGCTCAGACGGAGCCTTCTCTTGGGAAGATATTTCAGCGCGTTACACAAGTGAGTTAGCAAACGATTTTGGCAATCTTGCTTCTCGTACAATTGCCATGATTGAGAAGTATTGCGATGCCAAGGTGCCCGCAGTTGCAGACGAACCACTCTTGAGTGGTGCATTGGCTGAGGCTGTTGCGTTTGCAGATCAGAAGATGTGCGCACTTGATTTTCAAGGTGGGCTAGTCGCCATTATGGATTTCTGCAAGCGAGTTAACGGTTATGTAACCGAACAGGCGCCATGGGTCTTGGCCAAAGACGATGCTCGCCGGGCGGAGTTAGATCGAGTGCTGTATGCCACCGCCGAAAGTTTGCGCGCACTAGCCATCTTGCTTCATGCGACGATGCCAGAGACCACTGAAAAGCTCTGGGAGTCTCTGGGTGCCAATGAATCTATGGGAGCCTTGGCCGATCAACGCATTGCCTCGGCAGGAGTCTGGGGTGGGTTGCCGGCCGGCACCCACGTCGTTAAAGGCGAGGTGCTCTTTCCTCGCTTGCTCGAGGAGTAGCCAGCCGTGGCTGACCGCCATTCGTTGGAGAGCTCAGAACTGCAGAGCGCGCAAGCCGAGTTGCCCCCAGATCCTGTTCCGCTCTCCGTTACCACCGTTGATGCCCATTGCCACTTGGATATTTTCACGGAGGGTGGGCCTGCCGGTGCGGGCGTACGCGCTGCCTTGGATCGCGCCAAAGCAGTCGGCATTGATCGCGTTGTTCAGGTGGGCTGCGACCTACCCTCCTCTCGATATTCGGTGGAGTGCGCCATCGCCTTCCCCGGAGAGGTGGTGGCTGCGATTGCCCTTCATCCCAATGATGCCCCGCGCTTACCAGACCTCGAAGGCGCCTTGGCTGAAATTGAGAAATTGGCTGAGCATCCCCGGGTACGAGCCATCGGCGAGACTGGTCTCGACCACTTTCGCACTCCACCAGAGAAGCGGGATGTTCAGGAGTACAGCTTCAGACGACATATCGCACTCGCTAAGAAACTTGGCAAGACTCTGATGATTCATGATCGCGAAGCCCATGATGATGTACTCCGCGTACTCGAAGAAGAAGGTGCACCGGAGCGCGTGGTCTTCCACTGCTACTCGGGAGATGCTGCCATGGCTCAAGTGTGCGCAGCTCGCGGATACGTACTTTCTTTTGCCGGAACTTTGACATTTAAGAATGCTCCGCAGTTACGTGAGGCGCTTGCAGTTATTCCAGCTGATCAATTCTTGGTAGAAACCGATGCACCTTTCTTAACTCCGGTGCCATATCGGGGAAAACCAAATGCACCTTACTTAATTCCACACACTGTGCGGCTGATGGCAGAAATTCGCGGAGTGAGCGAAGAAGAAATTGCTCGTGTGACAAGTGCCACTGCCGAGCGCCTTTTTGGCCCTTTCTGACCGATTTAGCCCTGAAAATCACCAAGATTCACAGGAAGTTTGAGCGTGGTGCGGTTCGCTTAGCGGTAAAAAACCTGACTAAGTTGGACTCATGTTCGCGAAGAGAAATCTCCGCGCAGCGCTTATGGCGCCGCTGCTGATAAGCCTCATTCTGGGGAGTGTAGAGAGTGCTGCCGCCTCAAATACTTCTGCGAGTAGAACAACGATTCGTGATGCCGTTGTGGCTACTCGTGTTACCGCGCATCAAGTAACTTTTAAGGCCGACGGAACCGCGCATCGAATTTCTACCAATGCGCGCACTGTAGGTGAAGCAATGAAACAGGCACAAATTACCCTCGGCCCGTTAGATCTTGTGAGTACTCCTTTAGCGGCTTCGGTGAAGAAAAATCTTGAAGTGAAAGTCACACGTGTGAAAGTCACGCACACTGTGAAGAAGGTAAAAATCTCTGCTCCTATAAAGAAGATTAAGAATGCCAAGATGCTGGTGGGTAAAACCATCGTCAGGGCGAAGGGTGCCCCCGGGTTCAAAGAGGTAGAGGCCGTAACTACTTTCGCTGATGGGAAAGTTTCCTCAGTGGACATCAAGCGGAGCACCCTCCTCACGGCACCCGTTACCAAGGTCCTAGTGGTGGGTACGCGTCCACGCACGGTGGATGAGCTCAATTGGCGGGCCGTGGCCAACTGCGAGTCGCATGGAAATCCGCGCTCGAGCAATTCGAAGTACGGGTATTACGGGATGTACCAGTTCAGTTTGACCGCCTGGAAGACCGCCGGAGGTACGGGCAACCCCATGGATGCCAGCGCCGCTGAGCAGACGATGCGGGCGAAGCGGCTCTACAACATCCGTGGGCGAGGCGCCTGGCCGGTCTGTGGGCGGCTCTTCTATCGCTAACCTGCTCCTGTGACATCGCGAGCAGAGTATGGGTTAGGTGCAAGCGATGTGCGCGCTATTGCCGCGATGCTCGATATTCGCCCGACAAAAACTCTTGGACAGAACTTCGTTATTGATGCAAACACTTGTCGACGAATAGTTCGCCTGGCTGGAGTGGTTGAGAGTGACCATGTTTTAGAGGTAGGTCCCGGACTCGGTTCGCTCACGTTGGCGTTGCTCTCGCAAGGCGCAGAAGTGACGGCCGTGGAAATCGATCCTGTGCTAGCCGGTGAGTTACCCCGAACCATTGAGAGATTTGCGGCTCCGGTCTCTGAGAATCTGCGAGTCGTTACTGCAGATGCCCTCAAGGTCACCAATGAGCATGTCATTAATCCAACTTTGCTCGTGGCTAATCTGCCTTACAACGTTTCGGTACCAGTTCTTCTTACGATGCTAGAACTATTTCCTACCATCCGCGGGGGAGTAGTGATGGTGCAGGCCGAAGTGGCCGATCGATTGGTAGCTTCGCCCGGTGGGAAAGAATATGGAATTCCCTCGCTCAAATTAGCCTGGTGGGCACGCTCTGAAAGAGTCGGTTCAGTGGGTCCGTCGGTGTTCTGGCCGGCGCCTCGGGTTGATTCCGGGCTAGTTTCGTTTACTCGAGTGCAGCCACCAGAAAGTAGCGCCACCCGGGAAGAAGTTTTCGCAGTCATTGATCAAGCATTCGCTCAGCGGCGTAAAACTTTACGCGCAGCGCTCTCGGGATGGGCCGGGAGTGCTATCCGATCGGAAGAGATATTACGAAAAGCCGGCGTATCTCCCCAGGCGCGCGGCGAAGAGCTTGAACTGGACTCATTTATTCGCATTGCAGAAGCTGGCTGCGCGAATACTGAGTAATCCGATACTGGGTAATCCTCTAAGGTGTGAGCATGACTCTTGCTCGGGTAACTGCACGCGTGCCGGCCAAGATCAATCTTTCACTTTCGGTGGGTCCACTTCGGCCAGATGGCTTCCATGAACTCGTCACGCTTTATCAGGCCATTGCACTCTTCGATGATGTGACGGTCACTTTGAAGCCCAAGGATGAGCGATCCACCGTTGAAGTGACCGGTGAATACGCCAACAGCGTTCCGCTCGATGAAAGCAACTTGGCATATCGCGCAGCAACTCTCGTGCTGGAGGCCTACGAGAACGATTCCGCGTTTGCGATCTCTATTCGAAAGTCGATCCCCGTTGCCGCTGGTCTTGCAGGTGGTAGCGCTGATGCCGCTGGTGCTCTACTTGCGATGGATACCTTGCTCGGCGGCCAACTTGGCAAGAATGAATTGCACCTGCTCGCTGCTGAGCTGGGAAGCGATGTGCCTTTTGCGCTCATCGGTAACACAGCCTTAGGAAGAGGGCGCGGAGAAGAGATCACTCCCGCGTTATCGCGCGGAGAGTTTCACTGGGTGCTCGGAATATCTCATCAAGGCCTTTCTACCCCAGCCGTTTATAAGGAATCGGATCGACTTCGTGAAGGCATGATTGTTTCCGCTCCTAGAATTTCAGAAACTTTGATGCACGCACTGCTCTCAGGTGAACCAGAAGAACTCGGTAAGAATCTCAGTAACGACTTAGCGCCTGCTGCACTTTCACTTCGTCCAGGTTTACGTTTAGTCCTTGATATCGCGGCAGAGTATGCCGCGCTCGGTGCCATCGTTTCGGGCTCTGGTCCCACAATTGCCATCTTGGCGCGAGATGAAGAACATTCTCTAGACATTGCAGTGGCCCTTACAGCCAGCGGTGTGGTCAACAATGTAGCTAGGGCCCTTGGACCAGTTGCCGGCGCACGAATAATCGAATCTAAATGAATTTACTTAATCTCGAAAAAGTCTCCAAGGATTACGGCAAAGGCGCGGTACTTAATGCCATCCAACTAGGCATCTCGGCGGGTGAGCGCATTGGTGTAGTGGGACGAAACGGTGGCGGCAAATCCACTCTGCTTCGCGTGATGGCAGAGATCGAACCGCCAGACTCTGGTCGAGTTACGCACGAGAATTCCTTACGTCTAGGTTTTCTTCACCAAATAGACCGAGTTCCGGCGCACCTGTCACTCGGAGAATTTCTCTTCCCAGAGATGCAAGATCACGAATGGGCAAGCGATGGGCGCATACGAGATATCTTGATTGGCCTCTTTGGTGATCTAACTGAAATGGATCGACCGCTTGATGCGCTTTCTGGAGGCGAACGGCGCCGGGTTTCGTTAGCGCAACTTCTGGTTGCAGACAACGACATCATCTTCCTCGACGAACCTACGAATCACCTCGACGTAGAAGGCGTTGCTTGGCTAGCAAATCACCTTCGCTCGCGCACATCGATGGCATTAGTTGTTGTTACACATGATCGCTGGTTCTTGGACGAGGTTTGCGATCAAACATGGGAAGTGATCAACGGCGACATAGAGGTTTACGACGGCGGGTACTCGTCTTATGTACTTGCTAAGGCAGAGCGCACTCGTCAAGCTTCGGTTGAAGAGGCACGTAGACAGAACTTAATTCGCAAAGAGTTGGCTTGGCTACGTCGAGGTGCGCCGGCTCGAACAACCAAGCCAAAATTTCGCATTGATGCTGCTAACCAACTCATTGCGAATGAACCCATGCCGCGTAAGAGTGATGAACTCCTCTCATTCGCTGGCGCTCGTCTCGGTAAGCGGGTATTCGAATTGCACGACATCGAATTGCGATTCGGGGAACGAGTATTAATAGATCGCCTCACACTCAATATTGGTCCCGGTGATCGCATTGGAATCATGGGACCAAACGGTGCGGGAAAAACTACTTTGCTTAAAATGCTCAATGGCACGGTAAAAGTCTCAGCAGGACACGTGCAGGTGGGTTCCACGGTAAAGATTGGTTATCTCTCACAGCAGCTCGACGAACTCAATCCTGCCTGGCGCGTATTGGAGGCCGTGGAAGATGTGGCACGCCACGTAGATCTTGGAAAAGGCAGGGAGTTGTCAGCTTCACAGCTCTGCGAACGGCTTGGGTTTGGCTCCGATGCACAATGGACTCCGGTCCGAGATCTTTCAGGTGGTGAGCGCCGCCGACTTCAGTTGACTCGTATTTTGATGGCCGGTCCAAACGTGCTCTTTCTCGATGAGCCCACAAATGATTTCGATGTAGAAACACTTTCATCGCTCGAAGATCTACTCGATGGATTCGTAGGAACACTTATGGTGGTCTCGCATGATCGCTACTTCCTCGAGCGAGTGTGCGACACGATGTTTGGTATTTTCGGAGACGGCACGAGCCATGATTTGCCTCGGGGCATTGACCAATACTTGGAAATCAGAAAAGAAATTGAAGCTAAGTCTCCAAACACTTCAAGTTTGTCTATGGGTTCTTCGGGTAGTGGCGCGCCAAAGTCCGCGGCTGAGGAACGTGCCGCCAAGAAAGAGCGAGAGAAAGTTGAACGCCAATTAGCCAAGTTGGATAAGGAACTTAAGCAGTTGCATCTGGATATGGCAGAAGCTAGTACTGATTATCCTCGACTTGCTGAGCTCACAGAAGAACTTCGTATCAAAGAGAAATCGGTTAACGAGCTTGAAGAACTTTGGTTAACACTCTCTGATTAAGAAAGTATCTACTCGCCCTCAGAAATATCATCTAGCGGGCTTAGCAAGGCGCTCAACAGAATGATCATTTCGCGACGCTGGCGTTCATCTAGTGCGCTGAGCAGTCGTTCTTCTCCGGAGAGTAATACTTCGAGGGCCGAGTCAACATGCTTCTTTCCGGCAGGAGTCAATCGTACGAAGACCACACGCTTATCGCTCTCGTGCGGACGACGTTCCACGAGGCCCAGTTCGGTGAGTTTGTCGACGCGATTTGTCATCGTTCCGCTGGTGACTAAATTTTCGGTGAGCAATGTGCCCACCGAAAGTTCGTATGGTGCACCGGCTCGTCGTAGCGCCGCGAGTACGTCGAAGGCCCAGGTCTCTAATCCTTGGCTTTCAAATGCGCTCCGTCTGGCAATATCTAAATGGCGAGCGATGCGAGTGATTCGGGAGAGCACCTCTAAAGCAGAGACATCAAGGTCGGGTCGTTCACGCTTCCAGGCGGCCACAATTTGATCGACCTGGTCTCGTGGTTCCAGCGGCGCTTCCATATCCCTATTCAACCGCGTGCCGGGCAAAGGCCGCCAATAAGGGCTCCCCGCGCCGACAATTGCGCTGAAATTTGAAGATTTGGCTAAATACGGGAGAATTCAGGTTCCGCCATTGTGTAGTGGCTAGCACGACGGCCTTTGAAGCCGTAAGTCCAGGATCGATACCTGGTGGCGGAGCGCAGGATCCCGCCGAAGAGAGGGGACCGGAGCAGTGCCCGAAGTGACGGCAAGCGCTCTGATCTTGGCAGCCGGAGAAGGTACCCGGATGAAATCTGCCACTCCTAAAGTGCTCCATTCCATTCTCGGGAAATCCATGGTGGAGCGCGTCCTCGATGCACTGCCAGTAACAAAAGCCACTGTGGTCGTTGTCGGCTCCGGCCGTGAAGCAGTTGAAAACGAGTTGGCGCGCGTTGCGCCGAGTGTTTCTACCGTTTTTCAAGAAGAACGCGGCGGAACTGGGCACGCAACCCGTCTTGCAATGTCAGCATTTGCCGAGCTTGCTGACGATGATGTCATCCTCGTTCTCGGTTCAGATACGCCACTATTGCGCCGTGAAAGCATTGCAGCTTTCATTACACAATCGCTGGGGTTTGCCGCAGCGGTGATGACTGCGCATGTCCCGCAACCATTTGGATACGGAAGAATTATTCGCGACGCCAATCACGAATTCACTGCAATCACTGAAGAGAAAGATGCAAGCGAAGCGGAGCGAGAGATTTCAGAGATCAACTCTGGGATATACCTTTTTCAAAAAGGAGCGCTTTCTTCGGCGCTCGCCCAGCTTTCACGCAACAACGCACAAGGTGAGGAGTACCTCACTGATGTGCTTTCTATCCTGCGTGGCGAAGGTAAGCCAGTGGCTGCCTTCTCAATTGCAGACTTCCGTGAAATCCTTGGGGTGAATGACCGAGGTCAATTAAGCGAATGTGGGGATATCTTGCGTAATCGCATTAATGATGAGCTCATGAAGGCTGGGGTCACCATTGTTGACCCGGCAAGTACCTGGGTAGAAGAGGGCGTGGAAATCGCCTCAGATGTCACGCTCCTGCCTGGCACCTGGCTTACCGGGAGTACAAAGATTTTTAGCGGCGCTGTGATTGGTCCACGAACGAGCCTGCACTCCTGCACTGTTGAGAGTGGTGCGAAGGTGAGTGAATCCACGTGCGATCAGGCTTACATTGGCGAAGGCGCGAGCGTCGGTCCCTATACCTACCTCCGTCCAGGCACAGTGCTGGGCCCACGCGCTAAGGCAGGAGCCTTCGTAGAGATCAAAAACTCCACCATTGGCCCAGACTCCAAGGTGCCGCACCTCTCCTACGTGGGGGATGCTCAGATCGGTGAAGGTTCCAACATTGGGGCGGCCACCGTCTTCGTCAATTACGACGGCGTAGAGAAGCACCGCACGCAGATCGGTGATCACGTTCGAATTGGCAGCGACACCATGTTGGTGGCCCCGGTCACCATCGGGGACGGTGCCTACACGGCAGCTGGCTCTGTCATCACCGAAGATGTACCGGCTGGCGCCATGGGCGTGGGTCGGGCCAAGCAGCGAAATGTCTTGGAGTGGGTGCTCCGTAAGCGTCCAGGAAGTAAGAGCGCGGACGCCGCGTCGCGTGCTCGCGAATAGGGCGTAGGAAACGGTACGGTCTGACTATCCGATTGATGAAGCCGGTAGAGGGAGATTGATGGGCGAGATCAGGTTATCTTCCGAAAAGCGTTTACGACTTTTCACTGGTCGTGGTTATCCGGAGCTAGCTCAAGAAGTCGCTGATCAATTGGGAATTCCGCTCACCCCCACTTCTGCGTACGACTTTGCTAACGGAGAGATTTTCGTTCGATTCGAAGAGAGCGTTCGCGGTTGCGATGCCTTCGTTATTCAAAGCCACACCGAGCCATTAAATAAGCAGATCATGGAACAACTCATCATGGTCGATGCACTTAAGCGGGCCTCCGCTAAACGCATTACCGTTGTTGTTCCGTTCTACGGATATGCGCGCCAAGATAAAAAGCATCGCGGCCGTGAACCTATTTCAGCACGTCTCATTGCTGACCTCTTCAAGACCGCTGGTGCTGATCGCTTGATGACGGTGGATCTCCATACCGCGCAGATCCAAGGCTTCTTTGATGGCCCTGTAGATCACCTTTTTGCGCTCCCTTTGCTCACTAATTACGTAGGTAGCAAGGTTGATCGCTCACGTCTGACCATCGTTTCGCCTGACTCGGGTCGCGTGCGCGTTGCTGAACGTTGGAGCGATTTGCTTGGTGGTTGCCCTATCGCTTTCATTCACAAGACTCGTGATCCCCTGATTCCCAATGAAGCAGTCGTAGGTCGAGTGGTGGGTGATGTTGCTGGGCGCACCTGTGTTGTCATCGACGACATGATTGATACTGCTGGCACCATCACCAAAGCCGTAGATGCGCTCATCGACGCCGGCGCCACTGAAGTCTTGGTTGCTGCCACCCACGCCGTACTCTCCGGACCGGCCGTTGAACGCCTGAAGAGCTCGAAGGTTGCGGAAGTGGTTATCACTAATACCTTGCCCACCTCAGATGCCAACAAGTTCGACAAGCTCACCATTCTCTCGATCGCCCCCCTCTTGGCTCGGGCGATCAAAGAGGTCTTCGAGGATGGGTCGGTCACCTCCCTCTTCGATGGCCACTCCTAACACCTACTCCCGAACCGCTTGAGCCGGGCGAAACACCCAGATTTCTCCCCGACCCCTAGCCTGAGGTAAGTTTTGGCTCGCTCCGGCGAGGGGGTTTAACCCCGTAATCGACGAGATCCCTCCTGGTGCGCTTATTGTCACCGAGTTGAAGGAGAGATCAGATGGCTGAAATCAGCATCGCCGCCACCATCCGTAATGAATTTGGCAAGGGCGCCGCGCGCCGTGCCCGTCGCGATGGTCTCGTTCCCGCTGTTATCTACGGCCACGGCAGCACCCCACGCCACGTCACCCTTCCTGCTCACCAACTCATGTTGGCGCTTAAGGCACATAACGTCTTGCTCGATCTACAACTCGAAGGCGGCGCGCAACTCGTGCTTCCTAAATCAGTTGTTCGTCACGCCATCAAAAACTCCATCGAGCATGTGGACTTCATCGAAGTTCGTCGCGGCGAGAAGGTCATCATCGACATCGCCGTTCACACTGCTGGCGATGCAGATCGCGATGGCATTTTGGAACACGTCAACAACACCATCTCAGTGCGCGCCGAAGCGACTGCAATTCCTACCGAGCTCATCCTCGATATTCAGGGATTGAAGATCGGTCACTCGAAGTACGCCTCTGATGTAGTACTTCCTGCCGGCGTTGAACTCGTTTCAGCACCAGACACCATCATCGTGCACTTGGCAGATAAGCCAACCCATGACGAGCCATCTGCCCCGGCTCCAACTGACGTGGCACCTGCGGCTCCTGCAGCTGAATGACCGAACGCTGGCTGATTCTTGGATTAGGTAATCCTGGTCCGGAATACGCCAACACGCGACACAACATCGGGTATCTCGTTGTTGAGGAAATCGCGAAAAGAGTGTCAGGTTCATTTGTTTCGCATAAAGCTCGTGCGGATGTACTCGAAGGTCGCCTCGGTGTCGGAATTGATGCACCGTCATTGATCCTTGCCAAGGCGAAGAGTTACATGAATGAATCAGGTGGGCCAGGCAAGGCGCTCGCAGATTTTTATAAGACTCCACTTGATCACATCGTCGTTGTTCATGATGAGTTGGATCTGCCATTTGAAAGTATTCGTACCAAGCTTGGTGGAGGGGATAACGGCCATAACGGGCTCAAAAGCCTTACCAAGTCTCTCGGCGGGCCAGGATATTTGAGGATTCGTATGGGGATCGGCCGACCACAAGGGCGCCAGGATCCAGCAGATTTCGTATTAAAGCCATTTAGTACGGACGAACGAAAGGTACTTTCACTCTTCATTGATCGCGGTGGAGATGCGGTTGAAAGTTTGCTCACACGAGGACTCGAAGAGACGCAACAACGCTTTAACGATTGATGAGAGGGGGTCGACGTGCAGCTCCGTGAGTGGGTAGCTCCTCGTTTGGGTGAACTTCCAGAGACTCGTCAAGCAACTATTGCGGTCGATCCCGCATTGGCACCCTTTATCGCGGCTTCCCGTGAGGAGCCTCTGCTTGTTGTGTATGCCACTGGTCGTGAGGCCGACGAAGCATTAAATGCTTTGAACTACTTAAGGCCTGGCGAAGTTTCGCTCTTTCCGGCTTGGGAGACGCTGCCACACGAGCGACTCTCTCCGCGCGCTGATACCGTCGGCCGCCGCCTCACGACCTTACGCGCACTCAAGCAGGGGGCGCTCGAATCGCGAATTATTGTCACCACAATTCGCGCACTCGTTGCTCCGATTGTGTCAGGGCTCGGTGATGTGGCACCTATCGAATTCACGGTAGGCAGTGTCATGGATATGTCGGCGATGGTCGAAAGACTTATCGAGGGAGGATATTCGCGAGTAGATCTCGTGGAAAAACGTGGAGAGTTTGCTGTCCGCGGCGGAATCGTAGATCTCTTCTCTCCACTATATGAGCACCCCATGCGTATCGAATTCTGGGGAGACAGCATCGAAGAAGTGAGATACTTCAGCGTTGCAGACCAACGCTCAATAGATTCCACTCGAGAAGTGCATGTGGCGCCCCCTTGTCGTGAGTTAGCGCTCACGGAGAGCGTTCGAAGGCGAGCTGCGGATTTGCTCACCGAGCACCCCGAGTTCTCTGAAATATTGGAGAAGCTAAGTCTAGGTATTGCTATTGAAGGCATGGAAGCTTTTGCGCCAGCACTTGTTGACAACTTCGTTTTACTTCTCGATCTCATTCCAGCTGACGCCACGGTCTTACTCGTAGAACCCGAGAGAATCCGTACACGCGCTGCTGATCTCTTTGCTACAAGTAAAGAATTCCTGGAAGCTGCATGGCTTAACGCGGCTGCAGGAAATATCCGACCCATTGATTTCGGAGCTACTGCATATCGCGAATTAGAAATGGTGAGCGCTCACGCTGGTGTGTTAGGAATGAAATGGTGGGAGCTCTCTCCGTTCGCGAGTGACTTTGATGGGCTGGCTATTCCAAGTGAAGAGTTGCCTTTCTTCAGGGGAGACACAGACGCCCTCACCGTCCGAATTCAAGAAGCAATTACGGCCAAGAAATCTGTAGTTATCTCGAGCGCGGGTATCGGTACTGTGCATCGCTTCGATGAGTTGCTCAGAGAGCATGACCTCCCGAGTCGGGTGAGCGACGACCTTGTATTCGATACAAATGTTGTTCAGCTTATTCACTCACCGATCGATCGTGGATTTTCATTGAAAGATCTCCTCTTCCTGACAGAAGCCGAGATTTCTTCGCAGAAGAGCAGTACAAGGGATATGCGCAAGCTTCCCTCTAAACGGCGAGATGTCATCGATCCGCTTGACTTGAAGCCTGGCGATTACGTAGTTCATGAACAGCACGGCGTTGGTCAATTTGTGGAGATGGTGCAACGACCAGTCTCCGGAGGCACGCGTGAGTATTTAGTTATTGAGTACGCCGCGAGCAAACGCGGGCAACCAGGGGATCGACTCTTTGTCCCCACCGAGTCACTTGACCAGATCAGTCGATATGTCGGCGGCGAAGCACCGTCCGTCCATCGATTAGGCGGTTCGGATTGGCAGAAAGCCAAGGGGCGGGCGCGTAAAGCAGTCAAAGAAATCGCCGGCGAACTCATACGACTCTATGCAGCACGTACGAGCGCTCCCGGTTTTGCTTTTTCACCCGATACTCCTTGGCAACGAGAGTTAGAAGATGCCTTCCCGTATCAGGAGACTCCAGATCAGTTGGCAACCATCAACGATGTGAAGGCAGATATGGAGCGCCCCATTCCGATGGATCGGGTGGTGTGCGGTGATGTGGGGTACGGAAAGACCGAGATTGCGGTCCGTGCGGCATTTAAGGCAGTGCAAGATGGAAAGCAGGTGGCCCTCTTAGTTCCGACCACACTCTTGGTAGCTCAACACGTGAATACTTTTCGCGAGCGATACTCAGGTTTTCCTATAAACCTTGCCGGTCTTTCTCGATTCGAATCACCTAGCGAAGTTAAGGCAACCATCGCAGGGTTAGCTGCGGGCAGCATCGATATTGTTATCGGAACACATCGCTTGCTCTCGTCAGATGTGCAATTCAAGGATTTAGGTCTTGTCATTGTTGATGAAGAGCAGCGCTTCGGTGTGGAACATAAAGAGGCTCTTAAGAAATTACGAACCTATGTAGACGTACTCACTATGTCAGCTACCCCAATCCCACGAACTCTTGAAATGTCGATTGCCGGAATTCGAGAGATGTCGACGATTACGACGCCACCGGAAGAACGGCTTCCGATCCTTACTTTCGTCGGTCCATACGATCCCAAACAACTCGTAGCTGCTATTCGTCGAGAACTATTGCGAGATGGCCAGGTTTTCTACGTACACAACAGGGTCGAATCTATCGACCGCGTCGCCCAGCACCTCCAAGAAATTGTTCCAGAAGCAAGAATTCGAGTCGCTCATGGTCAGATGAATGAAGATTTACTCGAAGATGTCATTGTCGGATTCTGGGAACGTGATTTTGATGTGCTTGTGTCGACTTCCATCATCGAAAGTGGCATCGATATTGCAAATGCGAATACGCTGATTGTGGAGCGGGCAGATCTCATGGGTTTGTCACAACTCCATCAACTTCGCGGACGGGTCGGCAGGGCGCGCGAACGTGCGTATGCGTACTTCCTGTATCCGGCAGAGAAGCCACTTTCGGAAAATGCACATGATCGTTTGCGAACTATCGCAGCGCACACGGATTTAGGCTCCGGCATGTATGTGGCTATGAAAGATCTAGAAATTCGCGGTGCCGGAAATCTTCTCGGAGGCGAGCAATCCGGCCACATCGCTGATGTCGGCTTTGATCTATACATGCGCATGGTCGGTGAAGCGGTCTCGGAGTACAGGGGAACGACAATAGACGTGCAGGATTGCAAGATAGATTTGCCGGTAAATGCGCACATTCCACATGGCTATATCGATAGCCAAAAATTGCGGCTTGATATTTATCGCAGACTGGCAGATGCCACCGAGTCGAGCGCGCAGGAGTTGAGGAGCGAATTACGTGATCGATATGGCGAAATTCCAGAGACCGTAGAGCGCCTTTTTGCCGTTGCCGCCTTGCGCCATCGAGCTAAGGGGTATGGTCTCCGCGAGATCGCGCTGGCTGGCAAGAGCGTGCGATTGGCCACTCTGGAGCTCCCAGATTCTGCCCAATTACGCGTAGCCAGGCTCTTTCCGGGGGCGACATACCGGGTCACCACCGAGACCCTCCTCGTGCCGATTTCGACCGGCACCCCCGGACTAGGCAATAATCTCCGTGACGAGGAAATCTTGGAGTGGGCCCACCGCCTGCTCGACGCTCTCCCCGTGGCACCACCACCAGCAACAGATGCACTAGCCACTTCCTGAAAGAGGTTTTTCATGCGCCGCCTAGCACTTGCACTCGTATTACTTGTTGGAGTTGCTGGTTGTGCCTCAGATGTGGGCGTTGCTGCTCAGGTGGGTGAGAAGACGATCAAAATTGCGGAAGTACAAGCCAGCGTTAACAGCATCATCGCTCTCCGAAACAAATTGAAGTCCGCAGCGGACCCTAATATTTCAGATTTAAGCCGGGGCCAACTTCGATTCCATATGTTGTCGGCGCTGATTGACGATGTGGCGGCGCAGTTAAAGATTGTGGCCACTCCTGCAGAAATAGATGCCCGCAAGAAGGCGATTCGCGATCAACTCGGTGGCCAAGAAGCTGTAGACAAAGCCATGTCTGATGCAGGCATCGCGGCTGAAGATTTTTCACGCTATCTCACTGACGTAATAATTGAAGACAAGGTAGGCGCGCTCTTAGCAGCTAATGCAGCAGCGGGTGCAGAAGGTGACGCCGCTCGCGGCGCTGCGATTCAAAACGCTATTCGCACGGTGGCAAAGAGCCTTACCGTCAAGGTAAATCCGCGTTACGGAACTTGGGATGCTGAGAAGGTAGACGTCGTGCAATTAGATACCACTGGTGGGTCCGTATCACCTCTGGGTTAGGGCCTGCGAAAGTGGAGTCACAAGTAGATCAAATGATCGCTGTGATGAACACACTTCGACAAGAGTGCCCGTGGGATGCCGAACAAACGCATCTCTCTTTAGTTACCTACCTCATAGAAGAAACCTATGAATTACTTGAGGCCATAGAAACTAACGACCTTGAAGCCATTGAAGAAGAACTCGGCGACGTACTTTTGCAAGTTCTCTTCCACGCGCAGATCGCAAGTGAATCTGAAGGCGGATTCGATATTCAAGATGTGGCTCAACGGTTACGAGAAAAATTAGTAAGCCGCCACCCCCACGTCTTCGGAGACGTGATTGCGGAACACGCATCAGATGTCGCCAGAAATTGGGAGCAAATCAAGGCCGCCGAGAAGGGACGAACTTCGCCGACCGAAGGTGTTCCTTTTGCGCAACCCGCCCTATCGCTTACAGCAAAACTAGTTCATCGGGCCGCCAGGTTTGGAATCGAGGACGAAGTATCGCCTCAACCCATGAGCGAATCTGAAATAGGGGAGGCGCTCTTTGAATTAGCGACGCGAGCGGCTCAACTTGGCATTGATCCTGAGGCTGCGCTCCGTGCCCGCGCACGAAAGTACGCGTCTGAATTAGATTCGCGTGAAGTAGAATAAATCCAGCAATCACCTCCAACTAAGGGATGTAATCGTGGCCACCATCGCAGCAATTGGCGCAAGAGAGATCTTGGATTCGCGGGGAAATCCCACCGTTGAAGTTGAGTTAGCGCTCGACGATGGCACGATGAGCCGGGCTGCCGTTCCTAGCGGTGCCTCCACCGGCGCCTTTGAAGCCATGGAGTTGCGAGATGGCGAGAAGCGCTACGCAGGTAAAGGCGTGGAGCGCGCCGTGCGCGCCATCGAAGATGTGTTGGCGCCGGAACTTATTGGTTTTGAAGCCGATGATCAACGCCTGATTGATCAGACCATGATCGATTTAGATGGCACTCCGAATAAGGCCAATTTGGGAGCGAACGCCATCCTTGGAGTTTCACTAGCCGTTGCGCGCGCCGCAGCCGACAGCAGCAGTTTGCCGCTCTACCGCTATTTGGGTGGCCCTAATGCTCACGTCTTGCCGGTCCCGATGCTCAACATTCTTAATGGCGGCGCACATGCTGATACGAATGTCGATGTTCAAGAGTTCATGGTCGCTCCGATCGGGGCACCAACTTTTAAAGAATCTCTTCGTTGGGGTGCCGAGATTTACCATGCACTCAAAACTGTCCTTAAGAAGCGCGGCTTAGCTACGAGCGTTGGAGATGAGGGAGGATTTGCTCCTAACCTGGAGAGCAATCGTGCCGCTTTGGACTTAATTCTTGAAGCTATCGAACTCACAGGATTAAAAGCCGGTCAAGATGTAGCGCTCGCTCTGGATGTAGCAGCTACTGAGTTCCATAAAGACGGTCTCTATTCATTTGAAGGTAAGCAGTTGCGCGCAGCAGAGATGATCGACTATTACGCCTCACTCGTTGCCCACTACCCACTCGTTTCAATTGAAGATCCGCTCTCCGAAGATGATTGGGAGGGATGGAAGGCCATTACCGATGCTTTGGGTAGCAAAGTTCAGTTGGTGGGTGATGATTTGTTCGTTACAAATCCGATCCGCCTGGAACGCGGAATCAATAGTGGAACTGCGAATGCACTTCTCGTCAAAGTTAATCAAATCGGCACGCTCACTGAAACCTTAGATGCAGTGTCGATGGCGCAACGGGCAGGTTACCGCTGCATGATGAGTCATCGCTCTGGTGAAACAGAGGATGTCACTATCGCCGACCTCGCAGTGGCAACCGATTGTGGGCAGATCAAAACCGGGGCGCCGGCTCGCTCTGAGCGGGTAGCTAAATACAATCAACTCCTTCGCATCGAGGAACAACTCGATGATGCGGCACGATTTGCTGGACGCCAAGCCTTCCCACGTTTTCTTTCTTAACGCCGCTTCGACTTCCGAGATATCCTGACTCAATGGCGCGCGGGCGAATCAATACAAGAGCGGTAGGGCTGGTTCTTATTGCCCTAATTCTTGTGCTCTTTTTGGCGCAACCCACTCAACGTTATTTCGCGCAGCGAGCTCAAATAAATGCGCTAGTGCAGCAGGTCAACGCCAGTGAAGAGCGCGTCGTTAAAGCTAAAGCGGAATTGGAACGGTGGAACGATCCAGCGTACGTTAAAGCCCAAGCAAGGGCGCGCCTACATTTTGTGATGCCTGGGGAGACTCAATACATAGTGATTGATCCTTCAAGTAAGACCCAGAACGAGATCAAGGTTTCCAGCGATGTCCCGCTCGATGTTGCCTGGTATCAAAGAGTAATTTCCTCTATTCAGTTGGCGGCTTGGCGATGAAGAATTTTGATGAGGGCGATCTAGAAATTATTGGACGCCAACTTGGTCGCACTCCGAGGGATGTGCACCGGGTAGCTTTTCGCTGTCCATGCGGGTCTCCAGCGGTAGTAGAAACACCACCACGTCTTTCGGATGGCACCCCCTTCCCTACCTTTTTCTATGCCACATGTCCGCGATTAACTGCCGCGATCTCAACCCTTGAATCTGAGGGCGTGATGGACGAAATGAACACACGTTTACAAGTGGATGCGCAACTCTCCGGAAGCTACTCGGCAGCTCACGACGATTACTTAGCCGCCCGAGCGGCCTTAGGGATGGATGTGCCAGAAGTCGATGGCATCACTGCGGGCGGGATGCCCGATCGCGTTAAATGCCTTCACTCACTCGCTGCCCACGCATTGGCAGCCGGAGTTGGAGTCAATCCACTCGGCGATGAAGCAGTTGCCGCGATTGGCCAATGGTGGCTGGCGGGCAAATGCGAGTAGGTGCCATTGATTGCGGAACTAACTCTCTTCGCCTGCTGGTGGCTGATATTGAAGGTAATTCCTTTCGAGAAGTTCAGCGCGAAATGCGCGTGGTCCGTCTGGGTGAAGGTATTGATCGAACTAAGAATTTCTCTGAGGCAGCGCTCCAGCGCACCTTTGCCGGGATTGATGAGTACGTAACAATTCTCCGACGCAAAGGCGTGGAGAGTTTAAGGTTTTGTGCCACGAGTGCTTCAAGGGATGCGGAGAATCGCGCCGTCTTCATTGAAGGCGTTCGAGAGCGACTCGGTATTGAGCCAGAGGTTATTCCAGGAACGGAAGAAGCCGCACTCTCCTTCGCGGGAGCGACTCGAGAACTCTCTTCTGGTCCGTACTTAGTAGTAGATATTGGTGGAGGCTCCACTGAATTTGTGTATGGGAATCAAGAGGTTGAATTCGCTAAGAGTGTAAATATTGGATGTGTACGCATGAGCGAGCGCCATCAACTCGCCGAATTCCCCAGTAGAGAGCAGATAGCCGCAGCTGTTACAGACATTGATGCCGCAATAGCTCAAGCCGCAGCGGAAGTTCCTTTAACTTCTGGTGCCACCTTGATTGCAGTTGCCGGCACAGCAACCACGGTGGCAGCTGCTGCGATGGGGCTATCGATGTATGACCGAGATACGATCCATCTATCTAGAATCTCTGCCGATGCAGTGGCCCACATCTCTGAAAAGTTCTTACTCATGTCTAAGGCAGAACGTGCGGCTCTTCCGTACATGCACGAAGGTCGGGTAGATGTGATTTCCAGTGGAGCGCTCGTTTTGCACCGAGTCATGTTGGCAACAGGATCGAAAGAGTTTGTCGCAAGTGAGCATGATATTCTCGACGGCATCGCGTGGTCGCAAGTTACAAAACGATGAGTTCGAATGCAAAAACTGCTGCGCAAGTAAGGAAGATTTCAAGCGCGGTTCAATCGCTTGAGGCGCTCGATGCAGCGATCACTCATTGCACGGCTTGCACAAGGCTTACAAAGTGGTGCACCCAAGTTGCCGTGGAAAAGAAGCGAGCGTATGCGGATGAGGAATATTGGGGGAGACCAGTTCCTGGTTTTGGAGCCACCGACCCTCGCGTCATCTTGCTGGGTTTAGCGCCGGGAGCTCATGGCGCAAACCGCACAGGAAGGGTATTTACCGGAGATCGCTCGGGCGACTTTCTCTTTGCATCATTGCATCGTGTGGGGTTAGCAAATCAATCGACGAGTGATCGCCTAGGTGATGGCCTCGAATTGGTCGAGACTCGAATATTTACAGCGGTGCGTTGTGCACCACCAGGGAATAAGCCAACCCCACAAGAGCAGCGAAACTGTGAACCGTGGGCAGCTCGCGAACTTGCATTGGTCGCCGATACAGCGCGCGTCTACGTGGCTTTCGGCTCATTTGCCTGGAGCGCGCTCTGGTCGATTCTTTCAGAGCCCTGGGGTCTCGGTCGGCGGGTTCCCTTCACCCATGGAGCTCGTTTTGACCACCCGCAGGGGACTCTGCTCGCGAGTTATCACCCCAGCCAGCAGAACACCTTCACCGGCACCCTCACTGAGGGCATGCTCGATGAGGTTCTTGGGTTGGCCAGCACGCTCGCCAAATCGGAGAAGGGGCCCTCTTCAAGGTAGGTTAGCCACTGGTGAGCTTGGGCAAAACTGTCAGGTAATTCTCAGGTCAACCAAGCGCCCCCGTAGCCCAACCGGCAGAGGCAAACGACTTAAAATCGTTCAAGAGTGGGTTCGAATCCCACCGGGGGTACTATCCCGTCCCGAATAGTCCAGAAGAGAGAGACACATGCAAAGCACTAACCCTGTTCTTAAGCAGAGTCGCTACGCCACTTTCGACAGTGCGGCTCAGGTTACCGGCAGTTCTCGTATGAGCATTGACGATGTGGTTACTCGTACCGGAATCTTGCTCGCAGTCTTACTTCTGGCAGCTGTCGCAACTTATGTAGCACCACTCACTGGTGTGCTCTTCTTTGGAGCTTTGATTATCGGGTTCGTACTCTGCATTGTGAACTCAGTGAGCAAAACAGTGCGGCCAGCGCTCATGGTGCTCTACTCAGTCTTCGAAGGATTAGTGATCGGAACGATAAGCCGCGTTTACAACGATTACTACTCAGGAATTGTGACGCAGGCAGTTATCGGAACGGTCGCCGCATTTGTGGGAATTCTCTTCCTTTATAAGAGCGGAAAATTGCGTGCCACCCCTAAGTTCACTCGCATTTTGCTTGGCGCGGTAGCTGGTTACTTCGTACTCGGTCTTATTTCTCTCGTCGCTAGTTTCTTTAATGTAGGAAATGGCATGGGATTCTATGGCGTCACAGGCTTAGGCTTGTTGATGAGCGTTGCCGGTGTGGCTCTCGCCTCTCTTTTCTTAGTGCTTGACTTTGATCAGATCGAAAGAAGCATCGCGCAAGGAGCACCAGCAATTGAAGCTTGGCGCTCAGGCTTTGGACTGATCGTTACGTTGGTCTGGATCTACTTAGAAATCTTGCGCTTGCTATCGATTTTACGAGATCGGTAACGGACAACTCACTCCAGTACCGCCGATACCGCAATATCCATTCGGCACCTTATGAAGATATTGCTGGTGATACTCCTCAGCAAAGTAATACGGAGGAGCGGGAGCGATTTCCGTGGTGATCTCTCCGTACCCGCGTGACTTCAATTCACTTTCGTAAGCCGATTTAATCCGCAAGGCCGCGCTATGTTGCGCCTCAGTCGTAAAGTAGAGCGCGCTCCGATATTGGCTGCCAATATCATTTCCTTGACGATTGCCTTGTGTCGGATCATGATTTTCAAAGAAGAAGCGAATAATTTCCTCATCGCTGATGAGTGACGGATCGTAATTAACTCTGACGATCTCTGTGTGACCGGTTTTACCAGTGCATACCTCTTCATAAAAAGGATGACCGAACGTGCCGCCCGCGTAGCCCACACTGGTGGCAATGACGCCCTGGTGTTGCCAGAAGATTCGCTCTGCTCCCCAGAAGCAACCCATTCCTAGAAGAATGACTGCACCACTTGAATTCTCTAATGGCACGTTGAGAACGCTATGAGTGGTTTGTAACGGGAACGGATAATTACTTCGATCTTGCGGTTCGACGAGTGAATTTCGCATGACTACATTCTGCCTGGAATCTCGGAATCTGGCATCTTGGCCTTCGTCTCTGGCATTCGGATTGCGAGTAACAATGCTGGAATGACGATGATGACCGCCGTAAGGAAGCCCGCCTCGAATCCATATCGATCAGCTAAGAAGCCAGCCACTAGAGGTCCCATCACAGATCCAAAATCTCCCACCATTTGGTAGAGCGCAATTACTTGTCCGCCACGGCCCTTAATGATGTCGCCGACAACTGCGGCCGATGGTGAGCCGGTGAAGGAGGCGCCTACGCCGGTAAGACCCATCGCGAGAATGAAGAAAATTGGGTATTGCAAGAAGGTCAGCACGCTTAATCCAATGATGGAAAACGAAGTACCAATGATGATGGCAAATCTTCGCCCTCGTTTATCTGCGATGGATCCAGCTGGGAGTAGAAAGGTCGCGCCGATAATAGAAGCGAAGGTAAAGCCGAGCCCAGTGATGGTGGTTGATGAGTGGAGCCCATTCTTTACATACAGAGGAACCATCGAAGAGCGAATGCCAAAGATGGCCCAGCCAGTGCTAAACGATGCAAAGAGCGCCGCCTGGTACGGCCACGATCTCAGAGCTTGTTTGAGTGTTGTTTGCGTTTCATTCTCGTGCACCTGGGCAATGTCATTTTCGCCTAAACGCGAATGTGAAAGAAAGATCGCTGCGATGACTCCGGCGGCGATGAGGCTAGCTGAGTAGATAAAGAAGGGCGCCCGTAGTGAAATCTCGCTGAGAATTCCGCCGATAGCTGGACCGGAAATTCCGCCAATGAGGAATCCGCTTTGATAAGTCGATTGAGCTCGCCCGCGTTGATGGTTCGGAACAATGCGAAGTAAGAGCGAGCCCGCCGAAACGGTAAACATGGAAGAACCGATGCCTCCGAAAGCACGGAAGAGCAAAAGCTCTCCGTAATTTTGGGAAAGGCCCGCTAGAAATGTAGAGAGTGCGACGATCCCCATTCCGGTCGCCAGTACTAATCGCTCTCCAAAACGATCTACAAGTTTGCCTCCGAGAAGTCCAGAGGAGAAGCGCATGAAGGAGAAGAGACTGATGACCGCGCCAACGGCAAAGTTGGAAACTCCGAACGATCTAGCAAAGAGTGGAATGGCGGGAATGATGACGCCATATCCGATAGCAACCGAGAAAGAGACCGCAGTAAGAACTGCGACCTCTCTCGGTAGGCCATCAAAGGGGTTTTTCACGGTGGCTAGTGACCTGACTCTTTTCTCGCAGCCGCGTGGTCCTCATTTGATCTCAGCGGAATCTCTTTGAGTGCGAGCGCGAGAATGAACCCAAGTGCCGTTATTGGAGCAGCGGTCCAGAAGACATCGTGGAATGAGGAGACGAAGCTTTGAAGAATCGTCTCCTTTACTTGTGCCGGCAACGTCTTGAGAACTGAAGTACTGTTCTGCAATTGCCCGAGGAGCGCTGGGTCAAAACTCTTAGCCGCTGCCGGATTACTGGTCGCTAGTTGCGTCATGCCTTCGTCGATGTGAGCTGCAAGGCGCTTGGTGAGAATAGTTCCGAAGATCGCAGAGCCAAATGCGGCGCCAAGTGAGCGGAAGAAAGTATTTGCGCCAGTAGCTACGCCCATGTCTTTAAAGTCGACCGCATTTTGAACGGCAACCACCATCGTGGGCATGGTGAGTCCCAATCCCATCCCGATGAGCATCGCGAATATGGCTAGTTGCCAGAAAGGAGTAGTGATGCTCAGTGTGGTCATGAGAAGAAGTCCCGTGGTCATCACCAAGCTGCCGATGAGCGGAAACTTCTTGTACTTGCCGCTCTTTGAAATGCGCTTTCCGGTGAAGATCGACATCGTCAGAATCCCCAACATAAATGGAACTAATTTGAGGCCTGACTCGGTGGCCGAATTATTTTGAACCACCTGTAGGTAGAGCGGAAGCATGACGAGTGCGCCAAACATTCCGGCCCCAATGATGAATCCGATTCCGGAAGTAACGCTAAAGATTCCGTTCTTGAAGAGATCAAGCGGAAGAATAGGCTCTGATGCTTTCCGCTCGATTTGTAAGAAGAGCAAAGTCAGCGCAATGCCAATAGCAAAGTAAGTAATGGTGAGGGTATCTCCCCAACCATATGCAGGCACCGAGTAGGCGATCGCTAAAAGAAGTGAACTTACGGCTGCGATCATGACGATCGCCCCCGAGTAATCAATTTTGTGCTCGCGACGAACCTTAGGAATGTGGAGCACGATCGAAGTCACCACAAGTGCCACGATTCCGAAAGGCAAGTTGATGAGGAAGATCCAACGCCAGCCGGTGATCCCAAGAATATTTCCACTATCTGAAAAGAAACCACCAAGAAGTGGGCCCGCTACGGAAGATAGACCCCAGACTGCGCCGAAATACCCTTGGTAACGCCCACGTTCGCGCGGCGGAATGATGTCGCCGATGATGGTAAATGTGAGAGCCATCAAACCGCCACCGCCTAGACCTTGAATGGCGCGCGTAGCAATTAGCTCAGTCATGTTGGTAGAGAACGCGGCTAAGAGAGAACCCACCAAGAAGGTGATGATGGCGAATTGGAAAACTGGTCGACGACCGTAGAGATCCGAGATTTTGCCATAGAGCGGAGTTGTCGCGGTAGACGTAAGTAAGTAAGCAGTCACCACCCAGGTGTAGTGATCAAGACCGTCGAGATCTTCCACGATGCGCTTGAGTGCAGTGGAGACGATTGTTTGATCGAGTGCTGCAAGCAACATCCCTGTCATGAGGCCAGAGAGCACCACCAAGATTTGTCGGTGGGTTAATCCAGCTGGAGATTCTTCAGTACCTGGATTTGGGATCGCGCTTGTCTCGCTCATTTATTTCTTCTCTCGTTTAGGGTCTATCTCACTTGCAATACGACTTAAGATTTCAGCTGCTTTCAATTTCTCTTCTTCACTCCAAGTTGCGAGTGCTTCTGCGATCGCTTTGGTACGGGAATCACGCACTTGTCGAAGTAAGTCTCTTCCCGACGGTGTCAGGCGCAATCGAAATGCACGGCGATCGTTTTCATCTTCAATGCGTTCCATCAATCCATCGCGGCCCAAGGTGGCGCAGTGACGGCTCGTGGTCGATAGATCCAAGCCCACCGCGTCAGCCACTTCTGAGATACGGGGAGGGGTGGCACTGCGTTGCACGATCGCCATGACTCGCAAGATGGTGCGATCGCCGGGCTCGCCAGGCACGCCACACTCACCGGCGAGGTCGCGGAAGGACCAGACCAGGGAGACGATCGAACCGAGGAGCTCTTCATCCTGAGAAGTTGCTTGCACCATGCAACCATATAGCCAGGAGGTGATAAAAGCATTATTTAGCCGGTGTAAGGCTCACATTCCAAGATGGCTACCTTGAAAGTGCGCTTGCCGTCGGGTGAGGAGTACTCCACCGTGCTCCCCACTTTGGCTCCGAGGACAGCAGCTCCCAGCGGAGATTGATCGCTATAAACATCGAGCCCTTCAGGGGCGGATTCGCGAGAGCCGAGGAGGAATTTCATCTCATCCCCGCCCATATCGATAGTCACGACAGATCCACGGGAGACCACCCCGCTCTCAGCATCGGGGTTAACGCCCACATGGGCATGCTCGAGCATGTGTTTGAGTTGGCGGATGCGCCCCTCGAGCTTTCCTTGTTCTTCACGGGCGGCGTGGTAGCCGCCGTTCTCTTTGAGGTCGCCTTCCTCGCGGGCGTCCGCAATCTTCTTCACAATTTCCGCTCTGCGAGGTCCTTGAAGTTCTACCAATTCAAGAGTGAGGCGATCAAACGCCTCTTGCGTGAGCCAAGATCCAGTCATAGGAGGCGAGATTAGCGGGTAACCCAACAGCGGTCGACCCTGACGAAGGCGGCTCGAGTGAGAGTGGCCACGACGGTGCGCCGAGCGGCGGTGGAGTGAGCGGCCGCGCTGGCCTCGCTCGACTCTCCGGGGATGGTTTCGCGCACTTCGCCGACTACGGCGCCAGAGCTATCGAGGGCTCGTAAGACACAGATAACCGGCAAGGCTGGCTCGCGTCTGGTCACTTCGTAACGCATTTCACTGGAACTCTCGCTGGAAATCGTGAAGGCAATCTCATTGATGCTCAGAGCGGGATGGCTGTGAAACCAGGCGCTCCAGCCGAGCCAGAGCGCGCCGGCGATAGCCAGCAGGGCTATGGCGATACGTGCTCCCCAGGATTTTGCCGGCCGCTGAGAATGCGACACTGACTCACGCTTCATGGGAGCATTCTCCACCATGAGCACTCAGTTGCCACAAAATCGGCCGACCATGAAGGGTCGTTTGATGGCGGTGCACGCCCATCCCGATGACGAATCGAGTAAAGGTGCGGCCACGATGGCGAAGTATGTTCGCGCCGGACATGAAGTCTTAGTGGTGAGTTGTACGGGCGGGGAACGCGGTGACATATTGAATCCGGCTCTGAAAGATTCTGGAATTACAGATTTGCTTGAAGTTCGCAAAAGCGAAATGTCGCGTGCACAAGAAATTCTGGGAGTGGCCCACCACTGGTTGGGTTTTGAAGATTCTGGTTATCCGCAGGGAGACCCGCTGCCGCCCCTTCCCTCCGGATGCTTTGCCGACATTCCGGTAGAGATTCCGGCTGAGAAGCTTGCCGAAAAAATCTTAGAATTTAAGCCACATGTCATTACTACGTACGATGAATTGGGTGGCTACCCACATCCGGATCACATCAGAACTCACGAAGTGACAATGGCAGCAGTAAATCTGGCGGCGGAACGTGGGTGGCGAGTTCAGAAGATTTATTACAACCAACAACATACCCGCGCACGTTTAGAAATACTCGCTTCAGCAATGATTGAACGCGAACTACCAAATCCATACGAAGGCTGGTTGCAGAATTGGCAAGATCGACGCCCAGTAAATATTACGACCCGGGTGGAATGTGGTGAGTTCTTCGAGACGCGGGCAAATGCCCTGCTTGCACATGCGACGCAAGTTGACCCTCATGGGCAGTGGTTTGCAGTTCCTATTGAACTCCAACGCCAGATCTGGCCCACCGAGGAGTTTGAACTGGCCTTCTCGACTGTGGGCGAACTGGCAGTCGTAGAAGACGATCTCTTCACTGGTGTTGTGAGTGTTGATGAGTAGAATGACAATGTGAATTTCTTAAACGGTACTCATACAATCATTCTTGCTGAAGTAGACGAGTCAAAAGTCACCCCAGGCGCTGTTGGCTCGATTGTCATGGGTCTGCTTTGTGTCGCTACTGCTCTCCTTCTGCGGAACTTTTATAAGCGCTTACGCAGACTTCGTAAAGATCAGTGAAGACTCGGTCAACTCTCTGGTGGATTACACTCCATCTCACTTCACTCGTATTAGTTGCAAGTTTCTTTTCTCTTGGGCAATGGCAACTTCATCGTGCGGCGGACCTCAAAGCATCGGTTAAGCCGGTAGCAGACATTGCAGAAGTACCGCTCTCCCAGATTTTTAGCGTGGGTCAAAAATTCTCTTCTATGCAAAGTGAGAGACGCGTAACCGTTTCGGGCAGGTACATTGCAAACTTTTATGTAGTCGACGCGGGAACACGAAGCGAAGTCTCACTCCTCGAAACCACATCCGGATCAATATTGGTGCTCCGTGGAGTAGGTCAACCCGCCCAGACCAATGAGGATGTCACGATTGGCGGAAGGCTCACCTCTCCTTCAAGCGATGGAACAGATTCGAACACAAATGGACCAGATCAACTTTCGCGAATAGATCCTGTATTGATCGCAGGGCAATTTGATCGGCTAATGAATGGGTATGTCACTGCATATGCCGAACGTGGGTCTACTGCATCTTCTATGAAGTTCGCTCTTACGGAGTCGGCGCCGCTTCCCATCAAAAAGGTTCCTGGCTTTTATTGGCAGCACCTTCTTTATGTCGTGCTCTGGTGGATGTTGATCCTGATGGTTATTTATTTATGGGCCAGAACTATCCGTCTTGAGCGTAAAATCGGTATGCTGGCGGAACCAACGGAGGGTACTAAATGACTATGAAATTATTTCGCATCTTTGCCTGGGTAACTGGCATTTTCTTACTCTTTAACGTGGTTGTCGCCCTCCCTTACAAATACATGTTCGACGGCACCGGGCAATGGACCGCCATCACTTGGCAGATTCACGGTTTCCTCTACATGGCGTACGTGGTCGTTACGTTTAATCTCTCACGTAAGGCCAATTGGGATCTGAAAAGAACTGTTCTCTTCCTTATTGCGGGAACTGTACCTACGGCATCGTTCTTCGCTGATCGTCGCGCCCGCGCTCTGATCGGCTAACTTGATGGCTGGTTTTAAACGGTCAATAAAGAAGGTAGTAAAAGCTGCCGTCTATCCCATTTATGAACGCAGATTAAGCGAACGCGTTGATCGCACCAAACTCCCACAACATGTAGGTGTAATTCTCGACGGAAATCGCAGGTGGGCAAGGAATGCAGGTGCCGAAAGCGAAATTGGTCATGCGGCCGGCGCGCGTAAAATAGTGGAGCTGCTTGAATGGTGTGAAGAGTTCAATATTCCGCACGTGACTCTATGGCTTTTATCAACCGATAATCTTTCGCGTTCAGAGAGGGAGATCTCCCTCCTGTTAGAAATAATTGATCGCACCGTTGCTGATTTAGCCGGCCGCCAGAAGTGGAAAATGAATCTAGTTGGCGCTCTCGATGTTCTTCCAGTTGATCTGCAGGAGAGACTCACGTACGCGTGCGAAACAACTCAAGATATTGCGGGAATTACCGTCAACGTTGCGATTGGTTACGGTGGACGACGCGAAATTGCAGATGCCGTTAAATCACTCCTTACAGAGCACGCTTCGCAAGGAAAATCATTAATCGAAGTCGCAGAAGCGTTAACTCCTGATCACATTGCAGAACATCTCTACACAAAAGGACTTCCTGACCCCGACCTCGTCATCCGCACCTCTGGAGAACAGCGACTGGGGGGATTCCTGCTCTGGCAGAGCGTGCACTCAGAGTTCTACTTCTGTGAGGCGTACTGGCCAGATTTTCGACGGATCGATTTCCTGCGTGCGCTCCGGGCGTTTGCCCAACGTTCACGCAGATTCGGTTCTTAGCCCCGGTTTGCGTGGGCGTGTCGCAGGGGTCTTCCTTCGGTAGATGCGTAACTTTTATGCCATACGATCCTCGCGCAAACAGAGGGGTATTGAGTGGCGGTAACAAGCAAGAAGCCCACGAGTAAGAGTGCAAGCAAGCCCGTTCCGCATGACGAGCCAGATTCCATCTCATATGTTCTCGATACCAGCGTCCTGCTGGCTGATCCGGCTGCGCTTTATCGATTTGCCGAACACGAGGTGATTCTGCCGATCGCAGTAATTGGCGAGCTGGAGGCAAAGCGTGACCACCCTGAGCTCGGATACTTTGCGCGCGCTGCTCTTCGTTCGCTAGATGAACTGCGCATTCAATATGGTCGACTAGACGAACCCATGTTGATAAACGACGCCGGCGGCACCATTCACGTGGAGCTCAACCACACAGATTTGCGGCTATTGCCTGCAGGATTCACGCGCGATGGCAGTAATGATTCTCGCATTCTTGCGGTGGCCAGAAACTTGGCCGAAGAGGGCCGGCATGTGGTGCTAGTAACTAAAGATTTGCCGCTCCGCGTTAAAGCAGCGTCGATGGGTGTAGTTGCGCAGGAGTATCGCGCAGAGCTTGCGCCTAGTAGTGGTTGGACTGGAATGTGCGAATTAGAGGTGGGCGCCACTCTGGTGGATGCACTTTACGAAGGCGAACGTGTGGAGCACGATGCCATACGCAATATGCCCTGCCACACCGGAGTTGTGCTGGTGAGTGAGCGAGGAAGCGCTTTAGGGAGAGTAACCCCCGACAAAACATTGCGCTTGGTGCGCTCAGAGCGAGATGTCTTTGGGATTCACGGTCGTTCGGCAGAGCAGCGGGTAGCTCTAGACCTGCTCACGGATCCAGAGGTGGGCATCGTCTCGCTGGGCGGTCGCGCCGGCACTGGCAAGAGCGCACTTGCCCTCTGCGCTGGGTTAGAAGCGGTGATGGAGAAGCGCCAACATAAAAAAGTAGTCGTCTTTCGTCCGCTCTATGCAGTGGGCGGTCAAGAATTGGGATACCTGCCCGGCAGTGAAGGGGAGAAGATGTCGCCCTGGGCGCAGGCGGTCTTTGACACGCTAGGCGCACTCGTCAGTCAGAACGTCATCGACGAGATTCTTGAGCGAGGTCTCTTAGAAGTCTTACCGCTGACTCATATTCGTGGTCGTTCCCTCCATGATTCATTTGTCATAGTCGACGAGGCGCAATCTCTCGAACGTGGGGTGCTCCTCACAGTGCTCTCGCGCATCGGTCAAGGTTCACGAGTAGTCCTTACTCATGACATCGCCCAGCGTGACAATTTAAGAGTGGGCAGACACGATGGTGTGGTCGCCGTCGTTGAGGCATTAAAAGGTCATCCACTCTTTGCACACGTCACCCTGACACGAAGTGAGCGCTCTCCCATTGCTGCGCTGGTGACCGAAATGCTGGAAGATCCGATTCACCTTTAAGAATGCCTGCGGCAATTGTCACGCGCAACACGCTAGAAAAACCCTTATTTATTCGGCTTTTTTAGCCCGAAAATAGGGATTTTCCGAAATGTGAGATCTCTCTCTTTGAGGGCATTTTCCCCGCGTAAAACCGAATTATTTTCGGCAAAATGTCCGAATTCTCTCCACAATTTCGGCATTCTCGATTTGACACTCATTCGTAGGACAAGGGCATCTTGTACGAGCACAACAAGTGCGATGAGGCTCAATCGGAGGTGAAAGTGCGAAAAGGAATTGTGTGTGGCTCGGCAGTTGCTTTATTGATTGCGCTTCCATCCGGTGTTGCGTATGCGATGCCTCCATCGACTCAACCTTCCAGTGCGTGGGTTAATCGCCCCATCACAACTCCGGTCACTTCGGATAGTCCAGATTTCATAGGACCACGGATTGAGCACCGCGCGGTTGAACCATCGCGCGCACAGACGCGCACACCTTTGGCTGTCAGCCGTATGAGTCTTGCGCGCACGCGAGTGGGCGCCATTAGCGTGGCTGGCGAGCTAAATACCGAGCTCTACCAATGGAATTTCGACCAGATGGGTTGCCTGGTAGACCTCTGGGACCATGAGAGCAATTGGAATTACAAATCAATTAACCGCGTATCAGGTGCACATGGAATCGCACAGGCGCTTCCGGCTTGGAAGATGTCAACGGTGGCCAAGGATTGGCGTAAAAATCCAGTCACGCAAATTACCTGGGGAATGAATTACATCAAATCTAGATATGGCAATCCATGTAATGCCCTGCGCCATTGGCAGCAGAAGAACTGGTACTAGCTCGTTGGCTTTGGTCCAATTGAGAGCGGCTTACTAGTCTCTGCAAAGAAGTCATTACCTTTATCGTCAACCACGATGAATGCAGGAAAGTCGACTACATCGATCTTCCAGATAGCTTCCATTCCGAGTTCGGCGTACTCAAGCACTTCTACTTTTTTGATGCAATCTTGTGCCAAACGTGCGGCTGGTCCACCGATGGAACCCAAGTAGAAACCACCATTTTCTTGGCAGGCCTTTGTTACTTGTGCTGAACGATTTCCTTTTGCCAGCATGATGTGTGATCCGCCAGCCTCTTGGAATTGTGCAACGTAAGAATCCATTCGACCAGCGGTCGTGGGGCCAAATGATCCGGATGCGTAGCCCTCTGGGGTCTTTGCTGGACCGGCGTAGTAGACCGCGTGATCGCGCATGTACTGCGGCATGGGTTGGCCAGAATCTAGGAGTTCCTTAATCTTTGCGTGTGCGAGATCGCGGGCCACAATCATTGATCCATTAAGTGAGAGGCGAGTTTTCACGGGATACTTTGAGAGCATCTCGCGAATCTCGCTCATAGGACGATTGAGATCTACATGAACCACTTCGTCGCCAAGCTTTTCGGCGCTGGGTTCTGGAAGAAAACGGGCCGGGTCGCGCTCTAATACTTCAATGAAAGCGCCTTCGGGAGTGATCTTTGCGCGTGCTTGGCGATCGGCTGAACAGGAAACGGCAATTGCCACCGGAAGGGAAGCACCATGTCGGGGGAGTCGGATAACTCGCACATCGTGGCAGAAGTACTTGCCGCCGAATTGGGCGCCAATGCCGAACCCTTGAGTGAGTTTAAGAACTTCGGCTTCCATTTCAATGTCGCGGAAACCATGGCCGGTCTTCGCATCTCCTTGAAGTGGCAGTGTGTCGAGATATTTAGTGCTCGCTAACTTTGCAGTTTTCAAAGTGTGTTCCGCACTCGTTCCACCGATAACAATTGAGAGGTGATAAGGCGGACACGCAGCGGTACCTAAAGAGCGCAATTTTTCGTCGAGGAATCGAAGTAACCCTGCTGGATTGAGAATGGCCTTCGTCTCTTGGTAGAGAAAAGACTTATTGGCACTTCCCCCACCTTTAGCGATGTAGAGGAAGGAGTACTCATTCTCGTGGCCATTCTTAGTATCAGAATAAATCTCGATCTGAGCTGGAAGATTATTTCCGGTATTTCGTTCTTCCCACATGTTGATCGGAGCCATTTGTGAATAGCGAAGATTGAGACGAGTGAAAGCGTTGTACACGCCACGTGAAATCGCCTCTTCATCGTTTCCTTGGGTAAGGACTTGCTGCCCGCGCTTGCCCATGACGAGAGCAGTTCCGGTGTCTTGGCACATAGGCAATACGCCGCCGGCTGCAATATTTGCATTCTTTAAGAGATCGATGGCGACGAAACGATCGTTAGGTGAGGCCTCGGGGTCATCAATGATGCGGCGGAGTTGCTCGAGATGAGCAGTACGCAGGTAATGCGAAATATCGTGGATAGCGGTTTCAGTGAGAGTGGCCAATGTGGATGGTTCCACCATGAGGAAAGATCGGTCGCCAAGTTTTTCCACACGAATGCCGTCAGTGGTGACAAGGCGATATTCGGTGCTGTCGACAGCGGTGGGGAGGAGATCGGAGTACGAGAATTCAGGCATGGATAAGAGCCTACGCCTCTAGTGGATGCTCGCTCTGGATAAGTCGAATAGTGTGAGATTTTCCTCGCATCACGAGCGAGTGTGAGGTCATCCCTCGTGGGCCAAAGCGCACTCCGCGGAGGAGCTCTCCGTCAGTGATGCCGGTAGCCGCGAAGAAGACATCATCTCCGGTCACTAGGTCGTTGGTGGAGAGCACCCTTGAGAGGTCGTGCCCAGCGGCAATGGCCTTCTCTCGTTCAGCCTCATCGCGTGGCATGAGGCGACCTTGAATAACCCCGCCAAGGCACTTCATTGCGCACGCGGCGATGATTCCTTCCGGAGTTCCACCGATGCCCATCAAAAGGTCGATACCGGTATTTTCGCGAGCGGATTCAACAGCACCGGCAACATCGCCATCGGTGATGAATTTAATGCGTGCACCCGCTTCACGAATCTCTCTGGCAAGTTTTTCATGGCGTGGTCGATCTAAAATAACGACTGTCACTTCGGAAGGTGAGAGACGTTTAGCTTTGGCAACACGGCGGATATTCTCGGCAACTGGTGCGGTGATGTCTACAACATCTGCCGCTTCTGGGCCGGTTGCAAGTTTCTCCATGTAAAAAACTGCGGAAGGGTCGTACATGGCACCGCGCTCCGCAACAGCAATTACTGAGATCGCGTTGTTCATTCCTTTAGCGGTGAGTGTTGTTCCATCGATGGGGTCCACCGCAACATCACATGCGGGACCAACGCCATCGCCTACACGTTCTCCATTGAAAAGCATGGGCGCTTCATCTTTCTCGCCTTCACCGATAACAACGATGCCATCCATTGAGACGGAGCTGATCAAGCGACGCATGGCATCTACTGCAGCGCCGTCGGCCGTGTTCTTGTCGCCTCGGCCAACCCAGCGGGCGGCAGCGATAGCTGCGGATTCTGTGACGCGGACAAGTTCGAAGGCAAGATTTCGTGTATTCCCCATGGCTACATCATTCCTTCCTGGCAGGGGTGCGGCAACGAGGTGACAAGCCGCTTATGCGGCTCTATTCTGCTAGATATGACGCAATATCGGATAAGTGAAGGTGCGGCGCTCCTAGGGGTCTCTGACGACACCGTGCGGCGCTGGGTAGATACCGGGCGACTTCGGGCTCAAAAGGACCAAGCGGGGCGGATGACGGTCTCTGGAGTGGATTTAGCCGCTATTGCTCGCGGCGAGGGCCCCGAGGAGATTGACGGCAATAAGAGCAGTGCCAGAAATCGTTTTGTTGGGCTAGTCACGCGCGTCGAAAAAGAGGGGCTCGTGGGCATCGTTGAAATCCAAGCGGGTCCTCATCGCATCATCAGCATGGTGACTGCTGATGCCATCACCGATTTAGGGCTCACTCCTGGGGCGCGCGCCGTGGCATCAATTAAGTCAACCAATGTTGTTATCGAAACAGCGTAAGTCTTTTTCGACCTCGCTCGTTAAGGTCCTCGCGATTTTAGCTCTTCTCTTTGTAGGAATGCCTTTTGTCGCATTGATCTTCCGAATTGAATGGCGCAACTTCTTTGCCCATGTATTCACGAGTGAGAACTGGAGCGCAATTCAACTCACACTCCTCACTTCCATTGTTTCGCTAGTCATCTCGCTCATTGTCGGTTTGCCTTTGGCGTTTCTCATGGCGATGAGTAACTCGTGGGGGAAGCTTCGTCCTGTCTTGGCGATTCCACTAGTGCTACCGCCAGTGGTGGGTGGCGTTCTTCTCTTGGTGGCGTGGGGTCGACGTGGTGTATTCGGTGGCGAAATTTTCAATCTCTTCGGTTATTCGATCCCGTTCACGATGCTGGCGGTGATCTTTGCCCAACTCTTTGTCGCCCTTCCAATAGTGGTCATCATGGCCGAAGGCGCCTTTCTAGAAGTTCCGCGTGATTTGATAGATGCCGCGCGAGCCGATGGGGCATCTGAGGGCGTGCTCTTTCTCCGTATTGCTATTCCTTCGGCGGCCTCGGGTATCGCGGCTGCTGCGCTGCTGGCGTTCTCCCGTGCGCTTGGCGAATTCGGCGCCACGATAACTTTCGCCGGATCACTGCCAGGACTGACGCGCACTATGCCAACAGCTATCTATACGGCGCTGGAAGCCGATCCGGCGAGCGCGCTCTCCTTGAGTCTCTTGCTTGTTCTGATGAGTGGCCTATTGATGATTCTTATGCGCCGGCGGCTCTTTGCTTGGGTTCGCTAGAGCCATGCCAGAGCCGTACTCTGTACCAATGAGCAAAAAGGTGTTACTGGCCGCGCCTCGCGGATATTGCGCAGGTGTCGACCGCGCAGTGCAGACGGTCGAGAAAGCTCTAGACGTGCACGGTGCTCCCGTTTATGTTCGCAAACAAATCGTTCACAACAAACATGTAGTTGAAACTTTGGAAAGACGAGGCGCCATCTTCGTTGAGGAGACCGACGAAGTGCCAGAAGGATCCATCGTCGTCTTTTCTGCGCACGGGGTCGCTCCCGTAGTTCACGAAGAAGCGAAGTTACGCTCCCTTAAGACAATCGACGCCACCTGCCCTCTCGTGACAAAAGTCCATCACGAGGCGCGACGCTTCGCAGCGGACGATTTTGATATTTTGCTCGTAGGTCACGAAGGCCATGAAGAAGTCGTGGGAACAGCCGGAGAAGCACCGGAAAATGTAATCCTTGTCGATGGTGTTGCTGGTGTTGCCGATCTGCAGGTTCGTGACGAGAGCAAAGTAGCCTGGCTTTCACAAACGACACTGAGTGTTGATGAAACCCTCACCACTGTCGCAGCTCTTCGGAAGCGCTTTCCTTTACTTGTTGATCCGCCGAGTGATGACATTTGCTACGCAACTCAAAACCGTCAGGTCGCCATTAAAGAAATCGCCGGAAAGTGCGAACTAGTTATTGTGGTGGGTTCCAAGAACTCTTCGAACTCAGTGCGCTTGGTCGAGGTAGCGTTGGAGTCTGGTGCCAATGCTGCTTATCTCGTGGATTATGCGGCCGAAGTCGATCCCACTTGGCTTGCGGGCGTGACGACAATCGGAGTTACCTCTGGAGCGTCAGTGCCGGAAATTCTGGTGACAGATCTTCTAGATTTCTTGAGCGGGCACGATTTCAAAGATGTCGAAATTGTCACCACCGCGCAAGAAACCCTCCTCTTCTCCCTACCTGCCGAACTTCGTAAGGACCTTCGTGCCGCAGGAAAGTCGTAATTCATGTTTCCTGGTATCGGCACGGCAATCAACATCATCACGATCCTTGTGGGAACTGCAATAGGTGTGAGTTTGGGTTCGCGTTTGCCAGAGCGCACACGAAATGTGATCACTGATGTACTTGGGCTCGTTACCGCAGTGATTGCGATCAGTGCAGGCGCCGAAGTGGCCTCACCTGCCCTTAAAAAAGCGGTCGGAAGCGGAGCCCTTCTGATTGTGCTTGGCGCACTATTGATCGGCGGCATTATCGGTTCGCTACTTCGCCTGGAAGATCGCCTTAACAACATCGGTGAAAATTTAAAGAGCAAGTTCGGTAAGGGCGAGAATGGAAATTTCGTCGAAGGCTTCGTCACAGCTTCGCTAATTTTTGTTGTCGGCCCACTCTCCATTCTGGCAAGTGTGAGTGATGGTCTAGGAAAAGGTATCGACCAACTACTCCTCAAGAGCACACTCGATTTCTTCGCCTCTATGGCATTTGCAGCTTCTCTTGGTTGGGGCGTGGCTGCGTCAGCGATTGTTGTGGGCCTCTATCAAGGTGCGTGGACTTTCCTAGGTTGGTTACTTGGAAATGTAATGAGTGATTTTGAGATTGCAGCCATGACAGCAACCGGTGGATTAATGCTTGCAGGTATTTCACTTCGTCTCTTAAAGATTCGCCATATTCCCATCGGTGACTTATTACCGGCGCTAGCGATCGCTCCTCTGCTCGCCCTTCTCGTCTCTAAATTTTAATTGCGATAGACGCGAAACCACGAGAAGGCTGCTCCCAGTAGGAGATAAGGCGCAAGTGAAGCAAGCGCTGAAACTAGATCAATCGATAAGCGCGTAATGGAAAGTGTTGATGGCCCGATTGGAAGCCAGATCAGCAATGAAATCAAGGCAGCTAGCGGCGGAGTAATAGCAGCTGCGCGCCTGGCATCACGTCTGGCAAGCCACGAGCCGCCTCCGTTTGCCACGAGAATCGCTAGACCGCTGATGATTCCTACATGATCACGGATGAGAATTTCGATTCCAATAAGGAGAAAGAGGAGCGCCGAGGGCAGAGCTGCGATTCCGGGCGCGGTGAGCCCCGGGCCCAGAGCCGCGCGCTGCGCATCTGCACGGGCCTTGAGCGAAGTGACTTGAGAGCCAACCTGAGAGCCAACCTGAGAGCCAAAGCGTGAGGACATAAATGCATCTTCCCACGCGTAGGTGACATTCAGGGGAAGGGCTTTCCGAAGGAGAGTTATGGCCATATTGAGCGTGCGAGGAGCGTTCAACTGCGCTGAGTGGTCAGCGCGAGGCTGACGGGGCAATAGGATTTAACCCTTGTGAGCCTCTCTATTGGAATCGTCGGCCTGCCCAATGTGGGCAAATCCACCCTTTTTAACGCGCTGACGAAGAACAACGTCCTGGCGGCCAACTATCCCTTCGCCACCATTGAACCCAATGTGGGCGTGGTGGGCGTTCCGGATGGTCGATTGGCAGAGCTCGCCGGCATCTTTAAATCAGAACGACTCCTTCCGGCTGCACTCTCGTTCGTCGATATTGCAGGCATCGTGAAGGGCGCCAGCGAAGGCGCTGGTCTCGGTAATAAGTTCCTCGCCAACATTCGTGAATCAGATGCCATTTGCCAAGTCATTCGAGTATTCACTGACCCCGACGTCATTCACGTCGATGGACGCGTTGATCCCCGCAGCGACATCGACACGATTAACACCGAACTTGCGCTCGCAGACCTGCAAACTTTAGAGAAGGCTTTGCCTCGCTTAGAAAAAGAGACTCGACTCTCGAAAGATCGTGGCGAAGTATTAGAAGCGGCAAAGCAAGCGAATGCAATCCTCGAACAGGGAAAGACACTCTTCGCTGCCGGAACACCTGAGCTTCGCGAACTTGTTCGCGAATTGCACTTGCTTACCGCTAAGCCATTTCTTTACGTCTTCAATGTAGATGCAGCAGAACTTGCTGATCCAGCATTGCGTACCGAACTAGCCGCTCTCGTATCACCAGCCGAAGCCATCTTCTTAGATGCCAAGACCGAAGCCGAGCTCGCCGAACTCGATGATGCAGATGCACTTGAATTACTAGAGAGCATCGGGCTCACCGAACCAGGATTGGCAACTTTGGCGCGGGTAGGTTTCAGCACTCTCGGTTTGCAGACCTACCTCACTGCAGGCCCTAAGGAAGCACGCGCTTGGACCATCTCCAAAGGCGCGACGGCTCCCGAAGCGGCTGGCGTGATTCACACAGATTTCCAACGCGGTTTCATCAAAGCCGAAGTTGTCTCCTTCGCTGATCTGGTTGAAGCCGGATCAATGGCAGAGGCAAAAGCGCGCGGCAAGGTGCGGATGGAAGGCAAGGAATATGTCATGGCGGATGGCGACGTAGTCGAATTTCGCTTCAACGTCTGACCCACACTAACCAAAGGATGACCGTGCAAAGCAGAGACGATTTAAGAAACGTAGCCATCATCGCCCACGTCGATCATGGCAAGACCACGCTCGTTGACGCAATGCTCTGGCAATCCGGCGCTTTCGCTGCTTACAAGGAGCAAGGTGAAGGCAAAGACCGAGTCATGGATTCCATGGACCTTGAGCGCGAAAAGGGCATCACGATTCTTGCTAAGAACACGGCAGTTAAGCGTGGTGACATGACCATCAACATCATCGATACTCCAGGCCACGCAGACTTCGGTGGCGAAGTAGAACGCGGGCTCGAAATGGTCGACGGCGTGCTGCTCTTGGTTGATGCCTCTGAAGGCCCACTTCCACAAACTCGTTTCGTGCTTCGTAAAGCACTTTCAAAGAAACTCCCAGTCATCCTTGTAATCAATAAAGTCGATCGTTCAGATGCGCGTATCGCCGAAGTTGTAAACGAGACCTACGAGCTCTTCCTTGACCTTGATGCAGATGAGAAGCAAATCGATTTCCCTATCGTTTATGCATCTGCAAAGGCTGGCCGTGCCTCCATGACGCAAACTCCTGATGGCGGGATGCCAGAAGAGACTGATCTTCAAGTTCTCTTTGATGTCATCAAGAACACCATCCCCGCACCGACCTACACTGAAGGTGCACCTTTGCAGGCACACGTTACAAACCTCGATGCCTCGCCTTACTTGGGTCGCTTGGCCCTCTGCCGCGTGCGTCAAGGAAATATCTCTAAGGGACAAACGGTCGCGTGGATTCGCACCGATGGTCGCGTGGAGAAAGTGAAGATTTCTGAACTCTTGATGACCGATGGGCTTGAGCGCGTACCAGCTCTTTCCGCTGGCCCTGGAGACATCATCGCCGTTGCCGGTATCGAAGAAATTACGCTCGGAGAGACTCTCGCCGATGCGGAGAATCCGATCGCACTTCCACTTATTACGGTGGACGAGCCATCTATCTCTATGACAATCGGTATCAATACCTCGCCGCTTGCAGGCCAGAGTGGCAAGAAGGTAACTGCTCGACTAGTGAAGAACCGTCTCGATGCAGAGCTCGTCGGTAACGTCTCGCTTCGCGTTTTGAATACGGAACGTCCCGATACGTGGGAAGTCCAAGGTCGCGGTGAACTCCAGCTTGCAGTGCTTGTGGAATTAATGCGTCGTGAAGGCTTCGAACTCACCGTTGGTAAGCCACAAGTAGTTACCAAGATGGTCGACGGAAAGATGCACGAACCAATGGAGCGTCTCACCGTCGATATTCCAGAAGATTTCCTCGGTGTGGTCACGCAGTTGATGGCACTTCGCAAGGGTCGTATGGAGCAAATGGTGAACCATGGCACCGGCTGGGTACGTATGGATTACCGAGTACCAAGCCGCGGACTCATTGGCTTCCGTACTGAGTTCCTTACCGAAACCCGCGGTACCGGATTGCTCCACCACGTTTTTGATGGTTACGAAGCCTGGCACGGTGAATTACGTACACGCCCCACAGGTTCGCTCGTCGCGGACCGACGTGGGTCGGTTACTTCTTACGCCCTCTTCTCACTACAAGAGCGTGGAACTATTTTCGTGCAACCAGGTACCGAAGTTTATGAAGGCATGATCGTCGGCGAGAACTCACGTGGCGAAGATATGGACGTGAATGCTGTCCGCGAAAAGAAGCTCACCAATATTCGTTCTGCAACCGCAGATGAATTAGAGCGCTTGATTCCGCCAAAGCTCCTCAACATGGAGCAAGCGCTCGAATTCTGTCGCGAAGATGAGTGCATCGAAGTAACGCCTGCCACTGTGCGCATCCGTAAAGTTGTGCTCGATCAGAACGAGCGTGGCCGTACCGCCTCTAGGGCAAAGAAATCGAATCTGTAGTTGCTGGCGTACTCCTTCGCGCAGGTAGAGAGGTCTTGCTCGCGCGAAGGAGCACTTCACATGCCGGATTCTGGGAATTTCCCGGAGGTCAAGTAGAAGTTAACGAAATGCCCGAGCAGGCGATCATTCGCGAATTCCACGAAGAGTTTCTGCTCGATGTCTCAGTGGTTCGAGCCATCAATTTCAAGTACGAGCTCTCTCCAAACCGCGAATTACTTTTCTACTTACTCTCGGCTGAACACGACCCACAAGTTACACACCATTCTCATGACGCTATTGCGTGGATTTCTGCGCAGAGTCCGCTGCCTGGTGAAATTCTGCCAGCAGACTTAGCGGCGCTCCCCGCTATTTGGCAGGTACTTGAAGATGGCGCTTAAGGAATTCCACTTGCAATAGCAGGAGATTTTCGGCAACTTCTTCTTGTGGAGTCATATGCGTTACGTTGCTGAGCATCAATGTTTCATGCGGTCTACCAGCTGCTAGTAAATGCGATGAGAGCTGGAGTGAGTGGGCCACCACAACGTTGTCGTCGGCTAGTCCATGAATGATCATCAACGGACGGGAGAGTTTGTGCGCCCGTGGATAGAGCGAACTCGTCTCGTAGCCGGCTTCTTCGCCGGTGGTTCCTAGATAACGCTCAGTGTAGAAAGTGTCATAGAGCCGGAAATCACCCACGGGTGCACCAGCGATGGCAGCGGCAAATGTGTTCGGTGCATCCATCACTGCAAGGGCTGCGAGATATCCCCCGAAAGACCAACCACGAATGGCTACTCGTTTCGCATCGATCAAACCCGGGCGGAGTTGAATGAGTGCCTCGACCGCAGCTACTTGATCTTCTAAAGGAAGGGTCGCAAGATCACCGGAGATAGCTTTCTCCCACTCTGGCCCACGATGAGGAGTACCCCGCCCGTCAGCAATCAGCACAGCGAAACCTTGGTTGGCAAACCATTGCGCTTCGGCGTACGCATTTTTTGCAGCTACGACGCGGAGCGCATGTGGTCCGCCATAAGGATCTACTAATAGCGGGAGGTTGGTCTGCTCACCGCTTTCTGGAAGGAGTAGCGCGGCGCGGAGCTCATGTTTTCCTAGTCGGAGAAATTCTGGAGTGGCATTATGACTGGGGAGCCATGCATGAGAGGCGATCTCCCACTTATTTCCATCGCGGTGGATCTCAGTCTTTACGCCATATTCTTGAAGGGATCGCGAAGAAAGGACCAGTGTGTGATTGCGGGCCCTGCCCGTATGCATGCCTCCCACGGGGGAGAGTTGATCTAATTCCCCGCCGTATCCGTACCACCAGAGATGGCTCTCCATCGGATCGAACGTCCCAGAAAATGTGATTCCAAATCGATCAATATCGACCACACCGGTGACTTGTAGGCCATCTGGAGTGATTTGATTTCCGTTGATGGTGAGTACGCGAGTTGTTGCTACGTCGTGGGCGAGTAAGAGTTCCCCACCAGGCAACCAAGTAGGCAGGCCAGGTGTGATCTCGACCCAATGCTCATCACTTTGCCGCGCAAGTTCTGTCAACTGGCCGCTATGAATGTCGAGCGCGAAGACCGCAGCGATGCGTTGACTGCGATCCATGCAGTAAAGCAGGGGTGGACCATATTGCGTCCAGTTGACTTCGACGAGATATTCAAAACCATCAGGAAGTGAAAACTTAAGCGCAATATCGCCATCGCGCGTCATAAGAATGAGCGAAACGATCGCGTTGGGAGTTCCCACCTTTGGATATTTGATTTCGCGCGGTATCTCTTCCGGATGAGCCGGATCGCTGATGTGCCATTTCAAAACCGGTGACTCGTCAGTTGCTTGTACCAAAACTAATTGTGAATCAGGTGACCACCAGAATCCTCGGTAGCGATTCATCTCTTCACTCGCAACGAATTCAGCTTGCCCGAAAGTGAGATGTGGATCGGTATGCACGAAGCTCTCTCTCGCATCTGCCACGTGCGCAATGCGGAAACTTCCGTCAACTGTTGCATACCCGATTCGGGAGCCATCCGGTGATGGTCGGGGATCAATCGCCGCAACCGCGTTCGCGATCTCGGTGACTCTTCCAGAAGCAAGATCTACCACCCTTACTTCTCCGGCGTCGGTGTAGACCGCAATCCGATGATCTCCATCAGTGGTGAAGGAAGTGATGCCACCGCTACTTTCCCGGAGGCGTTCGCGCCTAGCTCTCTCCTGAACGGAGAGCTCTCCGCTCTCTTGGCTCTCCACCACGCGCCGTTCTTGGCCGGAGGTGGTGTCGAAAGCCCAGAGTTCGTTGCGTCGGTCGTCCCCGCTGGGGCTGCGCAAGAAGGTGACCCGGGTGCCGTCGGGGGAGATGGCGAAGGAGCGCGGAACGCCCATCGAGAATCGCAGGGTCCTGGCGTAGAGGCGAGGGAAGGTGGTGGCGGGCGTTGTGCTCATCCCGGAAGATTAGCGACTCTTCTTCACTAACCAATAGCCTGTGCGTATGCCGTCAGCTAAACGTCTCCTGTTGGTCCATGCCCACCCCGATGATGAGAGCATCAATAACGGTGCCACCATGGCCCTTTATGCCGCCGCGGACGCCCAGGTGACCCTCATTACGTGCACTCGTGGCGAGGAGGGTGAAGTTCTTGTTCCCGCGCTCTCCCATCTAGCAAGCCACGAGAAAGACGAGCTCGGAACACATCGCGAAGTTGAACTTGCCAATGCAATGCAGGCTCTTGGTGTTACAGATCATCGATTCCTCGGTGCACCCGGCAAGAAATGGCGCGACAGCGGAATGATGGGTACTCCTCAGAACGAGCGCCCAGATACTTTCTGGAACGCAGATTTTGATGAAGCAGTCGCAGAACTTGTCAAAGTAATTGAAGAAGTTAAACCTCAAGTAGCAATTACGTACGACGAGTTTGGCGGTTATGGCCATCCTGATCACATCCAGGCACACCGCATCACCATGGCAGCGGTTGATCGCGCAACGTGGAAAGTGTCGAAGGTGTATTGGAACGTCATGCCGCGATCTGTTCTCAAAGTTGCCATGGATGCGATGAAAGAACAAGGCTCAGATTTCTTTGGGGCGGAAAACATCGAAGATGTTCCATTCGCAAAGCCTGATGAATTAGTAACCGCGGTCATTCACGGTGATGCTTATGTCGACGCCAAGATGAACGCTCTTAAAGCGCACGAAACACAGATCACGGTCGATGGCCCATTCTTTGCACTCTCCAATATGTTGGGTCAAGGAGTCTTTGGTAAGGAGTACTACCAATTAGTCCATGGGCTGGCTGCGGCTCCGTTCGACGAAAACGGGCGGGAGACCGAGCTATTTTCGGGCGTGCGCCTTGATTAAGCGAGTTCAAAACTTTCTTCTAGGGCTTCTTTTCGGCATTGGGGCGGGTTCCCTGCTGATTCTCACGCATAATGCTTATCCGCCGGTGGGCATCGTGCTCTCGTTGTTGGGTTTTCTGGCCCTCTCGATTCTGGTGCGTAGGTATTTGAAATCAAGGGGCCCTTATATCTGCTACTTCATAAGCGTTGTGGTGCTTATCTATATTGCCGCCACTCCGCGCGCGTCCGAGTTCCTCATACAGGGAAATACCGAAGGGTATCTACTAATCTTGGGTGGTCCGATAGCCGCCTTATTGCCCCTCATCAAGAGAGTGCCCACTAAATAAATGTCCCGTCGCGTACTCATTGTCACTGGTGCTGGTGTGGGCGTCTTGGCACTTCTCTGGCTCGGCGGTTGGCTATTAGTGGGCGCCGACATTCCCCGTAACACCATTATTCACTCCCATGATCTGACCACAGAAGAAAATATTGGGGGAATGTCGCGCGAGCAGGTCATGAAATTAGTCAAGAGCGATTTAGGACGCATGGCTAAAGCCAAGGTCGTTGTCGATGTTGATGGACGCGTCTTCAAGCGCAAATACTCAGAGCTTGGAATATTTCTTGATCCAGAAGCAACCGTTAATCAAATAAAATCTAGAAGCGCGAATCCCATTAAAATATTTCAGGCGCTCACGGGCGGCTTGACCTACGAACCGATCTACACGTTCAGCGAAAGTACATTGACTCGAGCTCTCTCAGATATTGCTGCCCAAACAGATCTCGCGCCTATGGAGGGAGACGTGGTCTTCTCCGGGACCCGTCCGATAGTGGTGGAAGCTGCTTCAGGACATGCGCTCGACATAGAAGAAGCTGTCAACATTGTCCGATCCACGTGGAATCAAACGCGCACTTTTAAATTGAAGTCGCCCACGATCGCCCCTCAGGTAACGACAGAGGAAGCTCAAAGTGCGCTACCTACTGCAAAGAAAGCAATAAACGGACCTTTGCTGCTCACCGTAGATGGCCACGACATCAAACTTAAGACTTCGGACATCGCTTACGCCTTAGATTTCGCAAATGATGGATCGGGAAATCTCAAGCCAACGTTTTCAAGTGAACTGCTTACTCAAGTCTTAGGATTGAAATGGACAAAGTGGGTAACCCCACCGCTCAATGCCAAATTTTCGGCCGTAGGCGGAGTCCCTAAGCTTCAACCTAGTGCGCCGGGACATGCGGTTTCAGATGATGAACTCACGTCAGCGTTGCTCCCAGCTCTGAACGAAATCGGAAGCGCTCGGAGAGCGAGCGTTCAGACCGCGTTGGTGGAGCCCAGGATTACTACTGAAATGGCTGGGGGGCTTGGAATCACCGAAATCATTTCAACCTTCACGACTAAATATCCACCAGCTGCATATCGCATTCAAAACATTCACCGAGCTGCAGATCTCATTGACGGCACTATCCTCAAGCCGGGCGAAGTATTCAGCCTTAACAAAGTTGTGGGAGAGCGCACTGCTGCGAACGGATTTGCCGAAGGAATCATCATTAGCCAAGGAAGATTTGAGAAGGATTTTGGTGGTGGCGTCTCGCAAGTAGCCACGACTACATGGAACGCCGCTTGGTTTGGCGGGTTGGATTTAGTCGCGCACATGGCACACTCGTTCTACATCTCTCGCTATCCAGCGGGGAGAGAATCTACGGTGGCTTGGCCCAAGGTTGATATGCGATTTAGAAATAATTTCGATACGCCAATCATGGTTGACACCTCTTACACGAATTCAACTTTAACTATTTCGATCTACGGTAAGAAGAAGTATGACGTTGAGACGATCACTGGGCCATATCGCAACGTGAAGGACTTTGAAATATTGGAAGATGATTCACCTACGTGTATTCATCAAGACGGCGTTCAAGGTTTTGACATTACAGTTACCCGTGTAGTCAAACTCAACGGTGCTGAAGTAAAGAGAGAACCTTTCAATACGCACTACATCCCTGAGGATCGAATTACTTGCACGAATCCAGAAGCTGTCTTCGGCAATCCGACGCCTGCGCCTAAGCCAAAAGTAAAAGTAACTCCCACACCAACGCCGACGCCAACGCCAACTCCAACCGCGAGCGCTAGCGCTTCTCCCACACCTGCCCAGTAGCGGTATCGCGCACTTCAATACCTAGTTCTGCAAGGGCATTTCGTAACTCATCAGCGATCTTCCATTGTCCATTCCGGCGGGCACTCTCGCGCTCTGCGAGAAGTGCATCTATTTCGGCGCTACTTTCGTGCTCTGGCAATCGACCGAGATCTAGCCCAAGAAAGTGATCAAAGAAGTCAAAAATGATCGCTCGTTGATCCGGCGGTGTCGTCTCATCCTTTTCAATTCTCCGAAGGAGTTGAATGAGGGCAGGGGAGTTGAGGTCCTCCTGCAGTAACTCCAGTCCATGCGTGAGCCAAGCTTGGGTGGCTTCACTGATCGTCGTCTCGATACTTCGCCACTCGGCTAGGTGCGAACGCCATCGTGTAATTGTTTTGTGCGCCGCCGAAATAGCAGCCCATGAAAGGTCGAGCTGAGTGCGATATCGCGACTCCAGAAATGAGAGACGTAAAGCGAGTGGATCAAGGCCACGTTCGATGAGGTCGCTGACAAGAACAACATTGCCGCTACTCTTCGACATTTTACGACCCTCGAAAAGTAGATGTTCTCCATGAATCCAATGCTTTACTACTTCGCGACCAGCGGCGCTATTACTTTGTGCGCGCTCGTCTTCATGATGCGGGAAGCGAAGATCGATGCCACCCAAGTGGATATCGATCGAATCACCTAGGTGCTCTAGTGACATTGCAGAGCACTCGATATGCCACCCGGGAAAGCCATTTCCCCAAGGAGAGGGCCACGTCATGGCCCGATCGGTACCCGCGTTCTTCCAGAGCGCCCAATCTGCATGAAAGCGCTTCGCCTCGTCGCTCTTGCCTTCGAAGCGATGGCCTGGGCGTAAATGACCCAAAGAATTTCCGCTAATTGCCCCGTAGGTGGGAAATGAGTTCGCATCGAAGAAGAGCGAGCCATCGCTTCCCACATATGCGTGCCCTTGATCCTGTAAGCGCTTGCAGATATCGATGATGAGATCAATTGACTCACTTGCACGTGGATATACATCTGCTGGCTGAACATTCAGAGCCGCAAGATCTCTGTGAAAGGCTGCTTCATAATAACGCGCGATTGCGAACGGATCTTTGCCTTCTAACTTTGCTTGCTCCAGAATCTTGTCTTCGCCCTGCGCATCTACTTGGCTGTCATCTATGAGATGGCCAACATCTGTGATGTTTTGAATAACTCTCGTTTTCCAACCGTTCAGGTGTGCTAGTCGCGTTATGAGATCGAGCAAAAGGAACGTACGCAAATTTCCCACGTGCGCATACCGATAGACGGTTGGCCCGCAGGCATAAATGGTGAGTAAGTTGTGGAGGGGTTCGATACCCACCACTGCTCGGGCTCGCGTGTCATAGAGGCGCACACCAACAATGTATCTAAAGGTCTCTAGTCGCGCGAAAGATAGATATTTCGATGGTGATGGGTAAACCCTAGGCTTTCATAGAGTGTGATGGCGGCATGGTTATCGCAATCGACTTGCAGAAGCATGAAGGGAAAACCTTGGTCCTGCGCCACATTGATCGCCCGCTCGACTAGCGCCCTGGCGATGCCCTTCCTCCGATGCTTCGGATCCACCCGCACTGCACCCAACGCGCTCCACTGACGAGCAAAACCCACTCGAGCCGTGCCTACAATTTCGTCATCAATGACATAACTCAGGAAGCGTGGCGTTCCACTTGTGAGTACTGAATGCCCGTCGTTGCCCAATGCGCGTCCATGCGCATCGATCCACGCGGCGTCCGGAGTGGTGGAAATTTCTATCTGGCCGAGATGCTCCTTGGAAATCTCATCTACTGAGTTTCGGTCGATGCGCACCATCACCGAGATATCAAGCACCGACCTCCACTCTCGAGCGATCAAGATCGCCGCGAGGTCTTCATAAAGCGGCATAGGCAAGGCAACAATGGTGGGAAGGTCATGTGCTTGATAGAAACGATCCGCTTCCGTGAGATCTGTGTCAAGGGAACTCCCACTCCAAGCCCTGCTCTCCCACGGCGCGGCAATCGGAGTCATGGAATTGGCTCGGCGGGTGAATCCGCCAGCCGCCCTCATGTGCCACCTAAGTGTGCGTTCCTGATCGGTGGGCGCCCAGAGTTCACTACTTGCACTCTCGATATCTAAAATACGCTGCGACATGGGGACGCCGGTACCGCGTGGAGCTTTCACAACGCGCCACGCGACTACGCGCGCCGGATCAAAGGTGCGCACCCCGTTCTTGGTCTCCAATTCACCTGTCGGCAAGAGAATGCCCACCAGATCGTCTGTGTGACCTTGCTCGCTTTGTACCCGAACGGAGAGGCGTTCGCCCACGTGACGCAGGAGGTCGTTCGCCGCTTGTTCTGGCAAGGCACCCACCCACTTCTCTCCCGAATTGCTCCTTCACATACTAGGCTTGGCTCGAACGAAATGGAGAGACTATGACCTACGTGATCGCCCAACCTTGTGTCGACCTTAAAGACAAGGCGTGCATTCAAGAGTGTCCCGTTGATTGCATTTACGAGGGTGAGCGCATGCTCTACATCCAACCTGATGAGTGCGTTGATTGCGGTGCGTGTGAGCCTGTATGCCCGGTGGAAGCTATTTACTACGAAGATGATGTTCCTGCGCAGTGGAAAGAGTACACAGCTGCAAATGTCGAGTTCTTCGATGGAATTGGTTCACCTGGTGGAGCAGCGAAAGCCGGCATGTACGAGAAGGATCACGCGATCGTCTCTGCTTTGCCGCCACAAGAACACGAAGGTCACTGATCTCGCTAGTGAGCGGACACGCCACTTTCGATCTACCGGAGTTTCCTTGGGATCGGCTCGCGCCGCTGGGAGATAAAGCGCGCGCTCATCCAGGTGGAATTGTTGATCTCTCCATCGGTACTCCAGTAGATCCCGTTCCAGAGATTATTCAAAAGGCGCTCGCTAGCGCCAGCGATTCACCCGGGTACCCTCCAACCGCTGGTATTCCGGCAGCGCAGAAGGCCATGCGCGATTGGTCCATCAAGAATTTGCAGGCCCGTGATGATGTAGGTGTGCTTCCAAGTATTGGCTCGAAAGAAATGGTGACGCTCTTACCATTTCTTTTACGTGCAAAGCGCGTGCTCTATCCCGATATCGCTTACCCCTCGTATCACGTAGGCGCAGTGATGGCTGGTGCAGAAGCGATACCTGTGGGCGAGGATCCAAAGTCTTGGCCAGCGGCAGATTTTGCGTGGATCAATTCGCCCTCAAACCCGACCGGTGCCTTAATGAGCGATCAGGCAATGCTTGATGCAATCGCTTGGGCGCGCGCAAACGACGCTTACTTGGTCTCTGACGAGTGTTACCTCGAGCTGGGATGGGAAGCGACCCCACGTTCGGTGCTCTCTTTCACCGAAGCGGCAGAGGCGAAAGTGATTGCGCTGCACTCGTTGTCCAAGCGATCTAATTTGGCCGGTTACCGAGCTGGTTTTGCCGTAGGAAACCCTTCAGTAATTTCAGAATTGTTAGAGATCCGCAAACACGTAGGAATGATGATGCCCGGTCCGGTGCAGGTAGCCATGATCGCCGCGTTGGCAGACTCTGAACACGTGACTGCGCAACGCGCAATTTATCTCCGGCGACGAAGCGAATTGCATCGAGGTCTCACTGCGGCAGGTTTTACTATTCACGACTCGGTCGCAGGCCTTTACCTTTGGGCAACAAGAGACGAAGAGTGTTGGAAGAGCGCGGATTGGCTAGCTGGGCATGGAATCTTGGTAGCACCAGGAGATTTCTACGGAGTACGCGGAAAGAACTTTATTCGGGCTGCACTGACAGCAACTGATGAACGAATTGATGCGGCGGTTGCACGCCTCACGACAACTGCTTAATCAACTCTCTCAGCTCGAGCAATCGCTTCAATATCTATAGGTCCATTCACCAATACAAGTGATCCACGATCGAGGATAACTTCTGCATATAAATCAAAATCTGCTGTTGGCGAATTAAAGAGCCTCCGGGAATGACTTCCCGAGCCCTCGGCTTTCGTTAGATTCTCACTCTGAAAGAAATCCGGAAAGGTAAGTACTGCGCGCGCGAAGTCGATCTCCTCTGCGGTGCACTCCGATGTGCGCCCCCAGAGGTCTCGAGGTGAACGAATATTAATGGCGCTCGCGGTAGCGGTCCCCGCGTCCGAAACATGAATATCACTGTTGGTCTCAACGATCTCCAAGTTGAGGGCGGATGCGGTGAGGAGCCAGACGACAGAAAGCCAATGATTAGAAAGATTGAAAGAGATTGAATGAGCCTCTTCGCTGACATCACTCAAGAAGTTAGCGCTCTTTGAAACCCAGTTACGCGTTGAAGTGTAGGAGAGTTCGATTCGTCCGCTGTTGTCGTAATAGGTGATGAGTGGCCGCGCTCCGTTCTTCTCGCTAAGAAGCGTGGGGAAGAGCGCTAATAAGGACATCCCCCGATCTTACGCGCGATATTATGAATGAGTGAGCGAAGCAATTCTGCTGGTCGGCGGTCAAGGCACCCGACTGCGTCCGCTGACCGATTCCATGCCTAAACCGCTCTTGCCACTCGCGGGCATCGCTTGTACAACTCATCAATTGCTCAAGGCCAAAGCCGCCGGAGTCACACGTGTGGTGCTGGCTACCTCGTACCTGGCTGATGTCTTTGAGGTCCAGTACGGCGCTGGTGAAGAGCTAGGACTTGAACTCGTTTATGCAGTCGAAAAAGAACCGCTCGGCACGGGTGGAGCCATTGCTAATGCCGGGCAATTCCTTAATGGTAACGGCCCTGTTTTGATCTTCAATGGCGATGTGATTTCAAATCACTCTCTCGAAGACCAGTACCGAGTGCACGAAGAATCTGGTGCGATAGCAACGCTTCACCTCACCCCGGTTGAAGATGCGCGGGCTTACGGATGCGTGCCTCTCGATGAAAAGGGTCGAGTCACCGCATTTCTTGAAAAGATGGATAACCCGGTCACGAATCTCATCAATGCAGGTTGCTATCTCTTTGATAGATCAGTCATCGAAGGAATCGGGCTCAATACGGTTATCAGCGTCGAGCGCGAGATATTTCCAGAGTTGGTGAAACGACATGTGCAAGGTTATATATCAAACGAGTATTGGATTGATCTGGGAACACCGGAAGCATTCACCAGGGCTTCTGCCGACATCATCTCGGGTCGCGCATTTTCACCGGCTCTCGGACAACTCAATCTCGAGTTTCTGGCCGATGGTGCCGATGTCGCTCCGGGCGCCGCGCTTACTGGAGGTACTTTTCTAGATAAAGGCGTGAAGATCGATGCGGGAGCATTGGTTCATCACAGTGTGGTGTTGGCAGACACGTATGTAGGAGAGTCTGCGAAAGTGGAGAACTCCTTCGTGGGTCGAGGGGTTCGCATTGGCGCGGGCGTGCGGCTAAAGAATGTTGCGATTGGTGACGGGGTTGTTCTTAGTGAAGGCGTCGAAGTTCCTGAAGGTGCGCGGATTAGCGCGTAGTAAAAAACTCTTGGTGGGAAAGTACTTCTCGCTCTGCCGGTGTAACGGATGAATAGCCAATCGCAATGGCGCCCAGTGGTTGCCATTGTTCACTGATACCCAGGGTTTCGCGGACGATGGGCGAACAGAAGATAGTCGATGAGATCCAGGCAGATCCCACACCTTCTCCGTGCAGGGCTAAGAGGAAGTTCTCGACCCCAGCACCGCCGGAGATCATGAACATATCGCGCTCTGAGTTGTCGCGGTGATCTCCGTAGTGGTGGGCATCTTCTAATGAAACAAAGGGCAAGATCACTTCGGGAGCCTCGTAAAGAATGCGCCCACGATTCAAACGTTTTGCTAGCGCGTCACCTTGGAAACCCGAACGCACTAGGTCTGCTCTCCATGCCTCGGTCATGCGATCTAAGAGGGCGATTCGAGAATCCTTGAGGCGAATAAATCGTAAGGGGTGACTGTGGTGCGGTGCGGGGGCGGTGATTGCGGCAGAGAGTGCAATTTCCAGTACTTCATCTGAAATCGGTTGTTCTGTAAAGGATCTAATGGTGCGTCGCGTAGTAATGGCTTCGCGATGTCCTAAGCGGAACCAATCATCTTTACTCTGGCGAACGAGAGCTTGTACGCCAGGGCCATCATCGGATGTTACAAAGTGGGAAACTCCAGTGATGATTGCTAACGGGCTTTGTGTAAGTTTTTGGCGTACCAACTCAGAGGCGGCGGCAAGTTCATCGACGGTGGCCATCACCGTCGCTTCGAGTTTGTTGCCTGCGAGATCTACCTCCCCACGAAAGTCGTTCAAAACTTGAATACCAGCTGCGCCGATTGCCATATCGACGAGTCCGTCGCGCCAGGCGCGTCCAAAGGTGTCTGTGATGATGACACCGATTGTGATTCCTAGAGCCTTCGCAATCGCAGCTCGGACGAGTCGCGCGCTAGCGTCAGGATCGACTGGTAACAATGCAGCGTATCCAAATGGCACATCTGACATGTCGACGCCGGCGGCCGCCATGATGAACCCGTGTCGCGTCTCGACTATCGATGTGCGCCCGCGCCGGGCTACTAAACGTTTTGCCTCGCTTGTGATGGCGTCGGTGCGATCGAGTGCAGGTAGTAAGCGATCCTCTGCTTTGCTGACGATCTTGCTGGTAATCACGAGTACATCACCGTCGTTGAGTGTGCACGCGTGCATGATGAGTGAAGCCAGGTCATCCCCTGCAGTGATTTGTGGAAGCCCTTCGACTCCTCGAATGGTAATCACGAGAGTGAACGTGCCAATTCCAGTGCAGCCGCGGCAATATCTTTAGACGACTCGAGATCTTTCATAATGAGTGGAAGGGCAAGTACTCGGAGGCCATCGAGCGCGCAATCCTTATCTATGTCATCTACGAGCCACCCATGCAATAAACCGCCATGTGGGCGGGCGCCGTAATGTTGCGCCACTCCCCAAGCGCTGCTCTGCACATCGATGGACGCTAAGCACGCATCTGCCATTCCGCGTACAGGCGATCCACCCACGATGGGGGAGACTCCCACCAGGGGCGCTTGAGAGGCAAGTAGCGCGCGCTTTATCCCTGGGATAGCAAGGATGGTCCCGATAGAAACCACTGGGTTGCTTGGTGGGAAGAGAATCACATCGGCACTCTTAATAGCATCGATGACTCCAGGTGCGGGTTTGGCACTCTCTGCATTGATAGGGACGATGCGAAGTGCTGGCGTGCTTGCTCGGAACTTAATCCACCACTCTTGGAAGTGAATGAAACGACGACCGCCTTCATCTTCGATTTCAACATGAGTCTCTACGCGATCATCCGTCATTGGCAGGAGATTCACACCTGGATTCCAACGCGCGCAGAGCGCTGCTGTTACCTGCGAGAGTGGATATCCAGCGTTACGCATTTGTGTGCGCACGATATGTGTTGCGATATCGCGATCGCCTAAACCAAACCATTGCGGTTGCACGCCATAACTTGCGAGTTCTTCTTTGACGACGAATGTTTCATCTCGCCGGCCCCATCCTTGTTCTTCATGAATGCCATTTCCCAAGGTGTACATAACTGTGTCGAGATCAGGGGAAATCTGTAAGCCGAAGAGCTCGATATCGTCGCCGGTATTTCCAATCACCGTGATCTCTGCCTGAGGAGCGACAGCTTGGAGCCCACGGAGAAATCGGGCTCCGCCGATTCCACCCGCTAAAGCGACAATTTTGACCCCTGCCGTAGTGGTGGCACCCGCGGTTGTAGTGGTCATAAGGCAAGTCAATCACGGGAAACCCCCTCCTTCGCTCTAGAAATGTCCGGTTTAGCCCACTCTGAACCGCGCCTGGGGTTGACTTACCCCCATTACAAGCGTGTAATTTACTTACATGCGGCGCGACATCGCGCTGGCGGCCTGGCCTGATTGAGAGGAGCTCACTTTGAGCGAGAGTTTTCCCTTGTCCGGCTCAGAAACCGAAGAGATGACCTGGCAGGAGCGCGCACTCTGCGCCCAGACCGATCCCGAGGCATTCTTCCCTGAAAAAGGCGGTTCTACGCGTGAAGCGAAGCGAGTATGCCTTTCATGTGATGTTCGCTCCGAATGTCTAGATTACGCTCTTGCTCACGATGAGCGATTTGGAATCTGGGGCGGTCTCTCCGAGCGCGAGCGACGCAGGCTTAAGCGCCGCGCCGTTTAATCAGGCGGTACACGCCCTTGTCGTTACCCACGATGGCGCGCGTTGGCTTCCTGAATTAATTACTTCACTCGCAGATCTCACTTACGCTCCGAAATCAATTCGGGCAATTGACACAGGTTCTCTCGATCGAAGCGTTGACCTGCTTCAAGATGCATCGATTCCTTTGCAACATGCAGATCGCGATTCGGGTTTTGGTGAAGCAGTTAATGTGGGTGTTGATTGGATTACTGAAGAGCTCGATACAGATCCCACGAAAACATGGATCTGGTTATTACACGATGATTGCGCCCCACTTCCAGATGCTCTAGAGAAATTGGTTGCTGCATTAGCCGATGCGCCGAGCGTGGCTATGGCTGGTCCCAAAATTCGAGGATGGCACGATCGAAGTCACTTACTCGAAGTGGGAGTTTCTATTGCTGGTAATGGCGCGCGCTGGACAGGTCTAGAACGCCGCGAGCGCGACCAAGGGCAACATGACGGTGTGCGAGATGTGTTGGCAGTGAGTTCTGCAGGTGCACTCATACGTCTTGATGTATGGCAAGAACTCTCTGGCTTTGACCCGCACCTCACTTTATTTCGCGACGATATCGACTTTGGCTGGCGGGTAAATGTGGCTGGGCACCGCGTCATTGCAGTGCCAGACGCCGTGTTGCTCCATGCAGAGGCAGCCGCTACGGAGCGCAGAGAGATCGATGTCGAAGGTGCGACCTTGCAAAGACCGCACTTGCTTGATCGTCGACATGCAAATTACGTGTTGCTGGCCAACTCTTCGAGGTGGCGATTGCCTCAGGTGCTCGCCCGACTCGTGGTTTCAACGTTGGTGCGCTCCATCGGTTACCTCTTTGCCAAGCTTCCGGGGTATGCCGGTGATGAAATAGCAGCGCTTGCCCTCTTCCTAGCTCGCCCCGACCTGATCCGCACAGCTCGTAAGGAACGCGCCAAGTCGAGATTGTTGCCCGCGAGCGCCGTTTCTTCGTACTTGGCTCCTGATGGATCGCAAATCCGATTAGCGTTTGAGTCTTTGCGCGAGTTGGTCTTCAAAGGTATTGCTCCGATGTCTAATCCATCTACATCTTTTTCGGACGCACGTTATGCAGTAACTGAAGATGATGAAGAAGTGGTGAAGAGCAACTCCTTCTTCTTAAGGGCAATCAAGATTCCTGCGGTGGCGCTCTTCTTGATTCTTGCGCTGGTTAATCTCCTTGCTTTTAGGGGTAAGTGGGGCAATCTTTCAGGTGGTGCGCTCTTGCCTGCTCCCGCTAGTGGGGGAGATCTGATCAGCACTTATTTGGATTCTTGGCATCCTGTTGGAATTGGCAGTTCCACGTCCGCCCCGCCATGGATGCTGGTTCTTGGTTTCTTTTCGGTAATCACGTTTGCCAATCTGCATGTCCTCGTCTCACTCATCTTCTTTTTGGCGATGCCCATCACTGGGCTCACGATGCATCGTGCCTTGGGTAGTCATGTTCAAGATCGTGGAATTCGAATCGCGGGATCGGTCATCTATTCATTCTCACCCGTCCTACTCATCGCCATGGCAGATGGAGAGCTCACCTTGATCCTGGCGGCCATGTTGCTGCCGTGGGCAATCGGAATGTGGTGGCGCGGTGCCACCTCAATTCTTAACGCTGATAGTTTTTCTCAGGCAAAACTATGGCGTTCGCTCTTCGTTGCGGTACTTATGATCGCGCTTCTTCCACAGCTCATCGTTGCCTATGTATGCGCCTCGGCTGCATTGCTTTATAGAGTGCGCTCACAAGGAATAAAGCGAGTAGGAATTCTCGTTGCCCTTTTTGTATTCACGCCGTTTCTTACCCTCTTTCCCTGGTCACTCAGCGCCGTACTTCACCCCACTCTGTGGCTGCGCTCCTTCGGGCTCGGCCCCACTAGCGGTAACGCCTGGCATTTGGCGTTCTTTAATCCTGGGGGATTTCATTCGCCTCCGTTTTGGATGGGTGCACCCTTACTCCTTGGTGTCTTATTGATTTCCATACGTAGCGGCCGTGCCCGGATTCGAATATTCGCCTCCCTTAGCATTTTTGTTCTCACTATTTCGATCTGCCTATCAGCACTCACTCTTACGCCCTACGGTTCGCCCACTCCCGCACGTGTGTGGAGCGGCCCTGGGGTGCTCTTAGCTACAGCACTGGCAATCTATGCGCTGGCTCTGGTCTCTGATGGTTTAAGTGAGCGACTTCGTAATTCTCCGCTCTCTCGACAACATGTGGAATCCCTTGTCACTACGGTCGCGCTATTAATCAGCATTGCCACTGGAGTGGGATGGCAAGTTCTCACTCCTTCGCCGCTTCAATCAGATAGCGAGCAGATTCTCCCCGCCTTTGTCGAAGCATCATTGCAGTCGACCGATCGTTCACGAGTCTTGGTCATGCGGGTCAATTCCGCGGGGGCTAGGTATTCGGTGGTGCGCGAAAGTACCTCAGTTCTTGGAGATCCAGAAGTAAGTGGACTCATGCCTGACTTGTTAGATAAGACGCTTGCTGAACTCGTATCGGGTGGATCAAATAGCACAAGTCGCGTCCTTGGACAGTTCGCCATTAGATATGTATTCGTAGCTTCCCCAGCTCCAGTTGCACTTTCACGAGTCTTAGATGGCGTGGGCGGATTGCGTCGAGTCTCGGCAACGGAGCAAGGTTCTCTTTGGAAAGTCACGAACCCATCAGGTCGCTTAGTCTTCTTGGGCGACGGGGCAGAGGGCGCCGTCGTTCTCCCTTCAAGTCGTGTTTCCGCTCAAGTTGCTCTTCCAGGAAAAGGAAAACTTTCACTCAGCGAGAAGGTTGACTCAAAGTGGAGCCTCTTGCTGGATGGAGAGATTCTCAAGCCGGAGAAGTCAGATAATTGGAGTCCGTCTTATCAGATCAACCATGCCGGAGAGCTACGGCTTGTTCATGACAGTTCTTTTCGTAGATTGGCTCTCGGGTTGGAATTTCTGACTCTTATTGGTCTGCTCATCATGTGCCTACCTGGTGGTCGACGCTGGATTGATCGACCTGATGAAGAGGTCTCATGAAAAAGTATCTCTTCATTGCTCTCCTTGCTATTGCGACTCTCATTATTTCGCTTCTGCCGCATGCGAGCGTTGAGGGTGAGTTGCAGAGTTTGCGCTTCTCGCCAGAGATTTGTCCAGCGAGTAAGAACAGCACACAAATAGTGGTTGCGGGCGCCTCAAGTCGGGTGCAAATATTCCGCGGCAAGAAATCTAAGTTGAGTAGCGTTAAGAAATCTTTCACAATCTTGACGCCGATGCCAAGTGACTGGATGGAAATCTCTGAGAGTGCTGGGGCTCCGGTCTTGGTAGATCGGAGTGCTGGGCTCTCGCTCCTCGCCTGTCCTGGAATTGCCGAGCCTGCCTGGTTTGTAGGTGGTTCAAGCGATGTTTCGAGTCAAGACCAACTTGTCTTGGCAAACGACGGTGCAAGTGCCGCCACCTTATTGGTGAAGATGTGGAGCAATCAGGATCGCCCAGTAGAGCAATCCCTTACGGTGCCTGCACGCACTTCCAAGAATTTACGCCTAGATACTCTGGCTCCTGGTGTGAAATCAATGGTGCTCTACATCGAGCCGCAAGTGGGACGAGTTTCCATTGCCCTTCAATCCAAGAAGCAGACCGGATTGAAGTCTGCAGGTGCGGATTACATTGCGGCGAGTGCGCCACCTTCGCTGGATCAACTTATTCCAGTGGTGCTCGGAGTTAAGAAGATTGTTGCAGCAAAGCCCGCAACTACTCTGAAGAAGAAAAAGGGCGCAAAGAAAACTGCCGCCCCCAAAGCTCTCTCATCAATTCGTACATTAAGAGTCTTGGCCCCAGGGGAGGGCGGAGCGACGTTTAGCGCCACCTTGCTCGCCAGTGATGGTTCATATATTCCTGTCGGTTTGGATGGGGTTTCACTTGAGCCGGGAACCGTTCGCGATTTCACTTTTACGACCAGCGTTCCCGTCACGCTCTCTGCCCTTCGCATTACCTCGGATGTGCCCATCGTGGCCAGTGTTAACAATGACGATGCCGATTACGCCTGGTCTCCGGCGGTGACTGGGATGGAGAAGGAGAGTTCGGTTCTCATGCCACCGAAAGCACTCCTGGCGATGGTTGCATCGAGCGGCCCGACAGTGGCTATTCTCACGGTGGGGTCAAAGAGCGCGACATCCCTTTCCGTTTCATCCGAGAAATTGACGTCCTGGGTAAATGAATCTAAGAACTGGGCTCTAGTACATATCAGCAGCAATGGCACAGTGCATGGCTCAATCGTGCTTATCGATTCTTCGGGCATCGCTGTCTTACCGATTCGTAATCGCGTGCGGGTGGGTAGCGGCTCATTGCCAATAAGCGATCTATCTGTCGCTCGAGGTGGCGCGTCATTGCCCACTTCTGGGTAAGAGTCGCGATAACTTGCTCATCATGGCTGGAAGAAAATGTTCAAAGACCGGGTGCGACGGCAGCGCCGTGGCCACTTTGACATATATCTACGCCGATTCCATGGCAGTGCTCGGGCCCTTAGCTACGTATGCCGAGCCGCACGCTTATGACCTCTGCGCGCTGCACGGCGATCGCCTCACCGCTCCTCGTGGTTGGGAAGTAGTGCGTCTTGAAGAGAACCATGCAACGCCCGAACCAAGTGATGACGACCTACTTGCCATCGCAAATGCGGTTCGTGAAGCAGCCAGGCCCATGCACCAAGAGACGGCACCGGCAGCGCTGATGCCCGAGGTCGGGCGCCGCGGCCATTTACGTGTGCTGCCCACTGATCGATAGTTCACCCAAACGCTCGCTGGAGATTCACCGAGCCGAGCTACTTACAGATCCCAGTACTCTTCTTCTATGCACTCATGGGGTTTCGAGCCAGCTGCGCTCGATCAGGTAATCAAGGCCTATGACGTTCGCGGGTTAGTCGGAACTCAACTTACCGAGAACCTTGCTTATGCAGTGGGAACGGCTTTTGCGCTCTTCGTTTCAGATGCGAAATCGATAGTTATCGGCGAAGATATGCGTCCCTCATCGCCGTCATTAGCTTCCGCCTTCGCCGACGGCGTAATGGATCAAGGAATCGATGTGGTGCGCATCGGCCTTGCCTCCACGGACCAGCTTTACTTCGCATCGGGTTTTCTTAATGTTCCTGGCGCCATGTTTACTGCAAGTCATAACCCGGCCGCTTACAACGGCATCAAACTCTGTCGTGCGGGCGCAGCTCCCGTAGGTAAGGAGAGCGGGCTTGCGCAGATCCGTGACGAGATTTTGGGGCCTAGGCCACCGCTTGCGAATAAGCGGGGAAGCGCTCGTCACCAAGACTTACTCACGGAATATGCCCGCCATTTACTTTCGTTGGTTGATCTCTCGCAGATGCGCCCACTCAAAATCGCGGTCGATGCCGGAAACGGCATGGGCGGACATACGGTTCCCACCGTTTTCGCCTCACTTCCGATCTCGCTGACACCACTCTTCTTCGAACTAGATGGCTCATTTCCAAATCATGAAGCAAATCCCATTGAGCCGGCGAATATGCGAGATCTTCGAAGTGCTGTGATCAAAGCCGGTGCCGATATCGGTCTCGCATTTGATGGCGATGCAGATCGCTGCTTCATTGTTGATGAGCGGGGCGAGATCGTCTCACCTTCAACTCTGACTGCATTAATCGCTGCACGAGAGCTAGAAAGAAAACCTGGATCTACCATCATCCACAATTTGATCACTTCGCGTTCGGTCAAAGAAGTAGTAGAAGAGTTGGGTGGCCGGGCTGTACGAAGTCGAGTTGGCCACTCCTATATCAAGGCGCAGATGGCGCAAGAAGGTGCGCTCTTTGGCGGTGAACACTCGGGGCACTTCTACTTTGCAGATTTCTGGAACGCGGACTCGGGGATGCTGGCGGCCCTGCATGCCATTAGTGCTCTAGGAAATGCTCCTGAGGGAACGAAACTTTCAGATGTGCTTCGTCCGTACGATCGATATATAGCAAGCGGCGAGATCAATTCCACCGTAAAAGATAGTGCGTCTAAAATGAATGAGATCGAAAAGATTTATGCGTCGAGGGAAGGGATTTCCGTCGATCATTTAGATGGCATCACCATTTCGGCAGCTCAATGGTGGTTCAATGTGCGAGCGTCGAACACCGAACCGCTCCTTCGCCTAAACGTTGAGGCAAAAGATATAGTGACCATGGAGCAAGTGCGCGACGATGTTTTAGGAGTGATTCGATCATGAGTGTTGATCAACGACTACTTGATGTTCTGGTCTGCCCTGCTTGTCATGGATCACTTACATTTTTGAACGATGAACTGCTTTGCGATAAGTGTCCGCTGGTTTACGAAGTTCGCGGTGGCATCCCCATCATGCTCGTGGAGAGCGCTCGTCGCCGCTCGTAGAAACGCGGCGTGTGCGCAGAAGTTGAAGCGCCTTCTCTTGTTCAAAATCTAGGGCCGCCAGGGCATCACCTCGTCCGTACATCTCGCCGATATGGCGAATCTGTTCCGATAATCGTTTAGTAGTGAGTGCGCGCAACGCGAAGGCAATCTCATCTGGCGAGGCGTTGTACTCACTCTCCACCTGCCTAATGAGGGTGAGGGCTACTTCGTCGTGGTGCGTAAAGGGGCGGTGGCGCCGGTGGGCGGTGCGCAAGAGACCAATGCGAGCCCGATATCGCACCATCCGAGGGGTGATCCCCACGCGGGCGGCGAGCTCTTCAGCGCTATACATCCCGTAATTATGACAAAGAATTGTCATAAATGTCGAGAATCCACTCTTTATGCGTGAAGATGAGGTGAGATAAAGGCACATTCCACGATCTTCGAACTTCAGGAGCGATGAGTTGAGTACCCCAAGACACGATATTGCTGATGCCTCGCTAGCAGCTGCCGGCCGCATGCGAATCGAATGGGCCGAGCGTTCTATGCCGGTGCTTCGTTCTATTCGCGAGCGTTTTGAAATTAATAAGCCCTTTGCAGGTATCAAGATTGCCGCCTGCATGCACGTCACTACCGAGACTGCGAATCTCATGATCGCTCTCAAGGCAGGTGGCGCCGAGATTGCACTCTGTGCTTCTAATCCACTTTCTACCCAGGACGACACTGCCGCTGCACTCGTGCATGAATATGGCATTAGCGTTTTCGCCAAGCATGGGATTGATCGTGATGGGTATTACGACCACATTAACGCGGCACTCGATATTGCACCAAGCCAAGTATTTGATGATGGTTGCGACTTGGTCAACACTCTCCACACCACTCGCAAGGAACTCTTGCCTGGTGTTCGTGGCGGATGCGAAGAGACCACCACTGGTGTCATCAGACTTCATCAAATGGCAAAAGATGGTGCACTCACCTTCCCGATGATCGCTATCAATGACACAGACACAAAGCACATGTTCGATAATCGTTACGGCACCGGTCAATCCACACTCGATGCAATCTTCCGCGCAACTAACACGTTGCTTGCCGGCAAGGTCGTTGTTGTTGCTGGGTACGGATACTGCGGTAAGGGTGTGGCCGAGCGCTCAAAGGGTATGGGCGCCGATGTAGTGGTAACTGAGATCGATCCTACAAAGGCGCTCGATGCAACCATGCAGGGATATCGCGTAATGCCTATGGAAGATGCCGCAAAGATCGGTGATGTCTTCATCACCGTTACCGGGAACCGCGATGTATTGAGCCACGAACACTTCTTGGCTATGAAGGATGGCGCAATCATGGCCAACTCTGGTCACTTCGATATTGAAATCGATGTGAAGTGGTTGGAAGACAATGCCACCCAGAAGAACAGCAAGATCCGTCACCAAACTGATGAGTATGTAATGCGCGATGGCCGTCGCCTGCTCCTCATCGCAGAAGGTCGCCTAGCAAACCTCGGTGCTGCCGAAGGTCATCCTGCTGCAGTGATGGATATGTCCTTTGCCGATCAAGCGCTCGCCGCTGAGTGGCTCGTCGAAAACGCAGATGGCCTTGGCGCTGGCGTATTCGATGTACCTACCGAGATCGATAAGGAAGTTGCTCGCCTCAAGCTTGCAAGCATGGGCGTAAACATTGATGAACTCACGCCGGCTCAAGAGAAGTACCTCAACTCTTGGGATCACGGGAGCTAATCCACAGTTGTAAATCGACGCTAGAAGGTCGGTGATAAGTGCGAGTCAATTGAGTGGTGTTTGAATTTCTTCTTCCGCTCACTTGTCTCCACTGTCGCCGGCCTTCTCGCTTTTCACTCTGCGAAGTCTGTGTTGCCCCCTTTCATGATGTGCCGAGATGTGTGGCCCATGTCAGTGGCATTCCTCTCTGGGTGACTGCCTATTACGGCGGAAGTGTGCGCCGAGCAATCGTTGCTTACAAGGAAGAAGGCGTCACTTCGCTCCGTAAGCCTCTTAGTTTTGCGATTGCTAATGGCATTGCGCACTTTGCCCAGGAGTATCCAGATCTTGTGGTGGTTCCCATTCCTTCACGTATCCAGGCGTTGCGCAGTCGGGGAGAAGATGCCATTGGGGAATTGGCAGTGGCCGGTACCCGGGCCGCGGGCCTGCCGGCAAGCGCCGTGCAGCGCATGATTCGGATGAGTCCACTGGTCCGGGATCAGGGGGGTTTGGGCGCGGCCGCGCGGCGGCGGAATATGACCGGTGCCCTGAAACTTTCCCCCGCTCTCGTGGCGCGTTCGCGGGCTCGCCTCGTGCTCATCGATGATGTGGTCACCACCGGAGAGACGGTACGGGCGGCCATCGCCCTCTTCCCGCCTGAGAAAGTGGTGGGAGTTGTTGCAATTGCCCTTGTGGCGCCGCCTACACGAGCCTCCGGGGGGAGTCCGCCCGGCGACGGGGGTAGCGCTCATCGCCTACGATGGAGACCGCAATAGTCCCCACGAAATAGCCCTCAAACAAAGGTAGGCCAGTGTCCGCACTTCTTGACCGAATTCTACGAGCCGGAGAAGGCAAGACGCTTCGTCGCCTCGAGAAGATCGCCGCCAGCGTCAATTCGCTCGAGGCAGATTTCCATGCCATGAGTGATGAGGAACTCCGTGGCATGACGGCAGAATTCAAAACGCGCTTAGCCGCTGGCGAAGAACTCGACGACATCCTTCCTGAAGCATTTGCAGTAGTTCGCGAGGCGGCCACCCGCACGCTAGGTCAACGCCATTACGACGTGCAGCTCATGGGTGGGGCCGCCCTCCACGGCGGCAATATCGCTGAAATGAAAACTGGTGAAGGTAAGACTCTGGTCGGCACGCTACCTGCTTATCTCAATGCACTTTCGGGCAAGGGCGTTCACATCGTCACGGTCAATGATTACTTGGCTGAACGCGATAGTGAGTGGATGGGACGCATCCATCGCTTCCTCGGTCTTACTGTCGGCGTCATCCTCGGATCTATGACACCAGCAGAGCGTCGCGAAGCGTATAACTGCGATATCACCTACGGCACTAACAACGAATTCGGGTTTGATTATCTTCGCGACAACATGGCGTGGACTTTAGATGATTGTGTGCAGCGCGGACACAACTTTGGCATTGTCGACGAAGTTGACTCCATCCTTATCGACGAAGCGCGTACCCCACTGATCATTAGCGGCCCCGCCGATCAACCTACAAAGTGGTACAAAGAGTTTGCCACCCTCGTTAAGTCACTCTTTCCTGGTGAGCACTACGAAGTAGACGAGAAGAAGCGCACTGTTGCTGTCATTGAAGAAGGAATCACTAAGGTAGAGGAACTTCTCGGCATCGATAATCTTTACAAGTCGGAAAATACTCCTCTTATTGGATATCTCAATAATGCGCTTAAGGCCAAGGAACTTTTTAAGCTTGATAAGGATTACGTCATCATGAGTGGCGAGTTACTTATCGTAGACGAGCACACCGGTCGCATTCTCGCAGGACGACGTTACAACGAAGGTATGCATCAAGCGCTCGAAGCAAAAGAAGGCGTAGAGATCAAAGACGAAAACCAAACTCTCGCCACTATCACTTTGCAGAATTACTTCCGTCTTTACGACAAGCTTTCGGGTATGACCGGAACTGCTTCAACAGAAGCTTCCGAATTCGATCAAATTTACAAGCTTGGTGTCATTCCTATTCCGACGAATCAACCCATGCAACGCCTAGATCAAGCAGACTTGGTTTATAAAACAGAGCAGGCAAAATTCGCGGCCGTTGTTGAAGATTTGGTTGAGCGTCACCGTAAGGGCCAACCCGTCTTGGTCGGTACAGTCAGCGTCGAACGCTCTGAGCACCTCAGCGACTTGCTCCGTAAGCGCGGGGTTCCACACGAAGTTCTTAACGCTAAGCATCACGAGCGCGAAGCCTCGATCATTGCGCAAGCTGGCCGCAAGGGCGCTGTTACCGTCGCTACCAATATGGCTGGTCGTGGAACCGACATTATGCTCGGTGGAAACTCAGAATTTATGGCAGATCTGGAATTGCAAAAGCGCGGGCTCTCTCCGGTAGATACCCCTGACGAGTACGAAGCGGCTTGGCCAGCAGAAGTTGAACGCCAACGGGCAGCAGTGGCTGCCGAGCACGAATTGGTTATCTCTTTGGGTGGTCTCTACGTCCTCGGAACAGAGCGCCACGAATCTCGTCGTATCGATAACCAGTTGCGTGGACGCGCTGGACGCCAGGGAGATCCCGGCGAATCACGTTTCTATCTCTCACTCGGCGATGAGTTGATGCGGCGATTCAATTCTGGTCTGGTCGAACGATTCCTTGGTGCCGCTGGAATTCCAGATGATGTCCCCATTGAATCCAAGATGGTCAGCAACGCGATTCGTTCGGCGCAAACTCAGGTTGAGTCGCAGAACTTTGAAATCCGTAAGAACGTGCTGAAGTACGACGACGTACTGAATCGCCAACGCACGGTTATTTATGATGAGCGTCGCCAAGTACTCGAAGGCGCTGAACTCAAAGAACAGATTTCAGTCTTCGCGGAAGAGACAATCGAGGCTTACATCACTGGTGCAACAGCAGAAGGTTATCCAGAAGATTGGGATCTCAATCAGTTGTGGATCGCTCTGGGTAATCTCTTCCCCATCTCACTCACTATCGAAGCGATCGAAAGTGAATGTGGGGGCCGCGATGGTGTTTCAAAGGACTTCCTTGTGGAGAAAGTCATTGAAGACTTGCGCGCCCAGTACGACGTCCGCGAAGCAGATGTCACTGAAGAAGTAATGCGCGAATTAGAGCGTCGCGTAGTTCTTTCAGTACTCGATCGCAAATGGCGCGAACATCTTTACGAAATGGATTACCTCCAAGAGGGAATCGGTTTGCGCGCAATGGCGCAACGCGATCCGCTCGTTGAGTATCAGCGCGAAGGCTTCGAACTCTTCGCCGCCATGATGGATGCCATCAAGGAAGAATCAGTTGGCTACGTATTTAATGCACAAGTAGAAGTTGAAGAGGCCGCACCACAAAAGCCCACACAACTTGTCTATACCGCGCCATCAGAGAGCGGCGAGACCTCTTCTACCGTGGCTCGAGAAGATGGCACTCCACGGAGTGCGCCTTGTCCTTGTGGCTCAGGTAAGAAGTACAAGCGATGCCACGGGGATCCTAAAAACCGATAACTGGTTAGCCGACAATAAACGAAGTGGTCATCCATCGACCATCGAGACCTTCAAGTCGCATGGCAACCGCGCGCACGCGTTGGTCAAGTGCAAAGAGCACACTCGCTTCGGCGATGCCATCTGCCGGTTCACATAGGTGCACTTTCATTACTCGAGGCATTCCTTTGAGTTGCCCATATCTCCGTTCGAGATGGGCATAGACCGGTCGATTGCTCCACCGCACAAGTTGGGCAACATTGCGACGACCGGCAAGTACCTCTAGTGCGGCTTGGCTATATTTCCCCGCCCAAATGCGCGGATGGGGGAGCGCAGCTCGTGGCGTGGGTTGCGCATCGAAATCTGGATCGCTCACCAAATGGAGCGGAAAGGCGCTCTCTTCAAGGCCCAAATCTAATTCGGCATGATGGACGATCTCTAGGGTGGGTGTGGGGAAGAGCCTCACTCCGGTGTCGCGTCGGTGCGGCTTTAAATCTAGCTCTGGAGCGGAACTTACTGAGTGTGCAAGTGCGGTAGCCATGGGAGCCCTCTCTTCGGTGGTGCTCCTAGGCTCCGGTAACTCTCCGTTGTTCAATATCCGCCATTTGGCTCACCTCGTCTCCACCCTTTTCTCGGGCGGTGGATATCGCTCTGAGCCAGCAGAGGAGATGCAGAAATCTGCGGGCATGAAAATTCGATCGCTCCCTCGCCCCTCGCTCTTTGCACTGCGCTCCGCAATGATCTCGATTGCCCTCCTTCTGATCGCTTTAGTAGTGATTCAACGTGTGGAACACCGAGTCACAGTGTGGACGCTTACCCACGACTTGGCGGCCGGCACCTCTCTGCGTGCTGAAGATCTCAGCAAGAGCTCGGTGACCCTCAATGCGCAGGCAGCGCATTATCTAGATGCCCGGACAGACCCAAAGAATTGGATTGCGCTTCAAGATCTCTTTGCTGGGGAAATCCTCTCGGCCCGCTCCGTAAATAAAAGTGACGACAACGTGATTCGAAGAATTGTCTCCATCAGTGTCGAGGAGAACCACCTTCCCGCTCATCTCGTCCGCGGAGAGAAGATAGATCTGTATGTAACTCCAATGGGTTCGCAGAACGACATTCTGGGAGCTCCCGAGCGAGTTGCTGAAGCACTTGTCGTATTAGGCACGAACATTCAGGGAGTGCATACCGGTGTTGCTCTCTCGGTGCTCGACCAACAAGTGAGTTCCATCGTCGAAGCTGCCCAGCGCGGTCATCTTGATGTGGTGGGGTATCCCAAATGAGCGTGCAATATGTAGTGGCATTACAAGGCGCAAGTGTTGAAGAAGTCGTCCTAGAAACTTGTTTCGAAATGGGTTGGCAATTGCGTGATCGCGCCTCCTCATATGCCGATGGTTTACGTTCGGCAACTCGATTTGGTGTTACCTATTTCCTTACTGATCTACTGCCTCCACCGATAGATGTCACCGAAATGAACGGACTCAGAATCGTAAGCATCGCTCACCAGGGTGATCAGAGATCGCTCTATGCTCCGCCTTTTCATCGCAACTTTGTACAGATCTCCTACTCGGATCACCGCCAACTGAGGAGTGGTCTGCTTGCGTTGCAGAGCAAGGATGGTCAAGGAAAGTGCATTGGAATAACGAGTGTGTTACCCAATCTAGGAAGAACCATGACGGGTCTTCATCTCTTTGCCGAGATGGGAGGTGCCGGGAGAGCCATCTCATTTGGAGCGCTTGATCCTGCAGATATCGGAGCTCACCGCCTTCTCAATGTCGCAAATAATCTTTCGCATATCGATGGGCGCCCGTGGGAGGAGCAAGAAGTATTCCCAGGCGCACACCTACTTAAATACGGCGATGGGCATGCAGCTGATCTTTGCGATGATCTACGAGGGGCCTTTGCTTTCAATCTGATTGACCTTGGCCCCAGTCGTCCATTTCACCCCAATGAGCGACGAATACGCTCGCGTCGATATTTTGAAGCCATTGACGCTGTCGACGCGCTACTTCTTCTCATGGAAGATTCCCCGAAGGGAGTAATGCAAGCACTCGATTTGCTCAACCTATTTCAAGAACGCGTTCCCACCATTGACGTTCATCTATGTATTAATCGAAGCACCGGGAAGAGTGCCAATCTGGATCTCTTGCAATCACGTGGGTTCTCGCCTTTATCGATGCCCGAAGCGAGTAAAGAGATTGCCGACGTGGAAAGAGGTAAAGGTTTGGTCGGGGAGCGACATCGGCGTTCTCCATACCGAGATGCCATTCTGCTGATTTGCGAAACGCTACAACGAGATTTTGCGGAGCAAACTGAGATACATTCAGGTGATGCGCGCACTTATCGTGGACTGGGGCGGGGTTCTCACAAACGCTCTTCGCGAACCCTTTGAACGATGGGCGCAAGACGAAGGCGTTGATCACGACCATTACCTCATGGTGCTCAAGGAATTGTTAGGCCAAAATACATACGACGCGCTTAACCCCATTCATGCATTGGAGCGGGGCGAAGTATCAAATCCAGATTTCGAAGAGATGTTAGGAGCCAAACTCAAGCGAGTAGATGGCCAACCTCTTGATTCGGCAGGAATGTTAGAGCGCATGTTTTCCTACATCGAGCATGCCCCGAATATGAACGCTCTAGTACGTAGGGCTCGTGAAAAGGGGATCGCAACCGCGCTCCTCTCCAATTCTTGGGGCAACACATACCCGCGGGATCTTTGGGATGGCATGTTTGATCACGTGGTCATCTCTGGAGAAGTGGGCATGCGCAAGCCGGAGCCAGAAATCTTCAAATACACACTCGACTTACTTCAGGTCGAACCTTCTGAAGCGGTCTTCGTAGATGACCTCATGAAGAATATTGAAGGGGCTCGAGCCGTGGGTCTCGTGGCGGTCCATCACTTCGAATATGAAAGCACCCTGATGGAGCTCGAAGCCCTCTTTGGTTGCTCGCTCACCTAATGAGAGAATAGGCCCATGCGGATCTATGTCCCGAGCACCTTTGCTCTCGCCACAGAGTGGTTGGCAGCCGGTACTTTTTCAGTGGAACGTGCTTACGCTGTAACGGAGGCGCTTACCGAGTGGTATGAGCAAGGCGATGAAGAAGAGCTTGAATATGTAGCGGCAAGTGTTGCTGCCAAGGAGTCCCTCTTTCTTATTTCTCAGGAAAGTACAGATCCAACTTTTCGCCGCGTTGTTCTCGCTTTTGATGTTCCAGAATCTCTCACAGGCGGCGAGGTGGAGCCGCGCGGTGGAATTGCCATCAATGGCGAGTTAACTTTTGCAGAGTTGCAGTCGGCATTAATCGATGGAGACGACGCGCTTACAGATGTGAAGAGTGCAGCTGCCCTTATGGATCGGGCCTCGGCTGGTGATGGCGAAGCACAATTCGTGGTGAGCCAAGTCGAAGGACATGAACTACTCTGGTTCGGACCCACTGAGATTGAATTCGTTCTGCAAGTGGATAAATAGATGCCGACGTTAGATGAGTTGGTGGGTGGGAAATCGGCGCTCACGTCAGAAGATCTGATCACCCTTCATACGTTGATTGCTGATTGGCAACTTTTAGCAGACCTCTCCTTTGCCGACTTACTCTTATGGGTGCCATTACGTGCAGACGCTAATAGTTGGCCTTCTGGGCACATGGTGATTGCCCAGATGCGCCCCACCACCGGTCCCACCGTTCTCCCCACTGATCTCGTCGGCACGCAAGCCGCTTGGGGAACACGTACCGATCTCGATGGCGCACTCAGCGAAGAGAAGATTATGCGATCACGCGCGGCAGTAGCTCGAGATGGTTTCTCAATGCGCGATGAAGTTATTCCAGTCCGGCACAACGATCGCGTCATTGCACTAGTGAGTCGTCATACAAACGCCAACAATCAGCGCACCGCTGGGCGCCTCGAAGAGATCTATCTGGAATCCAGCAACGATCTTGCCGAAATGATGGTCGAAGGTCTTTATCCGATCGCAAATGCCACCGGGAATGTACGTGTGGGTGATGGATTGATCCGCGTAGACGCACAGGGCAAAGTGAGTTTTGCCAGCCCTAACGCGCTTTCTGCACTTCGCAGATTCGGTATTCAATCAAGTATTGAGGATCAAGATCTCGGAGTTGTCGTTACGGAGGCTTTGAAATTTGGTGCTCGCACGCCCGTTGATGAATCACTCATTCCACTATTTCAAGGAAGGACACATCGCGAAACAGAGATTGAACGCCGCGGTTCCATTCTCGATGTGCGAGTAATTTCTCTTTCTCGCGAGCACCAAAAACTGGGCGCGCTCGTACTGCTTCACGATGTCAGTGAGATTCGACGAAGAGAGCGCGAACTCCTCAGCAAAGATGTCACCATTCGGGAAATTCATCACCGGGTAAAGAACAATCTACAAACAGTCTCGGCGCTTCTCCGACTGCAAGCCAGACGATTAGAAGATCCTGCCGGTCGGGCCGCTCTCAATGAGGCGGTACGTCGAGTGGCTGCAATTGCCGTAGTACACGAGACGCTTTCAAATGGTGCAGAAACCGACGAGAACGTTGACATTGACCTCATTATCGATCGCCTCATGGCCCTTGTTGTAGATGTCTCTCCTACGAGCGAGCGTATCTCTGTCGTGCGAGCTGGCAACGCTGGACATTTACCACCGCACCGCGCCACCCCACTGGCCATGGTGCTTGCTGAACTTTTCCAAAATGCGTTAGAGCATGGGCTTGCTTCAAGTGGCGAGACATTGACGGTGACCGTAACCAGAGAAGCGAATGTTCTGGAGATTAAGGTTTCTGATGATGGCGCTGGCTTGCCGGCTGATTTTGATCTTGCATCTTCTACACATTTGGGATTGCAAATTGTGAAGACTCTCACTGAGAATGAATTACAAGGTTCGATTTCATTGAAGGAAAGATCAGGCCCTGGAACAGATGCGCTGCTGCGCATTCCACTCTAAAGACGCATATCGCCCTATCTGAGGCGGAAGCCTATTCTCATAAATTGCCATAGCGGATAGTGCGCATGAAATTGACCGGGGGCAGCTCGGTCTCAAGCAGGGGAGATGTTATGTCTACAGATTCAGAGATCACGCGCGTCATTGGGCTCTACACGAAGGGTGCAGGCGCAGGAGACGCGGCCAGTCTCGACGAAGCATTCCACGATAATGCCTATTGGTTTGGCGCAATCGGAGAAACTAACTACGCACTCTCCAAAGCAGAGTTCACGGGTATGGCCGTTGCACAACCAGGAGACACTGGCTCTTTGGTGTCACGCACCATTTCGGTAAACCAAGTAGGAGACTCCGCAACTGTTGTTGTGGAAGAAGATAACTACTGGGGCGCGCTTTCATTCACCGATACGTTTCAATTGAATCGCATATCGGGCGTATGGAAGATTGTATGTAAATCATTCGTCCATACCGGCGGTTCACTGCCTGGATAAGCAACCGACGATTTACTCAGCGAGTTGCACGAAATTAAATGCGTACTCTTAATTACGCGGTACGTGCGCGATTGCGTGCAGCTCGACGCTTCAGTGCGCGACGCTCATCTTCAGAAAGTCCGCCCCAGACGCCAGCATCTTGTCCGCTCTCTAATGCCCATTGCAGACAGGGAGCTTGTACGGGGCAGCGAGCGCAAACTGCTTTAGCTTCTTCAATTTGGGCTAAAGCGGGACCGGTATTGCCGATCGGAAAGAAGAGCTCGGGATCTTCATCCCGGCAAGCCGAATCGTGTCGCCAATCCATCGCCAACCGCTCACTATCTGGCGCTCATAGCGCCGCTACTCGTCGATCCCACATGGTGGTGGTCATCTCACGAACCCCGTAGAAGGAACGTTCTCTTCCTGCGGGGTATTCCATCATCGGCGAACTCATGGCGCACAGTGGTGTGCGGGGAAGGTGCGTCTCAGACCTTTCAATTGTCGGGCAGTTGAGGGGTGCATTCAAGGGTAACGGGACGATTCGCCGGCTTTTCTAGGGTGATTCTCATCTCCCAAAGTGATTGAAACGGACATTTAGGATATTTCAACTCGAGTTCGTGAGATTTCTTTGGGCGCGTGCGACGCCAAGCTGTCGGTGGGAGGCGGTCTACTTGGCTCATGGCCATTCACCTCCTCCTTGGCGCGCCTGGAAGCGGCAAGAGCACGCGGGCGGTGGCCGCGGTCAAAGAGTCGCTCGCAGAGGGTGGTCGCCCGCTCTTCCTTGGCTTTGGACGAGATGCGGTGGCAGTGTTGCGCGAGCAAGTCGGCGTCAATGGTGTTCGCCGCGAACCGATCGTGCGGACCTTTCATGGCTTGGCCTTTTCGCTTCTGCAAAAAAACCATATAACCGGACCCACTCCTTTCTTGCTCTCGGGTGCCGAACAAGATGTATTCATTCGTCGTCTGCTCGCGGAAGGCCTTACCCGCTGGCCCGCGGCATTTTCGCAAGCGGTAGAAACAGCGGGCTTTGCAAAGGAACTTCGCGACTTACTTTCACGCGTAGTGGAGCGAGGAATTTCTCCGGAGGCGTTTGTCGCTATCGGGGAACGTGCGAAGCGACCAGAGTGGGTAAGTGCAGCGCATTTCTACTCCACTTATCTCGACCGGCTCGCGCAGGAGCGACCCGGTGCAATCGATCCCAACGCACTCATTCTTCGTGCAATCAATCTCTTAACAAGTGATCCAACCGTTCTTAGGCAAGTGCGCTCATCTTTCGACCTTCTAGTCGTAGACGACTTTCACGAGGCCGATCCTTCCCAACGGATCCTGCTCTCTCTGATTACGCAAGATTCATTATTGGTTACCGCAGACCCAGCTTCTGCTGTAGGTAAGTTTCGTGGCGCAGATCCGGAAGGCATGGTCGTGGCTCTCGAAGGCATCGCGGCCGAGCGACACGATGAGTTAGTTACTGAAGTGCTCAGCACGAATCATCGGGCAACAAGTGAAATTGTTGGTGTGCTTAATGGCGTGTGTAGCGAAATACCTCGTAGCGAATACTCACACACGGCAGCCACAGAACGAAGTGGCGGAGCAATTCGCATTGAGAATTATGGCTCGGCGATTGACGAAGCGACGGCTATTGCACTCTGGTTCCAAGAGTTGCATGTGCTCGAAGGCTTGAGCTATCGGGATATGGCTGTTGTCACTAGAAATAGCAATACTGAGCTCTTTCGAATCGCATTCTCGGCTTTAGGTATTCCCATCGCACACACACCAGAACTTTCATTAGCGGAGCGAAATGCAATCTGGCCTATTTTTACGTTGATCTCTTTAGCCGATGCCTCTCTCAAGCCACAGTTCGATCCGCATCAGCATGATTCAGAGATCGAAGAGTTAATGCTCTCCATCTACGGAGAAGCAGATATGTTCGATATTAAGCGGCTCAATGAACTTCGCTTTCGATCAGGTTCGAGTGGCGCTGCACTGTACGAACTTCTCAATGAGCGAAACGATCTGCCAACCACGCGAATTTCAAAGTACATCGAGGGGGTGCGAAAGATACTGTCGAAGTCAGGGGGGCGCACAGATGAGATTCTCTGGAAAGTGTGGCAACTTCTCTCGAACGCCGGAGAACCCGCTGCTATGTGGCAAAACGTAGCTCTCTCCGGTGGTCGTAAGGGCGAAGCCGCCCACGAAAACCTCGATTCCGTCATCGAATTAGTGCAAAACGCTTCTCGTTATACCGAGCGAAAGCCCAAGTCTCGTGTCATGGAATTTGTACATGAAATGCAGAGCCAAGAATTTGATGCAGATGTCATCAGGCCACGGCGAATCGAGCGAGAGCGCGTAGCAATTACTAGCGTTCACCGGGCTCGAGGAAGAGAGTGGCGGGTGGTTGCTATCCCATCACTCAATGGCGGTGTCTGGCCGAACCTCACACCTCGTGGGTCACTGCTCGGAAGCGAAGAGTTTGTTGAACTTCAAGGTCGCAGTGATATCTCTGGGAACGCAGAAATTCTCAAACTCAACGCGAGTAGCGCGCTCTTGATTGATGAACGCCGACTCCTTAATTCCGCCGTGGGTCGAGCCAGTGAGTACCTCATGATTTCGGCAGTTACTGGTGAAGATTCCAGACCATCGCGCTTCTTTCGCGATATCAATCAGAGAATGGCGCCTACTTCAACAGGAATGAGCAAAGTATCTGATCGGCTCTCTCCTGAGTCTTTCATCTCCGCGCTTCGCCATAGGGCCACGGGTGAGAGCGGAGGAAGTATTGCACCTGCTGAGACCACGCCGGAACGAGCCGCGCAGATTCTTGGCTTCTTGGCGAATGCAGATGTCGCTGGAGCAGATGTATCTCGCTGGTATGGATATCGGCCGCTCTCTGATGATCGCCCGGTTGCGGTCGATGACGAAGAGATTCGTCTCTCACCGAGCACCATCGATGCTTTTGAAAACTGCCAATTGCGTTGGCTTCTTGCGCAGAATGGTGGTCAGCGTGGAGATAGCAAAGCGCAAGAACTCGGCATTCTTATCCATGAAGTAGCCGAAGAGTTAATCAAGCCAGGAATATCCGAGAGTGCATTACGCTCAAAATTTGATGCTGGATTGTTGGCGATAGATCTTGGGAAAGGGTGGGTTCGAGCATCGTACGAAAAGAGCGCGGTCAAGATGTTCGAGAACTTGCTCGCCTGGCATCTGGCTAACAAGCGCACTTTGCTATCAGTTGAATCTCGCATCGATATGCATATTGGCCGCGTTCATCTCACCGGAAAGATTGATCGACTCGAGAGTGACGAGAGCGGCAAGACTGTCGTGGTCGACTTAAAGACCGCGAAGAGTGCAATTTCAAAGGCAGATGCGCAAGCAACTCATCAGCTCAGTGCGTATCAGCTTGCTGTGGCCGAAGGTGGGGTGCGAGATCTCGAACTAGCACCACCTGCAGGTGGAGAATTGATCTATCTGGGTGGCGAGAAAGTGTCGTCGCGAGCACAGAGTGAGCTGGGGATCGCAGAGGTGAAGCAGGCGTTAGGGGAGATTGCTCTCAAGATGTCTGGCGCCTTCTTTGCGGCCCAGAAATCTAAAGAGTGCAGAATTTGCCCAGTCAAATCTTCTTGTCCCCGCATGGCGGCTGGTTCGCAAGTGGTTGATCTCGGATGAATTATCACTACGCATCGCAAGAATTCGCTGCATCGATCGGAATTCAAATACCTAGCGATGAACAGGCGTTGGTCATCGAAGCTCCACTCGCGCCAGGTGTAGTCATTGCAGGAGCGGGGTCAGGCAAAACCGAAACGATGAGCGCACGCGTGCTCTGGTTAGTACATACAGGGCAGGTACTTCCGGCTCAAGTGTTGGGTCTTACCTTTTCTAAAAAGGCAGCCGCCGAGCTTGGCGAACGGATTGAAAAGCGATTACTGACCCTGAGCGCCACCTCATCCAGTGGGAAGTTAATGGGCGGGTATCCCTTCGCTGGTGACCCTAGTGAAGTAACTACCAGTACTTACCACTCATACGCGGGTCGTCTCGTTGCTGAGTATGGGTTAAGGATGGGTATTGATTCTTCTGGTGATGTCGTAGGTGATTCACGCATCTGGCAGCTCGCCCATCGTTTAATCATGAACTACGACGGCGATATGTCTGCGCTCTCTCTTGCCCCAGACACAGTGATCGAACGTGTCTTAGATCTTGGCAGTGAGATGTTGGAACATCAAAGTAGCGCCGATGAAGTACGCGAACTCTCACACAGTCTGGCGCTTTCATTGCTCTCCCTGCCTGATGGCAAATATAAATACGGCTCCGATACGGTCAGCAAGATTGTGGAAGCTCAGCAAGGTCGCTTAACACTCTTGCCACTTGTAGAAGCACTTGAAAAAGAGAAGGCGCAGCGACATCTCTACTCCTTTAACGACATCATGGGCCTGGCTGCCACACTTGCCGCGGCTATTCCCGAAATTGGTGCAAGCGAACGTAAGAAATTCAAAGTAGTCCTTCTGGACGAATATCAAGATACAAGTCCAGCGCAGCTCACCATGCTTAAGGCGCTCTTCGCCCACGACGACCACGCAGTCATGGCAGTGGGTGACCCTCACCAATCGATTTATGCATGGCGAGGAGCAGCTGCGCACACTATCGAAGGTTTTCCCACAGATTTCGCGCTGAGCAGTGGCGCGCTCGCATCCAAATATCAGATGCGAACAAGTTGGCGCAGCGATCGACTCATTATCGATTTGGCAAACCTGGTTACAGAAAAACATTTGAAGGCGCGCGACGTCACACCATTGACCGCGCGCACCGAGGCTGGATTGGGCGAAATCTCGGCTCGCTTCTTCACTGATCCGGAGAGTGAAGCGGAGAGTATCGCCGATGAGTTGGCTCTCCACTGGAGTAAGAGCGATCGCCCCACGGTTGCGATCTTGGTGCGCCAACGTTCACAAATCGAATTCTTCGAGAAGGCGCTTCGTCGTCGTGGGCTTCCTGTCCTAGTCAGTGGAATCGGTGGTTTACTCTCAGAACCTGAAGTTGCCGACATCCGCGCCACCCTCGACGTCCTAGTCAATATCGAAGCCGGTGACTCGCTCATGCGTTTGTTGACGAGTCCGCGCTGGAATTTTGTACCGCGCGATCTGGTAACGCTTGGTCGATATCTTTCACAAAAAAAGCGAAACCAGAGCGAATACGACATTAACTTGCTCGACACTCTCGATGAGTTAGAAGAAGTGATCGGTTTGTCGGAGCGATCGCGCGAGCGTCTGACGGAATTCAATCAAGAGTTACGATCTTTGCGACGAGAGACGCACTTAGCGCTTCCTGAAATGATTCTTACAATATTTCAAACCCTCAATCTGGGTATTGAGCTCTCCCTCTACTCGCCATCGAGCAATCGTTTGCGCAACGTCATGCGTCTTATAGAAGAGGCAATGGCTTTCAATTCCACCGCTCAAGGATCTTCTGGTCCGCAGAATATTCGCAATTTCCTCGCCTATCTCTCAGTTGCTGAGCGAAAAGAGCGCGGACTCTCGCTGGGCGGAAATGAAATTAGTACTGAAGCTATTCAAATCATGACGGTGCATGGCTCTAAAGGTTTGGAGTGGGATGTGGTTGCCGTTCCAGGGCTCTGCACCGATGTATTCCCGTCTAAAGATCGCGGTGGCTTCAACTGGCAAACAACGATGGATGTGATTCCTTTCCCGCTCCGTGGAGACTTGCAGGCGCTTCCCGCCTCTCCTGATTATCGAAATTGCACTAACAAGGACGAAACGCGAACGATTCTCGGAAATTTCAACGATGAGTGCAAGGCGCATGTGGAAGCGGAGGAGTATCGCCTCGGATACGTGGCATTCACACGAGCAAAGCATGTGTTGCTGGCAAGCGGTTACATCGATCCTGCGCTCCAAAAGGCAAAGGAGCCTTCACCACTGCTATATCTTGCGGCGAGTTTTGCGCAGACCGCGCATTTAGATCCAGAAGGCCCGTTCATCTCAGGAGAGAACGAGGCGCCAGGATGGCCACGGGAACCGCGAGTGCTCACCTCTGAAGTGATGGAGTCGTTCAATCTCGGCAAGCGGCGCACTCTCGAAGAGATCGGAAACGCACTTCCGGAGATGCTTCCCTCCATTAAGTTTGCGCTCGCCGCCCACCGAAGTGGCGAAGAAGTCATTCGCTTGCCGAAGCAATATTCTGTCTCGGCGCTCGTGGCAATCGCGGCCGATCAAGAGAGAATGGCGCGGACGCTGCGTCGACCCATGCCAAATGCGCCCACCTTTGAATCACGTCGCGGTACGGAGTTCCACCTTTGGGTTGAAAATCATTTAAAGCGACCAGCGCTTTTAGATCTTGATGACGACGAGCTGGGGTTTGAAGATGAGCTCTCCGAGATGCCATTAGATGAAATGCAAAGCAAATGGTTGGCGAGCGAATGGTCTGCCAAAGAAATTTACGATGTCGAAGTTCCATTTGATTTAGCCATCAACGACATCACTATTTCGGGAAGGATCGACGCCATATATCGCGAAGGAAATGCGTGGAGTGTGGTCGATTGGAAGACTGGGGGCGTCAAGAGCGGCGAGGAACTCGCAGCTGCCGCTGTGCAATTGGCGGTTTACCGGCTGGCATTTGCGAAGTTAGAAAATATTCCCCTCGCCGATGTAAGTGGGGCGTTCCATTACGTTCCTACTAACACCACAATTCGACCCGCAGATTTGCTCGATGAAAGTGAGCTCGCCGAGTTGATTACGCGATTCCACAATCGAGTAAGAGCGGAAGATGGTCACTAATCGTTAGTGATGGTGCTGGCAACAAATTGATGGCTTCCCATGCAGAGGGTTCATCTACGAGCAAGTAATCCAGTTGCGTGCGAGGCCCCCATTTGGGATATGTCTTAGAGCGAGCCAATGATTTCCAACGCGTGCTCTTTTGGATAATCGAAGGTGGCAGGTTGAGATCACCTGCGATCATGGCTGGCTTACCAAATTCTTTTAGCCACTTACTCACTTTATGAAGTTGCGCGATGTTAAATCCTGGAATGAACGAGAGATGAGTGCTGGCAATGACAAAATTCTCAAACTCCATTGCAACGGCAGCGCGCGGTTCATCCTTAATGTAAATGAATCCGGAGTTCGGGATGAAGAGTGGTGCACCAAATGGCGCGCCACTCATATTCATGTGGTGAATCGCTAGCGGAGCTCTTCTGCTCAGTAGCGCTACTCCGAATTGCGCAAGATCCTTATGAGGAGCTCTCTGCCATTTCTCTCCGGGTGTTCCGAAGAGCGCGGGCGAAAAGGCGCGGTACGGAAGGCCCATGGCTTCGCCGATGAGTTCTGCTTGATTGTCGAGTTGGGTGCGAGGTTGCCCGTGGTCCACCTCTTGAAGCGCGACCAGGTCCATTTCTTTAAAGCATGCGGCGTTCGCGATTAAGCGGGCTTGGTCATACTTACCGTCAGGAATACCCAAACCATGGAGCACATTCCATGAAGCAATTCTCATCTCGGGCTAAAGATTTCTAAGGCACGCGCTAAGCCTTCTTCAATAAATTCAGGTTGATCGGTATTGATGCCATGAAATGCAGTGAACATCGGGCCTAACTCGCGATATCCATACGATGCGGCGAGCAAAGTTTCTAGGTTCCCGCCGCTCAGCGTTACGTAGGCGACCAACACGCGCAGCATGGCCTCTTTCCCGAATCCGGTAAGTAAGTTTCCGAAATCTACAAAAGGCGGTGCATATTGTAGATCGCTAAAATCGATCATTCCCACAAGGTGCCCATCGAGTGAGAGGAGATGAGGAGGACCTAAATCTCCGTGGCAAAGTACGGGAGGGGAATCCCATAAGTGAGACACCTCAAGAAGCTCGCGCCACTTTGTGAGTACATGTGTGGGCCATTCAATGCGGGAGGCTGTGAATTCCAATTGTTCCCTCGTGCGTTCTTGCCACGAGGGAGAGGTCGGGAGGTGATTAATCCAGATCTCTTGTGGGGTTGTATGTAGCGCATGAAGGGCCTTTGCTAACTTGGTGGCCTCTGCCGTGATGATTGCCGCGCTGCTCTCTCCGGCCGGAATGTATTGGTAGGCCGCACACGGGAAACCGTTCTCAAGCGTGCCGAATTTCTCAGGTTGAGGAGTGAGCAACCCAATCGCGAGATGCGGCAAAATCGCGTTCTCCCGCATCAGCAGGGGCACCACATCACTTCTACGAGCCGCGCGCATCATCCACGTTCGGCCGTGCGTATCTAGCGCGGTAACTGTGTCGTAATCCCAGCCATCCCCACCGACACCAATGATCTGCTCGAGACCAAGAGCGCGCGCGGCATCTGTCAGCATGAGCTCGGGATGAAGAGTGGGTCGCACTGCTCTAGGGTGGCATATATGCGCCGTGAAGACCTCCTTTTAGCCGCCACCAGTGTCAACCCCGGCCTCGACCGGGCAGCACACTTACGGATCGACCTGACGGCACTCGCTGCGTATCCATCAAAGACCTTGGAAGTTGCCAGTGGCGCAGTGCGCACTCACGATGGTCTCCTACACCTGACTGACGCTTCTCCTCAGCTCGATGCGGTGATTTTTCTAGGGCTTGATACTGCAGGTGTGGCATATTTTGCGAAATCTGGAGAGGGTGACTTCACATCGCTACGCGAAGTAGTGAGTCAATTCTCGGCCTTTGAAAGATTGCTCGCCGCCCATGCGGTTGCTCTAATGAATTGGCATGAGTCGCATCCACATTGCCCACGTTGTGGCTCTCCTACCGTGATGAGTTCAGCAGGAAATGCTCGCCTTTGTGAGAAGGATCAGCGAGAACTTTATCCGCGCACAGACTCTGCAGTCATTGTTTTAGTAAAAGATGTAGATGATCGAATTCTTTTGGGACGACAAGCAAGTTGGCCTGAAGGACGTTATTCAACATTTGCAGGCTTTGTAGAGCCTGGCGAATCATTTGAAAGTGCTGTGGAGCGCGAAGTGCTTGAAGAATGTGGAATTGTTTCAGAGCAAATCAACTATCTAGGTTCGCAACCTTGGCCATTTCCCGCTTCCATCATGGTTGCCTTTGAGGCGATTGCAAAAGATCCATCGCAAGCTTTAGCTGATGGTGTAGAAATCGAAAGAGTGGAATGGTTTTCGCGTGCTCAGTTCAAGGAAGCGACTGATTCTGGGCGCTTAGTTCTGCCACCTTCAATCAGCATTGCTCGTCGCATGATTGAAGGCTGGTATGGCGAAGTGCTTACAGGCGGCGAAGCGTGGCGTTAACGTCCTTACTAAGCGCTGATACCGAGCCGCTTCTTCACTTCGATGAGTGAAGGATTGGTGGCGCTGGTGCCGTCTGGGAAGAGGATGGTGGGGACTGTCTGATTGCCCCCGTTGATCTTCTCAACTAGATCGGCTGAGGCGGGATCGTCTTCGATATTCACCTCGACAAATTCGATGCCGGCGCGGTTGAGGTCGCCCTTGAGGCGGTGGCAATAGCCACACCAAGGCGTGGAGTACATGATCATGAGGTCTGCTGACATGGGGACCAGTGTATGGGTGGTTTCGATGTCGGGCATCTCTGGAAGGATGGGCGAGTGACCCCAGATGAGATCCTGGCTGCGCTAGACGAGCAGCAACGCGAAGTAGCCCTCGCGCAAGGACCTGTGGTGGTTTATGCGGGTGCCGGAAGTGGTAAGACCCGCGCTATTACACATCGCATTGCTTATCGTGCGTTGGCCGGCACTCTGCGCCCAGAACAAACACTGGCACTCACCTTCACTGCGCGGGCGGCTGGCGAGATGCGATCACGTTTACGAACCCTCGGAGTAGAGGGCGTACAGGCGCGTACCTTCCATGCTGCAGCGCTCCGTCAGCTAACGTACTTCTGGCCAAAGCACACACGCACCGAATTGCCCCGCCTCTCGCCGAGCAAAGCTCGCCACCTCAGTGTTGCGTTGAGGCGCAACGGCCTACGGGATGCGCCGGCTGTCCTACAAGATGTGGCTTCTGAAATTGAATGGGCCAAAGTCAATCAAGTTTCACACGAAGATTACATATTGCGCGCGAAAGATCGAACTGTCCGCAGCGACTTAGGTGCCGACGTCATTCAACAGCTTTATGCAGATTACGATGAAATCAAAACAAATGATGGAGCAATGGATTTCGAGGATGTATTGCTCTTGGCTAAAGCTTTACTTGAAGAAGCTCCCGCCCTTCTCAATGAACTACGTGCGCAGTATCGATCTTTTGTGGTCGATGAATATCAAGACATTTCGGCAATTCAGCAACAGTTGTTAGATATCTGGATTGGTGATGGCGAAGATATTTGCGCTGTAGGCGATATTAATCAAACCATTTACTCCTTCGCCGGGGCCGATCCTAAATTCTTCATGGATTTTCCAAAGAAGTTTCCGCAGGCTCTTTTACTGAGGCTCTCTACGAATTACCGTTCAACGCCGGAGATTGTGCACCTAGCAAACCAAATAAATAAGCGATCTGGATCGGCCCTCGAATTACACGCTGTTCGCCCTAAGGGGAGTGCGGTGCAGTACCAAGAGTTTGCTGATGAGGAAGACGAGGCAAGTGGAGTCTCTGATCGAATCAAAGTGCTCACGAGTTCAGGGGTGGCACTCGATCAGATCGCTGTGCTCTACCGAACTAATGCGCAATCTGCCGCGCTGGAAAGATCGTTGGCAAGTGCCGGAATCCCGTTTGCAGTTCGAAATGGTGAAGGTTTCTTTCATCACCCGAAAGTACGCGAAGCGCTGCGTTTACTGCGAGCGGCAAATCGAAGCGCCGGTGAGGGCGAAGTTCCTGATCGAGTACGCGAGGTGCTCGAAGTTTTGGGATGGCGCCACGAAAGCCCACCTGATGCACTTGGCGCTGGTCGCGATGAGTGGGAGATGCTCAATGCGCTCTATCGCATGAGCGGCAGCTTCGACGATTTCGATGCCCTCATTCAAGAATTAGAAGACCGTTCGCAACATTCACACGCCCCACTTCGCAACGCGGTCACGTTGGCCTCTCTGCACTCGGTGAAAGGTATGGAGTGGGCGCATGTGTTCTTAGTAGGCGCAAACGAAGGATTGATCCCGATCTCTCTAGCCAAGGAGCCTGCGCAAATTGAAGAAGAACGTCGGCTCTTCTACGTAGGAATTACACGCGCCAAAGAGAGTCTCACAATTTCTTGGGGAAATCGCTCGCGTCAAAGCTCACGCTTCCTGCGAGAAATAGGCATCGGCGGAGAAATCAAGAGCGCTTCAACAGTTTCGCTGGCAGTCTGTAAATCCTGCGGAAAACCGCTCAAGAATGGCGTCGAGCGAAAGCGTTCTAGATGCAGCGAGTGCCCACTCGATGTAAGCGAAGAGTTATTCGAGGCTCTGCGAGCGTGGCGGTATGACCGGGCAAAGATCGCTGATGTACCAGCCTTCGTCATTTTCACTGATGCAACATTAGAAGCAATTGCCGCGCTCCGTCCCAAAAATAATCAAGAACTCTTAACTATCTCTGGAATCGGAGCGCGCAAACTCGAAGATTATGGCGTTGAGGTGCTCGCCATCGTCGCGTTAAACGGAGCGAATTAAGCAGCTGCCGGATTCAATCGAGGACGCCCCGGCATGCGCTTGCTAGCGACCACTGCGCCCTTATCGAAGATCTCTCCGCCCCAGACACCGACGGGTTCCGCGCGCGAGATCGCACCGGAGAGGCACTCTGATTTGAGCGGGCAAGGCCCACAGATCGCCTTAGCCATCTCTAACTCTGCCTGACTATCAGAGAAGAAGATCTCCGGATCGGTGGTGTGGCAGGGAAGTGAGAAGTCATAGGTAAAGACTGGTGCCTCCATCGTTTCGTTAGCCCAGCCAGGAACCAACAAAGGGTTCAAAATAACGCTCATCACGACCGCCTCTCCGCTCCGGTAGGAGCAAATAAAAAAGGGCCCCGGATCTTTTAGATCCGCGGCCCGAGTTGTTGGTGGAACTTACTCAGTAGGCGGAATCATGGCATACCAAAAAGCCGTCTTCGCTGCATGCGAGACGGTGACGTAGTGGTACGTGGAAGCCATGGCTCCTCCTTCTGTAGACCAGGGTAGAGGGCGGAGCGCTATCGGGGCAACTTAATTAATGTGAGCCACGGGCAGCCACGGGGCGGCTTCCGCGAGAAAGGCTCCTTCCGCCTCAAGCTGGCAGAGGATTCCGGTGGTGCCGAGCGTGACTCGGTGAATGAGTAGATATTCGGCGGGCAAGTTGAGCTGGAGGCCAATCTTCGCGGTGGGATTGCGTGGGTCGCCGACGCGCATTGATTGATCACGGAGCCAGGCTCGCGAGTAACGGAACTTTTCCACGCGCAATGGTTCCACCAGGGGTAGCAGGAAATCGAGAACTGCGGCCGGGTCCACTTCGATCCCTGGCTTCACAAAGCCATCTTCCTTAAGACCGTCGTAGAGGAGTTGGGCATCCCCATCTAATGCATGACGGAGCAAGCGCTTCATGGGATCGGGGAAGCCGCCGGGAAGACGATTGACCGCGCCAAAATCCAGCACGCCGAGTCGACCATCGTCGAGTAGTCGGAAGTTTCCTGGATGCGGGTCAGCGTGCAGTAAGCCCGCGCGCTCCGGAGAGGAGAAATGGAAGCGAGCAATCATCATGCCAGCGCGATTTCGTTGCGCGCGTGTTCCTTTGGAAATGATTTTGGACAACGGCGTGCCATCCATCCAGGTGGAGACCAAGGTTTGTTGTGATGCGAAAAGCACGTCCGGAATTGCAATATCTGGGTCGCCAGCAAAAACCTTCGCATAGTGGCGCTGGGCTTCTGCCTCATATTCGTAATCAACCTCTTCGACAATGCGAACGCGCAACTCGTCGAGTAGGGGTTTCATATCTAGACCAGGCATGAAGAGTGCGAATACTTTGGCAAACCTTTGAATCTGATTGAGATCAGAGACGAGTGCATCAGCAGCACCTGGATACTGCACCTTGACGGCAACTTCGCGACCGTCTTTCCAGATTGCTTTATGTACTTGACCAATTGAAGCTGACGCTGCTGGCTTGTCATCGAAAGAGAGAAACTTGGAACGCCACTTCACGCCCATCTGTTCTTTCATCACTCGATGAACAGTTGTGGCCGGCAGCGGTGGGGCCGCCTCTTGTAATTTAGTAAGGGTGGCCCGATACGGCGCCGCGAGTTCTTCGGGAAGCGCGGCTTCGAAGACACTCAAGGCTTGGCCAAATTTCATGGCTCCACCTTTGAGCTCTCCGAGTACTTTAAAAACTTGCTCAGCAGTTTTCGCTTGGATTTGGGCCATCACAAGTTCGGCCGATTGTCCGAAGACACGCTTGCCGATCCCTAATGCAGTGCGCCCGGCGACTCCGACTGGAAGAGAGGCAAGTTTGGCCCCACGGGCAAAACTACTTCTCGGGATTTCGCTCATTGCGTCATTCTTTCGTGAAGTAAGTAAAGGCGCGACTTATAAGCCGGTGCCCTGATTTGGCGCGCTCTTTTGATTCCAGGTACAGCCACATCGCGGATGTGGTTTAAAAGATCGACTTGAAACATCGAGGGTTGATGTGATCGTGAGCACTGTGTTTGCCAAGGGATGGGGGGAGGTGGCGGCCTTAAAGAATTCTTGAATCGCTAAGGCGTGCAGGCTCGCGGCTAATTGAGCCAGGGGCAGCGGAGCCAGTTGGCTTACGTTGGCCAGGTAGAGGCCGCGCTCAATGGCATCAGCGTGCGCGTCGTTATCGCGAATGCGCAGGCGTTGGCAGCGCAAACACCCTGTGCTTCCCGGAAGTACTAGTGGTCCCAAGGTGATAGCACTTCCCCAGGTGGAGCTCGTCAAATGGGGGCGACCCGTGCGCATCGCTTCGGCTTCGACTTCTGGTGGAAATGGTTCGGTAGATACATAGAGATCTGCATCTTCCACCTTGGGAGCAATATGTGGTTTTGCACACGAGAGAAAGGCGATCTCGTGGATCTTTTCCGTGACGGCAATTGAGAAAGGTTTACCCACTTCGGCCGGCGTGAGTAACGCGCCCCCCGAGTCGGCCAACGTGACGAGTCGGCGGTCCATAACAAGGAGATCTTTGACGCCGCTGAGAAATAAATTGAGTGCCAAAAGTTGTGCGCTGGTATCTGATCCGTAAATTGCAACGACTCCGTCAGGTGGCCTGACATTCGCCAGATATCCGAGGTCGACTAATCGCGAAAGGAGGGCCCTCACGGTTGAGGTGGGTAGATCGAGGGTGAGCGCGATCTCGCTCTCGTCTCGACGCCCGTTGATCAGCGGAATGGCGGCGGCGACCTCGCCAGTGATGAGAGTGCCGCGGATTCCATCTCCGACGTAATGCCCGTCGCGCAGTGGTGCAAAGAATGTTCCAGGAGAGAAGCGCGGATGATTCATGGGGAGAGTATGGAGATGGCCAAGGATGGTATTTCGCCGCTCCCCACAAGAGCGATCTTATGTGCGCTCTGAGATTGCCCCAGGTCAGGAATGCGTCACGCAGGAGTAAATGAAAAGCAAAAGAGGCGCCGACCAGGTCGGCGCCTCTTTTGGAAGTGTGCTCTGTTATGCCTTGCCGAGAATGCGATTGAGCGTAGTGCCGCATACGCTGCACTTGCCCTTGGCCATTCTGCGACCTGACTCGGAGACAACTACGTGACCTTCGAAGTCACGCTTCTCCTTGCACTTGACGCAGTAAGCATCGCCTTTGTAAGTCTCTGTCATAAGTTTCCTCCCGCTCGATCTTGAGTTCACCATACCTGGCGCTTGGGTGAGCGTGAGGCAGCCTGGCGGCGATTCGTGGATAAATCAGAGGGAAATGTCCGTTTTAGCTACTTTCACCATGTCCATGCCCCGCCTGCCACCCCTCGAGATAAGCCTCAGCCCGGAGGCGCTCGGGGTAGCGATTTTCCAACTCATAGAACTTCGCGTTATGCCCTATTTCAATGAGATGCGCCAACTCGTGCACTAAGACGTAATCGAGCACGTACTCCGGCATCAAGCGGACTCGATCCGATATTCGAATAGATCCATCTTCGGGTGTACACGATCCCCAGCGCTCTCTCATATTGCTTACCCATCGCACGCTACGCGGAGCCGCGATACCTTCGAAGAACTTTGCACTCAGAGCCAGAGAACGAACCGCTAAATCTTCATCTGAAATCTTCTTCTTCAGATCATGCTTATTCATGCGATCAACCATTTCGCGTACAGCGTCAGCTTCTTCGCGTTTGCTCATATTTGCCGGGATAGAAATAACAACGTTTCCACCTTCACGATGTGCCGAGATCGTGCGCTTTCGTCTGGCACTTCGGCGCACTTCTACACCGCTGCCAAGGCCCGGAATAGGTTGGAAAGAGTCGTCATTATTCGCGTTGATTTGTGAGCGAAAAAATGGCATGTGCCCACCGTAACTGAACTCTTTTTCTAAGGCTGTCAACTGTGAACTTATCCTTGAGAGATGGCGTGATTTCTGGCATCTCGGGCGCGAGGTTTATACACAACGCGCACCGCACGATATCCACCGATGTGGGAAAGGTCCGGGTACGAAAAAGGGTGCGATGGAGAGCTATTTATGCAGGTGGAGCGTGTGGGAAGGGCGGGAAGCTGAAGTCGGCAAATTTCCTGGCGTACAAAAAATGCTTTGCTATCCCCAGGTAATCAACAGGGCGGAGCGGGGGAGACGCACGCCTCTTCAGATGATCGGATTCGCCCCGGTTGACCAGGCACTTTTCTTTTCGTAGCGTTCGCCTTACCAAGCCTCCGGATAACCGGTCTGATGTCTGCAAGGGGAAGGCAGAGATTAGAACGTGCGCCCCGGGGGCTTGGCTTTTATTTGGAATTAGTTAGCGAGAATTTGTTGCGCTTTATCTACGAGTCGGGCCAGCGCAAAATCACAATCCTGTGGAAGTTCGTTTGAGTTAAACCATTGCAAGTCGAGTGATTCATCGCTGATGGCAATTAATTGATCTTGTTGTGCAACAAGAACGAATTGCACATCAAGGTGTGTGACAAGTCCGTCGCCGCGACAATTGATGGTGTGTGCATCGAGCTGTACTGGTCCACTGATCAAGAAATCAAAGTTTGCTAGCCCAGATTCTTCACGCGCTTCACGAAGTGCGGCGTCCTCAAGGGAGGCATCACTTACTTCGCAGTGACCGCCGAGCTGGAGCCAGCGGCCCACTTTGGGATGGAGCGTCAATAAAACTTTTCTCCGCGTGTGATCAAGTATTAAGGCGCTGACGGTGATGTGTGCAGCCACGCATTTCTTCTCAAAGGCATCTTCGTTGATTTCGATATGCCGTAAGTAGCGTTGGCGCAGATCAAGTTGGCCCATCTCGCCATCGTTGAAAGCTGACACCGTCTCCAGGGCATTTTTACGAAGGCTCATGCGGGATCTAGTCCAGAGAGATCATCTGGCGCACTGGTAGAGGAGAGGAACGCTGCTGGATCTTGCATTTCCAGCGCTGCGGGGAGGAGGTCTGGATGGCTCCAGAGTTCATCTCTGCCCTCGAGACCTTTGAGGTCAAGAGCCACATTCCAGAAGTGCGTGGCTTCGCGTGAGAGGCGAGGTGAAACTTCCAATCCCACCAAGCTTTGGAAAACCGTCGTTGTGGGATTATGCGAAACGCGCTTACGCCGCGAACTCTCCTCGAGGGCAACGTGGCTAGGGAGACGTTCTGCAATTGCAAGATGCACGACGTGATTGACCCAACCTTCAAAGAGTGCGAGCAGCGTTTCTAATTGGGTCAATGCAAGTTCTTGGGCAGGCGTCGTTGCCGGCGTGAAAAGTGAACGGGGATCAGCGCCCTCTTGTAGCGCATTCATCACATCCATAGCTTGATCGGAAATAGCTTGCACATCTATTTGAATTCCGCTGCCGTATGCAGTGACTGCATCAGTGAGTCGACCTCTGAGCCAAGGGACTTCAGCGAGGAGGCGGGTTCCAGCGATTTCACGAAGAGCAAGGAAGAGACGCACGTCGCGCATCTCAATTCCAAGGCCCTCGCCCCACTCGTTCACATTTGTGGGGATGAGTGCGGCGACGCCATCAGCGGCGAGCGGAAGTGAGGTATCTGCACTTCCAGTGGTGATTTTTGCTACCGCGGCAACGGTGCCGCCTACTTGCTGTGCCAGGAGCATCCCAGTCATCTGTTGAAAGACGCCGGCCAGTGGCCCGGAAGAGATCGCGGAAAGATCGATTCCATCTACCTGACTCTCAGTCAAGGTCTTTGTAAGGCCATCAGTAAGACTCTTTGACATCGGCGCTACCAAACTCATCCATCCCGCCATCGTCGATTCCACCCAATCAGCCTTAGACCACGCTTTAGGAGTGCGCAGTGCGCTAGGGAATGCAGTGGTGTCATTGATCCACAGATCAGCGAGGTTGAGTGCCTCAGTGACTTCAGCAAGATCTATATGGCCGATATATCGATCGTTACCCAATTGGCCGCGGGCTATGTCACGAATAGTGGACTCAGGGAGAGCGCCTGGCTCGCCACTGAACATCTTGCCGAGTTGGGTAAAGAGCGCGCCCAGATCGGGCATCCCCTTACCTTCTTCATTACCGAAACCATCTCCAGTAAATCCAAAACCGCTCATCTGCCACTCCTTCTTGCTAGCTGGCCGTAAGCCAACACCAGAATTACCTGACTGGTTACCTGACTGGTTACCTAACTGGCTCCATTAACCGTAACCTTGAACACGTGAATTCTCTTCCCGTACCCACCCTAGAGATCTCTGAAAATCCGCTGAGCCTGGATCGCGCTTATGCGGCGCTCGCAGATTCACGCTCTGGAGGCGTGGCCCTCTTCGTGGGCCGGGTGCGGGAGTTCAATGAAGGCAAGGAAGTCAGTGGACTTACCTATACCGCCCATCCCACTGCTCTGGAACGCTTGGCCGACGTGGTTGCCCAAGTGAGCACACGTTTCACGCCGCTCCAGATCATGGCGGCCCATCGCACGGGAGAACTTGCTATTGGAGAGATCGCCGTCATTTGCGGAGTGGCTACCGTCCATCGCGACGATGCATTTGCGGCCTGCCAACTCCTGATCGATACGCTGAAAAGCGAAGTACCGATTTGGAAAGAGGAGTTTTACCTCGACGGAAGCGCGCATTGGGTCGGTACCCCCTAAGAATCTGAACTACGCTGTTCTCCATGTCCGCGCTTGTCTGGTTATTGATTCCGTTGGTAGCAACGGTGGCTGCGACGATTTACGTCATCTGGAAGGGTCGCTCGCGAGGACCAGCTAGCCCGTACACCACCATGTCTGACCATGAGCGCTTCAAGAAGGCTTTTGGCTCTGATGAGAAATAAGTTTGGAAATATCACCAGCTTAGGATTACTAAAGAGCGTTGCAGCACTCTGGGTAGTTGCCGCACTTTTTATTCCACTTCCTTACGTTGTTTTTTCCCCAGGACCCACGACTGATGTGCTCTCGAGTTACAAAGTCAAAAAAGTAAGTACTCCCTACATTCAAATCTCAGGTCATGAAACTTTTCCGAGTGATGGGGAACTTCGACTCACAACCGTGTCGGTAACTAATCCGGATTATTCGGCTCGTGCGCTCTATATTTTGCCTGCATGGATTAGTAAGGAATCGGTAGTGATGCCGCGCGCAAGTATTTATGCGCCAACGAAGAGTTCTGCGGCGGTAAAAGAAGAAGAGAGCGCAGCGATGACTTCTTCGCAGCAGAATGCCATGCTCGCTGCCCTTAATTATTTAAAGTATCCAGTAACTACTCGGGTAGAAGTTGCTGGAGCTATCGCTAAAACTTCAGCGACAAGCCTCTTTAAAAGAGGCGATGTCATCCTTTCAGTGAATGGCGTGAAGATCGTTGACATCTCCACCATTAAAGCGCAATTGGTAAACGTGAAGCCGGGGCAGGGCGTAGAGGTGGAATATGCACGCGCTGGAGTCACACAAAAGATAAATGTAATCACGGCGGCCGGAAGCGGTGGACGCGCACTCTTAGGAGTGAGCGCGGGAGTGGTGCCGCAATTGCCATTCAAAATTGAAATTGCGGCTGGGGAAATTGGTGGACCAAGCGCCGGCCTACTCTTCACTTTAGGAGTTGTTGAAAAGCTCACTCCAGGTTCACTTGCCCAAAAGCGGATTATTTCGGGAACTGGAACGATCACTCCCGATGGAAAAGTCGGTGCTATCGGTGGGATCGACGAGAAGATTCGTGGTGCCAAGCGCGCTGGTGCCACCCTCTTCCTTGCCCCACTTGATAATTGTAAGAACATCACCGTGCACGAGACGAGTCTTACGGTCGTAGGTGTGCGAGATGTAAGCGCCGCTGTGAAGTATTTGGAAAATTCTGCGGCGATAGATGCTGGAATTGATAGGACGTGTGGAAAGTGAGTGTTCCAATGAGCGCCTTGAAAGAGACCGTTCTTGAAATAGAGCGTGAATGCGCGAAGGCGGGATGGACGCGCGGGATTGTGTTGTACGCGTTGGTTCCAACTGCCGACGTGATCGAGAGCGCTCCAGAGATGGCAGAGGCGTTGGCAGAGAAGTCACCCACGTCACTCACTGCAATCGAACAAGAGGATGTGGAATTGACCGGGACTATCGAAGACTTCCTAGGAACGATTTCCTGGTCTGCGGAAGTTTTCGGTGCCGCGCTGGTTTTGGAACGGTTAATCGTGAACGAAGAGCCCCCAGGGGAGTTGTCGCAAGAAGCGCTCGCCGAGTGGGTGATCGAACACGGGCAAGAGGTTCGAATGGTCGTTGGGGTGCTCCGGGATGGTTCTCAGGAGTGCGCCATGAGGATGCGCGCCTATGACGATGAGAACGCCATTATGGCTGGGCCAGAGCTCCTCCCGGGGATGGCTGAAGCGCTCGCCCTCACCTTCGCCGAGTAGGCCCTCTCCGGTCGCCCGACCCGCCTCAAACGCGCTAATCTCACAGTATGCAATCCATGCCTCGCCCAGATTTTTCCGGCCTTCGCCGCCGCCGCCCCTTTCTTCTGACGATCATCATTTTGGCGGTGATCGTGGTGGCCTTCGTTTCGCTCAGTGGCTTCTATGCGGATTACCTCTGGTTTGTTTCCGTCGACTCCACTGAGGTGTGGAAGACGCAGATATTGACCAAGGGTGTGCTCTTCGTGGGCTTTGGTCTGCTGACTGCAGCCATTGTTTTGGCTAACGTGTTGATTGCCTACAAACGCCGTCCTCTCTATGCCCCTCTTTCGATGGAGATGGAATCACTTGATCGTTACCGCCAGCAGATCGAGCCGCTTCGCAAGTTGATCTTTATCGGTGGCTCGCTTGCAGTCTTCTTCTTCTCCGGTTCAGCTGGTGCAGCTCTTTGGAAGACATGGCTTACGTGGCGCAATTCAGTTCCTTTTGGAATCAAGGATGCGCAATTCGGAAAAGATGTCTCCTTCTTTGCTTTTGATCTCCCTTGGTACCGGGCGATGCTGAGTTGGGGCTTCTCCACGTTGATTTTTGCGATCATTGCCACTGTTGCTGTGCATTACATTTACGGCGGAATTCGCCTCCAAGCCGCAGGTAGCCGAAGCACTGTGACTGCGCGAGTCCAAATCTCTATCCTCCTCGGACTCTTTGTATTACTTAAAGCCGTTGCTTACTGGACGGATCGTTTTGTGCTCTCGACTAAGGAAGGGCGCCTCTTCACCGGTCTTTCATATACCGATGTGAACGCATCACTTCCTGCTAAATCAATTCTTGCGGGCATTGCGATTCTCTGCTCCTTACTCTTCTTCGCAAATATCGTTCGCAAATCCTGGACCTTGCCGGTCGCGGGTATCGGACTTCTCCTTGTAAGCGCGCTACTTATCGATGGCGTTTACCCCGCGGTTATTCAACAATTCCAAGTTAAGCCTTCGGAGTCGTCTAAAGAGGCTCCATTTATTCAGCGCAATATCAATGCCACTCGTACGGCATATGGATTAGACAACGTCGAAGTTCAGGACTACCAGGCAACCACCACGACTTCTGCAGGGCAGCTCAATAACGATGCACAAACGACAGCCAGCATTCGTTTGATGGATCCCAATCTCCTCTCGCCCACTTTCCGACAGTTACAACAGATCAAGCCGTACTACTCGTTCGCAGATTCACTCGATATTGATCGCTACAAGGTTGATGGAGTGACTCGCGACATGGTGGTCGCTGTTCGTGAATTAGATCTTGCCGGGAGCCCGAGCAGTAACTGGATCAATGATCACTTGGTCTATACCCACGGCTTCGGAATGGCTGCAGCATTTGGCAACGTTCGTGATGCTGATGGAAAACCACAATTTACCGAAGGAAATATTCCGCCAAGCGGCAAACTTGGCGAGTATCAACCACGTATCTACTTCGGTGAAAATTCTCCGGAGTATTCCATCGTGGGTGGCGGTTCCGGTCTGAATGAACTCGATTATCCAGATGATAAATCGGCTAATGGCCAGAAGAATTACACCTACTCTGGCAAAGGTGGCGTGCCGGTAGGTTCGCTTCTGAACAAGGCGGTCTTTGCTCTGAAGTATGGCGAGCAACGCATTCTGCTTTCGAACCTCATTAATCCAAAATCACGCATTCTCTTCGATCGCAATCCAGCAACGCGCGTTTCAAAGGTAGCTCCTTGGCTCACACTTGATTCCGACCCATACCCCACTATCGTTGATGGCAAGGTGCTCTGGGTGATTGATGCCTACACCACTTCATCTAGTTTTCCATATTCCAAGAAGACCTTATTGAGTACTGCGACTGCTGATTCCATCACGAATGCCCGCGGCACCACCACGGTTGAACAATCAGTTAATTACATTCGCAACTCAGTGAAGGCGACTGTTGATGCATTCGACGGCACTGTGACCTTGTATGCGTGGGACGATAAGGATCCTGTGCTCAAGGTATGGAGCAAGATTTATCCAGGAATGGTCAAGTCTAAGAGCGCCATCTCGAAGAATCTTATGGAACATCTTCGTTACCCCGAGGATCTCTTCCGCGTGCAACGCAATGTACTCAGTGAGTACCACGTGCAAAGTGCGGCCGCCTTCTATGGTGGACAGGATTTCTGGAAGGTCCCCAAGGATCCGTCAACCTTCGGTGGCAACGCTGCCAACCAACCACCGTATTATTTGACGCTCAAGATGCCTGGTACTTCGACGGCTTCTTTCTCGTTGACTACTCCGTTCGTGCCACGCGGTGGACGCGAAAACCTTTCGGCCTTCGCCTCGGTGGTAGCCGAACCTGGTGCCGATTACGGAAAGATTCGGGTACTTCAAGTTCCACGGAGTACCAATATTCCTGGCCCTTCGCAGGTGTCATCTAACTTCGAGGCACGTCCTGCAGTCTCGCAAGCGTTGACGCTCTTGCGTCAAGGTGGGTCAGATGTTGTGCTTGGTAATTTGCTCACACTTCCAGTCGGGGGCGGATTGCTCTATGTGCAACCCGTCTATGTTCGGGCCACTTCGAATACTGCTTCGTATCCACTTCTACAGAAGGTGCTCGTCGCCTTTGGTGATCAGATTGGATTCGATGACAACTTGCAAGGTGCGCTCGATCAAGTCTTTGGTGGAAATGCGGGAGCAACTACCGGAGGAACTTCTGCAACCGGCGCGACCGGCAATAAGCCCACGACAACCGGGAGTGCCACAACCTCGAGTGCGCTCGATCAAGCCCTCCTTGATGCACAACGTGCCTTGGCGGATGGGCAAACTGCGCTCGCGAAGGGTGACTTTGCGGCATATGGCAAGGCCCAAGATCGGCTCAAGGTGGCCATCGCCAGGGCTATTTCGGCCTCCGGGAAGTAACGCAGGGCTGAAGGATTTGCCGCTGGATGTGTAAAGCGCATACCATCGCAATACCGACGCGGGGTGGAGCAGCTCGGTAGCTCGCTGGGCTCATAACCCAGAGGTCGCAGGTTCAAATCCTGTCCCCGCTACGAAATGAAGGCCCTCGCGAAAGCGAGGGCCTTTCTCGTGGGACGAGGCTAGGGAACGAATATCGTAATATAATTACGATATAGTAAAAGGCATATTCCGTAGGGAATCGACCTCCTCGACATCAAAGGGCCTCCCATGAAGCGCGTAAAGCATCCCTTCCTCGCCACCGTCATCCTGGCGAGCACGATCTCGTTCAACTCTGCCTCATTCGTCTCTCCAAGCTTTGCTTCGGTCTCCACTGCCTCGACGATCACTCCCGGCACCTTTGTAGGAAGTGCCGGTCGCATCGCGACTTCATCGGATGGCCAGACGATCCTCTTGGGGTCCAAGACTTCGCTCTTCTTCTCCACCGATGGCGGTTTAACGTGGAGCTCGCCGACCGGGATTCAGTCGCAAGGGTGGGAGAGTGTGGCCGTCTCTGGAAACGGCGAGGTGATGCTTGCGGGAGCCCCGCAATCACTGGGTACTAATGGGAATGTGTATCTCTCAACTGATCACGGAATTCACTGGAGTGTGCCGGCCTCGCTTCCGACGAATGCGCTTATCACCGGGAATGGCGGTGTGACTGTAGTTGCAACTCTAGATAATAAGAAAGTCTTTGCAATAGTTGAAGGATCATATTTCGTCGCCACGGAAGCGGACGCCTTTGCTTCCTGGACTCTGCTGGCATCGTCTCTGCCGCAGTCATTCGTATATCAAATGGCACTCTCGTTTGATGGACAGACTCAGTTGCTCTGCCATAACACTGGAACCATCGATATAAGCATCGATGGTGGTAGGACGTGGAACGATTCGGGAGCCGGCACGGACTATTGGGTCTCGTGCGCGCTTTCTGCCGACGGCACCAAACAATTTGTCATGCCAATCAACACATATGGAGGACGGGTGAAGTGGCGAGACACATCTCTGTCTTCGTCGTGGAGCACTATCGGATCTCTCAATTCGAAATTCTTTGGATCTATTTCAGTCTCTTCTGACGGGCTGACGTTGTTGGCTGCCCCCGACGGCGCAAACACGTACTTGTTGACATACTCCGGTGGCGGCTGGACCCAGAGCGATCTTGGGCAGAGTTCGGATTACTATCCTGATGCGGTCATCTCCGCCAATGGAACAACTATTTATAAGCGCAGTGGTTTTACGGCTGGACACGGCGGGGGTTCTCGACTCTCGAAGTGGACGCTTTCGCTTAACGCACCCTTCTTTGTTCTTTCGTCATATGGCGAGACTCGGACGGTTTCTACTGTTGCTACAGGGTTTACCGCTTTCTCCGCGGGCGGCGATTTTTCTACCTACTCGATCTCCGCAGTACCACCGGGAATGAGTTTTAGTACTGCCACTGGATCACTCTCCGGTACACCATCCGTAGCCGCCCCTTCCACCACTTACACCGTCACTGCCACCAATGCCACGGGTTCCTTCGCTCGTAATTTCATCTTGCTTGTCGAAGCGCCAACAGTTCCGCCCGTAGTCGCCCCCCAGGCAATTGTGTACGTGCCTCCGATGACTCCAGAAGGTGCGCCCGAAGTTACTTTCTCGTCCTCGAGTGTGACTTGTTCTTTAGGGAAGTATTCGCAATCTCCGAAATCCGCGGTCTTCACTCTCATAGTCGAAAACCAGACCGTTTTAACGCGCTTCAGCAATCGGGTCTTGCCGATGTGGCTCGTTCCGTGGGCAGGGGAGACGGTGGATTTTGGATCGGCTACATTAACTTCGGCAGAGTGGACCTTGCAGAAAGCCTGGAAAGGTAAACGAGTTACCTGCATCACCTTGGCTTATGCCAATAACGCCACAGGTTCTACGAGTATCACCGCAGAGGTTCCGAATTAAGTAAGGGTTTCAAGAAACTCTGTGACCACTCGCTTAAACCGTGCAGGTTCCTCAATGTGAGGCAAGTGTGATGATTCTGGAAATAGCTCCCAGAGCGAGCTAGGAATTCGTTCGTGTATCTGTGTGACGATGAACGGTGTGGCTTCGTCGTACGCGCCAGATATTAAGAGCGTTGGTACGGATATGTGGTGAAGCTGATCGGTGATATCCCAATTCCGCAAAGTGCCGACTACGTGAAATTCGCTGGGGCCATTCATCGTGTGATAAACCGTGTGATCGAGTGCCTGTTTGCGCCGGCCTTCGAGCACACATGCAGGTGCGGGCACTCGACAGAGGTGACGATCGTAGAAGACGTTGACCGCTGCGGTGTACTCAGGATCATCTGTGCTTCCGGCAGATTCATGGCGCAAGAGAGTCTCGTTTACTCCATCGGGTAACTCCTCGCGCAAGCGATTAGCTTCTGAGAGCCAGAGTTTCATGCTCGCGGGGGAATCGGCCACGATAAGCGCTTGCAATCCTTGCGGGTGTCCGATCGCATATTGCATGCCGAGCATGCCGCCCCACGATTGCCCCAGCAGGATGTATTTCTCTTCGATACCCAGGTGCGAAAGCAGGAGGGTAAGTTCCTCCATAAACAATTCTGGCGTCCAAAACTCTTTAGGTTTATCTGGAAGAAGGGTCGAGTCGCCGCAGCCAATTTGGTCGTAGAGCACTACTGCGCGCCCGCTCGGGGCGATGAGATCCGCGATGGGTTCGCAGTAGTTGTGACAGGCGCCTGGTCCACCGTGCAGAATAACGAGTGGTGTGAGGCCACTCTGAAGGTCTCCGACAACGCGGTACCAAGTGTGGCCGTGCTCCCATTTCATTTGGCCGATCTGGTCGATTACACTCACATCCTTAAGGCTTGATAACGGTGATACCGGTAATTGACGCAGAATCTAAGAGTGTTAATTCCTTGGCGCCTTCTTCTAAAGAAATAGTTCTTTCAATAAGCGAGGCTGGATCGAGTCGGCCGTCAGAGATCATCGCAAGCATCTTGGGGTAATCCATCGCTGACATCCCATGGCTTCCCAGCAGATCTAATTCGTAACTCAAAGCTCGTTGCATGGGGATACGGGAATTCTGATCGACTGGTAGTAGCAAGCCGATTTGCACATGGCGTCCGCGACGACGCAGACTCATGACTGATTGGTTGGCCGTCACTTCAGAGCCCAGTGCATCGACACTCACGTGTGCTCCATCTTCGGTAATTCTTTTGATCTCTTCAACTGGATTTACCGTGCGCGAGTTGATGGTGAAACCTGCGCCGACCTCTTTAGCTTTAGATAAAGCGCTGTCGTTAATATCTATGGCGATAACTCGAGCGCCCAGGGCTTTCGCGATCATGATGCTTGAAAGTCCCACGCCTCCGCAGCCGAAGATGGCAACCCATTCGTCGGGTTGCACTCGTGCGCGGCCGTCGAGACCCCGAAATGCCGTGGCGAAGCGACAGCCCAAACTTGCGGCAGTAGAGAACGAAATTTCCTCTGGTAAGAGAATTGCATTGAAATCAATCCTGTCGATTTGAACATACTCGGCAAATGAACCCCAATTACTAAAGCCGGGTTGCGTCTGGTGGGGGCAGACTTGCGCATTTCCTTCAAGGCAGTACGAGCAAGATCCACAGCCAGAGACGAACGGGACGGTGATGCGATCGCCCACTTTGATACGTGAAACATCTTTACCAATGTCAGTGACGACGCCTGCCCATTCGTGGCCGGGGATGTGGGGGAGATGAATATCGTCATCATGTCCCATCCAGCCATGCCAATCACTTCGGCAGAGACCAGTGGCCTCCACTCTCACCACCGCCCCATGACTCTCTGGTGATGGAATTGGCACTTCACGGATTTGTATGGGTCCCTGGAATTCATCGAAAAGGATGGCTCGCATAGTCGGTCAGCGTACCCCTGGGAGAAACTTCTGCGGATCTTTCACGAATGCCTCGCGGCACCCGTCCATGCAGAAGTAGTACATCGTCCCGTTCACTTCTGCTTTCGCAGGAGCATCGGCGATGCGCACCTGCATTCCACAGACATAATCTTTAGCAAATTCTGGGGTCATTTCTCCTCGATTTCTAGTGCGGTAGAGCCAAAAAATAATTGCGAGCATAAAGAGTGCGGCGATATTGAGAACGAGCGTAGAAGTACGCATCCCCATTGAGGGCATCTTATGTTCAGTAGGAATCAGAGTGAAGAGTTGGAAGATTCCTTCAGTGATGAGCCCACTCAACGACATCACTAACCAGAAAACTAACGCGAGCCGGATTGCAAGAGCGCTGCCATAAATCTTCCGATAGATCATGACCAATGGAAATGCTAGAAGGTCAGCAAATATAAAGGCGATGACTCCGCCAAATGAGATTCCTCCATGCCACAAGGCTGATGCGAGCGGGATATTTCCGAGCGAACAGACAAAGCTGATAAACGCGAGAACTGGTCCTAGCACTGCGTTTTCAACGGCAGACCAAAATCCGTGACCTGAAATAAAGAGCGATTCCCAAAAGCGCAGAGGGACTAATCTCGCGGCCAACCCAGCCACCAAGAATCCGACAATTAGTTCCGTGCGAAGCATCGTGAAATCTCCCACGGTGTACCCGGCGGCATCACTCCATCGTTGACGGTTGAAAAGGCCCATTTTCTGTGCAGAGCTGGGCGCTTCCTCATGGGTCACTTGCAAAGAGGCGCGAGCGGCTTCGATCAGTCGAGCGGGAATGAGGATGGGGATGAAGATTCTCAGCAGAATTATCATCACAATGCCGCCGATTAATTCAGCAAGAGCGAATTGCCACCCCATCAATATCCAGAGCACGATGCCTAAATCAATAACGAGGTTTGTGCTGGCAAACATGAAGACCATCGATGCGGTGAAGTTGGCGCCTTTACTGAAGAGACTCTTCGCTAGCGCGCTTGCCGCGTAAGAGCACGATGAACTGACGATGCCAAAGAAAGTGGCTTTAACCAGCGAAGCGGCCGAGTCGGTGCCAAGCGCTTCGCGCATACGTTTGCGCGATACAAAAGCTTGGATGACCCCAGATAGTGCGAATCCGAGCACCAATGCCCAGAATGTTTCAAAGAACATCCACCAGCCTTCGGATATTCCAGAAAGAATCTTGGACACTTTAACTCCTCGCGCTCGTCGAGCATCTGTTGTTATCACTAATCTTGTCAGGTGGAGAGGCAAAGACGAAGGGCTGCACTCGGTGTACTTACCGTTGTGACCTGGGTCCCATTGGCACTTATCGCCGATCGAGACGCAACTCTTGCCAGGCAACACTTCATCGGTCTCTTGACTTGGGCGCTGCTCTTCGGTGCTCTGTGGAAGAGTTCGCCGCTCTTGCGCACGCAGATTCTGTTGGTGGTTTCCTTCGCCACAATCGTCGAGTACCTCTTCGCTGGCCACTTCGGTGTTTATGTATATCGGCTGGAAAACGTTCCGTGGTTTGTCCCGCCCGGGCATGGGCTCATTTACTTCGGGGCATATTCACTTGGCCTGCTCTTGAAATCCCGTCAGAGATTTTGGAGCTATGTATTGGTCGGGTTACTCGCACTCTGGGTGCTCTGGGGACTCTTTCTCTCGCCGCAATTCGATGTTCTTGGTGCGTTCTGGTTTATCAACCTCCTGATTTTCTTAAAGTGGGGGCCATCGCGGCCGACTTACTTAGGTGCCATCGTGGTGGTTTCATGGCTTGAGATTGTTGGCACTTCGATTGGGACGTGGAAGTGGATGGAGTACGACACCATCAAAGAGTGGGTAGCGCAAGGGAACCCTCCGAGTGGTGCTGCAGGTGGTTATGGATGGTTTGATCTCTTTGCGTTACTTCTGGCGCCGATTCTTTTGCGTCAGGTAAGAAAGTTAAGGACCAGAAACCGGCTGCGGAGTGAGCTTTAATCTCTTAAACCAAAAACCCACGAAGTAGCCCATAGAAATCGACCAGATGAGAGTCCCGAGTCCCACGGGTCCGCGCAAGATTAAACCGCCAAGCAGTCCGAAAGCTTCAAGGACGAGACGTGCGTACGAGATTTTGATTCCAAATCGATTATGAAGTGCGACCATCAGCCCGTCGCGTGGCCCGGCTCCAATATGTGCACCGACGTACGTGGCTACTCCCAATGCGGTGATGAAGACTCCGAGCGTGAAAGTGGCGACGCGAAGCAGAAAGGGCGAGTCACTTGTCAGCCCAGTGATGGGATCAAATCGATAGTAGAAATTCACAGTGCTACCCACCAAGATGATGTCGCAGAGAGTCCCTAACCCTGGTTTCACCCCCAGCAGAATGCTGATGAGTAGCACCCCCAGGCTGGTCAAGATGATTGCGGTGCCAGTACCCACGTTCAGTATGCGAGCAAGTCCCACATGGAGCACATCCCAAGGGGAGACACCGAGTCCGGAGTGGAGCGCTAAGAAGACACCACTACCAGCGATGACCAAGCCGAAACAAGTTTGTGGAAGCTTGCGAAAATTCACTTAAGTGCCGCGATTACTTCATCATGTAAGAGTCCATTGCTGGCGATGGCATTTCCTTGCAGTGAACCGTCGATGCCATTTACTCCTGTGAATCGACCACCTGCTTCGCGCACCACAATATCGAGGGCAGCCATATCAAAGAGTTGGAGTTCTGGTTCAGCAGCTACTTCGAGTGCGCCCTCAGCGACCAACATATGTGACCAGAAGTCTCCGTATGCTCGTGTACGCCAGAAGCGCTTGGAAAGCTCTGAGAACTTTCCGCCGTCTTTCCAGCTATGAAAACTTGAGTACGAGAGCGACGCATCTTCAAGTCTTCCCACTTTGGAAACGGAAATCTTGCGAGGGCTCGATTCTCCAAATTGCGTGTAAGCCCCTGAGCCTTCCGAGGCATACCAGCGACGGTTGAGGGCTGGCGAGCTCACCATGCCTACAACGGACACTCCCTCTTCCATCAGTGAAATGAGAGTGCACCAGACTGGCACACCGCGGACAAAGTTTGCAGTGCCGTCGATGGGATCAATCACCCATGCGCGCTTGGAGGAGCCCACAGTATTGGCGAATTCTTCTCCGATAATTGAATCGGTGGGGTACTGCTCTTGGATAGCGGCGCGCAGTGCAAGTTCAACACTCTTGTCGGCATCAGATACCGGTGAGAGATCTGGTTTGGTCTCAACCGAGAGATCAAGTGCCAAAAAGCGATCCATCGAAATCTTGTCTGCTAGATCAGCCAATCTATGTACGAGAGCGAGCTCTTCAGAAAAGCGCATACTCGCACTTTATCGGTTAAATCGATGCAAACGAAGTTTAGTTAGTCGAGCCGCATCGAACGAAGTAGGCGGCGCAAGCTCTCTACTCTCGCTAGTTGGCCCTCACTCTCCTTCGCCCAGGAGTTCAGTGCACATTCATCTTCGTCATGTGTGCATCCGCGTGGGCATCCCTCAATGGCTGCTCCACAATCGGGAAAGGCATGAATAATGCGCTCTGCGTCGACATGGGCCAGGCCAAAGGATCGAATTCCTGGGGTGTCAATAATCCACGTCTCACTGTCGACTGGCACCGCCAAAGCATTCGATGATGTGTGACGCCCTCGGCCTGTCACTGCGTTGACACCACCCGTCGAGCGATTTGCTTCTGGAGCTAATGCGTTGACCAAAGTAGATTTGCCCACTCCTGAATGGCCCACGAATACTGATTGTTTTCCTTTGAGTAACTCTCTCAGTTCGCTGAGATCGCTGCCCTTTCTTAAGATGAACTTACGCACTCCAAGCGATTCGTATTGTGCAAGAAAGTCTGCAGGATCTGCGAGATCAGACTTGGTCATCACGATCACGGGGGAGATGCCGGCGTCGTACGCAGCAATAAGACACCGGTCCACAAGACCAATTTTTGGTTCCGGATCCGCGCATGCCGTAACGATCATCAGTTGATCAATATTTGCCACGATGATGCGTTCTGTTTCATCGCTATCATCGGCAGATCGGCGAAGTGCATTCATTCGCTCATCAAGTGCAACGATGCGAGCAAGCGACTCAGAATTTCCATTACTGTCACCAATCAATCGAACATGATCACCAACAACAACTCCACGCCGTCCGAGTTCACGCGACTTGATGGCATTGACGCTATCGCCATTGGCTAGTGCGCAGGTAAATCTTCCCCTGTCAACAGTGGTTACCATTCCAGAAGTGGTGTTTTCAAAAGTAGGGCGATCTTTTGTGCGTGGTCTTGTGCTGCGTGGTGGACGAACGCGGATGTCGTCCTCGTCGAAGCGACGAGCCATCAAGAACCACTCACTAACTCTTGCCACAGAGTGGGGAACGTAGGCATGGTTTTACCTACCGTCTCCATGTTCTCAACTTGAATTTCCGGCACGATCAAACCCAGAACGGCGCCAGCAGTGGCGAGTCGGTGATCCTCATAGGTATGAAAAGTACCGCCATGAAGCGCTGCTGGTCGAATCTCCAAACTCGTGGGGTGCTCTATTACATCGCCGCCCAGTGCATTGAGTTCATGTGCGAGCGCGGTCAGCCGGTCAGTTTCGTGCAGGCGTAAGTGGCCAATTCCGCGCAAATGCGAAGGTGTTGATGCCAAGGCCGCGACTGCAGCAATGATCGGAGTTAGCTCGCCAACGTCGTGTAGGTCGATATCAATCCCGCTGACGCTGACACCGCCTCGAAGGCGCAGGCCCACTTCAGTGAAGGAAATGTCGCCGCCCATCTTGGCGAATATTGATCGGAGCTGATCTCCGGGTTGAGTGGTGTCACTCGGCCAATCTTTGATCGTCACATCCCCGCCAGTTACTAGCGCAGCCGCTAGGAAAGGTGCCGCGTTAGAAAGGTCTGGTTCGATAACATAATTTTGCGCGTTCACCTTTCCTGGTGCCACGAACCATTCGGCCGTACCCACTACATCTACCGCTACACCAGATTTGCGAAGCATCTTGATTGTCATTTCGATGTGAGGAAGTGATGGTAAAGATGCACCTATGTGTCGCACGCGAATCCCAAGCTCGGTGCTTGCGCCAACTAAGAGAAGTGCAGATACGAATTGCGATGAAGCACTCGCGTCAATTTCAACTATGCCTCCTCGTAAGGTGCCATCACTTACGAGTGTGAAAGGAAGCGAACCGCGATTATCGTCATGAATTTCCGCACCGAGTTCGCGAAGAGCGGAGATGACTGGACCGAGGGGACGCTCGTGCGAGCGGGCATCACCATCAAAATGAAATGTTCCGGGCACGAGAACGGCAACCGGAGGTAAGAAACGCATCACTGTGCCGGCATTGCCGACATCGATGCGCACCTCATCTACTACGCGTGTACTTTTCTGCACTCGCCAATCTCCGTTGGCTTCATTGGTGATAGAGAACCCGAGGGCGGTGAGGGCCGTTGCCATGAGTTCGGTATCTCGCGAATGGAGTGGGCTCTCCAGGAGGGATTCATCAGGGGATTGCACGGCGAGCACCAGCGCTCGATTCGTCACTGATTTCGATCCTGGCACTGGGAGAACCCCAGATATCGCCCCTTTTGCCAGGGGCGCGGGCCAGAGAGTCGTCACAAAGAGAGTTTAGGCGAATACGCTCCCCTCATGTGCGGTCGATACGCCTCCTCAAAGGGGGCTGATGAGTTGATCGAGTACTTTGAAGCGACTCTAGAAGCGCCCTCAGCAGTAAGCCCAGCAGCAAGCCCAGCAGCGAGCTCGCCTAATCTCGCACCTTCATGGAATGTGGCTCCCACCGCGCAGATCTACGCGATCCTCGATCCGGCACGACTTCTCACCACTGCCCGCTGGGGGTTAGTTCCAAGTTGGGCAAAGAGCCTCGATTTTGCGGCGAAGACCATCAATGCGCGAGTAGAAACAGTGGCTGACAAACCTTCATTTCGATCCGCATTCAAATCTCGGCGAGCGATCATTCCAGCCGATGGGTATTACGAGTGGTACACGGCAAGTGGTCCTGTTTCACGCAAACAACCCTTCTATATTTGCGCTCGCGATCGCTCCCCGCTTGCCATGGCAGGCCTTTATGAATGGTGGGTACCCAGTGATGGAGGCGCCCCTGTATTGACGGCGACGGTACTCACTCGAGATGCCACCCCTCAGATCGCCGAGATCCACGATCGCATGCCACTCATGCTCCCGCGGGCCGCCTGGTCAGAGTGGTTAGGGGGCAAACTATCTTCGGTAGGAGAGCTCCTTTCTATCTCAGAAACCCTTCAGGAACTTGACGCTTATCCGGTATCGTCAGCCGTAAATTCGTCCCGCGAAAACAGGTCATCGCTCATCGATCCTGTTCCGTTGGAGTTAGAGCAGGTGCTCTGGTGATCACTGAGGTCGTACTCCCCACATCTGTGGGAAGAGCGCGGCTTCTTGTAGGAAATGTAAAGGGAGCTCGCGGCCTGCTTGTTCTGGGACATGGAGCTGGAACTGGTGCTCGCACGCCCGACTTGGAATTAATCGCAGATGGCATTGATGGTGTGGCCATTGTTCGGATGGAGCAACCCTGGGTTGTCTCTGGACGCCAAATCGCGCCGGCCGCACATCTCTTAGATGAGGCGTGGCTCGAGGTGCTTCGCAAGCGCAATTCCTGGCTTCCGGCCGCCGCGGCCGCGCTTCCCCTCATCTTGGGCGGGAGAAGTACCGGTGCGCGGGTGGCATGTCGAACTGCACTTCCACTGGGGGCCAGGGGAGTGCTTGCACTCTCCTTTCCGCTCCATGCTCCAAAGAAGACCAATCGACGTCGGGACAATGAACTCGAGATCGTGCTTGAGGCGGGCCTGCCACTCCACGTGGTCCAGGGCGATAAAGATGGTTTCGGAACGCCAGATGAATTCAATGGAGTCGATATCACCGTCGTTCCTGGTCGCGGCCACGAACTCCTGCGCAGTCGAGATGATGAACACGCAGCCATAGTTCAGGGTGCAGTGAGGGACTTTGCCACCCGAGTGCTCTCCCTGGAATAAGTGGCCCTGGAATAAGTGCCCCGGGAATAAGCCAAGGTGGGGGCGGGTTTCCCCTTGATGTGCTTGCTACAGATGAGATTCGGGATGAATCACCGGTACATTCTTTGGAGATGCACGCTTTAGAGAACCAGAGAAATGGAGCGCGAGTGACGGCCGAGAGCGCGAAAGAGCGGGCTGACCGCTTTGAACGAGACGCCTTGCCGCTGCTCGACCAGATGTACGGGGCAGCAATGCGCCTCACGAAGAATCCCAATGACGCTCAAGATTTGGTTCAAGATACTTTTGCAAAAGCATTCTCGTCGTTCCATCAATACGAAGACGGCACCAATATACGTGCCTGGCTATATCGGATTCTCAACACAACTTTCATTAACAATTACCGAAAGAGCCAGCGGCAGCCGTTAATTTCAGATGGTGAAATCGAAGACTGGCAGATTGCAGATGCGGCTTCGCACACAAGCAACCTTGGAAGATCTGCAGAAATGGAAGCGCTCGATCGACTTCCGGATTCAGAAATTAAGCAAGCGTTGCAGAACTTGCCTGAAGAATTTCGCCTCGCCGTTTACTTGGCCGACGTCGAAGGATTTCCTTACAAAGAAATTGCGGAGATCATGGACACGCCTCCAGGCACCGTGATGTCGCGTTTGCATCGTGGGCGCAAACTCTTGCGTGAAGCACTCGCTGAATATGCTGCAGAACGAGGCCTTGCTGGAACGGGAGGTGGTCGGTCATGAGTTGCGGAAACCACCACGAGACTCCCTGCCGAGAAGTTCTTACCGCGCTCTTTATCTATCTCGATAACGAGGTAGGGGACGAATCGCGCTCGCAGGCAATCGCCATCCACTTAGAAGAGTGCGGTCCTTGCCAGAAGGAGTTCACTTACGAGGAACGTGTCCGATTGGCGATCTCGAGTGCGTGCAAAGAGGAAGCTCCCCCCGAGTTAAGGGCCCGAGTCCTACAAACCTTTACGGAATTTCGACTCACGCTGACAGAAATTGATCTCCCAAACAACTAAGTTGTGGTCATGGCGCATTTCGACGTACGAGCAGAGATGGTGGCGAACGTACTCACTACCACTGTGAAAGTCGGAGATTTAGTCGAGGCGGGCGACCAGCTACTTCTGTTGGAATCGATGAAGATGGAGATTCCAGTTCTCAGTGAAGTGAGTGGAAAAGTAGTTGAGGTCGCAGTCGTTGACGGCGAAGTGATTCAGGGTGGCGATCTCTTAGTGAAGATCGAGTACAAATGAGCGATCGCTTTATTGGTGCGATTGGGCTTTCCTCGATGACGGTCAAGCACGCAGATACGGCAATCGCGCTTGGCTCAGGCGATGTAGCCGTGCTGGGTACGCCACGTATGGTGGGTTTGGCAGAGGCAGCTACTCTCGCTGCCATCGCAGACCGACTCGATCAGCAAGAGACCACCGTCGGAGTGGACGTTCACATCGAACATTTAGGCGCATCCTCCGTGGGATCACTTGTGCAAGCAAGTGCGGTAGTGAGCGATGTAGATGGATCTCGCATCACCTTTGATATTCAAGCTCACGACGGAGAGCGTCTGGTTGCTCGTGGGGTAGTTATCCGGATGCTTGTTGATCGGGTGCAATTCACTGCTCGCGTGGCTGCCCTGGGTGCGAACGCGCGTTCTTAAATTCCCGTTGTTGTCCGTGGATAAGCGATCGCGGGATCTGTGATGATATTGACGAGGTAGGGAACCCCGCTCTTGAATGCGCGATCCAACGCCGGGCCGATCTGGCTAGATTCAGTCACCATTTCGCCAGCGCCACCGAGAGCCCGAACCACTTCGTCGTAGCGCGTTTGTGGTGCGAGGTCCGCCGCCACGTCATATCCGAATATCGATTGCATGGGATGTTTCTCTAATCCCCAAGCGCTGTTATTTCCGACGACCATCACTGCTGGAAGGTTATGTCGCACAAGTGAATCGATATCACCAAGTGAGAAACCGAGCGCGCCATCGCCGAAGAGCGCGACTACCTGTGCTGAAGGTCTGGCTAGCCGAGCCGCAATGATGCCGCCCATGCCGCCACCTAAACATCCAAATGGACCTGGATCTAACCAGCAGCCGGGGCGGGCAGGCTCTACGAATTTTCCGGCGAAGGAAACGAAATCCCCACCGTCGCCGATGATCACTGCATCATCGGCAAGTTTGGGAAGTAATTCGCCGTAGATCCGAGCTGGATGTATCGGAGATACGTCAGCTTCTAACATTTCGCTCTCTTTGGCCGCGCTCTTCATCGCGGCTTGCGTAATTGAATCGCGCCATTCACGCGAAACTTCAAGTGAAGTTTCGTGCATTAATTGCGTGAAGAAGGAGGATAAGTCTCCGGATGCGCTCGCAGCCAGAACTGCATGAGTAGCAATACCCTCGGGCGAATCGGCCACATGGATTACTTTTGCACTTCCAAAATCACCATAACCAAGTCGGAAGTCGAGTGGAGTACCCACCACAAGAATGAGGTCTGCTGAGCGGAACGCAAAGGAACGTGCCTTCGTTGCTAAGAGGGGATTGCCGCGCGGGATGATTCCACGAGCGGTTCCATTTGTAATCACGGGAATCTGGATTGATTCTGCGAATTGCAGGGCTTGGGTTTCGGCGCTGCCCGCCCACACATCTGAACCGAGAATAAGCAACGGGTAACTAGATTCCTTGATGAGCCTGCCAATCTTGGCTACATCCTCTGTGTTGACCTGTTGAACATTTTGACTCCAGGGCGCAATTTCTTCTGGAGTGGCGGGACCGAAAAAGATATCCATCGGAATATCGAGGAATGTCGGCCCTCGATGTGGAGAGCGCGCAAGGTCAAGAGCGTTAAATATTTCGGTGCCGATGTTGGCAGTGGCTGTAATGGTGTCCGAGAGTTTGGTGATCGGCGCCAAGAGCGGTGGGTGGTCAATCTCTTGAAGCGCACCTTGTCCCCAACGACCAGCGGGTGCTCTACCTCCAAGCATGAGCAGTGGTGCGCCGTTATAAAAGGCATTAGCCACGGCACTCACGCCGTTGGTAACTCCAGGGCCAGCGGTCACCACCGCGAGTCCTGGCGTGCGGGTGAGTCGAGCGGTTGCCTCAGCTGCAAATACTGCTGTTTGTTCGTGACGCACATCGATGATGGGAAGGTTTCGATGTACCGCGCCGTCATAGATGGGGAATACGTGCGCACCTGAAAGAGTGAAAAGATGTTTAATGCCGTGCGCTTGGGCAGCGACTACAGCTAGATCTCCACCGTGTGTTTCCCGTTCTTGTGTCTCACGTTCTTCGCTCACTGCGCCATTCTAGGCGCGAATTCGCCAGAAGAGCCAGGATTAGAAGTACAGCGGGAATGAACCAGATGTGAGAAGTGAGGAAATCTGTGAGCGGCAGTGCAGGATTCTTGAGGTTAAAGGTGCGCTCACCAATCCAAAACTCTGCGAGCAGAAGGCCAAAGAGCGCGAAGGAGTTGCGAACGCCTGGGTACCAACGTGTCCGGCTCAACCACCAGAGTGACGGAAGTGTAAAGACGACGAGGAGTACTTGTGCCAATTCGATGCCGATATTGAATGCAAAGAGAGTGAGGATGCGGTCGCTCTGAAAGACCACTAATTGTTTGAGCATAGAAGCGAAGGCGAGTCCATGAATAAGACCAAAGATAAGTGGAAGAAGTAGGAAAGCTCTGTTCATGGCTGGACGTAACGCATGAATAGCGGTGATAAATATGGAGAGTGCGATAAGTGTCTCTACCGGTTTCTCGGGTAGGGAGAAGATATTAAGCGAAGAGAGCACTACAGAAGTGGCATGGCCAATCGTGAAAGCACTCACTGTTTTAAGCGTTGCTTTAATGCTCTCCCCGAAAGTACGCCCAGGGAGCCAGCGATGCTGTAGAGCGAGGGCGGGAGCGGGAAGTAAGAGCATAAAAAGGAAGAGGAGATGATCGATTCCGGATCCAATGTGATGTGTGCCCGCTAACACTCCGGAGAGGAATTTTTGCAGCAGGCTGTCGGTATTCACCAAGGTATACGGCGTCCCCACGTGCGCAGATGCGCTCTGCGCAGTCATGAGCAGGATTGCGGTGATCACTACAACCCCGAGAGATTTCTTTTGCACGGGGTATTTCTACCAGCCCTAGGCAGATCCTTGGTCGCAGCCTTCGACTCACATGCTAATCACAGAGAGTTCTCCCAAAGTCACACTTGGTATCGCAAGGTCTGATGTAATTCTCTGACCATGAAAAAACTCGTCACGGATCGTTCCCGCGCCGGCATTGCTGGTCTTATTGCTCTACTTCTTGGAGCAGCTGTTATCCAGATTTCGCTGGGCGCTGCTCCATCGTCGGCGGCAACTTCTGCTACCAAAGCGCTCTGCGGTACACGCGCCCTTCCTTTTGAAAAGTTTGCACCCAGCGTCTCTGTCATCTGCGATGAGAAGTACATGTACGTGTCATCAAATGGCATCGCATCTCATTCCATGATGGTCGGAATCACGGGCTGGAACCAGCAGGTACCACTTCCGATGTTGGTGAGCGATTCGCTGACGCAGATGTGGCGCTTTCCTTTGAAGCCGGTCGCGGCCGCTTCGGAGATTGCCACTACTGGAGTCGGTGGCACTGGAATCATGCTGAACGGTATTTCGAACTTCAATGCTACAAAGCCGGCGCCTAATTCGAATGGCTCGGTTTATTCGGCAAGCGCCGATCCTAAGTTGCAAGGTGAGTTAGATACCTGCGCTGGTCACTCAGGTCGTGGCGATGATTACCACTACCATGCAGAACCAAGTTGTTTGATTGCGCTCTTGGGATCTGAAAGCGCACTTGCCGGGTATCAACTCGATGGATATCCCATATACGGAAGCAAAGAGCCGAGTGGTTCTGTGGCGACTGGACTCGATAAGTGCCAAGGCCATGACACTGGTGACGGTCGGGGATACCACTATCACTTCACTACATCGGCTCCCTATTCACCTATGTGTTTCCACGGTGAGGTGCCCGCTGATGTGTCAACAACTGGGCAACCCAATGCGGGGCCGGCACGAAGCGCTGGTGAACCTGCACAAGTTCTTATTACTGGGATGACGTTTAACCTGACGGGCACTTCTAAGTTGGAGTACACCTATCAAGGTAAAGCGGGTTCAGTTTCATACACCCCCACAACAACTGGTTGCTGGAGTTTTGTATACGTGAACCCACCACCCGGAGCTCCTGGGAGCGGGACTGCGAGTGCGTGTCGCCGCGTGAATAGCACGCCGAACACGACACCGAGCACCACACCAAACAGCACACCCAACAGCACGCCGAGCACGACACCATCGGCAAAGCCGAGCGCTGCGCCCACAAAGGCTGCCATCGTTTATAAGAACGTCTCTGTGACACAAGTGAAGTGCAGCAAAGGTAAAACGATCAAGACGGTGACGGCTTCGAAGTGTCCAACTGGATACAAATTAATTTCCTCGAAGACCACTGTGACAAAGGTGCCAGTGCCTCCCGCACAAGCACCCACGCCACCGACTCATCAGCCATCTACTCAGCCATCTGCTAGCCAGGGCGGACAACAGGGTGGACAACAGGGTGGACAAACGAACGGTGCACCCACATCTTTTGAGACCGTAGTGAAATCCTCCGACGGCACCTTTGCGCTGAAGAGCGCCTCTGCAATCGATGAAGGTACTTTGCCGGTGGCTTACACCTGTGACGGGAAGAGCCTCTCGCCGCAATTCTCTTGGAGCGGTGCACCAGTTGGCACTAAGAGTTATGCGCTCATCATGCACACTATTCCTGGTCCTGCGCGTCCAGGAGAGAGCGCTGCCGCGGTGAGTTATTCGTGGGTGCTCTATAACATCCCTGCATCTACCACATCTATCGCCGAAGGTGCATCCAACGTGGGTACCGCTGGCGTGCAATCACATGGAGCCGGCGCATATGGTGCGCCGTGTTCTCAAGGCCCCGGGGTAAAGCAATACACCTTTACTGTCTACGCACTCTCATCGGAACTCTCTCTCGATGCCAAGAGTGCTACGGGTGATGTCGTTCGGGCAGCAATCAAGTCAGTAACACTTGCTTCAGCTGCGATGAACGTGAAAGCCTCCCGCGGTTAATTCCGGCAACCGCTGTGGAAATGAAGAGGCCCCGCACACTGTGCGGGGCCTCTTCAACGAACTGAATGTGAGTTACTTCTTGGTCGCCCAGAAAATCTCGGCGATCTCATCGATCTTCGCGATGAGCTTGTCGGCTACAGCAACATCCATGGTGCCTTTGGTGCCTGCAGCGCCGGCCAGTTTGGTGGCTTCGTTGAAGAGCACGTGCAAGTTTGGATGAGCCTCAAAGTGATTAGGCTTGAAGTAATCGGTCCAGAGCACCCAAAGGTGTTCTTTCACCATGTTTGAGCGATCTTCTTTGATGGCAACTGCGCGTTGCTTGAAGACTGCATCGTCAGATGCGTGGAATTTCTCGATGCAAGCCTTCACCGATTGCGCTTCAATTTTTGCCTGAGCTGGGTCGTAGACCCCACATGGCAAATCGCAGTGCGCGTAGACGGTGATGGCTGGAGCGGTGAGTTGGCGGAACAAGGCACTCTCCCTTAGTAGTCGTACGTGTATGAAAATGGTACTTGTAAGTGTGAGACTACCTTCCATGAGCAGAGCCGTCTCGTCCAACGATCACCCCCTAGGCCGGCGAAAAGGTCTGGGGCGGGTGGTGGTCGCGGGTTCCTCCATGGAGCCCACCCTTTCTGAAGGAGACCGCCTGCTGGTTCGCTGGGGAGGGGCTCCCCGACCCGGTCAGATCGTGGTGGTCGAATGGATGGGTCGCCCAGGCATTCTCTTGGTGAAGCGGTTGATTCGCCGCGAGGGCGCGGGTTGGTGGATCGAAGGAGATGGCGAGAGCCTTGGAAACGATTCCCGTTCTTTCGGCGCTATCTCGCCAGATGAGATTCTGGGGACGGTGCTCTTTCGATATCAACGCGGCAAGCGCTCGAGAACGTAGGATCACCACATGTACTTCACGGATCGCGGAATCGAAGAACTCGTTAAACGTCGTGGCGAAGAGGAAGTCTCCCTTGAGTGGGTGGCTCTGCGCCTCCAAGAATTTACTGATGAACATCCAGAGCACGAAAGCGCTGTTGATCGCTTTGCCACCTGGCTCGCACGGCTCGATGATGAGGATGACGAATGAAAGCAATTTATGCTGCCCGCGCTTCTATGGAAGATCCGATTTCAGCTCTTGAAGTAGGCGAGATAGCGGAACCTGTAATTCCTGACGGCTGGGTGCGAGTGCGCATCAAGAGCGCGAGTCTTAATCATCATGATCTCTGGTCTCTTAAAGGCGTGGGATTGCCTAGCGATCGCCTGCCCATGATCCTTGGCTGTGATGGCGCTGGGGTAACTGATGATGGAAGGGAAGTTCTGCTCCACTCCGTAATTAGTGATCCGAATTGGACTGGTGCCGAAACTCTTGATCCAAAACGCTCTCTCCTTTCAGAGAAGTTTCCCGGAACGCTTTCTGAGTACGTGCATGTGCCGGCGGGAAATCTCTTACCGAAACCGGAGTACCTCTCTTGGGACGAAGCGGGTTCACTTTCCACCGCTTGGCTCACGGCCTTCAGTATGTTGAAGAAAGCAGCGCTGCTCCCTGGAGAGAAAGTACTGATTCAAGGTGCCGGAGGCGGGTTATCTACTGCACTCATTCTCCTTGCGAAAGCCCAAGGTCTCGTTGTCTGGGTGACTTCTCGTAGCGAAGATAAGCGAGTGCGGGCAAGTGCACTCGGTGCTGATGGAGTCTTTGAAAGCGGAGAACGCTTGCCAGATCGCGTTGATGCGGTCATGGAGAGCGTGGGCCAAGCGACTTGGCAACATAGCGTGCGCGCACTCAGGCCTGGTGGCACCATCGTGATTTCCGGAGCCACAAGCGGTGATGCACCGCCAGCAGAGTTGACGCGTATCTTCTTCCTGCAATTGCGCGTACTCGGTTCCACGATGGGCTCGATTGCCGAGTTTCGCGAAATGCTTGAGCTGATGGAATCAAAGAAGATTGCACCTGTTATTGACTCTACTTATGACTTTGCTGAAGCACCCAAAGCATTTGCTCGCATGAACGACGGGGAACTTTTCGGCAAAGTGGTTATTAGATTTAGTTAAGCACTACTTGGAAAGTGCGGATTGCAATGAGGTAATCCAACCTTCGGTTGTGTAGGTAGCTCCGCCTACGCCTTGAATCGCTGCAGATTGGGCCGTCAACGTTTGTTGTACGAGGTAAGGAACGGCTTGCTTATTTATCCATGAGGAGCGCCCGCCTTGCGGAGTTTGCAGCGCCTTAATGGTGGTGATCTTATTGCCGTTAAGGGTTACTTGTACTTGCACTGGGCCGAATTGAGTTTGCACGACTGAGCCTTTGACGGTTCGCGTCAGTACTCTCTTTGCAGTCGCTGAGGTGGTAGCTGAGGTGGTAGCTGAGGTGGTAGCTGAGGTGGTAGCTGAGGTGGTAGCTGAGGCCGATGTTGCAGTGGACTTACTTGCACTGCTACTTACCGTGGCAGCGCTCTTGGTCAGCGTGGGCGCTATGGCCTGGCTAGACGGTGCATAGGAGAGCACGCCGACTGTGCCGGCGAT
>CAEZXB010000001.1_pt1 | contig 130034 bp, 117 predicted proteins | sample 7265151 | NCBI WGS metagenome assembly CAEZXB01 (sample SAMEA6813898, study PRJEB35770) | freshwater metagenome | biome: Freshwater; feature: Freshwater reservoir; material: water | place: Czech Republic | collected 2015-11-04 | depth 0.5m m | reverse complement strand
CAGAAAAGGCTCCGGCAAAGAAGGCGGCTCCGGCAAAGTCTGCTCCTGTGAAGAAAGCTGCGCCGGCAAAAGTAGTTCCAGTGAAGAAGGCGCCACCAGCGAAAGCACTCCCCGCAAAGAAAGCAGCTCCAGTAAAAGCCGCTCCTGTGAAGAAGGCAGCCCCGGCAAAAGCCGCTCCCGCAAAAGCTGCGCCCGCGAAGAAAGCGGCACCAGTAAAAGCTGCGCCCGCGAAGAAAGCGGCACCAGTAAAAGCTGCGCCCGCGAAGAAAGCCGCACCAGTAAAAGCTGCGCCCGCTAAAGCTGATACGAAGAGTGCGAAGAGCGAGAAGCCAGCCAAGATCGATTCGCTTCTTGAAGAGAGCATCGAAGTAAAGATTGATGTTGCGCTTGAAGATGATATTGATCTTGAAGAAATTGAATTAGAAGATCTCGAAGCCGTTGTCGCTGAAGCCATCGCTATCGTTGAAGTCGAATCTTTGGTGGACGAAGTGGAGACGCCAGAAAAGCCGGGCGAAGATACTGAAGAGTTCACTCTTTCAGCTTCCGATGAGGAAGATGCCCCTGTGCAGCAGGTGGTTTCTGCTGGCGCTACCGCTGATCCAGTTAAGGATTACCTCAAGCAAATCGGTAAAGTCGCGCTTCTCAATGCCGAGCAAGAGGTAGAGCTAGCCAAGCGTATTGAAGCCGGTCTCTTCGCCGAAGAAATTCTTAACTCTGGCAAAAAGTTTGGCGATCGCGAAAAGCGTGAGATGGATTGGATCGCCGAAGATGGTCGCCGCGCAAAGAACCATCTTCTCGAAGCAAACCTTCGTCTCGTGGTCTCGCTTGCAAAGCGCTACACCGGCCGAGGGATGCTCTTCTTGGATCTGATTCAAGAGGGAAACCTTGGTCTGATTCGTGCGGTTGAGAAGTTCGACTACACAAAGGGCTACAAGTTCTCCACCTATGCAACGTGGTGGATCCGCCAGGCAATTACGCGCGCTATGGCAGATCAAGCGCGCACTATTCGTATTCCGGTACACATGGTTGAAGTCATCAATAAGTTGGCCCGTGTACAACGCCAGATGCTTCAAGACTTGGGTCGCGAACCCACGCCAGAAGAATTAGCACGCGAATTAGATATGACCCCTGAAAAGGTTGTTGAAGTTCAGAAGTATGGACGCGAACCCATCTCGCTGCACACTCCGCTGGGCGAAGAAGGCGACAGCGAGTTCGGTGATCTCATCGAAGATTCCGAAGCTGTAGTTCCAGCCGATGCAGTGAGCTTCACGCTGCTTCAAGAGCAACTTCATTCAGTCCTCAACACGTTGAGCGATCGCGAAGCTGGAGTTGTTCAAATGCGCTTTGGGCTCACAGATGGTCAACCCAAGACCCTCGATGAAATTGGCAAGGTCTACGGGGTTACCCGTGAGCGCATTCGACAGATCGAATCAAAGACGATGTCTAAGCTGCGTCACCCTTCGCGCTCGCAAGTGCTGCGCGACTACCTCGACTAAATGACGAGTGCGCGCCGCTAGCGGTGATTAGTGGGCGTCAGAATCGACGAGACGGTTGGTCTCGTCATGAATCTCAGCTGCCACTTTATTAAGGCTGCCGCTGTACTCCTTGGCATGGTGACCGCAGAAGAGCAGTTCACCGCCTGAAGGAAGAATTGCACGGACATAGGCCTGCGCTCCGCAACGATCGCAACGATCGCTGGCGAGCAAGCTACTTACTTCATTCACTGTAGGCCTCCCGTCAGAAATTTCTTACTTATTACACTGTGTGAACATCAAAGCAGGTATTTTTCATTCCCGCAGGGAGAAATACCCTTTGGCGTGTCCTCAATCACAATTCACCGCCTCCTCTCAGGCTTCCTGACGAAAACGCTCCCAGAGGGAGGCGGATATCCCGGGCGCTGGCTCCTTCTGCCGGTAACCTGCCCATCGTGCCTCCCGCGTCCAAGAAACCTGCTGCCGCGCCCGCCGCTCGGGCGAGCTCCAAGGGCGCCGGCGCCAAGGAGAGCAAGTCGAGTGATTACTCAGCGAAGCATCTCTCCGTCCTTGAGGGGCTCGACGCGGTCCGTAAACGCCCCGGTATGTATATCGGCTCCACCGATTCGCGCGGTCTCATGCACTGCCTCTGGGAGATCATCGACAACGCGGTCGATGAAGCGCTCGCCGGCCACTGCACCGAGATCATCGTCGCGCTCTTGCCGGATGGCTCAGTAGAGGTCTCTGATAATGGTCGCGGCATTCCCGTGGATATCGAGCCGAAGACTGGACTTACCGGTGTGGAAGTTGTCATGACTCGACTCCATGCCGGTGGCAAGTTTGGTGGCGGCTCCTATACCGCTTCAGGAGGCCTCCACGGCGTGGGCGCGAGCGTAGTCAACGCGCTCAGTGAGCGCCTCGATGTAGAAGTCGACCGGGATGGGCTCATCCACCAAATGTCTTTCCGTAGAGGTACCCCGGGATTCTTTGACGGGGAGGGACCGAAGGCCGCTTTCACTAAGAAGAGCGGGCTACGCAATGGCGGCAAAGTGAATAAAAAGGTAACTGGCACTCGCATTCGCTGGTGGAGTGATCGCCAAATTTTCATCAAGGAAGCTTCACTTGAGCTCACCGAAATTTATGATCGTGCGAGGCAGACCACATTCCTCATTCCAGGGCTTGCTATTGAAGTGCGTGACGAACGCAAAGAGAGAACAATCGAACGCTTCCAATCCACGGGTGGCATCGCTGAGTACTGTGAGTTTTTAGCGCCCGATTCTTCGCTCTGCGATCCCATTCGTATCCATGGAAATGGCCACTTCACCGAAAGTGTGCCAGTACTTGACGAGCAGGGTCACATGGTCACCACTGACGTGGATCGAGATGTAGTAGTAGACATCGCGCTTCGCTGGGGTAATGAATACGACACTGTGGTCAAATCATTTGTAAATATCATTGCAACTCCCAAGGGCGGCACGCACGTCACTGGCTTTGAAAGATCGGTTACGAAGTCATTTAACGAAGCGCTGCGGTCAGCAAAATTACTCAAGACCAGCGAACCGGATGTCATCAAAGACGATGTTCTCGAAGGTTTGACTGGTGTTATCACCGTGCGCCTAGCTGAGCCACAGTTCGAGGGCCAGACCAAGGAAGTGCTGGGAACCAATGCTGTCACGCGCATCGTCTCCCACGTAGTCTCCGCACAGTTGAAGCACTTCTTCAATAGCAGCAAGCGCAACGAAAAAGCAGCAGCTCGAATGATCTTGGAGAAGGTTGCCAACGCGGCACGCACTCGAGTCGCCGCGCGTGCACACAAGGAGTTGCAACGCCGCAAAACTGCACTGGAGAGTTCCAGCCTTCCTGCCAAACTTTCGGATTGCCGAAGTGACGATGTGCTACGCACTGAACTCTTCATCGTCGAGGGCGATAGCGCTCTCGGTACCGCAAAGCAGGCACGCAACTCAGAAGTGCAAGCGATTCTGCCTATTCGCGGAAAGATCTTGAACGTTCAGAAGGCTTCGCTCGGAGATATGTTGAAGAATTCGGAATGCGCCTCGATCATTCAAGTCATTGGTGCCGGCTCTGGACGATCGTTTGATCTCGAAGCTGTGCGATATGGCCGCATCATTTTGATGTCTGACGCAGACGTCGACGGCGCACACATTCGATGCCTATTGTTGACTTTGATTCATCGTTATATGCGTCCGCTGCTCGACGATGGAAGAGTCTTTGCTGCTGTCCCTCCATTGCATCGCATCGAGGTGATTGGAGGCAAGAAAGGTGAATATATTTACACATACTCGGATGCGGAGATGCGTAAGACTCTTGCCGACCTTGATAAAAAGAATAAGCGCTGGAAAGAGCCTATTCAGCGGTACAAGGGCTTGGGAGAGATGGACTCAGATCAACTTCGCGAAACCACAATGGATTCAAGCCATAGAACCTTGCGCCGCATTACGGGCAACGATATTGAAGCAGCTGAGAAAGTTTTTGAATTACTCATGGGCAATGATGTGGCTCCGCGCAAAGAGTTCATTATTGAAAGCGCTGCTGAGATCGATCGCGAGCGGATTGACGCTTAGGAGATCTTCACTCTAAAAATATCGCCGTTCACCGCTTCTTTATTGCACGATTCCACTGAGAGTCCTCGTTCGCTTCGCTCTACGACTTCGGAGTAATCCTTCCCGTCAAGTGATGCGCTTACCTGCCAACTATGTTCAGAGATTTGTACCTGCGCAAAGAGTGCCCCAAAGAGATCGATGCCCGCGGAGAAGTAATGGGATTCCAAGGCTTGTTCTGCTCTCGAAAGGTGTGAAGATCCGCGTAGCTCCCCACCACGTCCCCATATTCGACCATCGGGCAGGGAGAGATGCACGGGAGCAAAGCGATGCCCACCGATATGGCTTGACTCCCAGACTTCTCTACCTTCAGCTTCCAACTGTTCGAGAAGCGGTCTGCCAAGTTGTGCGCAGCAGATGTCTCGCTTCCCGTTGGTGCACACCAAATCGACGCGTTCTGGATGAAGTGGGGCAGCGATATCGCCAGCGATGAATTTCACGGGATCCATGTCGTGGATTTGGCGAACATCCTGCAGGTCAAGCCTTAAGAGTGCACCAGGCCTTGAACGCAGGGGAGCGATATACATCCGCCGGGTCTCTTGCATGCGGTGAATGGCATGGCGATGGCGCGAACGCATCAGCACTACCTTGATGTCGCCGTGATCAGACCACGTGGAGAGCGCTCGGGCTATGTCATCGGGTAATCGTGACCCACCGGGTTCAAGTGCTTGCGAACTCCATGGACCAGGTTGTTCAATCGCCACCCAGCAGGCAGTACTGGGAGCCGTCGCCGAGAGTGGCTCATCGCTCTTCGAACAGGGCGGAGATGAGTTTCCAGGTGAACTCACTGACGAATTCACTGAGTGACTAACGAGGCCCTGCAAAGCCGGCGATCGGGCCGGGAAGTGCCACGCCACTTGCATCGCGTTTGGAGAGCGGAAGCTCGCACTCGATGGGAGCTCCATTGGCCGCACCCGCACGCATCGGAGTATTGCCCACCCAAGCAACGGCAATTTCATCTTCGCCCTTGAGGAATTTCTGGCAGCGCACGCCGCCCGTTGCGCGTCCCTTGCCGGGGAATTCTGAAAGCGCGGAGAGTTTGAGCGAACCAGAGGTTCCAGGCAATGCCACAGACGAGGCGGCGATGGTGGCCACGATGGTGTTCTTTCCCGGTGTCAGAGCTTCGAAGAAACAGACCCTGTCATTTTCACCGAGTGCGATACCTGCCATGCCACCGGCATTGCGTCCTTGAGGACGCACTAGGGAAGCAGGGAAGTGTAAGAGTTGCGCACCTGTAGTCACGAAGAAGAATTCTTCTTTGCCTGTGACGAGTTGGCGAGCTCCCACCACTTCATCACCTTCTTTCAGCGAGATAATTTCCCATGCATCTTTATTGGTGAGCAGTTCTGGTTGCACGCGCTTGATAACACCTTGTGCGGTTGCCAGGGCAATGCCTTCGCCTTCTTCGGAAAGGGTAGTTAGAGCCAAAACACGCTCGCCCTTTTCGAGGCGAATGATCTCGGCAAGTGGCGCACCACCAGCAAGAGAAGTAGAGCGCGATGGAATCGTAGGCAGGTCGATGGATTTCAATCGGTGGAGTCGTCCATGCGAGGTGATTAAGCCGTACTCGCCCAGGGCCGTAGTTTCGATCTCGTCGATGATGAGATCGTGGCGCGAACGTTGGGCTCCCCAAATTCGATCTGAGAGCGGTTCTGCATCGGGGGTGCGTGCGATGAGCCCGGTCGCGGAGAGCACGATGCGGCATGGATCATCACTCACCTCCATCTGCAGGGCAGCAGGTCGCACTCCTTGGGACTCCAGCAAAATGGTGCGCCGTGGGGTAGCAAAAGTTTTCGCTGCTTCCTCTAATTCACCCGAAACAGCCTTACGAAGTTTCTTCTCATCGTCTAAGAGTTCTTGTAGCGATGCAATGGTCTTCGAGAGTTCCTTCTGTTCGGCTTCGAGTTCGATTCGCGAGAATTTAGTAAGCCGGCGGAGTGGCATTTCTAGGATGTAGTTCGTTTGGATTTCGGAAAGTTCGAAGACACTCATCAGTCGGGCACGCGCCGCTGCAGTGTCATCGCTAGCTCGGATTACTTGAATGACTTCGTCGATATCAAGAATTGCGACTAATAATCCTTCAACAAGGTGAAGGCGGTCGGCGGCTTTATTCCGCCGGTAGGTGCTTCGACGGCGAATGACCTCGAGTCGATGTTCGATGTACACCTCGAGGAGTTGCTTGATACCTAAGGTCTGTGGCTTGCCATTGACAAGTGCAACCGCATTGATGGCAAAAGACTCTTCCATCGGGGTGAGTCGGTAAAGCTCTTCTAATACAGCTTCTGCGTTGAAGCCATTCTTAATTTCGATGACAACGCGGGTGCCATTTTGACCGTCGGTAAGATCAGTGACATCCGAGATTCCTAAAATTTTCTTTGCTTTGACTAGATCGGCTATTTTTTCGACGATCTTCTCGGGTCCGACTAGGTAGGGAAGTTCGGTGACCACAATGCCGCGGCGCTTGGGCGTGACATTTTCAATGCGGGCAGTGGCGCGAGTGCGGAAAGAGCCACGACCACTTTCGTAAGCTTCCCGGATTCCATCAAGCCCAATAATTTTTCCGCCGCATGGAAAATCAGGGCCGGGCATGAATTCCATCAGTTCATCTACGGTGGCTTTAGGGTGGGTGATGAGGTGGCGGGTTGCCGCTACGACCTCGCCAAGATTATGCGGGGCCATATTGGTGGCCATGCCTACCGCGATTCCGGTAGCGCCATTCACGAGGAGATTTGGAAAAGCCGCTGGTAAGACAATGGGCTCTTTGAGTTGGCCGTCATAGTTAGAGCCAAAATCAACGGTGTCCTCATCGCACTCCGCGACGATCGCCATCGCTGAAGCAGCAAGACGAGCCTCCGAGTAGCGCATGGCGGCCGGACCTGAATCGAGTGAGCCAAAATTTCCATGACCGTCAATTAATGTCATTCGCATCGAGAAGTCTTGAGCCATGCGGACCATGGCGTCGTAAATCGCGCCATCGCCATGCGGGTGGAGCTTGCCCATGACCTCGCCGACTACTCGGGCGCTCTTGACGTGTCCCTTTTCGGGGCGCAACCCCATCTCGGCCATCTGATAGAGAATCCGTCGTTGTACGGGCTTGAGTCCGTCTCGCGCATCTGGCAGGGCGCGCGAGTAGATGACGGAGTATGCGTACTCCAGGAAGGAGCCCTGCATCTCGGCCGCTACATCAATATCAACAACATGGCCGATTTCGTTTTTCATGGGCCTATTCTCACCAAGAGCGAGCTCAACTTCGGGGAGGGCGCGCGCCTACCTGTGAAATGGCTTGAGCGGCAACTTCTGCACCTACCCGTAGGCAGGCACCTAAGTCAGGTGGAGTCGCCCAATGGGCGAGGAAGCCGCCCGCGTAGGCATCTCCGGCGCCGGTGGTATCGATCACAGTGGCCGGCAAGGCCTCTTGGCGTTGGATCTGACCCTCATGCAGTACGAAAGAGCCTTGGGCGCCGTCTTTGATGACTACGTAGCGGGCGTACTCAGCGAGTTGGGCTGCGGCCACGTAGAGGTCGCTGGTTTCCGTGATGACTTCAGCTTCGTCTCTGTTGAGAAAGAGGATGTCGCATCCAGTGATCCAACTGAGAAATTCCGCGACTCCATATTTGTCGATGAGTGCACTTGATGCCGCATCGATTGCAGTGGTGGCGCCGGCGCTCCGTGCGAGCGAAAGTGCTTTGAGGGTTTCTGCGCGGCTGCCTTGCGCAAAGAGCGAGTAAGAGGCGATGTAGAGAATGTCGTGGGGGGAGAGGGTGGGAAGCAGATCCGCCTTGATGTCGATGTTGGCGCCTTTATACGGAAACATGCTCCGCTCACCACTGCGTGAAACGATGGACACCACGGATCCTGTTTCGATATCACTCCGTCCGATGATGGTGTGCACGCCGGCGGCTTCGAGTTCTGAGATGAGTCGTTCACCCTCGGGATCGCGTCCGCAGGTACCGATAAAGACCGGGGACGCGTGAAGTGCGCCGAGCCACGATGCGGTGTTGGCGGCGCTGCCACCCCCATGGAACTCATTCCTTGAGAGCGTGTCACTACCAAAAGCCACCCGGTCTTCGTCAGTAATAGCGACGACGTCAAGCATCATCTCGCCAAAGAGGTAGATCGTCACGATTTAATCCTCAAGCTTTACGAGTGCCACAGCCATTTCTGCTGCGAGTGCAGCATTAGACAAGATGATGTCAATGTTCGCCCGCAACGATTCACCTTCGGAGTTATGGTGGAAGTAATCAAGTAAGAACGGCGTCACGTATTTTCCGGAAATTCCTTGTTCTTCTGCAAGCGCAAGACCAGATGCGAGAACTCGATCGTGAATCTCTCGAGGAACTTCGCGTTCGATGGGGTTGGCAACTAAGAGTGCCGCGCCAGAAGTTCCCAATTTCTTGCGGGCATGGATCATCTCGGCCAGATCCTTGGCGCTCGCGGCTTGATACTCGAGAATGAACCCGCTCTCGCGTAAGTAGAAACCGGGAAACTTAAGGGTGCGGTATCCCACTAACCCGATACTCAATGACTCAAGACGCTCCAAAGTTGCCGCTACATCAAGAATCGATTTCACACCGGCGCAGACGACGGTGATATCTGTGTGTGCAAGCGTGTAGAGGTCAGCTGATTCGTCCCATGTATCTCGAGCTCCACGATGTACTCCGCCCAGGCCGCCAGTGGCAAAGATAGAAATTCCTGCTGCTTGTGCGATGTGAGAAGTGGCGGCGACGGTAGTGGCTGCGTGGCGTTTCTGTTGCGCAAGTATTGCTAAATCTCTCACGGAAGCTTTTGTGACTGCATCGCTGGTGGCGATCTCGAGAAGTTCGGCCTCCTCGAGACCGACATGAACTACTCCGTTAAGCATGGCGATTGTCGCCGGCACGGCACCAATACCGCGGACGGTATTCTCAATTTCCTTGGCAATCTCAAGGTTCTTGGGGCGCGGTAAGCCATGGCTGATGATTGTCGATTCGAGAGCGACAATAGGGGCTCCATTTTTGCGAGCCTTCTTTACTTCGTCGGAGAAATTGAATGAATTCACGCTGGTACTCTAGCCGGGCGCCGCGGGAAGTTATACAAGATAGAAACGGGATGGAGGAGTTAAGTTGTTCACGATTACTCCCATCCGTCGACTGATCGGCGCAATTGCCCTTTCGGCCATTGGTAACGGGTTAGTGCTTCCCTTCTTTGTGGTCTACCTCCACTCCGTGCGTGGTTTCTCTATCTCCCATGCAGGGCTTCTGCTCTCCTGGATGGGCGTCTCGCAAATACTTTTCTCACCGTTTGTGGGGACGGCGGTCGATAAATTTGGCGCGCTTGTCGTCCTACGAATTTCACTCCTTATAGGTGCTTTCGGGTTTACCCTCCTTGGATTTGCACATACTTCGTGGCAAGTGCTCGGCGCGGTCACTATTTGTGCAATATCCCAAGGAACGATGTGGCCAGCTCAAGGGTCATTACTTGCGCAATTGTCGCCGGATCGTGAGCGCTCTTTTGGACTTCAATTCGCTTTTCTCAATCTAGGGATTGGTATCGGCGGTGTGATTGCCGCGCTGATCATTTCTGTCCCCACGGAGCGGGCTTTCCACATTCTGTACATAGGAGACGGAATCAGCTTCTTGGTCTATTTACTTCTCGTCTTTAAGTTGAAAGCACCTGAGCGAAGTGACGAAGAGAAGAGTAATTCTGATTCGGGGAGTTGGCGTCAGGTTTTTCAAGATAAACGACTGCTCCGCATTTGGATCGTTGCATTCATCGCGATCCTCTTCGGATACAGCCAGCTCGAGGCGGGCTTTGCCAGTTACTCGACCTACATTGCACACCTTTCCCCAGGGAATCTAGCGTGGGCTTACGCGGCAAACACGTTCATGATCGCTCTCATGCAAATGAAATTTGTGAAGTGGGTGCGCCGTTGGCGCCGCTCACGTGCGCTGATGTCGGCGACTGCGCTCTGGGCGCTCTCTTGGTTGGTAGTCGGCGGTGCCGCATGGTGGCCATCGGTGCTGGTGCTGATCTTGGCTCAATTAATTTTTGCTGTAGGGGAAATGATCTGGTCACCGGTTGCTCCGGCGTTGGTGAATGATTTGGCCCCGGAGGAAATGCGAGGTCGTTACAACGCACTCTTCTCTGGCGCCTGGCAGAGCGCTTTAATTCTTGGACCTGGAATGGCCGGACTACTCATCGGCGCGGGGCAGGGCTTCTCCTGGGTTGTGGTGGTGGTCGCCGGCTCGCTCTTTGCCTCCCTCTTGGCTTTTAGACTCCAGGCAATCCTGACGCCGAGCCAAGAGCGTGGCAGGATGACCGAATGATCTCAGCTGTGGAAATTAACGAGGCCATCGATGCCACCGGTTATCACCCGGCTCTGGTGACGGAGGCGGTTTCAGACGCGCTCGGATCAGATGAGCCACTGGCACATTTTGTTGCTCAAGAGACCACGTTTGATTCACACGAGGTACGCCGCCATGTCACCGTCGCGATCGTCACCGAAACCAATTTTATTGTGGTCCATGTAGATGACGAAGAAGTCGATGGCAAGACCGTCGTTACCGCAACCAGTGAAAGTGTTTCCAGAAATCAGATTCGGTCAGTGATGATCACCCGCTCAGCAGATCCCAACGGAAAGCTTGCTGAAGTGTTGGTCGGGATTGGGTGGGGTGGAATCTCTCGCGTAGAACTTGAAACCAACGACTGCGGAAATCCCAATTGCGACGGAGACCACGGTTACTCCGGGGTGATCACTTCAGAAGATATTCAATTACGTGCTTCTCGTCTTGCAGAAGGTGAAGAGAGTGTGCGCGCTCTACTGGCTTTCGCTCGATCCATTCAGGTGTCAAAGTAATTGTGAGTGGTTCTCTCGCTGACCTTACGCCAAGCATCTTCGCCTCGCTGGGGCTTGAAAGTGCTAACCCTCTCGAGGTCGAAAGTTCGGCTAGTGGTCGAGAGTGTTTTCTTTTAGTTGATGGTTTAGGTTCGCGACAACTGCGCGAATACTCGGACGAGACTCCGCACCTTTCGCAATTGATGCACACTCCAGCAGAGCTACGTGTCGGTTTTCCTTCCACCACGGTCACCAGCCTTACATCCATCGGTACTGGGTTGTTGCCCGGTCTGCACTCAATGCTCGGCTACACGGTACGGGTCCCCGGCAGCGGAGATCCAGGACGCTTACTCAATCCATTGAAGTGGGATGACCGGGTCGATCCGCTCTTCTGGCAACCCGAGTCAACGCTCTTTGAGCGAGCGGTGGCGGCGGGAATCTCTGTTCATCATGTTGCTTCCAAACGGTACGCCGCGAGTGGCTTTACGGAAGCAAGTTTGCGTGGAGGAACATATCTGGCCGCAGATACTCACGAAGAATTGGTGCGCGAAAGTGCTAAATCACTTGCTCGCTCGGGGAGTTTTTCCTATGTGTACCTCAATGACCTCGATGCTGCTGGCCATGCCTATGGGGTCGGCTCTCAGCAATGGCGCGATGCATTGGTTTCGATTGATCGGCTGGTAGGCCACCTCTGCAAGGCGCTACCAAGTGGTGTTCGGCTTTGGGTGACCGCCGATCATGGCATGACCAATGTGGGCGAGAAGATTGTTATCGAAAATGAACTCTCGCTTGATGTGACTTTAATTGGCGGTGAACCGCGCGCTAGACATATTTACGTGCGAGAAGGCAGCGCCGCAGATGTATCTCGAAGGTGGCGGGAGATTCTCGCAGATAAGGCCGAAATCTTTACTAAGGAAGAAGCGGTCTCTGCTGGCCTCTTTGGTGCCGAGGTGAACGAAAGATCCTTAGCGCGACTTGGGGATGTCATCGCGATCCCACGCGACCATGCGATTCTTATGGATGAAAGTCGCGTGCGCTTTGAAGAGGCAATGGTGGGTCACCATGGAGCGCTCACCGATGAAGAGGTTTACGTGCCGCTGATATCGGTCACCCTTTCTTAAACTTCACTGCCTTACACATCACTGCGCACAAGCCAGCGGAGATTATTCGAAAGGGTCGGCGTCTTTCTTGGTGCCGAACATAATTTCATCCCATGCTGGAACATGTGTGCGCCCACGACCGCTCTCTTTGCGAGGCTCTGGGCGTGCTTCTTTTTCGAGTTCAAGTTCTTCCATTGCTGATTCGGAATCGCGCACAGCGGTAAGGCGAGCAATTTCGATGACTGGGCGCTCAGGGAGTGGTTCTTTTGCAACTGGAAGTTGTGGCGCGATCTCCTCAAGGCGAGTCGCGATTTTCTCTGCAGAGGAACGCTCATCACCCGTGAGCCAGCGAGCGCTCTCATCTTCTGCGGTGAGCGTGCGACGAACGTTATCAAGGACCCAATGTGCGTGTTGCACTCCACCGCTTGAGGGGTAAGTGAGAACGATGGTCCACTTGCCATCATCGCGTCGCCAAGAATCCCATTCCATCTCTTCGCTTGCTACACCGCGGCTTGTGAGTCTGGCGGCTACCACGCTACCGAGTTCAGCACCTTCGCTGGAAGCGCGGCGAATCACAGTTCCGAGTGCTTGCTGGGCAATATGAAAACGCTCTCGAAGGATGGGGCCGGCGTAGCGATCAATCTTCTCTTCAGAGAGTCCTGAACGTTCCGCGATTTCAGCAATAGATGCACCGCCGCGCACGAGTGTCTGAATTTCACGTGGTGTGGGCACTTCGGTCAAAGTGGCAAGTCGCAAGTGCGCGGCTGGCTTGGCTGCCGCAGTGGTGTCAGGAGTTGCGCTCGTTGGCGTGCTGACACTATTTCCGAGCGCAGATCGCAAAGTGGTGTCGATGGGCAATTCAAAGCGATTGCCGGCGCGATCAACAACGAAGAGGAGAGTGCCCTCTTGATTACGACCGACGACGCGGAGAGGCTGGGCTGGGTTGGTCACGCCCACACTCTAGCGATAGCCGGCGCTTGAATCCCGGCATTTGGGGGTCAATCAATGGGAGGGTCAATCAGAGGTGTGATACCTGCAGGATCGTGCGCCACGAGGAGAAGCGCAGGAGTGAGATAAGGACGGCGGTAGCTAAGAAACCCAGTGGCAGCCAGAGCCCTAAATGGGCTGTGTGGCGATCGAGGAATTGTCCGCTGATGAAGGCTCCGGCTGAACTGCCGATAGGGAAGCCCATCGTGACGATGGCAATTGCTTCGGTCATTTGGGTTTCCGGGACGAGTTTTTCCACTACAGAGATGCCAGCGATGAGAACAGGCGAGATCGCAAACCCGGAGAAGAAGAGCGCAATTCCCAAAGTGAGGAGCGAGTGGGTGAGGAGTGGACCGATGGAGAGCAGTGTCAGCGAGAGCAGCGCTATTAAGAATCGTGGGGCCGGATGAAAGCGGGCGGCGAAGATGCCATTAGCGATCGCGGCCACTCCGCTTCCGAAGGCCCATACGGCGAGCAGTACTCCGGAGAGTGGTTTCGCACCGGCTTCCGTACAGATTGCCACGACCGCTAGTTCCACTGCGCCGAAGTAGGCACCGAGAAAGAAATTCACTGACGTGACGTTGAGGCATGCAGGCATCTTCCATACGCCGCCTGAGTGTTTTTCGCCGAGCTCTGCCATCGTCGGGGGAGCGCTCTCCCCTTGGGTGAGGAGAAAGATGCTTCCGATCGTGACAAATGAAATTCCGGCAAGCAGTCCGGCAGCAGGTGCCACTTGAGTGCAGAGCACGGTTGCCACAATCGGCCCCACGATGAAGACGACTTCATCAACTAGGGCTTCAAGTGACCACGCTGAATTTAATAATCCCTTACCGCGGGCGAGAGATTCATCGTCTACGGCTTTTCCGATCATGATGTAATGCCAGCGCCGACGAATCAGCGAACCTGTTTGCACGGAGAAAGTTGCGGCGAGCAGGGCCGAGAAATACCAAAACCCTGAAGGTGTCTTCACGGAGACCAAGACGACGATGAGAAGTAGGCCGGCAATATGGAAGGGCAGCGCCTTCCTGATGGTGTTGCTCTGCCCAATGCGATCTGCCATGCGCGCCCAGCGTGGTCCAACAAACGACTGCGCAATCGAGTAGGCGGCAACGACCGCGCCGGCCGTTCCATACGAACCAGTTTTGGCGAAGATCAACAAGATGATGGCCAGACCCGTCATCGACATGGGCATGCGAGTAATGAGTCCAGCTAGCGAGAAAGCGAGCGAACCCGGGTAGGAGAAAATTTCCTTATAGGGCTTGAGTAACTTGGCTCGCATATCTCAAGGCTAGCGCGAGATAGAGTGGTGGTATGCCTGCGGCGGATATTTCGACGACTCTCCTCCAAGAGTTATCCGTGCTCGCCATTAATATTGCCCACGAGGCGGGCGCGCTTCTGATGGATCGCCCTCAAGACCTTGGAGCCACAACCAAAACATCGCCGACCGACACTGTCACGATCATGGATAAGCGTTCAGAAAAGATGATTATTGAATCGATTCTGCAGGCGCGACCTGACGATGGTTTCCTGGGTGAAGAAGGTGCCGAACGTGAAAGTAAGAGTGGTGTCCGCTGGATTGTTGATCCGCTCGATGGCACCACCAACTACCTCTATAACTTGCCTGGCTGGTGCGTGAGTATCGGCGTGCAGGCGCAAGATCATTCTGGCGAGTGGTCAACTGTTGTAGGTGTGGTTTATTCGCCCACCACTCTTCGTCTCTACTCTGCTATTCGTGGAGCCGGCGCGCTACTCAATGGTGCGACCATTAAATGCAACGACCCAGTCACGCTTTCACAATCTCTCTTAGCGACTGGATTTGGGTATGAGTCAGCTCGGCGTGTACGCCAAGGTGAAGTACTCGCTGCTCTTGCTGGTGAGGTGCGCGATATTCGGAGAATGGGCGCAGCGGCACTTGATCTCTGCCATGTAGCTAGTGGTGGCGTCGATGCTTTCTTTGAGCGAGGTCTTGCACCGTGGGACCACGCTGCAGGCGCCCTTATCGCTCGAGAAGCCGGAGCGATTGTTTCGGATCTTTATGGCGGCCCTGAGAGCGCCATCTTTACTTTTGCTGCAGGCCCTGCGCTCACCGCGCTCCTGCGACCCAAGCTGGAATCTCTCGCCGCTGACCGCTAGCGCCTCCTTGCGTGCGCAAGCTCCCCGAGGTACTCTTTCGAACAAATGTTCGATAGCGGGCTTTCCACCCACATGTACGCGGGTCTTCCTATCGGTCTCATATATGAGCGGGATCTGAGTACCTGCGCGCCTTGAGGAGGAAAGCCTCGAGGCGCGCTCCTCGCCGCTCACTAGAGCGAGCGGGGGTCAGATGTCAGGGCAGGGAGTAGAGCGCGGATTCCTGCTCGACGTCGTTGCTCCTGCGGGCGAACCCCTCTTCTTTACGTGGCGAGGTCGCGCCTACCGGGTTCACTCGGTGCTCTCTCGATGGTGTGAGTCGGGTGGCTGGTGGCAGCGAGCTTCAACTGAAGAGTTAGTTCACGAAAGCGCGATCGGTGAGATCAACGATGGCGCCCGCACATCATGGCGCGTAGAAGCAGCGCCCGAAGGTGCGCTCGCAGTCTATGACTTAGAAAGAGATGAAAGTTCGGGTCTCTGGCGGATTACTCATCATGGCTAAAGAAGAGAGTTTTATCCACCTCAACGTGGTGAGTGGTTACTCGTTTCAATATGGCACTGCGATGCCGCATCATTTAGTAGAACGCGCAGGAGAGTTCCACATGAGTGCGCTAGCGCTTACTGATCGCGATGGCTTCGCCGGGGGAGTGCGTTTCTTGCAGGCGTGCGCTCGTGAAGGTATCGCACCGATCGTTGGCAGCAATTTTGCATATAGCGCGGATGGAGTGCGGGAGCGCAGAAAAAGTCCGGCGCATGGTGGTGTGCGGGTAGATAGCGCGCTTCCGCGTATCACTTTGCTCGCAAGGAATTCCTGGAAGGGGCTGGCCCGACTGGTTTCTGCTATTCATGCGCAACAAGAACGTGGCGCACCGATTCTCACTCGAAATATTTTGCAAGAGGGATCGGATTTTTCTATTTTGCTTGGTACAGATTCTAACGTTGCACATGCATTGAGTAGGCGACGGCCTGATCTTGCTGCAGAGTATTTACGAGAGTGGCGCGAGATCGCAGGGGAACGCATTGTTATTGAATGTGTCTCGCACTTTCATCGCGAAGGCATCCAGTCAGTAGAAGGGGCTGCTCGCATGTTTAAGTTTGCGCGCGAGCATCAGATAAAGGCAGTTCTTACAAACCAAGTACGCATGCTTAATAAGGAAGACGCTCCAGTGGCCGACGTACTCGATGCGGCGCGCAAACTAGTGCCACTGCATCGCCGGCACGTAGAGCGCAGCAATAGCGAAGCGTATTTAAAGAGCCCTGCAGAGATGTATCGGATTGCTAATGAGGTCGCGCGCGCAGCAGGGGAAAGTGCTCGTGATTTATTGCATGGCACCATCGCTTGCGGAGAGGCCCACGTGCTCAATCCACACGATTATCTCGGAGGTATTTATCTTCCCGAACCGGAGGTGGTGGGCGGTCTCTCTCATGGTGAATTAATTGAAATTCTCACTCAGAGGTGTGAAGCCGGCCTTTCATGGCGCTATCAAAGTGAAGCGTTACGTCTTCGTGGTTTGTATCGGTTGCAAGAAGAGCTTTCAGTAATAAAGAGTTTGGGGTATGAGTCGTACTTCTTAACGGTGGCAGATATTGCAACGATGGCTCGAGAGCGCGGCATTCGGGTAGCGGCTCGAGGAAGCGGCGCTGGCAGTTTGGTCTGCTATCTCCTAGGCATCTCGGGTGTTGATCCAATCGATCACGGTCTGTTGATGGAGCGCTTCTGCTCTCCACTGAGGAGAGATCTTCCAGATATTGATATCGATGTGGAGTCTGCCAGGCGTCTAGAAATATATGACGCACTCTTCGCGCGTTATGCCCCTACCGGGACGTGGCCAGCTGGGCCGGCGCGTACTGCGGCGGTGTCGATGGTCGAGACGTATCGCGCGCGGCATGCAATCCGCGATGTAGGAGCTGCGCTCGGAGTGCCTCCGGCAGATATTGGCATGGTGGCAAAGTCTTTTCCGCACATTAGAGCAAGAAGTATCAAGAATGCTTTAGCGGAGTTGCCCGAACTTAGAAACGGGTCGCTACAGAACTCGATTGGTGAAGCAAAGTTAACGATGTGGCTCTCACTTGCCGAGAAGTTAGATGGCCTTCCGCGCCACCTTGCACTGCATCCGTGCGCTGTGGTTCTTTCCGATGCTTCACTCCTAGATCGCGCCCCTACAGAACTCAGCGCTCAGGGATACCCCATGGTGGCTTTCGATAAAGATGATGTTGAAGCTATGGGTTTGCTCAAGTTAGACATCCTCGGAGTGCGAATGCAGTCGGCGATGGCGTATGCAATTCAAGAGATCAAGCGCGAACAGAAAGAGGATGTAGATCTCGACTCCTTGGCGCTCGATGACAAAGAGACCTTTGATCTGATCAAGTCCACTAAGACTCTCGGCATCTTTCAAGTAGAAAGTCCTGGGCAACGAGAGTTGGTAGGCAAGTTCGGGCCGTCCAGTTTTAACGATCTGATGATAGATATCTCGCTCTTTCGTCCGGGTCCGGTGAAGAGCGACATGATCACTCCGTTCTTGAAGGCCAGGCATGGATGGAGTGAGGCAAAAATGATTCATCCAGATCTGACAGAGGTGCTTTACGAGACTGAGGGTGTGGTGGTCTTTCACGAGCAGGTGATTCGAATTATCTCCATCATTGCGGGCGTTTCATTAGCGCAGGCAGATGAGTACCGGCGCGCGCTAGGCCGCCGGGATGGTTTAACCGAATTTGGCGAGTGGTTTATTGCGCGCGCGCACGAGCGCGGTTATTCCCCCGAAGTAGTCAACGAACTCTGGGAAGTACTCTGTGCCTTTGGTTCCTTTGGTTTTTGTAAAGCTCATGCTGCGGCCTTCGCGTTGACTACTTATCAGTCGGCATGGCTAAAGCAACATTATCCTGCGCCGTTTATCGCGGGTTTACTTACTCATGATCCAGGTATGTATCCCAAGCGTCTTATTCTTGATGAAGCTCGACAACTTGGTGTTGCGCTACTCCCGGTAGAAGTAAATCACTCCGATATTACTTATCGGGTAGAAGAGTCCGACGGTCGCCTTGCGCTGCGCATGTCTCTTTGCGATGTTCACGGCATGAGCGAACACGAAGCGGCGACGATTGTTGCAAGTCGGCCCTTTCTTGATATCGGTGATTTCATGAAGCGCACTCGGGTCTCACAACCAACTGCCGAAAAATTAGTCACTATAGGAGCGTTCGACTCTCTTTATGGGATCACTTCGCAGCCGGGCCAGATTGGTCGCAGGCGCACACTCACGCGGCGAGATCTCTTCCTCTATGTCTCAGATGTGTCGAAGTGGGGTAATTCCCATGTGGATCAAATGGCGTTAGATCTACCTGCCCCGCAGGTGGTTATGAGCGGGTTGCCCGACATTACTTTGGCTGAGCGGGTACGTGATGAGTTAGAAATACTTGGCATGGATCTCTCCTGCCACGTTTTAGATTTCTACCAGAGCTTCCTTAATGAACTGGGAGTCGTGCCTTCTAGTGATTTGGTGAAACAACGATCAGGCGCGCTCGTCTTTGTGGCAGGAGTAAAAGTTGCATCCCAAACGCCGCCAGTACGTTCTGGCAAGCGAGTGGTCTTCCTTACTCTTGATGATGGCACTGGTTGTTCGGACTCCACTTTCTTTGATGATGCTCAAGAGAATTACTCTTATACGCTCTTCCATTCCTGGTTATTGCTGACCCAAGGTGTAGTGCGACGCACGGGTGAACGCGGTGTCTCATTGCGTGCTACGGGATGTTGGGAAATCACTGCGCTCTATCAACTCTGGTTGGCGGAAGGGATTGATGCGGTGCGGGAGTATTTAGCTGATCGCCCCGCAGCGAAGCGGGCGAGCCAACGCACCCTGATCCATCCCACCGGCTATCGCCAATCTCCCTATGCTGATATCAAGCCAGCGGGTGAGAGTTTGCGAAAGCTCTGGCATACCAGCCCGGGTAGCGTTGGTTAAGAAGTGATGGAACTTTATAAAGGAGGTGGACGACGAGTGCGCGACGAAGCAACTATTTTGCATATCGATATGGATGCATTTTATGCGTCCGCATCCTTGATCGCTCGCCCGGAGTTACGCGGTAAGCCAGTAGTTATTGGTGCCGGGCCAAGAAGTGTGGTGCTCTCGGCAACGTATGAGGCGCGCGCGTTGGGAATTCATGCAGCAATGCCAGTTGGACGTGCGCGCAGACTCGCACCGCATGCGATCTTTATCGAACCTGACCATGAACTGTACGCAGATATATCTGCAAGCGTGATGGAAGTTTTCCGATCGTTTACGCCTTTGGTGGAGCCACTCTCGCTCGATGAAGCATTCTTAGATGTGGCGGGCGTACGTCGACTCATCGGAGACCCTATACATATTGCTGAAAGCATTCGTACTCGAATAGCTGATGAGCAGCAGATTACGTGCTCGGTAGGAATCGCAACTACAAAGTTCGTGGCGAAGATTGCTTCCCAGCATTGCAAGCCTGATGGGTTGCTCAAGATAGAGGGCGACGATGTTCTTACATTCTTACATCCGCTTCCAGTGAAAGCGCTTTGGGGAGTGGGCCCAAAGACCGAAGAAGTATTAAGCCGCTTAGGTTTGCGCACTATTGCAGATGTGGCGCATACGCCAAAGACGACATTAGAACGAGCACTTGGACAGAGCGCGGGGGAGCATCTTCATAACCTTGCGTGGGGGAGGGATGAAAGAGAGGTCTACCCCTGGGAGCCAGAGAAGAGTATTAGCGCTGCAGAAACTTTTGGTGAAGATCTTGATGATGAAGAAGCGATACTGCGCGAGCTACTCAGGCTGACTGAGCGAGTAACTCAACGATTACGTGAACGCGGATTCAAAGCTCGCACTATAGGAATTTCGGTACGTTTCGCAGATTTCTCTACGATCTCGCGATCGAAAACAGTTCGAGATGCAACAAGCGTGACGCACGATATTTTTGAAACAGCGCGATCGCTGTATCAAAACCTTCATTTAGATCGGGTTCGTGTGCGCCTAGTGAGTGTTCGCTTAGAAAATCTTGAGCAGGCAGGGGAGTCGGCTGAGCAGTTATTGCTCACGCAGGGCCCCAAGTGGGCCGAGAGCGACCAGGCTAGAGATCAGGCAAACCGACGTTTCGGCAGAGGTTCGGTTCGGCCAGCAAGACTCTTGCGTAGGCCCACTCGTGATGCGCAGGATGATTCAAAGTAGCGCTGACTCAGGTTGGAGTCGTATCCTTAGGGGAGAGTCTCAGTGAAAATGTCGGCGAGGAGGTAGAAGTGCCACTTTCAGAGCATGAAGAACGTCTCCTTGCGCAGATGGAAGAGGCGCTGAAGGCCGAAGACCCACGCCTAGTTTCCACGCTGACCGGGGAACGTCATTCGCGAGGCAGTCTCACTCTTCCGCTTCTCCTTATCTTGGTGGGCTTTGCCACCCTGATCGGTGGGCTCGTCTCCCAGGTTGCGGTGGTGGGCGTGATCGGTTTTGCTCTTGCCCTGGCTGGACTCACCTGGGCGCTTCGAGCTTTTCAAGGACCCAAGGCTGGCATGGCTTCCAGAAAGAGTGGAGGCAAGGGCGGTAAGAAAGAAGGTTTCAAGCGTTCCTTGATGGAGCGGATGGAAGAGCGCTGGGAGCGCCCCCAGGAGTAAGTCGAACACCCCCCTCGTCAGGTAAATAAGCCAGCACTACTCGTACTCGCACTCGTAATCGCACTCGTAATCGCACCGCGGAGATCTCTGGAGATCTCTCCGCGGTTTTTTTCTGCCCACATCCGGCCGCTAGGGGGAGAGCGAGGCCAGAAAAGGGGGAAAGGTGGTTGACAGGGGAGTGAAAGGGAGTAAAGTGGGGGAAACGCTCAGCTGGGGAAGGTTGAGCATGGTGGGAAGTGGGGGTCGGCATGTTTTTGGGCACGCATGAACCCAAACTCGATGAAAAAGGTCGATTGATCCTTCCTGCCAAATTCCGAGACGACTTAGCCGATGGCGTCGTGGTGACCAAGGGCCAGGAGCACTGTCTCTATCTCTTCCCACTCGATGAATTCACCACCATGACCGAGGCGATGAAAGCCGCCCCGGTGACTGCAAAAGGCGCTCGTGACTACATGCGTGTCATGTTCGCGGGCGCACATGACGAAGTTCCTGACAAGCAAGGTCGCATCACTATTCCGGCGCATCTTCGTGAGTACGCCTCGCTTGATCGCGCCTGCGTGGTCATCGGAGCAAATACCCGCGTAGAGATTTGGGACTCCCAAGCCTGGGCTACCTACCTCGCCGCACAAGAACAAGGTTTCGCGGATGTCTCCTCGGAGGTCTTCCCCGGAATCTTCTAACCACGAATGGCCGTTGCCCGCGTAGCGACGCCACTTCCCCGGCGCCGCTCCCGGGCAACGACCACTCGTGATGGCTAGCAATAGCAGATCAGTACCGGATTAGTACCAGAGCAAATATGAGCAGAGATAAGAGCAGTACGAAGAGGAAAAGGGGGAAGAGATGGAGTATCCGCACCAGCCGGTTCTCTTGCAACGCTGCCTCGACCTCTTTGCCCCTGCGCTCGATAGTGCGAACGCGGTCTGCGTAGATATGACTCTCGGCATGGGTGGCCATAGCGAAGCTCTCTTAAACCGTTTCCCAGAACTCACTCTGATCGGCATTGATCGCGATCCCAAGGCCCTTGAAATAGCCGGCGAACGCCTTGCTCGATTCTCGGATCGCACACATTTGGTGAGTGCCACGTATGACCAACTGACTGAAGTTTTGCGCGATCTTAATATTTCGAGGGTCCAGGGTGTACTCGGAGACCTTGGAGTGTCCTCGCTCCAACTCGACGAGGTCTCCCGCGGTTTTGCGTACTCCCGCGAAAGCGGCCTCGATATGCGCATGAATCCGCGTGAAGAGCTCACTGCAGAAGTGATTGTGAATGAGTATTCCGCACCTGAGATTGTGCGAATTCTGCGCGAGTATGGTGAAGAACGCTTTGCACCCCGTATTGCATCTGCAATTCTTCGCGAACGCGCTACTGGGCGACTCACTTCAAGTTCGCAATTAGTAGACATCGTCCGCGATGCAATTCCCGCGGCTACCCGCCGCACCGGTGGGAATCCTGCTAAGCGCACCTTTCAAGCATTGCGTATCGCAGTGAATGACGAATTAGGAATTCTTGAACGAGCAGTTCCACAATCGCTTCAGGTGCTCGAAGTCGGTGGCCGCGTTGTGATGATGGCGTATCACTCGCTGGAGGATCGCATCGTAAAGCGCTATTTCATGGCGGCCGTTGCTTCAGATACTCCTATTGATCTACCTGTAGATATGCCAAGTTTGGCTGCGAAGTTTCGGGCTGTTGCCAAAGGCGAGTCACCCTCTGAAAGTGAAATCTTGGAGAACCCAAGGGCTGCTTCGGCTCGACTCCGAGCAGTAGAGCGGGTGGCCGCGTAATGGCACTCGCAAATCCAGTTCGCGGCGCACAGGCATACGTATTCGTTCCTGCGCAGCGCGCCTTCTTACGCTTAGTACCAGACCTGAGAGTTCCGGCCGGTCAACAGATTCGACCTTTGGCATTTATCAAATTGATGGCGATCGTGCTGAGTATCGGAACGGCGCTTCTCCTCTTTATCAACATTATGCTTACACAGGATGCATTTACCTTGAGCCAGCTCGAACGCCAAGCCGCTGATGTTTCTGCGCAAGAAGAGGCCATCACTCAAGAGGCCGCACGAATTTCTTCTCCCACGATTTTGGCTCAGCGGGCAACGCAGTTGGGAATGAAAACCGGAGAGGCTCCAGCCTTTATCGATCTAGGAAGTGAGACGATTCTCGGCGCCCCTGACATGAACGTGAAGAAATGAAATCGAACAATCAGCGGGTGCGCGCCGTCTATCTGCTTTTCATCCTCGTCTTTGTCATCATTGCGGGCCGTCTTATTCAAGTTCAAGGCGTGAGTGCTGCTGCCTATGCTTCTCGCGCGAGTCGAGAGCTGTATCAAACGGCTCCGCTGGCCGCATCGCGGGGTGCAATTACCGATAAAGATGGCGTTCCCTTCGCGCGCAGTATTGCTTCGGTGAACATTACGGTTGATCAACAATTAGTTCTTGACCCCGCTCGTGCCGCAGAGATCGTAGCTCCGATAATTTCGCTTCCGGTCTCAACGGTACAAAGTAGATTGACCGGTGATCGACGATTTGCCTACGTCGCAAAAGACGTCACTCCCGCTGTGTGGAAATCTGTTAAGGAAGCGATCGCAGCGGAGAATACAAAGCGCTCCTATGGAAAATATATTTCTGGTTTTTACTCTGAAGATGCATTTCATCGTGATTACCCAGCAGGTGCATTGGGCGCTAGTTTCTTAGGATTTGTGAGCGCTTCCGGACATGGCGGGGGCGGTTTGGAATATGCCCTTGATCCCGTGTTGGCTGGAAAAGATGGCTCCTATACTTACGCCCAAAATGGGGGTGGACAGGTCATTCCCACGGCGCACGATGTGCTTACGCCGGCCTCTGCCGGTAAAGAGGTGCGGCTGACTATTGATCGAGATATCCAATGGGTAGCACAACAGTCCATCACTGCCGCTGTTAAAAAGGCGAATGCTCTCTCTGGAACGGTGATCGTAATGGAGCCGGCCACTGGCAAGATTCTGGCTATGGCCACTGCGCCCACCTTTGATCCGAATAACATTTCCAAAGCCACGCCAGATTTACTGGCGACTCCGGCAGTCTCAGACCCTTACGAACCCGGTTCAACAGGCAAAGTTATGACTATGGCAGCTGCTATCGAAGAGAAAGTGGTGACTCCCACAACTCTCTTTACCGTGCCAGATAAAATCAAGAGAGGAAATCGTTATTTTGGAGATCACGATAAGCACGCCACGTGGAAGCTGACGACCGCCGGCATCCTCGCGAAGTCAAGCAATACGGGAACCATCCAAATCGGCGAGAAGATGAAGCCTTCGACACTTCACTCCTACCTCACCAAATTTGGTATCGGCACGAAGACGGGCCTTGAATTAGCGGGGGAGAGCAGCGGCCTCTTATCTCCAGTAGATCGATGGTCAGGTACGACAGCTCCCACAGTTGCATTTGGACAGGGCTATTCGCTCACGACGATTCAGGCAACGAGTGTCTTCGCGACCCTGGCTAACGATGGTGTGCAAGTTAAGCCCACTCTCGTTTCTGGCTACGTAGACCAGGCTGGCCATTACTCACCGAAATCCGTATCAAAAGGCGTCCGCATCATTTCGAGTGAGACGGCTCAAAAGGTTCGCCTCATGATGGAAAGTGTTTTGAGCGATGAGGGGACGGCTCCAGGGGCGCGCATCCCTGGTTATCGAGTTGCTGGAAAAACCGGTACTGCCAATCGTATTGATGCTTCTGGTCAGTATCACGGTTACACCGCATCATTCATCGGATTTGCGCCTGCGGAAAATCCAAAGTTCGTTATTAACGTCACCATTCAAGATCCACATGGTGAGCACTTCGGGAGTTTGCTTGGCGGTCCTGTATTCAAAGAGGTGATGTCCTTTGCATTGAAGAGCTACCACGTGCCACCCTCTTCGCAAACAGTTACTTTGCTGCCCATGAATGAGAAAGAAATGAAGGCCTTGGCCGCCAAGAAGTCACAGAGTGAGACAAAGACGGTGAGCAAGGCGTGAGTGCGAAGCTCGAAAGCTTGAGAAGCATTATCGGGTTTCTCGGTGTCTCGCCCGGTGGATTCTCTACTGCCGAACTCGATATCTCCGTAAGGGGAGTCTCGGTTGAATCATCAAAGATTTCGAATGGCGACATTTTCGTGGCGATGCCTGGTGCGCATACGCATGGTGCGCACTTCGCCGCCGATGCGATCAGCCGAGGAGCGGTAGCCCTTATTACCGACGCTGAAGGTGCGGGAATCGCGAACGCGGCCATTCCCGTCGTTCAGATCGAGAATATTCGAGCGAAAGTAGGAGAGCTGTCGGCTTTTGTTTACGGAAATCCGAGCTCGTCCATGTGTGTTGTGGCCGTCACTGGAACGAATGGGAAGACCACAACTACTTCGCTGCTTGAATACTTATGGAGTGGAAGCGGTCTCCCAGCTGGAGTGATTGGCACTCTCGGTGCGCGATATCACACTCAAGGTAAGACGGTATCCCTGCCTTCAGCGCGAACGACGCCCGAGGCGAGTGAACTGCAAAAGAACTTGGCCTTGATGAGGGATTCGGGTGTGCAGGTTGTTGCGATGGAAGTTTCTAGCCACGCCCTCTCCCTTCATAGGGTCGATGGAATTTATTTCGAACTTTCTCTATTCACGAATCTGACTCAAGATCACCTTGATTTCCACCACACGATGGAAGAGTACTTTCTGGCCAAGTCAGCGCTCTTTACTTCAAAGTTTTCTGCAGGTGCACTCGTTAACGCAGATGATTCTTTCGGGAAAAGGCTCCTGGCTCAATGTGAGATCCCTGCTATCTCGATTTCGACGGATAAGGGTGATTGGCAACTTTCGCTTACTGGCTTTCAATTGACTCGCCCAGGTGGAGCAATTCATATTATTGACTCGCCTCTTGTGGGTGACTTTAACCGCATGAACGCCGCAATGGCGCTCGTTGCATTTGTGCAGACTGGCGGCGATATCGAGGTGGGAATCGATTTACTACGAAGCTTCCCGGGTGTTCCAGGGCGCCTTGAGCAAGTAGGTAACGGATCGCCTTTAGTTTTGGTTGATTACGCGCACACTCCTGATGCAGTTACTCGAGTTCTTTCATCACTTCGGTCGCATACTCGTGGGCGCATCATTGCTGTACTTGGTTGCGGAGGTAATCGAGATCCGCTCAAACGCCCGGAGATGGGACGTGCCTTACAAGCTGGAGCCGATCTTGCAATCGCCACCAGCGATAATCCGAGATCAGAAGATCCAGCAGCAATTCTGGATTCGATGTGCGGAGAAGATTTCAAGGGAGTGCGTATTCTCGACCGACGAGAAGCTATCTCTCTCGCGATTAGTCAAGCAGCCGACGAGGATTTGGTTTTGATCGCCGGAAAAGGTCATGAGCAAGGCCAAGAGATAAATGGTGTCATCACTGCCTTCGACGATCGTCAAGTAGCGCTAGAGATGCTCGCAAAGCGTGGCCAGTCATGATCGCAATGCGAACGAGCGAGATTGCCGAGATAGTGGGAGGCAGCCTTCATGGGGATGACTTTGTATTCTCTGGGTCGGTAGTGATCGATAGCAGAGAGGCCGAAGCGGGTTCACTCTTTGTCGCCTTGCCGGGAGAGCATGCAGACGGTCACGACTTTGTGTCGGCCGCAGCGAAGAACGGTGCCGTCTTAACCCTGGTCGCTCGCGCAGTAGGTTCTGCTGGTATCGCGTCGATCGTGGTGCCTGATGTTGCTGCCGCGCTTATGTCTCTGGCTGCCGAAGTTCGCGCCCGATTATCACAGGTGACAGTCGTTGGAATTACTGGTTCGCAAGGCAAAACAACAACAAAAGACATGTTGCTCCAGGTGCTCAACCTCTTTGGTGAAACGATTGCTCCAAAGGAATCCTTCAATAATGAGATTGGACTTCCACTCACCATTCTTAAATGTTCAGAAGCGACAAAATTTCTGGTTCTCGAGTTTGGCGCCACGCACATTGGAGATATCGCGAAGCTTGCCTCATTTGCAAATATTGATGTTGCTGCAGTCTTGGTAGTAGGGACCGCCCATGTAGGCGAGTTTGGTTCTGTGGAAAATATTGCGACTGCAAAATTTGAACTAATCCAATCGCTTCCCAAGGGGGGAGTGGCAGTGCTTGGAACCTACGATCTGCACACGTCTGCAATGGCTACGAAAGCATCGGGTCAAGTGGTGACCTTTGGTCCTCATGGAACGGTCCGTGCGGAAGAGATGCGGTTACTTGATGGCGAACCTACATTCCGCTTCCGCGGGCATTCCATTCATCTTAACTTCACAGGCGGTCATCAGGTGGCGAACGCGGAGGCCGTCTTGGCTATCTGTGAATCGCTAAAACTTGATATGACACGAGCCGTCGCGGGTTTGAATGAGGCGCGGCCGCTGAGCAAATGGCGGATGGAGCGATCCCATACCCCTGTGGGCGCCCTACTCCTGAATGATTGTTATAACGCTAACCCGGCAAGTATGGCCGCGGCCCTGGAAACTCTGGCAGAAATCGGCAAGGCGCGAACGGGGCGATCGGTAGCCATCCTCGGCGAAATGCGAGAACTCGGCGAGTCCAGTCGGTCAGCGCATGAAAGTATCGGCAGGCTAGTGGCGCAGTTAGAGATTTCTCGGCTGGTAGGAATCGGTGAGGCTGGAGAGACCATGGTGAAGAGGGCTCTGGAAGAGGGGCACCGCGATGCCCACGCTTTTGGCGACCATGAAGCCGCCGTGCACTTTGTTGAGGCAGATCTGAGCTCAGACGATGTCATCCTCGTTAAAGCCTCTCGTGGAACTCATCTTGAAGGAATCGCTGCACGACTAGTAGGGGGTGTTTTGCAGTGAAGGGCGTACTCGCGGCTGCCGCACTTGGGTTCCTCTTCACCATGTTTGGCACTCCGCTCGCAATTCGACTCTTAGTGCGTCGTGGATACGGTCAATTTATTCGAGATGATGGTCCTTCGGCTCACCATACGAAGCGTGGAACTCCCACTATGGGTGGTGCCGTCATCATTGTGGCAACGCTGATTGCTTACTTTGGGTCTCACCTGCTTACTTCTCACCATTTCACAGCTTCAGGGATGTTAGTTCTTGCTTTGATGACCGGGCTGGGCTTTGTCGGTTTCATGGATGATTGGTTAAAAGTTTCGCGACAACGCTCTTTGGGATTACGGGCGCGTACCAAGATAGCTGGTCAATCATTAGTTGCAGTGGGCTTTGCGATTTTGGGCTTACGTTTTCCTGACGAACATGGTTTGACGCCGGTTTCACTACATTTCTCTGTGGTTCGAGACACTTCGATTTCGCTTCCTGTAGTTCTGGTTATTGTCTGGGTCTTTCTCATGATTGCTGCTACTAGTAACGGCGTGAACTTGACTGACGGTCTTGATGGTCTTGCGACCGGAACGAGCGTGATGACTTTTGCCGCCTACATCTTGATTGGCGTGTGGGAATTTGGGCAGGGTTGTTGGGTTAATCCCGGACCCAAGTGTTACGACGTCAGAGATCCCCTTGATCTTGCAGTAGTTGCTGCAGCACTGATGGGCGCTTGCTTTGGTTTCCTTTGGTGGAACGCAAGTCCGGCAAAGATCTTTATGGGAGATACCGGTTCACTCGCGTTGGGCGGAGCGCTCTCCGGGCTAGCGATCACGAGTCGCACACAAGGATTGCTCGCGCTTCTTGGCGGTCTCTTTGTGATCATCACACTTTCGGTCATTCTTCAGGTGGGGTACTTCAAATTGACCCGAGGTAAACGAATATTTCGTATGGCCCCGCTCCAACATCACTTTGAGTTGATTGGTTGGGGCGAGGTGACGATTGTTATTCGCTTCTGGATTATCGCTGGTCTCTGTGTAGCCAGTGGCTTGGGGCTCTTCTATGGCGCATGGGTGAGCGCATGAGCCGAGTGATTGTGGCCGGGGCTGGACGAACTGGATTGGCGTTGGCCAAGGCGGTCAAAGACCAAGGTCACGAAGTCACAGTGGTAGTAGACGCTCCGTTGCCCGCGCATGTTGCTTTGGAACTAACTCAAGATGGCATCGCTTCACTGTTGACCAAGGAAGCGTTGACGCAGATGTCAAAATTCGTGCGCATTTATGCCTCTCCGGGTTGGAGATTAGACCATCCGCTCTTCCTTGCAGGCGTTGAAGTTGTTGGTGAAGTTGATTTCGCTTGGGAGATTTCGCAAGCTCGCGCCGAACGCCTCGGGGAGTCGGCACCACTCTGGTTAGCGGTCACAGGTACGAATGGAAAAACCACCACGACCGAAATGTTGCAATCAATTTTGTCGGCCGACGGTCTTACTTCGGTGGCTTGCGGCAATGTGGGTTATCCATTGATCTCCGCGGTATTAGACGATGTGAAGTACGACGTTTTGGCAATCGAACTATCGTCATTTCAGATTTCTCGGATGAAGATTGCGCGCCCTCGAGCATCCGCGCTGCTTAACGTGGCAGAGGATCACATTGATTGGCATGGCACTCTTGAAGAGTATGCACAAACAAAGATCGCCCTACTCGCTGCGTCTGAGACTTCGATCTGCAATGGAGACGATCCACTTTTAAACTCAATGCTCACCCTCGCCACGTTTACCCCAGATGTCACATTTACTTTGGATTCCCCCAAGCGAGGAGAGCTCGGTGTCGTTGAGGAGCTATTAGTCGATCGTGCATTCGTGGAAGACCCAGATCATGCGGCGGTCTCACTCGCTGAGTTGGGGGACATTCGGCCCTTCGCGCCGCATAACGTTCAGAACGCGTTAGCTGCGAGTGCTCTTGCTAGGAGTATTGGAATTGCAGAAGGTTCGATCGCTGCTGGACTTCGTGCCTTCACCCCCGGATCTCATCGCATCGCCGAGATTTTGGACGAGGGTGGTGTGAAATGGATCAACGACTCCAAGGCAACCAACCCACATGCCGCAATCGCTTCCTTGAAAGCCTTTGAGAACGTTATATGGATAGCAGGTGGTCTTCTTAAGGGCGCCTCTGTTGAGCAACTCGTGGTTGAGTGCGGCAAGCGTGTCAAGGTTGCATTGCTGATTGGGCAGGATCGCGAGGAGATTGCTCAGCTCATAGCTCAGCATGCTCCTCATGTGGTTGTGGAAAGAGTGGACGTCCATATTGACCCGACTCCGCAAGAGCCAGGGCGACAGTTAATGCGCAATGTTGTTGCCCGAGCCCGCGAGTTGGCGGGCAGCGGAGATACCGTACTCCTGGCACCCGCTTGCGCCTCTATGGATCAATTCATTTCATATGCAGAACGAGGGAACTTCTTCACCGAAGCCGTCCGAGGCGGTGGCCATGTCTAAGTCAACGTCTAAGTCAAAGTTATCTAGTGATCGTCGCTACTTTCCTCTCCTATTAGGATCATCGATCGCTCTTTGTGTCATCGGAATCACGATGGTCTTATCCGCTTCTTCCGTGTCATCCATTCAGTCTTCAGGGTCAAGTTTTTCGATTGTGCTTAAACAGTTGCTCTTTCTGGGTATAGGTAGTGCGTTTGCATTTTTGGCGTTTAAGATTCCGACACCTATCTATCGCAAACTCGCCCCGCTCGCTGTCGTGGGATCTTGTGCCTTGCAACTCCTGATATTCACACCGCTAGGTGTGAATATCAATGGGAATCGAAATTGGCTGGAGTTTGGCCCCATACGCTTTCAGCCAAGTGAATTCGGCAAGCTCGCTCTGGTGCTTTGGGTGGCAGATGCATTGACCAGAAACGCGATTCCGCTCATGGATCGATTGGTTCGTGCGCTTTTGGGTTCGGCCCCGATCCTTATACTTGTGCTCGCCGGCAAGGACTTGGGCACGGCAATCATCGTCTTTGTGACGCTCTTTGCGATTCTCTTTGCGGCGGGGATCTCTGGTCGCACTCTTTCTTTCTTTGGCGTACTTGTTATTTTGGGCACCGCAGCGCTTGTAGTGAGTCAATCTCATCGATTGAAGCGATTCACTGCGCTCCTCGATCCTTTTTCCGTAGCAAATTACCAATCAGCCGGTTGGCAACCTGCTCATGGAATTATGGCGTTGGCCACCGGAGGGCTCTTCGGGGTGGGATTAGGTGCAGGAAGTCAAAAGTGGGGCAATCTCGGTCCAGAGGCACATACGGATTTCATATTTGCGGTCATCGGTGAGGAGGTTGGCCTCTTCGGCACTCTTATGGTGGTGGCGATTTTCGGAGTCATTCTCTGGTGCGGTTGCTCACTGGCTTTGCGAGTTAAAGATAATTTCTCTCGTCTCATCGCGGTAGGAGTTACGGCATGGATCGTTTTTCAGGCCCTCACGAACATGGGTTCATCAATTGGAGTATTTCCAGTAATTGGAGTGCCGTTGCCATTCGTTTCCTACGGCGGTTCATCGCTGATTTCCACCTTAGCGGCGGTCGCAATTCTCTTAAGAATTGCTCATGATCGAGCCAACTCATGAAGGTGCTCTTTGCTGCAGGTGGAAGCGCTGGACACGTAGATCCAGCACTAGCGACCGCGGATGCGCTTAACGAATTATCTCCTGGTGTCACTATTGCTTTTATGGGAACCAAGGAGGGAATTGAGTCCAGGTTGGTGCCGTCGGAGAACTATCCGCTCATGACCATTGAAAAACTCCCATTCCCACGGCAAATATCATTTTCAGCTCTTCTGTGGCCTTTTCGCGCATTAGCTAACCTGCGCAGAGCCCGGCGCATTGTTCGGGAGTTCGATGTGGTTGTCGGTTTCGGGGGATACGTGTCCGCCTTTGGCATGTTCGCTGCTTTTCTTCAACATGTGCCGCGTATCGTCCATGAAGCCAATGCACTTCCCGGAATGGCTAATCGATTGTCGGCTCGTTTAGGTGCAGTAGCTGCTGTGAGTTACCCGCGCGCGCAGCAAATCATGAGAGGCGCCCACTTGATGGCTCTCCCACTACGTAAGAACTTGCAAACTACCCCGATGGATCGCTCGGCGGCTAAGGAATTCTTTGGAGCACCTGCAGATCTACCCACCGTGCTGGTTATCGGCGGATCGTTGGGAGCGCGCAAGCTCAACACCATTGTGAGCCATCTGGTTTCGCAAGGTCGAGAACTTCCTTATGCGATTATTCACTCCCTCGGCCATGGCGCAGAGCTGCCGCAACCTTCGGCTCGATACCGTCCGCTGTCATATATTGATCGGATGGATGTAGCGCTTGCGGCCGCGGACTTGGTGATTTCCAGAGCGGGAGCGGGGGCAGTTGCCCAAATTTCCCGCTTCGAAGTGCCGGCAATCTTCATTCCGCTCTGGCATGGCAATGGTGAGCAAGGGGCGAACGCCGCACCTGCCGTCGCGTTGGGCGCAGCGATCCTGCTCAACGAAGGGCAGGATCTGGAAGATCGCCTACTCATGGAGATGTCGCGCCTCATGGGTGACACCACTGAACTTTCCAAGATGAGATCTGCCTACGTTGGATTGCCTGAGTCACTTCGTTCAAGTCTTGGGGCAACAGAGATGGCGACTCAAATCATTGCGCAGGCCCGATGAAAGAAGCACTCGATTCATCTCTGGGACCGGTTCATCTTGTAGGAATCGGCGGTTCTGGAATGAGTGGAATCGCTCGCATCCTCCTTGCGCGCGGTTTTCAAGTAAGTGGCTCAGATTCGCGCGAAACTCAGGAAATTCATGCCTTGCGTGCATTGGGCGCGCGTATAGCGATTGGCCATGCTGCGGTGAATCTCTTGCAATTCGGTTCGCCGGCATCAGTGGTGGTTACTTCCACTGCCATTGCGCCAGATAACCCTGAAATTTCCGAGGCTCATACGATGCTCTGCCATGTCATGCATCGTTCAGAAGCCCTTGCGAGCCTCTTGGTGGCGCGTAAGAGCTTGGCGGTAGCGGGAACTCACGGAAAGACGACCACTACTTCAATGACCGCGGTAACTCTTCAATCCCTTGGACTTGATCCCTCCTATGCAATCGGTGCCGGATTGGGCGGCGCTGGAAGTAATGCTCATCACGGTAATGGCGATTTCTTCGTCATCGAGGCAGACGAATCTGATAAATCATTCCTTGCTTATTCCCCAGACTCTGCGATCATCACCAATATCGAAGCTGACCATATGGATCAGTTCACTTCGTTGCGTGAGATTGAAGAAACTTTTCTTGAATTTGCACAATCGGTTTCTGGACCACTGGTGCTCTGCGGGGATGATGAAGGTGTCCAGAGATTGGTCAAAAAGATGGATCGGGCAGTCGTTACCTATGGGCTCCTCAGCATAAATGATTTGATTATCTCCGACGTTCATCCGGTTAATGCCGGTTCCATATTCAGTGCCACACTTCGTGGGCGGAAATTGGGTTCCTTTAAGTTGCAAGTGCCGGGGCTTCACAATGTTCTGAATGCAGCTGCTGTCATTGCGATGACTGCCGAGTACGGACTATCACTCGAAGGCGTGCGTAAAGGGCTTGCCGAATTTACGGGTGCGCGGCGCCGTTTTGACATTCGAGGTGTGGTGTCGAACGTAACGGTTGTCGACGACTATGCGCATCATCCCACTGAAATCATTGCCACGTTGAAAGCCGCACGGGAGGTTTCTCCGCGAGGTCGAATCATTGCGATATTTCAGCCACATCGTTTTACGCGGCTACAAGCCTTCATGAGCGAATTTGCATCGGCTCTTGAATTGGCAGATGAAGTAGCCATCATGGATGTATATGGTGCGGGAGAGACCCCTCTTCCAGGCGTGAGCGGTATGCGTTTAGCCGCTCTCATTCCTCGCGCCACGTTCCTTCCTAGTTTCCTTGACGTGAGCGAATGGGCGGCGAAGATTGCCGAATCCGGAGATTATGTTTTCACCTTAGGTGCTGGAGATGTCACTTTGCTTGGCCCAGCCATTCTCGAACAACTCGCAGTGGTGGCTAAGAGTTGAGAAGGTTTCGCGTCCTCATTGCCGTGCTTGCCGCCTTCGTCCTCCTCGCTTGGGTACTCGGATGGTCTTCTCTGCTCACGGTGCGAACAATTCACGTGCAGGGAATTGCTTCCAATAGTTCGCTCAAGGCGAGCCAGCTGATTGCGGAATCGGGTCTACGGATTGGCGACAAGATGGCGAGAGCTCATGCCTCGAATCTTGAGCAAGTTAAACGGAAGTATCCCAAGATCGAATCAATTGATGTGAAGCGAAGTTGGCCTTCCACGATCACGATCGTTGTAAAAGAGAAGAATGCTATTGCCGCTGTCTATTTCAACGGTGCCTATCAACTGTATGGCGAAGATGGGTTGCCATTTGCTCACGTCACAACCCCGCCGAGCGATCTTCCTGTCATTACGGGTCGAGAAACTGCAGGCATCAAAGCGGCGGTTGCGATTTACCGTTCTTTACCGAGAGATTTGGCTAGTCAAGTCGTCACTCTCACTGCGCGAACCAATGACTTGATTGAATTCACCATTGGTAAGACACGCATCACGTGGGGAAGTAGCGACGAGAGTGCCACAAAGATCAAAGTCTTGCGCGTGCTGCTCAAAACTTCCGCGAAGAAGATCGATGTGAGTGCGCCGCTTTCGCCCACCACACGCTGAGAAATACCCCGTGGTTGCTTTTCCTCGCGACACGCCCGCACGGGTCATTGCGCCTCCGGCCACCTAGCCCTACGGTACGGATGAAATAGGACAAAAGGGTCATTCTCTACTAGAGGTTGAGCCTTGAGAGAAGTGCAGAGTTTGTGAGAAGTGCAGAGTTTGTGAGAAGTGCAGAGTTTGTGAGAAGTGCAGAGTTCGTCCGGTATTAACCATCAGCATGAGGAGTCGAAGTGGCCGCACCGCAGAATTATCTCGCCGTCATCAAAGTTGTCGGCATTGGCGGAGGTGGCGTTAACGCTGTCAATCGCATGATTGAAGCCGGCCTTAAGGGCGTTGAATTTATTGCTATTAATACCGACGCACAGCAACTCATCATGAGTGATGCCGACGTCAAGCTTGATATTGGTCGTGAGTTAACTCGTGGGCTTGGTGCTGGCGCGGCTCCCTCTGTAGGCGAGCAAGCAGCCAACGATCATGCCGAAGATATCGAAGAGGTTCTGCGCGGCGCCGACATGGTATTTGTAACGGCCGGTGAGGGTGGTGGTACTGGCACTGGCGGGGCACCTATCGTGGCGCGCATTGCTCGTGAACTTGGCGCACTGACCATTGGCGTTGTAACTAAGCCATTTAGCTTTGAGGCAAAGCGTCGTACCTCGCAAGCGGAAGAAGGTATTGAGAAGCTGCGTCGAGAAGTGGATACCTTGATTGTCATCCCTAACGATCGCCTGCTCTCCATATCTGATCGGGCGATCACTTTCCTTGATGCCTTTAAGAGCGCGGATCAAGTACTGCTCTCTGGCGTGCAAGGAATTACTGATTTGATTACCACACCGGGTCTGATCAACCTCGACTTTGCAGACGTCAAGAGCGTCATGCAAGGTGCTGGGTCGGCACTCATGGGAATTGGCTCAGCGCGCGGCGAAGGACGGGCGATCCGAGCGGCGGAGAGCGCCATCTCGAGCCCTCTTCTCGAAGCTTCTATCGATGGAGCTCATGGAGTCTTGCTCTCCATTGCCGGCGGTTCAGACCTAGGTCTCTTTGAAATTAATGAAGCTGCCGAATTGGTGGCAAAAGCGGCCCATATAGATGCCAACATTATCTTTGGTGCGGTTATCGACGACGTATTGGGCGATGAAGTACGCGTTACCGTCATCGCCGCAGGCTTTGATGGAGGCGAACCCACTCGCGTAGTGACTCCACCGGTGGTCACAGAAGCAGAGGAAGAGATCGCACCTGCCGCCGCAGCGACCCCTTCGGCTCCGATTGAATTTGATCTCGCTGAAGGATTGGGTGAAACTCCGGCTCCGATCTCTTCGCGTCGAACAATCATCTTTGAAGAATCATCTGATGATCTCGACGTGCCCGACTTTTTGAAGTGATGCACGGTTGATTCGAACCTTCACCTCCCGCACTTTTCTTGAAGGTATAAGTTCCACACCGTTTGCCTCTTTAAATCTTGCCTATCACGTGGGTGATGATAGCCACGCGGTATCCGTAAACCGTGATCGCCTCAGTGAGCACTTTGGCATGCCGATCCAGTACATGAATCAGGTGCACGGAGACGATGTGCAATTGATTGACGCCACCGTAACTGACCCCACGGCCGATGCCTTGATCACGATGGAGCCAGGTCTCGGGCTTGCTGTGATGGTGGCCGATTGCATTCCACTACTCATCTGGGATGAGGCGCAGAGTGTCGTAGCGGCAGTCCACGTAGGGCGACGCGGGGCAATCAACGGCATCGTGGCGAAGGTCGTCAATCAGATGCGCGCTTTAAGCACCTCACCACTCGTGGCTGTAATGGGCCCTCATATCTGTGCAGAGTGCTACGTCGTGGGGGAAGATATCGCGGCCGAGTTCGGCGATCACTTTCCATCCGCGGTGTTGAGGAAGAATGACGTGACATTGAATCTCAGTGGTGCTTTGAGCGGTGCTCTCGCTGAACTGAGGGTGTCTGTCAGTGAAGTGCACTCCTGCACCGTCGAGGATCCTCTCTTCTACTCCTATCGCCGAGATGGTGTTACTGGCCGTTTTGTCGGAGTGATTGCTCTGCCGGTGAAGCAACTGCCGGTGAAGCAACTGCCGGTGAAGCAACTGCCGGTGAAGCAAATTCCGGAGAAGCAATAGAGTGTTTCTATGACAGATCGCCGCGAAGAATTAGCGAAACATCTCGATCAAGTGCGGGCCGAAATTGCCACAGCAGCGCGAGCGGCTCATCGTCAACCTGAAGAGATATCTCTTGTCGTAGTGACGAAGAATTTCCCTGCAAGTGATGTGGAACATTTGATAGCCCTCGGGGTAAGCGATGTGGGGGAGAATCGTGAGCAAGAGGGATCATCTAAATCAAGCGAGGTGCGCTCGTCGATCAATTGGCACTTCATTGGCCAGTTACAGCGGAATAAAGTGAAGTCGGTACTTGAGTGGGCCACTGTGATTCACTCCGTTGATCGCATCGAATTGGCGGAAGAAATTGTGAAGCGGGCAGCGGGGCGCAGTCAGATATTGCGAGTTCTTGTCCAAGTCTCCCTCGACAGCGCGCCGGGGCGTGCGGGAGCACCTAGATCTGAGCTCAACGAGATCGCCTCCTTATTAGCCACGTCGCCGATGGTTGAACTTTCTGGTCTGATGGCCGTGGCCCCGCTCGATGAGGATCCTCGGGCGGCCTTTCATCGCCTTCAAGCCATTCGGGCTGACTTCATCAGCGACTTTCCCGAGGCAGTGTGGTGCTCTGCCGGCATGAGCGGCGACTTTGCCGCAGCCATCGAATTTGGCGCGACACACGTCCGCATAGGCTCTTCAATACTCGGTTCACGTCCCACATTCGGGTAACGTCTCATTTCATGGCAAACAGTATGCGCAAAATGGCTAAGTACCTCGGTTTAGTTGATGCCGATGAGATGCTCGAAGGTGAAGCAGTCATTGAAGAGACGCAGGTAATGCGTCGTCCTGCTTTCGACATGTCACGAGTTCGCCGCGAAACCGCTCAACCTGTGGTCAGCGATGTGCGCACCGTTGCACCTATGGCAACATCCCACGTTGAGCCCATTGAGCGACCGCTTAACAAGATCGTCACCCTGCACCCGCGCAATTACAATGAGGCGAAGACGATCGGCGAGCATTATCGTCAAGGCGTTCCAGTCATCATGAATGTAACGGATATGACGGATGCAGACGCCAAGCGTCTCGTTGATTTTGGTGCCGGTCTAGCTTTCGGTCTCCATGGTTCCATTGAGCGAGTTACGCAGAAGGTTTTCCTGATCTCACCGGCAAATGTCAGCGTCTCGCTCGAAGAGAAGAGTGCGGCCGCCGAGGCATCCTTCTTCAATCAATCCTAAGGTTCGGGCCTCGTGCTCTTCGTCCTAGGTTTTGTTGATCTCGTCCTTCAGTTATTCCTTTACTTTTTATTAGCGCGCCTCATTCTTGAATACGTGCGCATGTTTGCTCGGTCTTGGCGACCTAAAGGGCTGATACTCGTGCTGATCACCGGCATCTATGTAGTCACCGATAAGCCGCTCAACCTCCTCCGACGCCGAATACCTCCACTTCGCATGGGTGGCATCAGCCTTGATTTATCGTTCTTGGTGCTTTTCGTCATCGTGAGCGTTCTCAGATCAGGTGTGCGAATTCTCGCCCTTCTCTAATTGGCTTTGGTAACCGAAAAGCGCATTCCAATATCTTCGTTCTCATGGGGATGCTCACCCTCGTGGTGGTTCAATTCAAGAGCGAGCACCTCATTCATAATTTCGCCACCATGTCTCTCGATAACTTCATCGAGGGGACTCTCGCCGGACCAGCTCACCAAAATACGATCACTTACATCGAATCCAGAACTCTTCCGGGCGTCTTGGATACTGCGAATAATCTCTCGCATGATTCCGGCTGAACGTAATTCAGGCGTCATTGTGAGGTCGAGCGCTACGCTCTCGCCGGAATCAGAGGCGTAGGTCCAACCAGAACGTGGAGTTTCGGTAATGACGACATCTTCCAAGAAGATCTCGCGATCACCCACGAGAGTCTTGCCATTCTTTCGAAGGATCACGACCAAAGACATGGCGTCGACTGCGGCCACCTCCGCAGCAACGGTGGCAGTTTCCTTTCCGAATCGTGTACCCAAAGTTCGGAAATTTGGTTTAAGAGAGAGGTCCACGACATCAACTTCGGAAATGTCGTCAAGATGAAGCACGTTGAGTTCTTCAGCAATCTCGTTACGGAGTTCCTCGCTCAGCGCCTGCCATCCCGGGGCGGAGATAAGGGCTCGACCTAATGGTTGTCGAATTTTGATATTGGACTCAGCGCGGGCAGCTCTGCCGAGTTCTACCAAACGGCGCACTTGGCCCACCTGACCAATCAAACTTTCATCGATAAGTTCTGGGTTCACCTTCGGAAAGTCGGCGAGGTGAACCGAAAGGGCAGCCTTTGAATCCGCTGGTCGTATGAGCTCTTGCCATACGTGTTCGGTGATGAAGGGAACCATAGGAGCCATCACGAGAGTGAGATCGCGCAGGCACTCAAAAAGAGTTGCCAATGCTGCCGGGTCACCATCCCAGAAGCGGCGACGAGAACGACGCACGTACCAGTTTGAGAGGTTGTCGATAAAGGATGCGATTGCTCTACCTGCTGCTTGCGAGTCGAAATCAGTCAATGAAGCATCAACCGTGTGGATCATTGAATTGAGTTCAGAAATGATCCAATGATCAAGGGTGGAGCGTTCTTCCAGAGGGACCACCTTTGTGGCATCGAAATCTGATGTTCGTGCGTAGAGACTGAGGAATGCGACCGTATTCCAGTATGTCAGGAGCGTTTTTCGGATCACCTCGGTAATTGCGTCATGGCCGACACGACGTGATTGCCACGGTGAACCTGCGGCCAACATGAACCAACGAACGGCATCAGCCCCGTGTTCATCCATGAGGGAGATTGGTTCCAAGACGTTTCCAAGATGCTTGCTCATCTTTCGACCATCTTTATCAAGAATATGACCTAGGCAGAGCACGGTTTTATAGGAACTCTCCTCGAACACCAAGGTTCCAATTGCCATGAGTGTGTAAAACCATCCGCGAGTTTGGTCGATGGCTTCACAGATGAAGTCAGCTGGATAAGCAGCGTTGAATTTTTCAACGCTACCTTCCTTATGCGGGTAGCCCCATTGTGCGAAGGGCATGGCGCCTGAGTCGTACCAACAGTCGATTACCTCAGGTACTCGATTCATTTCTCCAGCGCACTGCTCGCAAGGGAAAGTCACGTCGTCGACGAAGGGGCGATGGGGATCTAAAGAGGAGAGATTTTGACCTGCGCGACCGCCAAGTTCTGCCAAGGATCCGAAACACTCCATATGGCCTTCTTCACAACGCCAGATAGGAAGTGGTGTTCCCCAGTAACGATTTCTTGAAACTGCCCAATCGATGTTGTTGTTTAGCCAATCGCCGTAACGACCGCTACGAATCGTTTCGGGATGCCAGTCTGTCTTTTCGTTCTCCGAAATGAGCGCATCTTTGATTGCTGTAGTGCGGATGTACCAAGAAGGTTGTGCGTAATACATCAAAGGGGTGTGACATCTCCAGCAATGCGGATATGAATGTTCGTATTGCTGCTGACGGAAGAGAAGTCCTCGTGCTTTGAGGTCCTTCACTAGTGCCTTGTCGGCGGTTTTAAAGAATTCTCCACCCACCAGAGGAATCTCAGCTTCGAAGGTGCCATCGGCTCTGACGGGATTGACCACAGGTAATCCGTATGAGCGGCACACTGCTAAGTCGTCTGCGCCAAAGGCGGGGGATTGGTGTACAAGGCCAGTGCCGTCTTCTGTCGTTACATACTCCGCAAGTACGACGTAGTGCGCATCTGGTATCTCTACCCAATCAAAAGGGCGCGAATATTTTGTGTGTTCAAGTGCGGAACCCTTGACAGATTCAAGAACTGTGACGCCATCACCAAGGACAGAAAGTAGTGGTTGCGCCACGATGAACTTCTCGCCGGACTCATCAGATGCCACGACATAAGTAACTTTAGGGTGCACAGCGATGGCAGTATTGCTCACTAATGTCCAGGGAGTAGTCGTCCAGACTAGAAGCGATATGCCTTCGTACTTACCTTCAGTGATAGGGAAGCGCACGAAGACTGAAGGATCGGTGATCGTTTCATAGCCTTGTGCTAATTCGTGGTCGGAGAGACCGGTTCCGCAGCGTGGGCAATAGGGCGCTACTCGGTGGTCTTGTACGAGCAAACCCTTATTCCAAATTTGCTGAAGTGACCACCAGACGCTCTCTACATATTCAGGAGACATCGTCCAATAAGCGGTATCGAAATCAACCCAGAAGCCCATGCGAGTAGTCATCTCTTCGAAGGCGCCCACATGTCGTTGCACGGATTCGCGACACTTATCGTTAAAGGGAGCTACTCCGTACTTTTCGATATCGCCTTTTCCGGTGAAGCCAAGTTCCTTTTCAACCGCAAGTTCCACTGGTAAACCGTGACAATCCCAACCTGCTTTGCGAATGACATGGCGACCCTTCATGGTGTGGAATCGCGGGAAGACGTCTTTAAAGACGCGCGCCTCTACGTGGTGTGTTCCAGGCATGCCATTCGCGGTGGGTGGGCCTTCGTAGAAGGTCCATGTGTCGGCGCCTTCACGTTCACTTACTGAACGCGCAAAGACGCTCTCGCGATCCCAAAAGGAGAGCACGCTTCGGTCGATCTCGGCCAAGTTGATCTGTGTGGGGAGTGACTTCCACGGTGACTTCTTCTCATGTGCGCTGCCCGTCATCTGCACTCCTCCGGTTAGTCGAACTCCATGAGTTCGATATATCTGAGTTCGATATATCAACAGAGGGACGACTTTCGCCGCGGTACCACCCACTTTGCGCCTCGCGACGCCACTCTTCTGTCGTACTTGTCACTCAGGGGGTGATTTTCACTTGCATGTGAACTTCGGGCTTACACCGTCCCCGAATCGCTCTTCTTCGTTTGCAAGTTACTCGTCCCCGTCACCGTGCATAGGTAGACCTGGAGGAGTTTACCGGTCGTAGGATCATCTTGTGAGCGAAGTGGAGTCGATCAGACTGGCTATCCGGGTTAAACCGGGGGCATCCAGAACTGCGGTCGGCGGCCTCGTGGGGGAGGAACTCGCGGTAGCCATCACCGCCCAAGCACATGATGGTGAGGCAAATAAGGCGGCGATCGCCGCTATAGCCAAGGCCTTGGGCGTGGGTAAATCCAGGGTAGAGATCGTGAAAGGGGCGACTTTTCGCTCGAAAGTGGTGGAGATCTCCCTTGACCCTGGAGCGCGTGCGGAGGTCGAACGGAAGATTTGGGCGATGCGAACCCTCCCCACGCACAAGTAATCGGCTACCCTTCCCCCAGTTAGACCAAGAATTCATCTAGGAATTCAGCTAGTAGCGGTGAAGGAGATTACGGTGCCCAGCAAGAAGCCTGTTGCCAAGGTAGCGAAGAAGGCCCCTGCGAAGCCACCGGTCAAGGCGCCTGCCAAGAAAGCCGCGTCCGTGAAGAAAGCTGCTCCGGTGAAGAAGGCTGCGCCTGCTAAGAAGGCTGCGCCTGCTAAGAAGGCTGCGCCTGCTAAGAAGGCTGCGCCTGCTAAGAAGGCTGCGCCTGCTAAGAAGGCTGCTCCGGTAAAGAAGGCTGCTCTGGTAAAGAAGGCTGCGCCTGCCAAGAAGGCTGCGCCGGTAAAGAAGGCTGCTCCTGCAAAGGAAGAAGCTCCAGCCAAGAAAGTCCTGACTGCCCCTGAAAAGGCCGCGGCCAAGAGCGAGAATGAACTCCCACATGGAATTGTTGCCCCACGCCTAGTCATGCTTCCCAGCGCAAAGCCGGCGAAGAAGAAAGGCGGAACCACTCTTAAGCCGCTCAAGGGAGCGCCCGAACCTTTAGTTGTTAAAGATGGCGAAGGTCCTTGGACAAAGAGTGAATTAAATGACATTAAGAAAGAGCTCGAAAGAGAGCTTGTACGCCTGAGAGCAGAATTGGCCGCCGCAGAGATCGAAATCAATGATCTCTTAAGAGATTCAGGCGATGGGGCTGGCGATGATCAAGCCGATGCCGGAACCAAAACTTTCGAGCGCGAACACGAGTTATCGCTTTTGAATAATAATCGTGACATGGTCGTTCAATGTGAGCGAGCATTGGCTCGTATTACCGACGGAACATACGGCGTTTGTGAGTTGTGCGGACATCCGATCGGAAAAGCGCGCCTTCAGGTATTTCCTCGAGCCACCATGTGTATGGTCTGCAAGCAACGCGAAGAGCGTCGTTAAGGCTTAGCGAAGCCGCTCTGCGAAAGGATGAGTTGTCCTTTCGAGGAGAGTAAGAACAAAATAAACGCATCTCTCGTTGACTTGTTTGCTTTGTTGCTCGGAAGCGGAGCGATGCTATAAACCGTCTTTAAATTTTTTGCCTCGGGTATCTCTATCGCTGTGAGTTTTGCGTTTGATAAAACATCGGTGCGATAGATAAGGCCGGCATCTACCTCGCCGAGTAATACCTTTGTTTCAACTGATTTAACGTTAAGTTCAAAAGTTGCAGGTTTCAAAACGACCTTTGCTGCCTTAGCTACACTTTGCGTGAGTGCCCCACAGGGAACTTCTGCCGCGCAGATGGCGATTGTGGCGCGAGACAAATCCGCAAGGGATGCAATGTGGGTGGGATTTTCTTTAAGCACTGCTATCACTAAAGAGTTTGAGGCAAAGTCCTTCGCGGAACCGGCAAGTGCACTCTCTTCAGCTGCTAATTTCATTGGTGCTGGTCCGGCGGAGAGAAAGAGATCGGCCGGAACTCCATTGATTGCTTGTTGCGCCAACGTGCCTGAACCACCAAACGAGAAGATGAGATCGCTCTGCGGATAAATCCCTTTGAAGGCTCGTTCCAGGGCGGGGGCTACATCAGTCAAGCTCGAAGCGGCTAGCGCCACCACAGTTCCGCGCAATGCGCTCACTTGCCACTTCTTTGCGACGCAGGTGTAGCGCACGCCATCTTTCACCGAGTTTCCACTCGTGCACTTTCCGGAGAGCGCTTGGGAGGGAGTCGTCGCAAGGGCAGCGCCAAGCACGAGGGTCATCGCAACCAATATGGTTCGCTTGATTGCGGTCATAATATTGAGAATATGCCGCTTATGCGGGTATTACAACTCATCAGCGCCGAATTATCGGGCGGAGGTTTGCCGCACAGAGGAAGCCTGAGAGACTTACCCTATGTCCCGCAATCTCCCCGCTGCCCTCGCTCCTTTGCGCCGTGCGGGTTGGTTGATTGCCCTAGCCATACTTCTGCTCGACCAAGCGACCAAAATGTGGGCGGTCGCTGCCCTCTCCGATGGCCATCGCATGCAAGCCATTCCAGGTTTGCTCCACTTCACGTATGTGCGCAATTCAGGTGCGGCTTTCAGCATGGGTCTAGGAAGCACTCTCTACTTTGCACTCTTTTCACTCTTAGTCGGAATGGCTATCGCGCTCTTTGGCGGGCATCGAAAAGAACTCTGGCTCCCTATGTCTCTTATCCTCGGGGGCGTCTTTGGCAATCTCAGCGATCGCATCTTTCGATCGCCAGGAGGTATGAAAGGCCACGTCGTCGACTGGATCGAATTACCTCACTGGCCAATTTTTAACATCGCAGATTCAGCGGTCGTGCTCGCCGCCACCCTCATCGTTATCACCGCACTCTTCCAACGAAAGCGAACAGATGCCTGATCAAAGACGGATAGTCATTCCTGCGGGCCTTGATGGCGAGCGGGTGGATTCAGGAATTTCGCGTTTGCTTGGACTCTCGCGCACGCGCGCTGCCGAACTGCTCGCCGAAGGTGGAATCACGCTGGCTCGCAATGGCGTTCGCCTCGGCAAATCAGATCGACTCGCTACCGACATGGTGATCGATGTGCTCATCCCGGAGCCCGTGCAGGAACTTGCAATCACTCCTCAAGCGATTCCAGACTTGGCCATTGTTTTTCAGGATGATCATTTTGTTGTCGTCGACAAGCCTTCAGGTGTGGCGGCTCATCCAAGTGTGGGCTGGAGCGGGGCTAACGTCCTAGGAGGATTAGCAGCGCTAGGCGTCTCGATTACAACCTCGGGCGCAGCTGAGCGCCGAGGGATCGTGCAACGCCTCGATGTAGGTACGAGCGGCCTGATGGTGGTGGCAAAATCTGAAATCGCTTACTCCCGCCTCAAAGATGCTTTCCGCCAGCGGACGGTTACCAAGATTTACCATGCGCTCGTCCAGGGCCACCCCGATCCCAGCCGAGGCACGGTTGATGCCCCCATCGGTCGCCATCCCAAAGACGATTGGCGTTTCACGGTGATGGAAGGTGGGCGCGAGAGCATTACGCATTACGAGACATTGGAAGCTTTCCCGGCTGCTTCTCTCCTTGAGATTCACTTAGAGACGGGGCGTACTCACCAGATTCGGGTTCATATGTCTGCACTGCGCCACCCCTGCGTGGGAGATATCACCTATGGGGCCGATCCCACCCTGGCGGACCGTTTGGGCCTCACCCGCCAATGGCTCCACGCCTGCGAATTGGAGTTCGAACACCCCCTGAGCGGCGAGTTAGTGCATTTCGTTTCCCCCTATCCGGCCGACCTCGAAGGGGGACTCGCGCGCCTGCGAAGTGAGCAGTAGCGAAGAGGACTACCCTGCCTAGTCGTGTCCTCTTTTGCTCACCTCCACGTCCACACCGAGTACTCCATGCTCGATGGGGCGGCCCGGCTGACCGAGCTCTTTGAGGCAAGTGCCCGCATGGGGATGCCAGCCCTGGCGATGACTGATCATGGAAATGTCTTCGGAGCATTCGACTTCTATAAGCAAGGTAAAGCAAGCGGTGTGAATCCCATTATTGGCATCGAGGCATATCTGGCGCCGGAGAGTCGCTTTGATCGCAAAAAAGTAAAGTGGGCACAAGGCGGGGAAGATGATGTTTCGGGCGGTGGGGCTTACACACACCTCACGATGCTCGCAGAAAATAACGAAGGCCTGCACAATCTCTTCAAACTCTCATCACTTGCTTCGCTTGAAGGCCAGTATTACAAGCCACGCATGGATCGAGAGTTGCTCTCTCGTTTCAGCAAAGGATTGATCGCCACCACGGGTTGCCCGGGCGGCGAAGTCCAAACGCGGCTTCGGATGGGGGATAAGGCCGGCGCCAAAAAAGCAGCTGCAGATTTTCGCGACATCTTCGGAGAAGGCAATTATTTCTGCGAAATCATGGATCACGGATTAGAGATCGAAAAACGCGTCAACGATGACCTTCTAGCGCTCGCGAAAGATCTTAAAATTCCGCTAGTTGCAACAAATGATTTGCATTACACGGCGCAAGAAGATTCCTACGCTCATGAGATTCTACTCTGCGTGCAATCAGGGTCGAACTTGGCAGATCCCAAACGATTCAAGTTCGAAGGCACCGAGTTCTATTTGAAATCGCCAGAAGAGATGCGCCACATCTTTCGTGATTTTCCCGAGGCTTGCGATGCAACCTTGGCTATCGCCGAAAGATGTTCTATTTCATTTACAGAAGGCGCCAATCTCATGCCTAACTTCCCAGTGCCCGAAGGGGAGTCGGAGGATTCCTGGCTGGAAAAGGAAGTTGCGCTGGGTCTTAAATATCGTTTTCCCAATGGAGCCCCGCAAGAGTACTTAGAGCGCGCCGCTTTCGAACTATCTGTTATCAAACAGATGGGTTTCCCTGGTTACTTCCTGGTTGTGGCTGATCTCATTTCACATGCTCGCAAGAATGGAATCCGCGTAGGCCCTGGTCGTGGTTCGGCTGCAGGCGCCGTAGTCGCCTGGGCGCTGCGCATTACCGAAATTGATCCCATTCCGTACGGCCTACTCTTTGAGCGATTCCTTAACCCGGAACGCGTATCTATGCCCGATATCGACATTGACTTCGATGAACGTCGCCGCAGCGAAATGATTCGTTACGCGACCGACCGTTATGGAAGCACTCACGTTGCGCAGATCATTACCTACGGCACTATCAAAGCGAAGCAAGCGATTAAGGACTCCGCACGAGTTCTCGGGTATCCCTTTGCTATGGGCGATCGCGTTACGAAAGTCTTGCCGCCTTCGATTATGGGCAAGGACATTCCACTTAAGGGCATCTTTGATCCCGAGCACGAACGTTATTCAGAAGCGGGTGAATTCCGTGCAGTGTATGAGTCTGATCCAGATGTTCGTCGAGTAGTCGATACTGCTCGCGGTATCGAAGGGCTTAAGCGTCAATGGGGTGTTCACGCTGCCGGTGTGATTTTAAGTAAGACGCCTCTGATGGAAGTTATTCCAGTGCATCAACGTGAAGCTGACGGCGCGATCATTACCCAGTTCGATATGGGTGCCTGCGAAGCGCTTGGCTTGCTGAAGATGGATTTCTTGGGGCTTCGAAACCTCACGGTGCTTGACGATTGTTTGCTCAATATCAAGGCCAACCGTGATGAAACTGTAGTTCTTGAAGAACTTCCGCTTACGGACTTGAACACGTATCAGTTGCTCTCGCGCGGAGACACACTCGGCGTCTTTCAACTCGATGGCGGGCCGATGAGGGCGCTGCTTCGATCGTTGGCGCCGGACTCCTTTGAAGACATCACCGCGGTACTTGCGCTCTACCGCCCGGGACCAATGGGGGCTAATGCCCACAACGATTACGCCGATCGGAAGAACAATCGAAAGCCCGTGCAGCCGCTTGTAGAAGAGGCTGCCGAGGCGCTCAACGAAGTGCTCGGAGATACGTACGGGCTCATCGTTTATCAAGAGCAGGTCATTCGATTGGCTCAGCGCCTGGCTGGTTACTCTCTCGGTGCGGCGGATTTGTTACGCAAGGCGATGGGTAAGAAGAAAGCCGAGATTCTCGATAAAGAGTACGTTCCATTCCGCGATGGCATGATCGCCAATAAGTATTCAGAGAAGACCATTAAAAAACTTTGGGACACACTCGTTCCCTTCGCCGACTATGCGTTCAACAAATCGCACGCGGCGGGTTATGGTCTCGTTTCATATTGGACCGCGTATCTCAAAGCTAACTACCCCTCCGAGTACATGGCGGCTTTGCTCACCAGCGTTCGTGATGACAAAGATAAGAGTGCGCTCTATCTCAACGAATGCCGCAGGATGGGTATTAAGGTCCTCCCACCAGATGTCAACGAATCAGATGCGGACTTCACGCCACGGGGTACTGATATTCGATTCGGTCTGGCCGCAGTGCGCAATGTAGGTGCTGGTGTGGTGGCCTCTATCGTGGGCGCACGTCTTGAAAAGGGACGGTTCGAAAGTTTCGGCGATTACCTTGCGAAGGCCGATGCGCAAGCCTGTAGTAAGAAGACCGTTGAATCACTCATCAAGGCGGGCGCTTTCGATTCGCTCGGTCATACCCGTCGAGGACTCATGGCCGTTCATATGGAAGCCATTGATTCTGTAATGGAGAACAAACGCGCTGAGGCAATTGGGCAATTCGACCTCTTTGGCGCAGCGGGTCCAGCTGGAAGTCACACAGTTGGTCTAGATATTGATGTTCCGATTGATGAATGGGAAAAGTCACTCCTTCTCGCCTACGAACGCGAGATGCTCGGCCTTTACGTGTCAGATCACCCATTGCTCGGGGTCGAGCATGTGTTGGCGCGTCAAGTTGATCGAAGCATTAGTTCTTTGGCCGGCGAGGATGTCGCGCACGAGCAGATCGTCTCGGTGGGTGGGCTCATCACAGGTATTCAACGCAAGGTCTCCCGCAAGGGTGATGCATGGGCGATTGTGACACTTGAAGATCTCGAAGGCGTTATCGATGTTAACTTCTTCTCGAATGCTTACAACGCGCACGCGAATTCTCTCGTAGAAGATTCAATCGTCATTATTCGAGGCAGAGTAGATAAGCGCGAGGAGCAAGCACGTCTCTTTGCTATGGAAATGACAGTTCCCGACATCTCGGTGGGTGCGCGAGGACCTCTCTGCGTCACCATGCCGGTGGCTTTATGCACACAGCCCAATGTTGAACGGCTGAAGGAAATCCTAAGAACTCATCCAGGGACAACCGACGTGCAGGTGCGTTTGGAAAGTGCTGGTCAAAGTACGCTCCTCAAAATTGAAGAGGGATTACGCGTTCGAGTGACACCATCTTTGAGTGCTGACCTGAAGGCGCTCTTTGGGGCAGGTTGTCTGGCGTGAGTCCGGCAACTTCGGCAACCAAACTCTTGAGCGAGCTCTCCATATCGTGGGTAGATCATTTTTATGACCACGATGCACGTGCAGAGTCCTTTGGTCTCGAGGCGGCGGCCGCGCTAGGAGTAGATCCAGCTCGAGTTTTCAAAACACTGATGGCAAACGTTGCGGACTCGGGTGAAAAATTAGTAGTGGGCGTCATCCCGGTGAGTGAGAAACTTGATCTTAAGAAATTGGCGATGTCCCTTGGTTTCAAAAGAGCAGAGATGGCGTTACCTCTCTCCGCAGAGCGGAGTTCTGGCTACGTTGTAGGCGGAATATCTCCAGTTGGTCAACGTAAGGCGTTGCCTACCTCAATAGATGAGACCGCACAACTCTTCGATACGATTTTTGTGAGCGGTGGCAAGCGGGGTTTCGATATTGAAATCTCGCCGGCAGATTTGCTCCGCGCCACCAATGCAACTTTTGCAGACATCTGTAGATCTTAGTTCGGGCAGACTTCGCTATCTGCGAGATCTGAAGCGGGAAGTGAAGGGATTGTCGAAATAATCCTGCGCTCCCTATCGAGTAGTTCACGAGATTTCTCAAGGCGTTCGTCGGTGGTATCGATGTCTAACAATTCTTGTTTTTCTCTGCTGTCGAAAAGTGCTGAAGATGCAACGATGTAAGAAATAAGATTTGGATCATCTGGCAACCCGTCGGGTGCATCTATGTGCGGTAATCCATTTGCGGAGAGAACGCGTGTGTATTGGTGGAAACTCTTCATCGTCGCACCTGCCAACCCCGAACTTTCCGTGGTGATGTCTTCTTCGAGCCACTCCACTCGCGCTTTGAAATATGTATCGCTGGGAAAAAGTTCCAATATCCGGAACCTGCGAGTGCCCACAGCGGAGATATTGCTTCGTCCGTCACCCAATTCGGTGATCTCATCAATGCGGGCAGCGGTGCCGGTTCGAACCATCGCTGCGATGCCATCGCGTGATACGTCGCCATCGCGACGGAGCGAAATGAGCCCAAACTCTCGTTTCTCTCCGGGGAGAGTCATGAGATCGCTCACCATCTGCCGGTAGCGCGGCTCAAAAATGTGAAGTGGCAGCACCAGTCCTGGCACCAGCAGGACTGAAAGCGGGAAGAGCGGGATCACATCCACGTTTATGAGCGTAGAGGAGAATTGCAATCCTGCATCCTGAGCTCTCATCTAGACTGGGATCCTTAGATATGCGAGAGAGCGCCCACACGCGAGAACCAGACAAGGGAGGTGGCCAGTTGGAGAGAGTTGATCTACGCATGGATCTGCGATCTGATCGCGGCCACCTGCGCTCACTCATGCCACGTGCTGGTGTCGACGTGGAGAGCGTCCTCTCTCGGGTCAAGCCGATCATCGAGCGAGTAGCCGCGGGTGGCGAAGTCGCACTCCTTGATCTCTGCGAGGAATTCGATGGCATACGGCCCACCTCTCTGCGCGTACCCCCAGAAGTTATCAATGCCTCGTTAGGAACGCTCGCCCCCGACGTACGCTTAGCGCTTTTAGAGTCGATTCGCCGCGCTCGCATCGTTCATGAAGACCAACGTCGCCCTCCGCACACCACGGAAGTTGCACCGGGCGGTACGGTCACTGAGAAATGGATTCCTGTAGAGCGTGTGGGGCTCTATGTTCCTGGAGGCTTGGCCGTGTACCCGAGTAGCGTGGTCATGAATGTGGTGCCTGCTCAAATTGCCGGAGTTGCCAGCATCGCCGTCGCCTCGCCTCCACAAAAAGACCACGGTGGGTACCCGCACCCAACAATTCTTGCGGCCTGCGGCCTTCTTGGTATTACCGAAGTTTATGCAGTCGGTGGTGCTCAGGCGATTGCTATGTTCGCTTATGGGTATGCAGAAGGATGTGCCCCCGTTGATATTGTCACTGGGCCTGGAAATGTTTATGTCGCTGCCGCAAAGCGATATCTGCGTGGCGTAATCGGAATTGATTCCGAAGCCGGGCCCACGGAAATTGCTATCTTGGCTGATGATTCAGCAGATGCAGAACATGTGGCAGCGGATCTCATTAGTCAGGCGGAGCACGACACTCTGGCAGCCGCGGTACTAGTAACCACAAGCGATGTACTTGCCGATGCCGTTGATCTTGCTTTAGCGCAGCGAGTTTCTTTGACGAAGCATGGGGAGCGAATTGCCACCGCGTTAGCTGGGACCCAATCCAAAATCATCATGGTGCGAGATATCGAGCAAGGTCTCAATGTTGTAGATGCCTATGCGGCAGAACATCTAGAGATTCAGACGAAGGATGCCCGTAAAGTTGCCGAACAAGTCAAAAATGCTGGCGCAATTTTTGTGGGACCACATTCACCGGTCTCTTTAGGAGACTATTGCGCAGGCTCCAACCATGTTCTTCCTACTGGCGGTTGCGCCTGTCATTCAAGCGGACTATCTGTGCAAACTTTCTTGCGTGGGGTGCACTTGATTGAGTACAACAAGGCTGCACTCCAAGAAGTAGGGGAGTATGTCATTACTCTCGCTCGTGCTGAAGATCTGCCCGCGCACGGAGAAGCCATCACTGCTCGATTTGAAGAGAGCGAACAGTTGCATGGGTGAGAGTAATTGGCCTCAGTGGCTTCCTGTTCGCGATGATCTCAGAGATCAGCATCCTTATGGCGCACCTCAACTTGATGTAACTGTTCGGCTTAATACGAATGAAAATCCCTACGCCCTTCCTGGCGCCGTCGTAGATGAAATCCAGCATGAAATGTCTCGCATCGCTATTGATCTCAATCGCTATCCGGATCGTGATGCCCTAGAGCTGCGTGCCTCGCTCGCCGCTTACCTCACATCTCAAGGAGCTCCTGCGCTGACCGTTGGGCAGGTCTGGGCAGCGAATGGAAGTAACGAGATTATCCAGCAGATCTTCATGGCTTTCGGCGGACGAGATCGATGTGCCATTGGATTCGTTCCAAGTTACTCGATGCATTCAAATATTGCGCGTAGCACCCAAACTACCTGGATCGATGGGGAGCGCGGTCCTGGATTCTCATTAAACGCTGAATTCATCGTGGCCCAGGCAACTCAGGCATCGGCGAATCTGGTCTTCCTCACTTCACCAAATAATCCAACTGGAACTTCTCTCGATCCCACCATTGTCTTGGCCGTTGCTACTGCGTTGCCATCGGCTCTCATTGTCGTTGATGAAGCGTACGGAGAATTCTTGCGAGACAGGTCGAAGAGTGCCCTTGGATTGGTTTCTCAAGTAAAGAACTTGGTGGTTTCAAGAACCATGAGCAAGGCATTCGGACTTGCTGGCGCTCGAGTGGGGTATCTCGTTGCCGACGAGGCGGTGGTGGACGCGATCCAATTAGTTCGATTGCCGTATCACTTGGGCGCGCATACGCAATCGATTGCCCTGGTGGCGCTTCGACATGCTCCGTTGCTTTTGGAAAATGTAGAGCGCATCAAGGAGCAGCGCGACCGTATAGTCGCTGAATTGACCGCCATGGGGTTGGCGCCAGAACCGTCAGATGCGAACTTCGTGCTCTTCGGCGGCCTGGCAGATGCAGCGAAGGTGTGGAGCGACTTGGTGGAGAGAGATGTACTCGTTCGAGACGTGGGACTCGCTGGAATGCTCCGAGTCACCGCTGGTACGCAAGAAGAGACTACGATTTTCCTAGATTCGTTGCGGGCGATCATCAATGACAAGAGCGCGAATTACACCAACAGTGAAAGTAAGGGGTAGGGATGGCTCGAGTAGCACGGGTTGAGCGCGTCACCAAAGAGTCAAGTGTGACAGTTGAATTAAATATCGATGGGACCGGAAATGTCACGGTAGATACCGGCGTGCCATTCTTTGATCACATGTTGGGACAGTTGGGCAAACATTCTGGATTTGATTTAACTGTGACCACCACTGGTGACACTCATGTAGATGCGCATCACACTGTTGAAGATACTTCGCTAGCAGTCGGACAAGCACTTCGCGAGGCGCTCGGAGATAAGGCCGGTATCCGCCGCTTTGGTGATGCCATGGTTCCGCTTGACGAATGCCTCGTACAAGCAGCGGTCGATCTCTCGGGTCGCCCTTACGTAGTTCACCGCGAGCCTGAAATCGTAGAATTGATCGGAACTTACGACACCACGTTAACGCGTCATATATGGGAATCTTTTGTGGCTGAAGCGCGCATTTGCTTGCATGTTCGCGTACTTGAAGGACGAAATGCGCACCACGTCGTGGAGGCGCAATTTAAAGCTGTTGCGCGCGCTTTGCGTGACGCGGTTGCACTCGATGCCCGTGTAGTAGGCGTGCCATCTACCAAGGGATCCCTCTGAGCGTGCCGAAGGTCGCAATTCTTGACTATGGCTCAGGAAACATTCGATCTGCAGAGCGCGCTTTGATGGCGGCAGGTGCGGATGTATTAGTAACGTCCAACCACACCGACTTGCTCGGTGCGGATGGAGTCGTACTTCCAGGCGTAGGAGCTTTCGATGCCTGCGTTAAAGCCTTGCGTGCAGTAGGTGGCGATCAAGTAATCGATACGCGCCTGGCCGGTGGACTTCCAGTGTTGGCTATTTGTGTTGGAATGCAAATTCTTTTCAGTAGTGGAATTGAACATGGCATTACCTCTGAAGGATTGTCGCAATGGCCAGGGGAGGTGACCGAGCTCATCGCTCCTGTGGTTCCGCATATGGGTTGGAATACCGTGGAAACCTCACCGAACTCCCGCCTCTTTCAGGGCCTAGAAAATGAAAGATTCTATTTCGTGCACTCTTACGCGGCGAAGACATGGGAACTGCCGCCATCGGAACGGATGGCGCCTCCTATCCTCACATGGAGTCGCCACGGTGAGCGTTTCCTCTCGGCAGTAGAAAATGGTGCGCTCTCCTCGACTCAATTTCATCCAGAGAAATCTGGGCAGGCCGGCATCGCGCTTTTGCGTAATTGGATCGACACGTTTCCATCAAGGAATGAGCGATGAGTCGTGAGCGCGCGATCAGGCGCGAGGCACGAGAGCGCGAACGTTCAACTCGAATTTCGGCGGCTACTGCGCGAGAGCAAGCTCGACGTGAGAAAAGTGCACGCAAGGCGCGAATCAAAGATCGCTTTACACCGACTCAGCGACCAGGCGTTCTTGCCCGACGCAAGCGGCGGCGCGCGCTCTTGGTCACTTTTTTCCTCCTCATTATCAATCTCTTTGTTTGGCTCTTTATTCCAGAAGCCACCATTGGTGGAATTGTGTTGACGGTGCTCGTACTACCGCTTATTCGTACGTTCATTATTGATAGGCGGGATTAACCATGGGAAGTAGACTTATTCTTCTTCCTGCTATCGACGTTGTTGACGGTCAGGCAGTCAGGCTGACGCAAGGCGAGCTCTCCGAAAAAAGTGTCTACGGCGATCCACTTGATGCTGCAAAAGCATTTGCAGAAGCCGGAGCGGAGTGGATTCACTTTGTAGATCTCGATGCCGCCTTTGGTCGCGGATCAAATCGCGCAATGATGCATCGCGTCATTGGCGAAGTGGGCATCAAGGTTGAACTCACTGGTGGAATTCGAGATGACGCATCTTTGCGAGAAGCCCTTGGCTCCGGCTGTGCACGAGTCAATCTGGGAACAGCAGCTCTCGAAAATCCCGAATGGACTCGGCGGTGTATCGAGGAGTTTGGCGATCGAATTGCTGTGGGATTAGATGTGCGCGGACATACCCTTGCCACTCGTGGTTGGACCGAAGATGCTGGCAATCTCTTCGACGCCATAGCCAGACTTGATTCTCAGGGTTGCGCCAGATACGTAGTGACAGATGTTTCTAAGGACGGCACTCTTCAGGGACCCAACTTGCAATTACTCGGAGAGGTCATGAAAGTAACTTCACGACCCGTAGTCGCCAGTGGCGGAATTTCTTCTCTCTCCGATGTAGCGGCGTTACGTGCGTTAGTGGACGATGGACTCGAAGGAGCCATCATCGGCAAGGCGCTCTATGCGGGAGCTTTCACGCTTCAAGAGGCGCTAGAAGTCGCAGGTGCACGATGACTTTGGCTATCCGAGTTATTCCATGTCTCGATGTCGATAATGGTCGAGTTGTCAAAGGCGTCAATTTCGAAAATTTGCGAGATGCAGGCGATCCGGTCGAACTTGCGGCTCGTTACGATCTTGCCGGTGCTGATGAACTCACCTTTCTCGATATCACTGCAAGTAGTGGCAATCGAGGCACAGTCCTAGATGTCGTTCGCCGAACCGCTGAGTCACTTTTTATTCCGCTCACTGTAGGTGGCGGTATTCGCAGCGTTGACGATGTCGATGCCCTCCTCCGGGCTGGGGCTGACAAGATTTCAATCAACACCGCTGCCATCGCTCGGCCTTCTTTGATATCTGAGATATCTCAACGTTTTGGCAATCAGGTACTCGTCCTCTCGGTTGATGCGCGCAGAAAGAGTGATAGTCCCAGTGGTTTTGAGGTGACTACACATGGAGGCCGTGAGGGCGCTGGCATAGACGCGCTGGCGTGGGTAGCGCAGGCAGTGAAATTGGGGGTCGGAGAGATTCTGCTCAACTCCATGGATGCTGATGGCACCAAGAGCGGATTTGATCTTGAGATGATCTCGCGAGTGCGCCAAGCCGTCTCTGTCCCCTTGATTGCTAGCGGGGGAGCAGGTACCGCGGAACACTTTGTTGACGCTGCTCGCGCTGGAGCAGATGCGCTCCTGGCGGCAAGTATTTTCCACTTTGGAGAAGTCAGCATCGGAGAAGTGAAAGACGCATTGCGCTCGGCGGGTATCACCACTCGCTGAAGTTGCCTTTCTCGTCTAACCTCGGAATATGTCCGAATCGCTAGCGCACACAGAGCGCCTTGGTCTCGTGGCACTCTTTCGCTCACTCGGCCCGAGCGCGCCCACTCTTTGCCAGGGATGGCGCACGGCGGATCTCTTGGCTCACCTCGTTCTTCGTGAACGAAAGCCGGTTGCTGCATTAGGAATTTTGGTGCCACCGTTAAGTGAGCGCACGGAGCGATTGACGCTCGAGTTAGCAAGTGATTTTGAAGCAAATATTCGCCTCTTTGAAAGTGGACCACCGGCATGGAATCCGATGCGCTACCTAGATGCCATGGTCAACGGCTCTGAAATGTTGATCCATCACGAAGATGTGTTGCGCGCGCAGCCGGGTTGGAGAGCTCGGGTGCTTTCGCCGCAAGCTCAACAGGAAACTCGCCGAATTCTTCGAGGAGCTGCGCAATTGATGACCCGGGGGGCGAAGGTGAAGGTGCGTCCCGATCCAGCCGGAACGCTCACGCCCGCCAGCGGCGAAGTGGTGATTCGTGGGGACGTAGTCGACATCTTGTTACGCGTTGCCGGCAGAACAGAGAATGTGCAGGTCACCATTGTGGGCGCGGAGCCCGATCTGGCGCTCTTCGAAAATTCCCGCCTCGGCATTTAATCTCGTACACGAGCCCTTCTTTTTTGAGAGGCTTCTACTATGGCTTTCGATCTCTCTTCCGCTGAAATCAAATGGAATGCTGATGGGCTGATTCCGGCAATTGTTCAGGATGCGGCATCTGGAGAAGTGCTCATGCTTGCGTGGGTAAATTCCGCAGCACTTGAATTGACGCAGTCGCAAGGATGGGCGACGTATTGGAGTCGAAGTCGAGCAGAACTGTGGACGAAGGGGGCAACCTCAGGGAATGTGCAGCGCGTGGTGCGTATCTCGCTCGATTGTGATGGGGACACGCTCCTTTACCAAGTGGAACAGGAGGGTGCGGCCTGTCACACAGGTGAGCGCACCTGCTTCGCCGGACGCAGCGACCGTCCATGATCTATCGGATAGGCCTGGGCGTGCTCTTGATGGTGGTGGGCGTCCGCATCTGGGGAACGAGCGGGGCGCTCCCGGTGGCCGCCCCCTTGCTGGGCGTAGGTCTCCTCTGGACTCTCTGGACACTCTGGTCACTTCGCCACCGGCCGACACGAGTGGCTGCGAGCCGATATGACTATCGCCGCGGTGATGCCTGGGCGCAATTAGACCAAGGCCAAGACCCGACGCTGGCCGTGCCTGCCGCGGGGGAAGAATTACCCAACTCTTAGTAGGATACTTTCACGCTCACTGTGAGAAGTTAAACGGAAGAAGAGGCAGAGATGAGTTCGGATCACGCAGATAATCACGGTCAAACTGTGGCCGCATGGACAGCTGTCATCATCATGCTGGTGGGAAGCACGATCTCGGCCATCGCCGTAGTGATCGCCTCGCCATTGATCTTCTGGGTAGGAATTGTGGTCTGTGTGTTGGGCGGAATCGCCGGTCTCGTGCTGCGCAGCATGGGCTATGGCCAAGAGCGCACCGCTTTACACGTCGGTGGCCGTTAACTTTCGCGCTCGAACTTTTTCGGGCACGGATGTCATAGCGCTACTCGCCCGACTCGTTCTTGGCGGAGCACTACTACTCGCTGGTGGTTTAAAGGCGCTTCATCCCTATCAAGCGGCAGCTGCCGTGCGAGCTTATGAAATCCTTCCTATCTCGCTGGCTAATCCTTTGGGTTATGCCCTTCCCTGGGTAGAGATTGGCGTGGGGCTCATCCTCGTCCTCGGACTTTTTATCCGCATAGGTGCACTCCTCGGGGCATTGATGATGTTGATCTTCATTATTGGAGTCGGCTCTGCGTGGGCTCGCGGGCTCAGCATTGATTGCGGGTGCTTTGGTGGCGGTGGCGCCGTGGATCCATCGAAGACTGCCTATGCGAGTGAGATCGTCAGAGACGCGATCTTCTTTGCCTGCGGGGCATTTTTACTATGGCGCCCAGGAACGCGATGGTCGATGGACGCCATGGGGAGTGGCAGAATAACTTCAGATCTTTACGAAGACGAGTTGGATGTAGAAGAGATGGAGGGCTAGAAGATGGCTGAAGAGTCGAAAGAGAGCCGATCGCAGGCTCGTTTAGCAGCAGCTGCTGAACGCAAAGCGCTCGCAGAGGCGGCCGCTAAGAAAGCTCGCAGAAGTCGGATGCTCGTCTCTCTTGCAGTTGTCGCTCCCATCTTGCTCGTCGTTATTGTCGGTGTCTCTATTTCGTTGGTAAAGACCAAAGTAGATAGCACTGTCACAGCGCCGTCGATTGCTTCGAAGGCCGATGGATACGGGTTGGTTTTCAATGCCAGCGCAAAGCCACAAATCGATGTCTGGGAAGACTTTCAATGTCCTGCTTGTAAGAATTTTGAAGATGCCAACGGCGCGACCGTTCACACTTTGGCGACGACTGGAAAAGCACGCGTTGTCTTCCACTCACTCTCATTCCTCGGTGCTGAATCCGTTATTTTGGCAAATGCCGGAGCTTGTGCTGCCGACGAAGGTAAGTTCTTACAATTTCATGACTACCTCTACAAGAACCAGAAGCCGGAGAATTCTGCTTATTGGGGCTTAAATAGGGTCACCGCGGCTGGTGTTGCGGCCGGGCTTCCGAAGAAGTCATTCACCGAGTGTGTGAAGTCCGGGAAGTTCGCGAAGTGGGTCGAAAATATTGCGGCTGATGGCGCAAAGGCCAATATCAATCAGACACCTACAGTTTTGATCAATGGAAAAGAAATTGATCGCAACTCCGGTGCTTACATTGATTCATCACTCTTCAACAAGGCACTGGCTGACGCTGGCGTGAAATGATTTCGGCGTTTCTTCCATCGCCAACGCTTTCTCTTATTTCACTAGGGCCGCTGAAGATTCATTTCTACGCACTCTGTATTCTGCTGGGGATCGTCGTTGCGCTGCGTCTTACTGAACGACGATGGATTGCGCGGGGCGGGGCACCAGGTTTCGTCAGTGATATTGCAGTAGTGGCGGTACCGAGCGGCATCATTGGCGGTCGCATTTACCATGTCGTTACCTCCCCAGATAATTACTTTGGGTCTGGCGGACACCCACTCGACATCATCAAAATTTGGGAAGGCGGGTTGGGTATTTGGGGCGCTATCGCCTTCGGGGCGCTCGGTGCCTGGATAGCTTTTCGTCGTAAGAATGCAGGCGAACTCACTTTTGCGCACTTTGCAGATGCCATCGCTCCCGGTTTGTTGCTAGCCCAGGCGCTGGGCCGTTGGGGAAATTGGTTCAACGTTGAACTCTTTGGCAGACCCTCGACGATGCCGTGGGCTCTTGAAGTTCCCGCAAATATGCGCCCAGCCGGCTTCGCGGAGTACCTCACTTTTCATCCCACCTTCCTCTATGAATCACTCTGGTGTGCAGCTCTGGCTGCCGTGCTTATCTGGCTCGACAAAGGTCGCAAGGTCACTTCGCCCGGCAAGTTATTCGCCCTCTACGTCGCGCTTTACTGCTTAGGGCGCATTTGGATCGAGGCTCTTCGTATTGACCAAGCCCACTACATTGCCGGGATTCGCCTCAACGATTGGGTGAGCGCTCTTGTCGGGGCTGGGGCGGTGGCGATCCTTATTCGACGTCGATCGCCGGTAGAAAGTGGAAATTCCAGCGAGATTTGATAGATTTCACCTGGGCCAGCGTTGTCCCAACTACCTTTCCATAAGGTCGAATCAAGGAGACGGCGCCGTGCCTACATTTATTTCTTCGCCCAGCGATGGCGTCTTCCTGCGTGATTTGCCGGCGTCTCAAGGCCTCTATCGTGCAGATTTTGAAAAGGATGCTTGCGGAGTTGCGTTTGTAGCCGCACTCAATGGCAAAGCCTCTCACTCCATCATTGCTGATGCGCTCACGGCCTTGCGCAATTTGGAGCATCGCGGTGCATCTGGCGCGGAACCGGATAGCGGGGATGGTGCCGGAATTTTGCTCTCGATCCCCGATGGGTACTTCCGTGACATTACCAATTTCGTGCTTCCTGCAGCGGGCGCGTATGCCACTGGAATTGCATTCATGCCGCAGGGGAGCGATTCCTCTGTCATTGAACTTATTGAACGCGTGATCATCGAAGAAGGAATGGCGCTCTTGGGTTGGCATGAAGTACGTATCAATCCTGAAGGTCTCGGAACAACAGCGAAGTCAGTCATGCCAGACTTTAAGCAGATATTTATTGCCGGCAAAAATGGTGAGCATGGAATAGCACTCGACCGCCTTGCATTTATGGCGCGCAAGCGCATAGAACACGAACTCAAGGTCTATTTTCCTTCGCTCTCTGCGCGCACGATTGTCTACAAAGGAATGCTTACTACTGGGCAACTAGAAAGTTTCTTTCCCGAACTATCTGACTCTCGAATGGAATCACCATTAGCGCTTGTGCATTCTCGTTTCTCCACAAATACTTTTCCCTCGTGGCCGCTGGCTCACCCATACCGTTTCATTGCACATAACGGAGAGATCAATACCGTAAAAGGAAATAGAAATTGGATGCGCGCCCGTGAAGCGCTCCTTGCAAGCGACATTCTTCCTGGCGATATCAAGCGCATCTTTCCTATTTGCGCCGACGGCGGAAGTGACTCAGCATCGTTTGATGAAGTCCTTGAACTCTTGCATCTGGGGGGACGCTCCCTTCCGCATTCAGTCCTCATGATGATCCCAGAGGCGTGGGAGAACAATCTGGCGATGTCGCAAAAGCAGCGTGACTTCTATGCGTTCCACGGAGCACTTATGGAGCCTTGGGATGGTCCTGCATGCGTCACCTTTACGGATGGCACACAGATCGGCGCTGTTTTGGACCGAAACGGTTTACGCCCAGCTCGTTACTGGATTACGCAGGATCGAGTGGTGCTTGCTAGCGAGGTCGGTGTTTTGGATATCGCTCCTGAGGATGTCGTGCGTAAAGGTCGCTTACAACCCGGAAAGATGTTCCTTGTTGACACTGCAGCTGGTCGCATTGTTCCGGACGAGGATATTAAGGAGTCGTTGGCAACTTCTGCTCCGTATTCTGAGTGGCTGCATGCTGGTTTGATACGTCTGGAAGACTTGCCGGCTCGCGAACATATTGTCTATCCGCACGCATCGGTTCAACGGCGTCAACGAGCTTTTGGGTATACAGAAGAAGAGATTCGAATTCTCGTTGCCCCGATGGCGAAGACCGGTGGTGAGCCCTTGGGCTCAATGGGTACTGATACTCCGATTGCCGTGCTCTCAAAGAGACCCCGCTTGCTCTTCGATTACTTCTCTCAGCTCTTCGCTCAGGTCACCAATCCTCCACTTGATGCTATTCGCGAAGAGCTCGTCACATCACTTTCAGGGACTATCGGTCCAGAACATAACCTGATGCAACCAAGTGCGGCATCGTGTCGACAGATCGTTCTACCGTTTCCGGTAATTGATAACGATGAATTGGCCAAAATTGTTCACGTCAATGCCGATGGAGATTTACCCGGATTTGAAACGCACCGCGTACGTGGACTCTTTCCGATCGCAGGTGGCGGAAGCGCATTACGTCACCGAATCGAAGAGATTCGAAGCGAAGTTTCGACAGCGATCGCTCAGGGCGCACGAATTGTCATTCTTTCTGACCGTGACGGAGATGCCGATCATGCGCCCATTCCTTCTTTACTCTTAACTTCTGCAGTGCATCATCACCTTATTCGCGAAAAGACACGAACCAAGGTCGGCCTAGTCGTAGAAGCAGGCGATGTACGCGAAGTCCATCATGTCGCGCTCCTCATTGGGTTCGGCGCGGCCGCGGTCAATCCTTATCTTGCGATGGAGAGCGCTGAAGATTTAGTTCACCAAGGCAAGCTGCCCGGTGTGACACCCGAAAAGGCCGTTCGAAATCTCATTAAGGCTCTTGGAAAAGGTGTCCTCAAGGTGATGTCGAAGATGGGCATCAGCACGGTAGCTTCATATACCGGCGCGCAAGTCTTTGAAGCAATCGGTCTTGATGAAGAGATTGTTTCGGAATATTTCGCCGGCACCGTTTCGCGGTTGGGTGGGGTCAACCTAGACATCATCGCTGACGAAGCTATAGCCCGGCACCATATTGCGTATCCAACTGACGGGGGAGTTCCGAATACGGTGCGCCTTCCAGTGGGTGGCGAGTACCAGTGGCGTCGTGATGGCGAGCCGCATCTCTTCGATCCGGACACGGTCTTTTTGCTACAACACGCCACACGCACTCGTCGTTATGAAATATTCAAGCGCTATACGAATCGTATTGACGAGCAATCCGAGCGATTAATGACGCTTCGAGGGCTTTTCGCGTTCAAATCACGTACGGCGATCTCGCTAGATGAAGTGGAAAGTGTCGCTGACATTGTGAAGCGATTCTCTACAGGCGCTATGTCTTATGGATCTATTTCTCAAGAAGCGCACGAAACTTTAGCGATTGCCATGAACCGCATTGGCGGTAAGTCCAATACGGGGGAGGGCGGAGAAGATCCTGAACGCTTCGTACCGATGGCGAACGGTGATTCAAAGCGTTCTGCAATCAAGCAGGTTGCCTCTGGTCGTTTCGGCGTCACGAGCGAATATTTGGTCAATGCCGATGACTTACAAATTAAGATGGCACAGGGCGCAAAACCAGGCGAGGGTGGCCAGTTGCCCGGAAACAAGGTTTATCCGTGGGTGGCAAAAACTAGACATTCGACTCCAGGTGTCGGCCTGATCTCTCCGCCTCCGCATCACGATATTTATTCGATTGAAGATTTAGCTCAACTCATTCACGATTTGAAGAATTCAAATCCGGATGCACGTATTCATGTGAAGCTAGTCGCTGAAGTGGGTGTAGGTACGGTCGCTGCAGGTGTGAGCAAAGCACACGCCGATGTGGTCCTCATATCGGGACATGATGGCGGTACAGGTGCCTCGCCACTCACTTCGCTCAAGCACGCCGGCGCACCGTGGGAGTTAGGCCTGGCGGAAGCTCAGCAAACTCTTTTGCTTAATAATCTCCGCGACCGCATCGTGGTACAGGCAGATGGTCAGATGAAGACTGGGCGCGATGTAGTGATTGCCGCGCTGCTTGGAGCAGAAGAGTTTGGTTTCGCTACGGCGCCACTGGTGGTTTCTGGTTGTGTCATGATGCGAGTCTGTCATTTGGATACCTGCCCAGTCGGGGTCGCTACGCAGAACCCAGAATTGAGAGCCAAATTTTCGGGTAAGCCGGAGTTTGTGGAGACATTCTTCGAGTACATCGCTGAAGAAGTGCGAGAGTTATTAGCCTTGCTTGGCTTCCGCACTTTGGCTGAGGCCGTGGGGCAGGTGGAGGTTTTAGAAACCACCAAAGCTGTAGATCATTGGAAAGCCAGCGGACTCGATCTCTCGCCCCTTCTTCATCTGCCTACATTGCCAGTCGGTGCGGCTCGGCTTAATACGCAGACGCAAGATCACGGCCTTGAAAAGGCGCTCGACCAGAAAATCATTCAGCTCGCGCAGGCGGCGCTACGGGATGGAACTCCGGTGAATATTTCTCTTCCGGTGCGCAACGTGAACCGCACGGTCGGGACGATGCTGGGAAGTGCAGTGACTAAACGTTTCGGTGGCCAGGGCTTGCCCGTAGACACCATCGCGCTCTCATTGCATGGCTCGGCTGGTCAATCGCTCGGTGCCTTTCTTCCACAAGGCGTCACGATTCGACTCTTCGGAGATAGCAATGACTATGTAGGGAAGGGGCTCTCGGGCGGCAAGATTGTGGTGCGGCCAGATGAGAAGGCTCCATTTGATTCCAGCGAAAACATCATTGCTGGAAACGTTATCGGCTACGGGGCCACAAGTGGAGAAATCTTCCTTCGGGGACGTGTGGGTGAACGTTTCTGTGTCCGCAATTCAGGCGCCAGCGCTGTTGTTGAAGGCGTGAGCGATCACGCTTGTGAATACATGACTGGCGGAACTGTGGTTGTCCTCGGAAGTACCGGAAGAAATTTTGCGGCGGGCATGTCGGGCGGACGCGCTTTTGTTCTTGATCTCGATGAAGCGAAAGTAAACGTCGAGATGGTTGATCTTCTGCCCATTCCTTTGGATCAAGTGCCATTGCTCAAAGGTTTGATTGAAAAGCATCTGACGGAAACGGGCTCCCCTCGAGCGCAAGAACTGCTCGCGGATTTCCAACCAGGTCGCTTCACGATGGTGATGCCGAGAGATTACGCACGTGTCTTGGCGGCGATGGCTCGGGCAGAAGCCGAAGGGCGTTCTGTTGAAGACGCAGTGATGGAGGCATCTCGTGGCTGATCCAAGAGGGTTCATAACTACTGACCGACAAACACCTACGCGTCGGCCGGTAGATATTCGTATCAAAGATTGGCGCGAGGTGTACGAGACGCAACCTTTGGAAGCGCTTCAACATCAAGCGGGTAGATGTATGGACTGTGGCATTCCGTTCTGCCACCAAGGTTGCCCGCTCGGAAATTTGATTCCAGAATGGAATGATCTGATGTGGCGCGGCGATAAAGCAGAAGCCATTGACCGGCTGCACGCCACGAATAACTTTCCAGAGTTCACTGGCCGACTTTGCCCGGCGCCTTGTGAAACTGCATGCGTGGTGGGCATCTCCGGGGATCCTGTCACCATCAAGCAAGTCGAGTTGCGAACCATCGAGGACGCGTGGGGTAGTGGCGCAGTTGTTCCCCTGCCGCCAGATCGGCTCACTGGTAAGACAGTGGCGGTTATTGGCTCTGGCCCTGCTGGTCTTGCCGTGGCGCAACAACTCACCCGCGCAGGCCACACGGTTGCCGTGTTTGAAAGAGCCGATCGTGTGGGTGGCCTTCTCCGCTATGGCATCCCTGAATTCAAGATGGAGAAGAGCGTTCTGGATCGTCGGTTAGCGCAAATGAGCGCCGAAGGGACGCGATTTCGCACCAGCGTAGAAGCCGGAGTTGATATCACGGGACAACAGTTGCGCTCTCGTTACGACGCGGTGGTTCTTGCCGTCGGCGCGACCGCAGCACGAGATCTCACTATCCCTGGCCGTGATGCAAAGGGTATCTACCAAGCGATGGAGTATCTGCCTTGGGGTAATCGACAAGGTCTGGGGGAGTTGGAAGGCGAATCTCCGATCAATGTAGCGGGCAAACACGTGGTGATTATTGGTGGGGGCGATACCGGCGCGGACTGCTTGGGTACAGCGCTGCGCCAAGGAGCGGCTTCCATCACACAGCTTGAAATCATGCCGCGCCCGACGCAGGAGCGCCCAAGTGCTCAGCCGTGGCCGACGTACCCGATGATCTTTAGGACATCAAGCGCGCACGAAGAGGGTGGTGAACGGCTCTTTGCGGTCAACACTGCGGAATTCATTGCAGAAGGTGGAGAACTCACGGGCCTGCGTATTTCCGATGTCGAATTGGTCAACGGAAAATTTGAAGACGTGCCACATACTGATCGCATCATCCCAGCGGACTTTGTCTTTCTCGCAATGGGATTCATCGGCCCCGAAAAATCTGAGCTCATCCCACAATTAGAGGTGGAGCTTGATGAACGTGGAAATATCAAGCGGGCGCACGATTATTCAACCAATGTTCCCGGGGTGTTTGTGTGTGGTGACGCTGGACGTGGTCAATCTCTGATTGTGTGGGCTATCGCTGAAGGAAGGGCCGCGGCAGCAGGGGTGGATCATTTCCTCACTGGCCGTACCCTTTTGCCAGTACCCATTCCTCCCAGCGCTCGTCCACTCACTATCTAAGAAGCGCCACCACCAACGAACAGATGGTTCTTGAACCACTGTGAGAGGATGTGATGCATGAGTACTCCACCGCTACGCGTTAGGCGCGCAAAGATTGTGTGCACCATCGGCCCGGCGAGTGAAAGTGCGGAGCAAGTAGATCGCTTGGTCGCTGCTGGTATGGATGTGGCCCGCCTCAATCTTTCTCACGGTGATCATGCAGAACATCAACGTCGGCTCACCGAAGTGCGACGCTCAGCAGCATCCGCCGGACGAGCAGTCGCCATTCTTGCTGATTTGCAGGGCCCTAAAATTCGTCTCGGGCGCTTCGTAAACGGCCCGCACACCCTTGCGAAGGGTGATGTATTTACCATTACTACAGATGATGTCGAAGGAACCAAAGAGATTTGTTCGACGACCTATAAAGGCTTGGCCGGAGACGTTCGGGTGGGCGATCCTATTTTGATCGACGACGGCAAAGTTTCACTCGAAGTCACCGAGGTAAAGGGCGCGAATGTTGTCACGCGCGTCGTATATGCCGGAGATGTGAGCAACAACAAGGGAATTAATCTTCCAGGAGTTGCTGTTTCCGTGCCCGCCCTCTCCGACAAAGACGAAGCAGATTTACGTTGGGCTCTCAACGCGGGAGCCGATTGGATCGCGCTCTCGTTTGTTCGCACTGCAAATGACATCAAAGATGTACACCGGATTATGGATGAGGAAGGGCGACGCATTCCAGTTATCGCGAAGATCGAGAAGCCACAAGCTGTCGATAACTTGGAAGAAATTGTCTTAGCTTTTGATGCCATCATGGTGGCCCGTGGAGATCTTGGTGTCGAACTTCCCATCGAAGATGTGCCTCTTGTACAAAAGCGGTGCATCACCATCGCGCGCGAGAATGCAAAGCCAGTCATCGTCGCTACACAGATGCTTGATTCCATGATCATCTCAGCACGTCCGACTCGCGCCGAGGCTACAGATTGTGCGAACGCAGTACTCGATGGCGCCGACGCGCTGATGCTTTCTGGCGAGACTGCTGTCGGAGCATTCGCAGTCGAAGCTGTCGAAACAATGAGTCGAATCATCGCAAAAACAGAATTAGTGGCCCTTGCATCAGTTAAACCACTTCAACATAATCCGCGCACTAAAGGCGGAGCGATCACCAAGGCCGCTGTCGAAGTAGGTGCCGTAACCCATTCCAAATTCCTAGTAGCTTTCACGCAGTCCGGAGATTCCGCTCGTCGCATGTCGCGCCTGCGCTCTCCGATTCCACTGCTCGCACTCACTCCAGAGGTTGGTACGTTCAATCGACTTGCACTTTCATGGGGAGTGGAGCCGCTGCTTGTCCCATCCGTTGAACACACGGATCAGATGGTGAAGCAGATTGATACGGTCTTGCTTGAATCGAAACGTGCCTCTGTCGGTGACTTGATTGTGATCGTGGCTGGTTCTCCACCAGGAATTCCTGGATCTACCAACGCGATGCGCGTGCATTGCGTGGGAGATGCAGTCGGGGGAGTCGCGCCGGCATATCGCTAGCGCAGATACGAGAAGTGCCCCGAGTCGGATTCGAACCGACACTGTGCGGTGTTTGAGACCGCCCTCTCTACCGTTGGAGTACCGAGGCTAGCTATGTTGGGTTCTCACCCAACTGCGAAGGCTACTTTACTGTCCCGTGGCGACCGATAAATCCCACTCCTGCCGCGTAGGCTGGCTCCGTGCAATTGATTCCACAGGTGATTCCACCGAGTGCTTCTCGCCATCGTGTCGTGGTGGCCGAAGATGAGGCGTTGATTCGCCTCGACCTCGTAGAGATGCTTACCGAGGCCGGATATGACGTGGTAGGCCAGGCAGCTGATGGTGAGGCCGCGCTCGCGCTTGCCTTCGAATTACGTCCCGACCTGGTCATCTTGGATGTAAAAATGCCGATCATGGATGGCATCACGGCCGCCGAGCAGATCGTGGCGGCCAGGATTGCGCCAGTGTTAATGCTGACTGCGTTCAGTCAGAGTGAATTAGTGGAACGAGCCAGGGATGCTGGCGCCATGGCCTATCTGGTGAAACCTTTCTCTTTGCCGGATTTAGTGCCTGCTATTGAGATAGCAGTGAGTCGCCATCAAGAGATCATGGCCCTTGAAGGAGAGGTCGCCGATTTGGGGGAGCGCTTGGCCGCCCGAAAAGCTATTGATCGCGCTAAGGCGATCTTGATAGAGCACCACCAGCTCTCAGAATCCGAGGCGTTTAAGGCGATTCAGCGGCAGGCGATGGATGAACGCACCACGATGGGCGAGGTAGCCAAGAGCCTTATTGAGCAGTACGGGAGCTGAATTCCTGCCTCGCCATTGTCTGACTTTATAGCGGTAAATTAGTTATATGTCCCTTATGAGGCATATACCCGACATGTCGAAACGAGGAGCAGATCCTAAAGGTGGTCTTTTTCACTTCTTTTGGCATACTTTCCTTACCAACGATGTGAACGCTAGGTGAAAAGTCACCTAGTGACCCCTGGTTAAAACTCACATCGCCACTTCCGGAAGGGAACATATGTCAAAGAAACTCAAGGCGCTAGCTGCCGTTGGTGCAGCTGCTGTTGCCATGAGCGTTGTCATGACGACTCAAGCACAAGGCGCAACCACTCTCGTGGTTTCTACCGATCTACCTCTGCAGGGTGGTTCGAAGGACCAGAGCGATACAACTAACGAAGCAGTCGCTCTTCTCATCAAGCAAGCTGGCGGAAAAGCCGGCAAGTACAACGTCACACTCAAGAAGTACGACGATTCCACCGCAGCCAAGGGCTCATGGGATGACGCTCAATGTGCAAAGAACGCACAAGCACACGTTGCTAACCGCAACGAAGTTGCTGTCATGGGTACCTACAACTCAGGTTGCGCAAAGATCATCGTTCCTGTGTTGAACCAAGATCCAAAGGGTCCAATGCTCATGGTTTCTAACGCCAACACGAACCCAGGCCTCACTAAGCCTTGGAACGCTGGCGAGCCAGAGAAGTACTACCCAACCGGCAAGCGCAACTACTTCCGCGTTGTCACCACAGATGACAACCAAGGAGCAGCTGCTGCTAACTTCGCAAAGAGCGAAGGCGTCAAGAAGGTTTACGTTCTCAACGATCGTCAAACCTACGGTCAAGGCGTAGCTCAAGCATTCACCACCGAAGCCAAGAAGATCGGTCTTACCGTTCTCTCTGATGGCACCGCTGGCGAAGGCTGGGATGACAAGCAACCTAACTACGAAGCTCTCTTCACCAAGATCAAGGCTCTTTCGCCTGACATGATCTACATCGGTGGAATCTTCGACCTCAACGGCGGACAACTTGTTAAAGACAAGGTCAAAATCCTTGGCGACAACAAGACCGTTAAGTTGATGGCACCAGACGGCTTCACCGGTTACCCAGACTTCCTTGCTCTCAAGGAAGCCGATGGCGCTTACCTCTCCTTCACCGGTCTTGCAATTGACTTCTTCCCGAAGTCCGGAGCTGCAGCTAAGTTCCTTGCTGACTACAAGAAGGAGTACAAGCACGAGCCAACTGGTGCATTCTCCGTCTACGGTGCAGCTGCAATGCAGGTCATCCTCGATGCGATTTCTCGCTCGAACGGTACCCGCGCAGATGTATTCAAGAAGGCTGCTACCACCAAGATCTCGGCTACCAAGTCGGTTGTTGGTAAGGCAATCTCCTTCGACAAGAATGGTGACACCACGAACAAGGACATCACCATTGAAATCGTCAAGGGTGGCGCCGAGGTTGGCCTCAAGGTCATCACGGTTAAGTAATTCAGTAGTAGAGAATGCGGGTGGTCTCAGATACTTTCTGAGGCCACCCGCATTACACTGAGTAGACTCTCTAGCGAAGGTTCGCCAGAACAAAGCACCAAGGAAAGCACCAAGGGAAGCACCAAGGGAAGAGGGAACGTGACACAGGCAGCCGCTGTAGAAAAAGTAGCCGTGCGACAGTACAAGGGAACTCCTGGGCAGATCAGGCGTCGTCGCATTGAGCTGACTGCAGGTTTAGTGCTGGGTGCGCTGGCGATGGTGTGGATCGTCGCAAACCTCATCAATTCGCCAACTCAGTTCGCTCAGGTTTTCATTCTCGGCTTCCGTAACGGACTTCTCTATGCGTTGATCGCACTTGGCTACACCCTTGTTTACGGCATCATCGAGCTCATCAACTTTGCCCATGGTGATCTCTTCATGTTGGGCACGCTCTTCTCTTCATATTTCATCACCGTGTGGTTTGGTCAAGAGACTTCTAACCTTGCCGGCTGGCTCACCTTCTTCGCTGCATTAATTGCCGCCATGGCTTTCTGCGGTGGCCTCAATATTCTGATTGAAAGATTTGCCTACCGCCGTCTCCGTCGAGCTCCCAAAATTGCTCCGTTGATTACTGCGGTTGGTGTCTCATTCATCCTGCAATTTATTGGTATTAAGTGGAACGGCTCCACTCCACGCAACTGGCCAAAGGTGCTCCCACAATCTGAATTCACTGTGCTAGGTGTGCATATTGCATGGAACACCGTGATTCTTCTCCTTGTGGCGGCACCTCTCCTTCTGCTCTTGAGTTGGGTGGTTACGAAGACGCGTCAAGGTAAGGCGATGCGTGCAACTGCGCAAGATCAAGATGCTGCCCGCCTCATGGGTATCGATGTGAATCGCACGATCTCGTTTACTTTTGCTATTGGTGGCGCACTCGCTGGTGCGGCCGGACTTCTCTATCAACAAACCACGGGAACGACTAACTACAACCTTGGTTTCCAGTTGGGTCTTATTGCCTTCACCTCGGCAGTGCTCGGAGGCATCGGAAATCTAAACGGTGCAGTTCTGGGTGCTGTTCTTATCGGAATCATTCAAGGTCTCAATGACGGTTTGCCGATTGGGCTTGGGCAGAAGTGGTCGCAGACAGTGGTCTTCACCATTTTGATTCTCATCATGGTATTTAAGCCAGCAGGTTTGCTCGGCAAGTCAACAACAGAGAAGGTGTAACGATGGCCACCCGCGCAGCACGTAAAGCAAAGAAGGCCGCAAAGCAACCGGTCTCTCATCGCACTTGGGCATTGGGTTACCTTGCCGTCGCCGCAGTGATGTTTGCGGTCTATCAATATGCTCTTCCTTGGGAAGGCTTGCCACTTCCGATCTATGATTTCTTGCAACTCTGGCTTCCTCCTTCATCGGTGAATGAAGCACTTGTCTATGTCATCTGTGCCCTCGGCCTCAATATTGTGGTCGGATACGCAGGTCTGCTCGATCTTGGTTATGTAGCGTTCTGGGCTATCGGTGGCTACTCCGCGGGTTGGTTCATGTCCAACTTCTTTGAGCAATGGAAATTCCACGGGCTCTCTTCGGTAGCCACCACCGAACCTGGTCTTCATATCAACTTCTGGTTAGTCCTTGTTATCGGCGGTGCGGTCTGCGCCTTCTTTGGTGTGGTCATCGGTGCTCCCACGCTTCGCCTTAAGAGCGATTACCTCGCGCTAGTCACGCTGGGATTTGGCGAAATCATTCCCCAAATTTTCTTCAATGGTGAAAATATCAATGGCTTTAACCTTTCAAACGGTACTAAGGGAATCACTCGTTTGGATCCGATACCCACTGGCGTGAAAGATTTGGGACCCTTCGACTTCGGTTCGAAGTTTGTCGTCTTCGTCCTTTTAGCGGCAATTATGGTCTTCATCTCTCTTCAGCTGCGTCGAGGCCGTCTGGGTCGCGCCTGGCTAGCCATTCGCGAAGACGAGCTCGCCGCCAGCATGATGGGTGTCCCGTTGATGCGTACCAAACTTGCTTCCTACGCGGTCGGCGCAGTCGCTGGCGGCATCGGTGGCGTCGCTTTCGCCACGCACGTCGATGGCGTTTACGCGGAGCGGTTCAACTTCTCGATCTCTATCTTCTTGCTTGCCATGGTAGTTCTCGGTGGTATGGGCAACGTCTGGGGCGTCATTCTTGGCGCTTTCATTCTCGCTTGGGTGAACTCCACTGGGTTGCCCGCCTTGGGGGATACCTTCAATTCGCAATTCGGTACCGAGGTCGACTTCCCATCCTTTACCTTCTTACTCTTTGGGCTCGTGCTGATCTTGATGATTCTCTTCAAACGTGAAGGTCTCATTCCAGAATCGCGCCTGCGCCTCGTTCTCCACGAGGGTGATGCCGACGAAGAACTGAAGCCGGCACATGAGGAGGAGAAGTAAATGACACTCTCAAACGAACTGGTCCTCGACGCCACAAATATCAGTGTGCAATTTGGTGGTTTGCTCGCAGTTAACGATGTCTCGTTCAATATTCCTAAGAAGTCGGTGGTTTCTCTCATCGGCCCTAACGGTGCCGGTAAGACCACTTTCTTTAACGTGCTCACTGGCCTCTACAAGCCATCCGAGGGCAAGGTGATGTTCGGAGATCGAGAAATCACTGATCTACCTCCACATAAAATTGCCTCTATTGGATTAGCGCGTACTTTTCAGAACATCCGCCTTTTTGGCTTGATGACCGCTGAAGAGAATCTCATGGTTGCTATGCACTCCCATTTGAAGTCAGGTATTGCTTCTACGATTCTTCGAACTCCGCGTCAACGCAAGGAAGAGAAAGAAGCTCTCGACACCGCACGCGAAATTCTTGATTTCGTGGGTATTGGCAAATGGGCTTCTGAGTACGCACGTAATCTCTCTTACGGTGATCAACGTCGACTCGAAGTAGCTCGTGCGCTTGCGCTCAAGCCCGAGATCTTGCTTCTCGATGAACCAACAGCTGGTATGAATCCGCAAGAATCCGGCGTCTTCGTTGATTTCGTTCACCGAGTACGCGATGCGCGCGATGTGGCTATTCTTTTGATCGAGCATGACATGAGCGTTGTTATGAGCGTTTCAGAACGTATTACCGTTCTTGATCGTGGCGAAAAGATCGCCGAAGGATCGCCAGAAGAAATCCGCAGTAACCAACGAGTAATTGAGGCCTACCTTGGTAAGGCCGCGAGCGAAGGGAGAGGGAAGTGAGCACTCTCCTCGAAGTAACTGATCTCAGCGTTGCCTACGGAAAGATCATGGCCGTAAAGGGCATTAGCTTCAATGTCGATAAGGGCGAGATCGTGACGCTCATTGGCTCTAACGGCGCCGGCAAATCCACCACTCTTCGCACGATCTCTGGATTGCTCGCTCCGAAGAGCGGCACCATCACCTTTAAGGGAGAAAAGATCAATGGACTTCAGGGCCACGATGTGGTCAAGAAGGGCATTACCCAATCCCCGGAAGGTCGCCGAATTTTCCCTCGCATGACGGTTTCGGAGAATCTAGATCTCGGAGCCTTCTTGCGAAACGATAAGAGCGAGATCGCAGCAGATTACGATCGCGTGCTCGAACTCTTCCCCCGCCTTCGTGAACGCCTCACTCAAAAGGCAGGGACGATGAGCGGTGGAGAGCAACAGATGCTCGCTGTAGCACGCGCCATGATGGGTCGCCCGGAGCTCTTGCTTCTCGATGAGCCTTCAATGGGTCTTGCTCCAGTGCTCGTCGAATTGATCTTCGACACGATTGTTAAGATTCGCGAGCAGGGAACCACCATTCTCCTTGTAGAGCAGAATGCATTAGCAGCTCTAGATGTGGCAGATCGTGCCTATGTCTTGGAATCTGGTTCGGTCAAGATGTCGGGTAACGCAACCGAACTCGCCTCTAACGATGAAGTAACGAAGGCCTACCTCGGCGGTTAATTCTTGGACAGTTCGCGAATCATGCAAGTGATGCGCGCTGTGCAAAGCCGTGTGCCTTCTTCGTCGCTCACCACGACTTCATAACTGACGATGGTACGCCCTAACGCGAGTGCCGTGGCTACGGCCGTCACTAATCCACCTTTACCGGCTCGATGGTGAGTGGCGTTGATATCGAGTCCCACGATGGCCTTGCCTGGGCCGGCATGAAGCGCGGCTCCGTAAGAGCCCAAGGACTCGGCTAGTGCCACTGAGGCGCCACCGTGGAGCAAGCCGAACGGTTGCGTGTTTCCTTCGACTGGCATTGTTGCCACTATTCGAGCGGAAGAGGCTTCAAGGACTTTCACTCCCAGCTTCTTTCCCACTAAATCTCCATCAATAGCCGCCGCCAACGTGGGCATCTCTGAATTATTCATAGGTTCAGCCTAGGATCAATCAGGTGACCCAGCAAAAACTCCTCCTTCTAGACGGCCATTCATTGGCGTATCGCGCCTTCTATGGGCTTCCGCATGAGAATTTCACGACCTCCTCGGGCCAGGTCACCAACGCGGTCTATGGATTTACCAGCATGTTTATTAACTTGATGAAGGATGAGAAGCCGACTCACGTAGCGGTGGCATTCGACGTGTCGCGAGTAACCTTTCGAACGGAAGTTTTCCCAGAGTACAAAGCGACAAGAGCGGCAACGCCGGCCGAGTTCAAAGGGCAAGTGGAGCTCATTCGTGATGTGTTAACGGCGCTTAATGTGAAGTCCATCGCCATTCCTGGGTTCGAGGCCGACGACATCATTGCGACTCTGAAGTCGCAAGCCGACGCACATGCCATGGAGATCGTGATCTCTACGGGCGATCGCGACTCCTTCCAACTGATTGATGATCACACCACCGTGCTCTATCCACGCAAGGGTGTCAGCGATTTGGTGCGCATGACGCCGGATGCGTTGGAAGAGAAGTATGGACTCACTCCGTTGCAATACCCCGATTACGCCGCTCTCCGCGGCGACCCGAGCGATAACCTCCCCGGAATACCTGGAGTGGGGGAGAAGACAGCAGCGAAGTGGATCCAAGAGTATGGAAGCCTTTCTCAACTCTTGGAAGCGCGCCAGAGTGTGCCCGGGAAAGTCGGCCTCGCCTTGCAAGAGGCCTACGAGCAAGTAAAACTCAATCGCGATTTGACCGCACTTCGTCATGATGTTCCGCTGGAGTACAGCATTAGTGACTTGATCCGACTGCCGGCACCCTCCGCACCAGTCCACGAGCTCTTTGATGTTCTTGAATTTAAAGCGCTTCGTGAGCGAGTGAAGCCGCTCCTGCTTGCCGGTGAGAAAACAGATGAAAGTCCGCAGCCGGTTGCGCTTCGGGAGAGCGTTGAGTTGATAGGGAGTGCGATCGCCGTGCGGGGCGAGCGCATCGCACGAGCCTGCTCTTCTGGTACTGCGGTGTTGACCGAAGTGGGGACCATCAAAGAATTAAAAGAGTGGCTTGCCGATGCGGCGGAGAAGAAGATTGCACACAATGCCAAATCTTTGATGCACGCATTGCACGCTTACGACATCAACGGTGTTTACCGAGATACCGCGATCTCGGCCTACTTGGTTAATCCTGGGCAGAAGGTCGAGGATCTCTCCGAACTTTGTGAACGTTACTTGGGTTATCCAGTCGACACGGGCAGTGATGAGTTGGCCCTAGATCTCGACGGAACGGACGGACCACTCATTGCAGAGGCGGAAGCTGTCTTAGCGCTTGCGCGTGTTCTCGAACCTGAAATCGTCCGTGCGGGTTTATCGGACGTGGAGAACACGGTCGAGATGCCACTGACCGCGCTGCTTTACCGAATGGAGTCAGTAGGCATTGCGGTGTCGCGTCCTGCGCTTGCAGAACTCTCTCGTACCTTCGCCGGAATCGCCCAACGTGCCACCGAAGAAGGCGCCGGGATAGTGGGCCACGACATCAATCTCGCGTCACCCAAACAATTACAAGTTGTGCTCTTTGAAGAACTGGGTTTGCCAAAGACAAAGAAGAATAAAACTGGTTTCACTACGGACTCTGATGCCATTGATTGGTTACGAACCCAGAGTCAACATCCATTTTTAGATGTCATTAGGACGCATAGAGATTTCTCCAAACTCAAATCGATTGTCGAGGGCTTAGAGCGCGCCATTGCCGATGATGGGCGCATTCACACCACGTTGGCCCAGACAGTTACCGCCACGGGGCGCCTCTCCTCGGTTGATCCCAACCTGCAAAACATTCCTGTAAGAACTGAAGAGGGCAGAAGAATTCGCGCCGCCTTCGTTGCTGGCGAGGGTTTCGAATCTCTACTCACTGCGGATTACAGTCAGATCGAAATGCGCATCATGGCCCACCTCTCAAAAGATGCTGGACTGATCGCCGCGTTCGCCTCGGGTGAAGATCTTCATACCACCGTCGCCTGTCAAGTATTCGGGGTTGATCGCACTGCAGTGACCCCCGAGATGCGTCGACAAATTAAGGCGATGTCGTATGGATTGGCGTATGGGCTCTCTGCATACGGATTGGCGGGGCAGTTAGGCATTGCCGATGCTGAGGCGCGCACTTTGATGGATACATATTTTGAAAGATTCGGGGGGGTCCGCGACTACCTGAAGGCGATTGTGGTGGAGGCGCGTAAGAAGGGTTATACAGAGACGCTGCTGGGCCGCAAACGATTCCTCCCTGATTTGGCAAGCGATAATCGACAACGACGAGAGATGGCTGAGCGGATGGCGCTGAACGCTCCCATTCAGGGGACCGCAGCAGATATCGTGAAACTTGCCATGTTGGCAGTTGACCAAGAAATTACTGGGGCACAGTTGAAGTCTCGCTTGCTCCTTCAAGTGCATGACGAACTCATTATCGAAGTGGCCCCCGGTGAAGAGGAGAAAGTTCGGGAGATTGTCACCCGCGAAATGGAGAACGCTTATCCATTGGATGTGACGTTAGATGTAAATGTAGGTATCGGTACGAATTGGAACGAAGGCGCTCACTAGCCATTGGTACGTGCAGCGTCTTCACTCTCTACCAATGCATCGCCTACCTCTTGGTCGCTGGGAATCCGATCAGCGGCTTTGAGAAGTGTGCGTCCAAAGATAATCAAAGCGAAACCGCAGAGTACGGCCACGGGTGTAATAGCCAAGGCGTATCGCGCGCCCCACACTTCAGCAATATGACCTGCGACGGCAGCTCCGGCGGCAGCGAACGAACCTTCGAACGCCCAGATCCACGCGAGGGCAGAAACCGCGCTGCCCTGTGGGCGCACGGCATCAAGAACTTCCCAATAGAAGACGGGGAGTGGACCGCCGGCAAGTCCGATCAGGAACGCCACCACAAAGAGGGCAGGGGTGGGACGAAAGACGAAGAGTAGGGGCAAGACGGCGAGCACCCAGACTCCGTAACTCATGCTCATCGCACGCAGCGATGAAACCTTCTTGGCAATAATGCCGGCGAAACTGACTCCTATGACGGTGCCGACTCCCATGCAGGCGATAATCGGACCTGCAAGGTGAGCCTTGTCGGCCAATGTGGCACTTGCCGGCAAGCCCACATCGAAAGCCCCCCAGCCGAATCCAATACAAATTCCTTCAGCCATCAAGAGTCGAATCCCAGGTGATTTCCAGAGCGAGACTTCCCCTGGAATCTTCACTTCAGGTACCCAGCGACGCGAGACGGGCGAGGTAGCCATCGCCATGCCGCCAATGAAGAGCAGGATCGCACATGTACGCAGCGCCCAACTTCCATCAAGTCCCAAAGAAATCGTGCTGGCCAAGATCGGCCCAAAAATAGTGACACCATGAAGCGCCATCACGTCAAGGGCATACGAAGCGCGCAAGAGATCAGGTGTCACTGCAATCTTCCAGAGTGGCCTGGCCGACATGTTGATGGGCGGTGCTGCGAAACCTAGAACTGCGGCCGCTACGAGAAGTAAGGAAATATTTGACGAGAAACTTACGATCGTCAGCATGAGCGCGTACGCGGGAACGAGTATGTAGAGCAGCCAGGTTTGTCCGTAACGATCCATCAGTGCGCCGCGAATGCCAGCGCTGATTGCTCCACAGAAACCATTAATGCCAATGGTGAGTCCAGCTTTGGTGATCGAGTGCGAAGTTTGCAAGACATGGAAGAAGAGCGCGAGTCCCACCATCGAATACGCCAACCGCGCCGGCAAGGTGCTGATTAACAAGCGGCGCGCTTCTTTGATTCGCAAAATTTGTAGATATTGGCGCATTACTTCACCTTAGCAACGAAGATCGCCGTCCCAGGGATTAATTTCCCGCGAGCCGGACTCCATGCTCCCCACGTTTCGGTGTTTCGATCGGGCCACTCGGGCTCGACGATTTGTTCTAGAGACATACCGGCGCTCACAATCGCGCCCACCCAATCGCCGATCGTGCGATGGTGTTCTGTGTACGTCACCTCGTGCTTGTCATTTCGTTCGATATAGGCATTTCGATCGAAGTAACTGCGCGAGATGGTCAGGTCCTCAGGGTCATCCAGAAGTGCCCAGCGCATCGGATGCGTGACTGAAAAGATCACGAGGTCGCGGGTGACGCGAGCCCACTCCCGTAGGACTGCTGGGGCATCGGGAAGAAAGGGGAGCGCGCCATATGAGGAGAAGGTGATATCGACGCTCTGGTCGGCAAAGGGCAGGAGGAAGCCATCTGCCTGCACCCGCAAGAGTCCCGGATCCCCGGCCCTGAGCATTTCCAGGGAGATGTCCGACGCAATGACATGGGCGCCGTGCGAGCGGAGCCACTGACTGCACTGGCCCGCTCCGCTGCCAACCTCAAGGATCGTGCGCCCGGCGACTGCTCCCATGAGGCCCAACTCGGCCTCGCTCACCCCTTCAGGCCCCCATTGGAGGCGGTTGGCGAGGGCATCTCCATGCTCGGCGAGATACTCGCGGGCGTGCTCGTCCCACCAGCGACGGTGGGCGGCGGCAGCGCTCGCAGGGCTCACGGATCCACGCTCAATCACGCCCGCTCCTCCCGCGCCGCCAAATTGACCCTTCTCACGCCCCCACCGTATCGTCTGGGGTTCATCTGCTTGCACTTCCTCAGACCTACGAGGCGGTGTCCTGAGTGAAATCAGGAGTCGGGGATGAGCGAACTACTACTTTCTATCCCTACGGAGAATTGTGTCTACTAGCCCAGTTGTAGCAGTAAATGACATTGGCACTGCAGAAGATTTCCTCGCCGCGATTGACGGCACCATCAAATACTTTAACGACGGAGACATCGTCTCCGGAATCGTGGTCAAGGTTGACCGCGACGAAGTCCTTCTAGACATCGGTTACAAGACCGAAGGTGTTATCCCTTCTCGTGAGCTTTCCATCAAGCATGATGTTGATCCAAGTGAGGTCGTAAAGACCGGCGACGTCGTCGAAGCACTTGTGCTCCAGAAGGAAGATAAAGAAGGTCGTCTCATTCTCTCCAAGAAGCGTGCACAGTACGAGCGCGCATGGGGAACTATCGAAGGCAAGAAAGAGCGCGACGAAGTTGTTACTGGAACGGTTATCGAAGTTGTTAAGGGTGGACTCATCGTCGACATCGGCCTCCGTGGCTTCCTTCCCGCTTCGCTCGTCGAAATGCGCCGCGTTCGCGACTTGCTTCCTTACATCGGCAAGGAACTAGACGCCAAGATCATCGAGCTCGACAAGAACCGCAACAACGTGGTGCTTTCGCGCCGTGCCTGGCTCGAGCAAACACAATCACAGACTCGCACTACCTTCCTCAACCAACTTCAAAAGGGTCAAGTTCGAAGTGGTGTGGTCTCCTCGATCGTCAACTTCGGCGCTTTCGTTGATCTCGGCGGCGTAGATGGTCTCGTTCACGTTTCTGAACTCTCTTGGAAGCACATCGACCACCCAAGTGAAGTTGTTGAAGTGGGCACTGAAGTAACCGTTGAAGTTCTCGATGTTGATTTCGAGCGCGAGCGTGTATCACTCTCGCTCAAGGCAACGCAAGAAGATCCTTGGCAACACTTCGCCCGCACACACACCATCAATCAAGTCGTGCCGGGTAACGTCACCAAGCTTGTACCTTTCGGCGCCTTTGTTCGCGTCCATGAGGGCATCGAAGGTCTCGTACACATTTCAGAGTTGGCCGAACGCCACGTTGAGATTCCAGAGCAGGTCGTTCAGGTCGGTGATGAACTCTTCGTCAAGGTCATCGACATCGATCTCGAGCGTCGTCGCATCTCACTCTCGCTCAAGCAAGCCAACGAGAACGGCGACACCGTTGTTGAGGCTTTCGACCCCACCCAGTACGGCATGCCAGCTCATTACGATGAGAACGGCAATTACATCTACCCAGAAGGTTTCGACTCTGATACCAATGAGTGGAAGCCCGGCTTTGAAGCTGCCCGCGAAGAGTGGGAGCGTCAATATGCGGAGGCGCAGAAGCGCTTCGAGGCTCACCGCAAGCAAGCCGCTGAGGCTCGCGCCGCTGAGGCTGAAGGCGCTGAAGCTGCACCTGCAGCCGCACCAGTGACCGAACCAGTGGTCGCTGTAACCACCGAAGAGGCTGCTGCCGAATAAGCCTGCACGTGAATTACGGGAAGGGGCGGTCGCTGACCGCCCCTTTTCCCGTCTAGGCTCAATCCATGCTTCTCATCGGACTCAGTGGTGGCATCGGCGCTGGAAAGTCCCTCGCGTGCGCAGCTTTTGCCCAAGCCGGCGCTCTCGTGATCGATTCGGACCTCATCGCTCGCGAAGTGGTTGCGATAGGGACGCCAGGGCTTGCCGAAATTCAATTGCGCTTTGGCCACGAAATATTGAATCCAGATGGCTCCCTCAATCGCGCCTCTCTTGCTGACATAGTGTTTAACGACGAAGGTGCCAGGGCAGACCTTGAACGTATTACTCACCCGCGAATTGTCCGCATCTTTCAAGAGCGAGTGAAGTCAGCCCCAGCGGGAAAGGTCGTCGTTCACGACGTGCCACTCCTGGTAGAGACAGGGGCGCAGGATCGATATCAATTAGTAGTGATGATTGAAGCGAGTCTGGAAACCCGACTCGAGCGGCTAGAGGGTCGCGGGTTATCCACTCAGCTAGCTCTGACTCGCATGAAGAATCAAGGGAGCGATCAGGAGCGACGCTCCGTTGCCGATATCGTGCTCAACAACGACGGACCCAGTGAAAACATTCAAGCAGCGGTCAATGAAATGATGGAACATCGACTCCTGCCCTTCGCTGCAAACATCGCAGCGGAGAGGGTGGCCGTTTCCGGACATGCATGTCCCAATCTCTTGTCCGCTGAAGAAGCCCTCGCGCGTATTCTCGAGCGCATCAATGTCATTGTGCCGGCTAGTAAAGTCTCCGAAACTCTGATTCAAATCGAGAGGGCAGATGACGCACTCTACAAATTAGGCTTTGTGCCTGTAGTGGGCGGGTATGCCAGTTGTGATCCCGGCCGAGCGGTGCAATTGAGGATTGACTCGTGAGGCCCATCTCAGATTTGCAGCGTCGCGTTGATCCTTTCGAAGTAATTAGCGATTTCGTGCCCGCAGGTGATCAACCTGAGGCGATTGAAGATTTGGTGCGACGTATCGAGCGTGGCGAGCAGAACGTAGTTCTACTTGGAGCCACCGGAACCGGAAAATCCGCGACGACTGCCTGGCTTATCGAGAGATTGCAGCGACCCACACTGGTGATGGCTCCTAACAAGACTCTGGCTGCGCAGCTTGCCAACGAGTTCAAAGAGTTGCTTCCCAAGAATGCGGTGGAGTACTTCGTTTCTTACTATGACTATTACCAGCCAGAAGCCTATGTCCCGCAAACCGATACTTTCATCGAGAAAGACTCGTCGGTTAACGCGGAAGTAGAGCGCCTGCGCCACTCTGCGACGAATTCCTTACTCACTCGGCGCGACGTTGTTGTAGTTGCTTCGGTCTCATGTATTTACGGCCTTGGTACGCCACAAGAGTACGTAGATCGCATGGTGCGCCTGCGTGTTGGAGAAGAAATAGAACGTAATGCACTGCTTCGCAAATTTGTCGACATTCAATACGCGCGCAATGATATTGCTTTCGCTCGTGGCACTTTCAGGGTGCGTGGCGACACGGTTGAAATTATTCCGGTCTATGAGGAATACGCCGTACGTATAGAGATGTTTGGCGATCAAATTGAGCGATTGCTTACGCTGCATCCGCTCACGGGTGAGGTTATAAGAGATGAGCAAGAGATTTATGTTTTTCCTGCATCCCACTATGTGGCGGGCCCGGAACGTATGGAACGAGCCATTGCCGGCATCGAGGTCGAACTCTCTGAGCAGCTAGAGAAGTTCGAGCGCCAAGGCAAGTTGTTAGAGGCTCAGCGTCTCAAGATGCGAACGACCTACGACATTGAAATGATGCGCCAGGTGGGTTTTTGTTCAGGCATCGAGAATTACTCGCGACATATTGATGGACGTGATGCGGGTTCTGCACCGAACTGTCTCATTGACTATTTCCCGGAAGACTTTCTCTTGGTTATCGATGAATCACACGTCACCGTTCCGCAGATCGGCGCGATGTATGAAGGAGACTCTTCACGTAAGCGCACCCTGGTAGAACATGGGTTCAGATTGCCAAGCGCCTTAGATAATCGTCCGTTGAAATGGACCGAGTTCCAGGAGCGCATCGGCCAAGCGGTCTACCTCTCTGCCACCCCAGGCCCCTACGAATTGGGCAAGGCCGAAAATGGCGTGGTTGAGCAAGTCATTCGACCTACTGGCCTTATCGACCCGAAGATCGTTATTAAGCCTTCACGCGGGCAGATTGATGACCTCATGGGTGAAATCAAGGAGCGCGCCGCTAAGAACGAGCGGGTTCTGGTAACCACGCTCACTAAGAAGATGGCAGAAGACCTCACCGAGTATCTCATTGAGAACAAAATGCGTGTCAGATACCTCCATTCTGAGGTAGATACTTTGCGTCGCATCGAACTTCTGCGCGAACTTCGCATGGGTGCGTATGACGTGCTCGTCGGCATCAATCTTCTTCGTGAAGGATTGGATCTCCCCGAGGTCTCTCTAGTCGCCATTCTCGATGCCGACAAAGAAGGGTTCCTTCGCTCAGCGACTTCACTTATTCAAACAATTGGTCGTGCAGCGCGAAATGTGTCCGGTGAAGTACACATGTATGCCGACAATATGACTGCCTCGATGACTAAGGCGATCGACGAAACAAATCGTCGGCGAGAAAAACAAGTGCGATATAACACCGAACGCGGGGTAGATCCGCAGCCATTGCGCAAGCGCATCGCAGATATCACGGACTCCATTGTGCGAGAAGACTTAGATACCGAGGAGTTATTGGCGGGGGCTAAATCGGAGATCGGTAAGCATGCTCGTGATCTGGCAAATCTGCCGCGCACAGAGCTGATTGAACTGATAGCCTCCCTGACTGAGCAGATGCACCTGGCGGCGGCCTCCCTGGCCTTCGAGGTGGCCGCTCGCCTCCGTGATGAAATCTCGGAGTTAAAGAAAGAGTTGCGTGGCATGGAAGGCGCTCGATGAACATCACTGGCCAGACTTGGGCGATCGCGATGTCTATTTTGGGTGCCGTCTTTATTTTCGATTTTTTCAATGCCCGTCGACGACCTCGAGAGGTTAAGCCCCTAGAAGCCGCTCTTTGGACTATTTTCTACATTGCACTAGCGCTCGGATTTGCGATCTTCCTTGCCCAGCAAGTGGGTGCGCAGGCCAGCAATGAATTTCTTGCTGGTTGGCTAACCGAGTACTCGCTCTCTATCGATAATCTCTTCATTTTTATCATCATCTTTGGTGCCCTCAAATTACCTAAGGAGAGAGAGCAAGCTGCGCTCATGGCAGGTATTGCCCTTGCTCTCTTCTTCCGTGCCATTTTTATTGGCATTGGCGCATTTGTGATTCACAAGTTTGTCGCGGTCTTCTTCCTTTTCGGCGCATTCCTCCTCTACACGGCATTCCATCTCGGAAAAGGTGGGGGCGGTGACGAGGATTGGCATGAAGGCAGAGTGCTTGGTTACTTCAAGAAGAAGGGGCTCTCACCGTTCGGCCTCTCAATTATCGCATTAGGAATTACTGACGTGCTCTTTGCCGTGGATTCGATCCCGGCGATTTTTGGGCTGACTCGCGAAGCATTCATCGTTTTCACTGCGAATGCCTTTGCGCTCCTTGGCTTGCGCCAGTTGTACTTCCTTCTTGGCGCACTAGCGAGCCGATTGGTATATCTATCTAAAGGTCTTGCGGTTATCTTGGCCTTTATTGGTCTGAAGCTCATTCTTGAAGCGGCACATGGAGTTCATTGGACACAGATTGGTTCTGTGGAGTTACCTGAGATTGGGACCAATTTCAGTTTGATCTTCATTGTCAGCGTATTAGCAGTGACGACCGTGGCTAGCGTGGTTAAGACGCGTAGGTCCGGAGATTAGTTCATGAATCACGATCGACTTATTGTCCGCGGGGCACGAGAGCATAACCTCAAAGATGTATCCCTCGATCTACCGCGCAATGCGCTTATCGTTTTTACGGGGCTTTCAGGTTCAGGTAAATCAAGCCTTGCCTTCGACACGATCTTCGCTGAAGGCCAACGTCGCTATGTGGAATCGCTCAGCTCCTATGCCCGCCAATTCCTTGGGCAAATGGATAAGCCGGATGTTGATTTTATTGAAGGACTATCGCCTGCCGTTTCGATCGATCAAAAATCTACTAACCGAAATCCTCGATCTACTGTAGGAACAATCACCGAGGTGTATGACTATTTGCGCCTCCTCTTCGCCCGTGCGGGACGCCCGCATTGCCCCAAGTGTGGCGACCCGGTAGCCCGACAATCTCCGCAAAATATTGTTGACCAAATATTGGCGCTCGACGACGGTGTGCGCTTTCAAGTGCTTGCTCCCGTGGTGCGCGGTCGCAAAGGCGAGTTCCTTGACCTCTTTAAGGAGTTGGGACTGAAGGGATATTCGCGGGCCCGAGTGGATGGCGAAGTCTTTGCTCTTGAAGATGTTCCCAAATTGAAGAAACAAGAGAAACACACCATCGAGGTTGTGGTTGATCGGCTGGCGGTAAAGTCCAATGCCAAGCAACGCCTCACCGATTCGGTGGAAACCGCGCTCCTCCTGGGCTCTGGCTTGGTCACACTTGAATTCGTAGACCTGTCCGGCCCTGACAAAGAGCGCACCTTCAGCGAGCATCTTGCCTGCCATAAGTGTGATCTCTCATTCGAAGAACTCGAGCCACGATCTTTCTCCTTCAATTCACCTTTCGGTGCCTGTCCTGATTGCACAGGTTTAGGAAATCGACTTGAGGTGGATCCTGAATTGGTCATTCCGGATGACGAACTCAGCATCAATGACGGAGCGATCGCCCCTTGGTCGATTGGAACGAGCAGCGAATACTTCTTACGCCTTCTCGAGGCGCTCACTGAGGAAGTTAAATTCTCGCTAGATACACCGTGGAAGAAGATCTCGGCGAAGGCTAAAGAGGCCATTCTCAACGGCTGGGAGTACGAAGTCTCCGTCAAATTTAAGAATCGATATGGGCGCACGCGGCAGTACACCACTGGTTTCGAAGGCGTCCTGCCCTTTCTAGAGCGCAAGCACGGTGAAACTGAATCGGAGTGGAGTCGCGATCGATACGAGCAATTCATGCGCGAAGTTCCCTGCCCTACTTGTAAAGGTGCCCGACTTAAGCCGGAAGTTCTTGCGGTAACTCTGGGAAATAAGTCCATTGCGCAAGTCTGCGAACTGACAATTCGTGAAGCAGATGCATTCCTTTCGGGCTTGCACCTCAACAACCGTGAGAAGCAGATTGCCGAGCGCGTCCTCAAAGAGGTGCACGCTCGCCTTGGTTTCTTGCTCGATGTGGGTTTGGATTACCTCTCCCTCGATCGCCCCGCAGGAACGCTCTCGGGTGGCGAGGCCCAGCGCATTCGTCTGGCAACTCAGATCGGTTCTGGATTAGTGGGCGTGCTTTATGTACTAGACGAACCGAGTATCGGACTTCACCAGCGCGATAACCGGAGATTGATTGAAACTCTGACACGTCTGCGCAACCTCGGAAATACTCTGATTGTGGTCGAGCATGACGAGGACACCATTCGATCAGCAGATTGGATCGTCGACATTGGTCCTGGTGCGGGTGAACATGGAGGGCGGGTGGTTGTCTCTGGCTCGCTTGCTGAATTGGAAGCGAGCGAGGAGTCAATCACGGGAGCTTATGTTTCCGGCCGACGACAAATCGAAATGCCCGAAATTCGACGGCCGATAGATCCGAAACGGGCCCTCGTCGTTAAGGGAGCACGCGAGAACAACTTGCAGAACATTGATGTGTCCTTCCCGCTCGGATGTTTCGTTGCTGTCACTGGCGTCAGTGGGTCAGGTAAGTCCACGCTTGTAAACGACATTCTTTATAGCACTTTGGCTAACAAACTCAACGGCGCCCGGATCGTTCCTGGTCGACATCGCACAGTTACCGGTGTCGACCAGCTCGACAAAGTGGTGCATGTGGATCAATCACCGATCGGACGCACTCCGCGTTCAAACCCAGCGACATATACAGGCGTCTTCGACAATATTCGTAAACTCTTTGCTGAGACCACAGAAGCTAAGATTCGTGGTTACCAGCAAGGTCGATTCTCTTTTAACGTTAAAGGTGGACGGTGCGAATCGTGCAGTGGCGACGGCACCATTACTATCGAGATGAACTTTCTTCCCGATGTGTATGTTCCGTGCGAGGTCTGCCATGGGGCTCGATATAACAGAGAGACTCTTGAGGTCCATTTCAAGGGAAAGACCATCGCCGAAGTACTGGATATGCCGATTGAGTTTGCGGCCACCTTCTTCGAAGCGGTGCCGTCGATTTCCCGCCATCTCAAAACCCTCAACGATGTGGGTCTTGGCTACGTGCGGCTCGGTCAATCAGCGCCCACTCTCTCTGGTGGTGAAGCCCAACGAGTGAAGCTCGCAACAGAATTGCAGCGCAGATCAACCGGCAGAACTATCTATGTACTGGATGAGCCAACTACTGGTCTGCACTTTGAAGACACGCGCAAACTCCTGGGCGTGCTCTCTCGACTTGTTGACAGCGGGAACACCGTGATTGTTATCGAGCACAATCTCGATGTCATCAAATGTGCGGACTGGGTGATTGATATGGGCCCCGAAGGTGGTTCTGGTGGTGGCACTGTTATCGCCGAGGGAACCCCTGAAGAGGTTGCAAAGGTCAAGGCAAGTTACACCGGAACGTTCTTGGCACCACTGCTCTCGGGCAAGCGGCCCGCTGCCCCTAAGGTTGCGAAGGTCACAGCGAAGAAGAAGAGTGCGAAAGCCTCAGCGTGATGACGCCAGAAGAACGCCCGCGCACTTCGGAAATACCAGAAGAGCCTGGCGTCTATCGGTTTCGTAATGATCAAGGACGGGTCATATACGTAGGCAAAGCAAAGAATCTTCGCGCCCGGCTCACTTCATATTTTCAAGAGAACCTTCATGAACGTACGGCGCGGATGGTGCAAGAGGCCACCTCGGTCGACTGGACGATCGTGGCCACCGAAGTTGATGCCTTGCAGCTGGAGTGGACTTGGATTAAATCAGAAGACCCAAAGTACAACGTGCGTTTCAAGGACGATAAGTCTTATCCATATCTGGCGATCACGACGGGGGAGAGCATCCCACGAGTTTTTGTCGCTCGGGCCCCCAAGAAGAAAGGAGTGCGCTATCTAGGCCCCTTTCCTAACGCTGGCGCTCTCCGCCTTGTGGTTGATCAAGTGTTACGCACTTTTCCGGTGCGCACTTGTGCGCCAGGAGTGTTGCGGCAGGCGGTTGCCAGCGGTCGTCCTTGCCTCCTAGGCCATATCGAGAAGTGCTCTGCACCCTGCGTGAATCAAGTCACCGTTGAGGAGCATAAGCAGAAGATCAGCGAATTCATCTCCTTCTTCTCCCGTGATCCCGCTCCGTATATCCGTCGTGTGCAGAAAGAGATGGAGTCTGCCGCTGCTGCCGAAGAATTTGAACGAGCAGCTAAATTGCGAGATGACTTGATAGCGCTCGAGTTGGCGCTGGAGACCAGCACAGTAGTTCTGCCCGACGACACTGATGCTGATTTCATTTCGCTGGTTGAGGGTGAAATTGAAATCGGAGCCACCATATTCTCAGTGCGCCACGGGCGCATCCGTGGTCAACGCAGCGTGGTCATGGAGAGACATTTCGATAAGAGCAGCGCGGACCTCTATCGCCAACTTGTACAAGATGTCTATTCGGATCTCACTCAAGAGATTCCACGAGAGATTTGTATGCCGCAACTTCCAGAAGGAGCCAAAGATTTACAAGAATGGCTCGCCATTTCTCGCAACGAGAAGACATCTTTCAAAGTTCCGCAACGCGGAGATAAGGTGTCGCTGCTCGAAATTGTCACCCGGAATGCCTCAGAAGCCTTACTGCGACATCAGTTGCTTCGCAGCAGTGACATTTCAAAACGAGCGCAGGCACTCTCTGAATTGCAAGACGCTCTCGCATTGCAGGTCGCACCTTTACGAATTGAGTGCTACGACATCTCGCATATCCAAGGTACACATGCGGTTGGATCGATGGTCGTATTTGAAGACGGCGCCCCCCGCAAAAGTGAGTATCGACGTTTTGAAATTCGCGAAGGTGGCGGGGATGACCTCGCATCAATGTCCGAAGTATTAACCCGCCGGCTGCGTCGCTTGAAGGATGAAGAGTCGGTGGACCGAGCCGAAGAGATCGCTGCGGGATTACAGGCGCGACGTTTCTCATACCGCCCGCAATTAATTGTGGTCGATGGCGGGCGAACCCAGGTGGATGCTGCTGCAAAGATTTTGGAGCGCGAAGGTTTTGGTGACATCGCTCTGGTGGGATTAGCAAAACGTCTCGAAGAAATCTGGAAGCCGGCAGACGCGCGTCCGGTGATCTTGCCTCGCAAGAGTGAGTCCCTCTTCTTGCTGCAACGACTCCGTGATGAGTCACACCGATTCGCCATCACCTATCACCGAAGCAAACGTGGACGTGCCATGATCGAATCTCTCCTTGATGAGATCCCTGGTTTGGGGGAGGGCCGCCGTGCAGCGCTGCTGGAGAACTTCACTTCGATGAAGGCATTGCGTCTCGCGTCAGAGGCTGAGATCTCGCAAGTGCCTGGAGTGGGACCGGCGATTGCGGCGCGCATTGTTGCCTGGTTTGCGGCTGAAAGCGCACGAGGGGAAACTCAGGCTGTCGACATGGGGACCGGTGAGATCCTCTCCTAGTCGCGTACAGTTGTCTCGTGACACCCGAACAGATACTCGTCATCACCGGCATGTCAGGCGCTGGTAGAAGTACTGCTGCCCACGTCCTGGAAGATTTGGGCTGGTATGTCGTTGATAATCTTCCGCCTGCACTGCTTCCTGGCCTCACGTCCCTTCCTGGCAAAGATGAACACCACAGTGCCCCCCGCATCGCTGCTGTGATTGATGTGCGCGGTCGAGCCTTTTTCAAAGAACTTCGAGTGGCGCTGAAAGAATTACCGGAGCAAGTGCAGGTGCTCTTTCTGGAAGCAAGCGATGATGCATTGGTGCGTCGCTTTGAATCAACGCGTCGTCCGCATCCGTTGCAAGAGGAAGGAAGGATTCTCGACGGCATCGCCCGAGAGCGTGAACTCCTCGGAGATTTGCGAGCTGCTGCCGACCTCGTCATCGATACGAGCTCATTAAATGTTCATCAACTTAAGGAGCGCATCGAAAGCACTTTAGGCGGTTCCTCACTTCCTGATTTGCACACCACGGTCCTTTCGTTCGGTTTTAAATACGGGATTCCGTATGACGCTGATTTTGTTATCGATGTTCGATTCATTTCTAATCCGCATTGGATTCCTGAACTGCGTGATCACACAGGCAAGGATGCAGACGTGAAGTCTTACGTGTTAGCTGCACCTGACGTGGCGGGCTTCATTGAAGATTATGCAAGTCTCTTGCTCCGCCTTGCGCCCTCTTATCAACGTGAAGGTAAAAGGTACTTAACAATTGCGGTCGGTTGTACGGGCGGAAAGCATCGTTCGGTAGCAGTGGCCGATGAATTGGCGAAGCAACTCTCTCACCACGACATGTTGGCTACTTCGACCCATAGAGATCTTGGTCGCGAGTAATGACTCGAGTTGTTGCTCTCGGCGGCGGGCATGGCCTGGCCGCCACTCTCTCTGCCTTGCGTCGCATCACCCCAGAAATCACTGCAATTGTGACGGTTGCCGACGATGGCGGATCTAGCGGGCGCTTGCGAGCTGAATTAGGTGTGATGCCTCCAGGTGATTTGCGCATGGCCTTAGCTGCCCTCTGCTCTGACGACGTGTGGGGGCGCAGTTGGGCAGATGCCGTGCAGTATCGCTTCCCAGGTGAGGGCGAAGTGGGTGGACATTCGCTCGGCAACTTAATGCTCTCGGCGCTCTGGGATGTTAACGGTGATGTGGTCGCTGGATTAGACCGCATGGGGGCACTTCTCAAGATCATCGGTCGAGTTCTTCCGATGTCTGCCGAGCCATTGACAATTCAAGCGGAAGTCGCGCACGAAGGCAGAGTGCGCACCGTGGTGGGTCAAGTGGCGGTCGCCACCACTCGAGGTCGAGTGCTCTCCATTGAACTTACTCCGACAAATCCGCCGGCAACCCAGGCAGCGTTGGCCGCTATTTCCGATGCTGAGTGGATAATCCTGGGGCCAGGCTCGTGGTATTCAAGTGTTTTGCCTCACCTTTTGGTGCCGGCGCAGTTGGATGCGCTCCTTTCTTCTCCGGCTAAGCGAGCCCTCGTGATGAACCTCGATGCAGGACAAAACTCTGGAGTTCCACTCGGTGAGCCAGGTGAAGCGATCGGCCTCACCGCAGTCGAACATCTCGAGCTTTTGAGCGCGCACGCGCCTGAACTCCACTTCGATGTGGTCATAGTTGACCCTCAATCCCAGCCGGCATCCACCGAATTGGCGGAGTATTTAGCGGCACAGGGGAGTCGCCTTATCGTGGCAGATGTCGCTAGTGGGCCCGGATCTTTGCAACATGATCCGGAGAAATTGGCCGCGCTCTTCTCCAAGATTTTTTCCTAAAGTTGCACGGAGTCGGTCAAATACTGGAAAGATTGCCCCCATGGCGATGACAGCAGCGGTCAAGGATGAGTTAGCTCGCCTCATGATCTCCAAAGCGTGTTGCCGTAAGTCTGAAGTTTCCGCCATTTTGCGTTTCTCCGGCGGACTACATGTGGTGAGCGGTCGCATCGTTGTTGAGGCTGAAGTTGATACCGCGGCCACCGCTCGCAGAGTACGTAAAGATATCTTTGATGTTTTTTCACAGGAGACCGATTTAACGGTGATCGCCCCTGGCGGATTGCGTAAAGCAAGCCGTTACCTCATTCGTTCGACCAAAGATGGGGAATCGCTAGCCAGGCAGACGGGACTCATTGATGGACGCGGTCGCCCCGTTCGCGGTCTGCCCCCACAAGTTGTCTCAGCCTCCCTCTGTGATGCACAAGCGGCATGGCGGGGGGCTTTTCTTGCGCACGGATCGCTCACAGAGCCTGGCCGTTCATGCGCCCTCGAAGTAACGTGCCCTGGTCCTGAAGCAGCACTTGCCCTCGTCGGAGCAGCTCGTCGCCTCGGTGTCGTTGCGAAGGCTCGCGAAGTTCGCGGAATCGATCGGGTAGTTATCCGTGACGGAGATGCGATTGCCATCATGTTGACGCGTCTGGGTGCCCACGAAAGCGTCCTTGCTTGGGAAGAACGGCGCATGCGACGCGAAGTGCGCGCAACCGCTAATCGCTTAGCGAATTTCGATGATGCAAATCTTCGTCGTTCGGCCCGCGCTGCGGTTGCTGCATCTGCACGAGTTGCCCGTGCGTTAGAAATCCTCGGCGAAGATATTCCGGACCATTTGCAAGAGGCCGGGAAGTTGCGGATTGAACACGGGCAAGCCAGCCTTGAAGAGTTGGGCTCTTTGGCAAACCCACCGCTCACGAAGGATGCCGTGGCTGGACGTATTAGACGTCTCTTGGCCATGGCCGATAAGCGTGCCCAAGATCTCGGAATCCCAGACACAGAAGCAGGTTTAACCCCCGACATGTTGGGGTAAAGTTTCAATCATTCGCGCATGACTCAGTTCTCTCCCTATGCGCCCTGACGTAAGGAGATCGCAATGACTGTAAAAGTAGGAATCAACGGCTTTGGTCGCATCGGCAGAAATTTCTTTCGCGCCGCACTCACGCAAAAGGCTGATATTGAAATCGTTGGTGTCAATGACTTAACAGATATCGCCACATTGGCACACCTTCTTAAGTACGACTCCATTCTGGGTCGCCTTGGTCTTCCGGTCTCGTTTACCGAAAACTCAATCACCGTTGATGGCAAGACCTTTGCGGTCACGGCCGAGCGCGATCCTGCGAATCTTCCTTGGGCGAAATTGGGCGCAGACGTCGTGGTCGAATCAACGGGACACTTCACGAAGGCGGCAGACGCCGGAAAGCACATCGCAGCCGGCGCCAAGAAAGTTATCATTTCAGCCCCTGCTAGCGATGAAGACGTCACTATTGTGATGGGCGTTAATCACAATGATTACGACGCTTCGAAGCATCACATTATTTCGAATGCGTCATGCACGACGAATTGCTTGGCGCCCATGGCCAAGGTGCTCGTCGAGGAGTTCGGTGTAGTCAAGGGATTGATGACCACCATTCATGCTTACACGAACGATCAAGTGATCTTGGATTTCCCGCACAAGGATCTCCGCCGCGCACGTGCAGCAGCGACAAATCTGATTCCAACCACAACGGGTGCCGCCAAGGCGATCTCTCTTGTCATTCCGTCGTTGAAGGGCAAGTTAGACGGGTATGCCATGCGCGTGCCGGTTCCTACAGGTTCGGCTACCGACCTCACAGTGGAACTCGGGCGTGAAGTAACAAAAGCTGAAGTGAACGCGGCCATGAAGAAGTGGGCAGATGGTCCTCTCAAAGGTTTCCTCACCTACACGGAAGATCCGATCGTCTCAAGCGACATTGTCACCGACCCAGCGAGTTGCATCTTTGACGCATCACTCACAATTGTCATCGGTAATACGGTGAAGGTGTTGGGTTGGTACGACAACGAGTGGGGCTACTCCAATCGTCTCGTCGATTTGATTCAGCACGTAGGCGCCTCGCTCTAAATGCCGATCGCTACTCTCGCTTCGCTGCCGGACATTGCCGGCAAACGAGTGTTGCTTCGAAGCGACCTCAACGTTCCTATCAAGGATGGCAACATCACTGATGACGGACGCATCAGGGCATCGCTTCCCACTATCAATCATCTTCGTGCTCTCGGAGCAAAAGTAATCGTGATGGCCCACTTCGGACGTCCCAAAGGTGTCCGCGTTCCGGAGATGTCACTCGAGCCTGTGGCGCGCCGGTTGGGGGAGTTGCTCGGCGCCAACGTGGCCTTCATCTCCGAGTATCGAGGCGGGAAAGCCAGCGATGCCATCGGAAAGATGCAACCTGGCGATGTGGTGCTCCTAGAGAATGTGCGTTATGAAGCGGCGGAGACGAGCAAGGTAGACGAAGAGCGGCTGCTCTTCGCTCAAGATTTGGCATCACTCGGAGATATATACGTTTCAGATGGGTTTGGCGCAGTTCATCGAAAGCATGCGTCCGTCTACGACATCGCAACGTTGCTTCCGCACTTTGCTGGATTTCTCATCTCTGCTGAGATCGAAGTGCTCAAACGTCTCACGGTGAATCCCGTTCGCCCGTACGGAGTGGTCTTGGGTGGGTCGAAAGTCAGCGACAAATTGGGTGTCATCAAGAATTTGCTCGACAAGGTAGATCTGCTCGCGATCGGCGGCGGAATGGTCTTCACGTTCCTAGCCGCGCAAGGACATGAAGTTGGTAAGTCTCTGTTAGAAGCTGACCAACTGGATGAAGTGCGCGCGCTGATCACCCAAGCAAAGGAAGCGGGCGTCACGCTCTTGCTGCCTACGGATATTGTCGTGGCCCCAGCGTTTGCCACGGATTCGCCGGCTACCGTTGTGGCAGCTCATGAGATTCCCGCAGATCAATTGGGCTTAGATATCGGTCCGGTGTCAGGAGCGGCATTCGCCGAGGCCATCTCGGGGTGCAAAACGCTCTTCTGGAATGGCCCCATGGGTGTCTTTGAATTCGACGCCTTTGCAGCGGGCACGAAAGCGGTAGCTCAGGCTTTGGCGGAGTTAGATGGCTTCACGGTGGTGGGTGGCGGTGACTCAGCGGCGGCGGTTCGTCGGCTAGGTTTTAGGGACGAAGAGTTCGGATATATTTCAACGGGTGGCGGAGCCTCTCTTGAATATCTAGAGGGCAAGGCGCTCCCTGGTATCACGGTATTGGAGCAGTAATGTCGACAACGCGTAAGCCCTTGATGGCGGGCAACTGGAAGATGAACATCAACCACCTCGAGGCGATTGGGCTCGTGCAAAAGTTGGCTTTCTCTCTCGACGATAAAGATCACGATGCCGTCGATGTTGTTGTACTGCCACCCTTCACCGATATTCGGTCAATTCAAACGCTGGTCGACGGCGATAAATTGCGTATTAGTTATGGCGCCCAAGATCTTTCTCCTGAAACTAATGGCGCCTATACCGGAGATATTTCTGCTGCGATGCTCTCTCGGTTAGGTTGTTCTTTCGTCGTTGTAGGGCATAGCGAACGTCGTCAGTATCACGCCGAAAGTGACGAACTTATCAACCGTAAAGTGAAAGCGGCGCTGGCTGCACATCTCTCTCCCATCCTTTGTGTGGGTGAGAATCTTGACATACGAGAATCCGGCGAACATGTCCCATACGTGATCGCGCAATTAGAAGCGGCGCTTCAAGGAGTGGCCGATCCTAAGAACGTAGTGATTGCCTACGAACCAATCTGGGCGATTGGCACCGGCAAGGTAGCTACCCCTGAAGATGCCCAGGAAGTCTGCTCAGCCATTCGTAATCGACTCGCTGAGCTCTATCCGGGAGATGTCGCAGACGCCATGCGCATCCTCTATGGCGGCTCGGTCAAGGCCAGCAACGTGGTGGACATCATGGAGCAAGCCGATATCGACGGGGCGCTCGTAGGCGGGGCTAGCCTGGAAGCTGAGGGATTTGCCAAGATTGCCCGCTTCCCGGTCGTGATGGCCTTTAACGCGGGGATTAAGTAGGCGATTGGGAATAATCTCCCTCCGGCTGGGTTATCCTTAACCCAGTCCACGCGAGGAGTGATTTCTAATGGTTTTGGCACTTTCGATTCTGCTGGTGATCACCAGCGTCTTGATGGTCATGTTGGTCCTACTTCACAAAGGTAAGGGCAGTGGCCTCTCCGATCTCTTCGGCGGCGGCGTCTCTTCCTCCTATGGCGGCTCCACAGTTGTGGAACGAAATCTTGATCGAATCACTATCGTGGTCGGCGCCCTCTGGTTTGCCAGCGTTGTCGCTCTCGGTCTCTGGCTCAAGTAATCCCAGATTTAATTCCCTTCCAGATTTTTTCTCAAATTTAGTGCTCGAATTAAAGCTCGAACTCAACACAAGGAGCGATCATGGCAAGTGGAAGCGCAATCAGAGGAAGCCGAGTCGGCGCAGGTCCTATGGGCGAAGCCGAGCGCGGCGAAGCTGCTCCACGCTTTCGCCTCTCCTACTGGTGTGAACGCGGCCACGAAACCAAGCCATCTTTTGCTGATGACGGAACCGTCACGCCACCGACTGAATGGGATTGTCCCCGTTGCGGTCTTCCTGCCGGTTTAGATAAAGATAATCCACCAGCAGCGCCTAAGAATGAGCCGTACAAAACGCACTTGGCATACGTGAAGGAGCGTCGTTCAGAAGTTGATGGCGCCGCGATTCTGCAAGAGGCACTTAAGAAGTTGCGCGGGGAAGATTAATCAGCGTCTCAACAAGCTGATCTAGGCCACCTTCGTGTAGATGCAAGTGCAAGAAGTTCAAGTTGCGCGACTTGAGAGCTAATTCATCTCCAGCTGCTTGAGCGAGTTGTAATTGGTGAAAAGTAAATTGACTCTCCGGAATTACTACATCTTCATCACGTTCAGTGGTGAGTTGTAGGAATGATCCAATGAGCGGACCACCTTTATGGATTTGGCCCGTGCTGTGGAGGAATCGTGGTCCCCACCCGAAAGTGGTGGGAGCGCCGCTTGAACGTTCCAGCAGAGTGCGCAATATCTTCGCGCGTGATTCTTTCTCTCTGTCGAGAAAAGCCATCACGCCGATGTACCCATGTACTTGGCTGAGGAATTCTGTTATTGCCTGAGCCGCTGACCTCTGGTCGCCAACAACTTCGATCTTTCCGTCCATCGAACCATTGCGTGCAAGTTGCTGGGAATTGAGGATGGCGTTGGCGCGCTCCTTTGTTTCGGCCACGTTTGGTTGATCAAATGCATTGACCCGCATATGAGCACAGAGCAGGGCGGTGGCCCACTCCCAGAGTAGAAAGTGCTCTCCTAGCGTGGCTGCGATCTCGATATCACCTGACTCTCCGTTCAGTGCGATAGAAAGTACTTCAGGTCGAGCGCTGCCTAAGGCTGGAACCACGATAGGAAGTAACCCTTTGCCCTCTTTCCCGGTTGACTCAGCAAGTAGTTGCTCAATCCAGTCGCCCAAACCATGCGGAGATGCAATTTCTGCGAACGGGAATCTTTGGGCGTGCTGAGCCAGTGCGGCTGCCAGCTTTACTGCAGGTGAGTCCGCGAGCAGAAATGAGTGCGCAGCTCCCTGTGCGTCGTCGAGAAGCTCTGAAACATCTACTCCAGCAAGGGCACTTGGTAGTAATCCAGAAGCACCCAGCGCACTGAATCGGCCACCCACGTGTGGGTCAGAGTGCAGAACTCGGTATCCCACTCTGTCGGCGTACTCGGCGAGAGGTGACTCTGGGTCTGTGATGATGACGAAGTGGCCTGCCGGATCCAATCCCAACTCGCGCAACTTAGATTCAAGTACCGCTCGATGTACAAGTGTTTCTAGGGTTGTGCCAGATTTCGATGCAATCACAATGACGCTTCGAGATAAGTCCATGCTAAGAACGCGCGCAACTTGATGCGGATCGGTCGAATCGAGTATTTCGATGCGCTTATGCTCAAAGGCGCAGATAACTTCCGGAGCAAGTGATGATCCGCCCATGCCTGAAAGAATGACATTCTCTAAGTTGCGACTCCTTGCCCATGCCGCAAGCGAATCGATAGCTGGCAAAAGTGTCCGTGAAGAAGTGGGTAGGTCTAGCCAGCCCAATCGCTGCTCGGCATCAGTTGACGCGTGCGATCCCCAGAGTGATTCATCCTTGGCCGCCAGACGTTTCGACAGTGCATTCATCTCATCAAGAATTACGGCCGACAGTTCGGGCGTTCTAATTTGGATCATAGTTGGGCAGCAACCACGGAAATCAGTTCGTTCCACGACGCTTCAAATTTTGCGACACCGTCACGTTCGAGCTCGGTGAGAATTGCAGGTAGGTCGACTCCCAGTTGTGCGAGAGCTGTGAGTTGGGCGTGCGCTTCGGCGAAAGTGCCAGAAATGGTGTTCCCTCGAGGTTCACCGGTCTCACCGACGGAAAGCAAGGTCGCTTCCGGCATGGTGTTGACCGTGTGGGGAGCGACCAATTCGACGACGTAACGAGTCTTGTTATACGCCGGATTCTTCACACCGGTTGAGGCCCAGAGTGGACGTTGCGGATGTGCTCCCTGTCGGGCGAGACCGACCCAGGTGGGGGAGTTAATAGAACTCTCGAAAATTTCGTAGGCGACTTTGGCGTTAGCGATCGCGGCTACGCCTCGCAAAGCTAGGGCCTCTGGAGTGCCTATCGCTTCTAAGAGCGGATCGACAGCAGAGTCAACGCGCGATATGAAGAAGGAGGCGACCGAGTGAATGTGGCCAATCGGCTCTCCCAGGTTTACCCGATGTTGCAAGCCAGTGATGTATGCCTCGAGAACTTCTGCGTAACGTTTCGCAGAAAAGATAAGGGTGACATTTACGCTAATGCCGGCTGATATGAGCGAAGTGATCGCGGGAAGTCCGGCAAGGGTTGCGGGTACCTTGATCATCAAATTAGGGCGATCGATAGAATTCCACAATTCGTGGGCTTGCAGAACAGTACGTTGCGTATCGTGGGCCAAGCGAGGATCAACCTCGATGCTGACCCGGCCGTCTTTTCCACCTGACGCTAAAAATATGGGCTGCAAGATGTCGCATGCATTCCGTACATCTTCAGAAGTGAGCGCCGTGATGGCATCTTCGGGGGATTTTCCTCGATGTTGTGCGATGGCTGGCGCGTAGAGATCCGACTGGGTGATCGCTTGTTGGAATATTGAAGGATTTGTGGTGACTCCGACTACTGAGTGACTGGATATCAGATTCGCCAACGACGTGGGTGAATCGCTGTGCAATCTTTCTCGCGAGAGATCGTCGAGCCAAATACTGGTGCCCTCGGCGGAGAGGGATTGCAGGGGGTTCAAAGCAGGCTCTTGACCCTCGTTGCAATATTGGCCGCGGAGAAACCGAACTTCTCAAAGAGTTCGGGCGCACTTGCCGAAGCACCAAAGTGTTCCAGCGAAACGCACGAACCTTGATCGCCCACGTACCGATACCAATTCTGTGCAACACCGGCTTCCACACTGACGCGCACTCGTAGATCGCGGGGGAGTACGGATTCGCGGTATGCCTCATCTTGCTCTTCAAACCATTCGAGGCACGGTGCGCTAACGACTCGTACGGATATCCCATCTGCAGCGAGGAGATCTTGCGCCTCGAGTGCGAGATAGACCTCTGAGCCGGTTGCAATAATGATTCCTTGTGCAGGGGATGCGCACTCTGAAAGTACATAAGCGCCGCGCGCTGCGTTACTTGCTGGGGCGTACTTATCACGATCGAAGACTGGAACATTTTGTCGTGTAAGCAAGATGCCGGCCGGACCTCTTCGCTTGAGTATTTCGATCCAGCAAGTGCGCACCTCGTTTGCATCGGCTGGACGAACAACCGCCAGATTGGGGATGGCTCGCAGGGCGGCCGCATGCTCCACTGGTTGATGTGTTGGTCCATCTTCGCCCAAACCGATGGAATCGTGGCTCCATACGTATGTAACGGGCAGATTCATGAGGGCGCTCAGGCGAACGGACCCGCGCATGTAATCACTGAAGACTAGGAAGGTTCCGGCGAATGATCGCGTTAAGCCGTGTAACGCCATTCCATTAAGGATGGCGCCCATTGCATGTTCGCGAATTCCAAAGTGGATGACCCGACCAAATGGATGTGCATTCTTCATTTGAGAAGTGGCAGGTAAGAAAGAGTGCGACCCTTCGATGGTGGTGTTATTACTATCGGCTAGATCTGCCGATCCACCCCACATTTCTGGCATGACCGAGGCTAGGTATTGAATGACATCGCCTGATGCTTTACGGGTGGAGAGATCTTTGCCTGAAGGAAAGGTAGGCGGATCAAGGTGTGGCAGTTCATGGGAGAGAATTCGCGTTAACAAGTCAGCGCGCTCGGGGTGAGTGGCGCCCCACTTCTCAAAGTCTTGCTGCCATTGCGCTTGCATCGCTGCTCCGCGCGACTTAATTCCTCGAGCATGGTCGAGGACGTCCGCGGGCATTGCGAATGATTCGTCCGGGTTAAGACCGAGTGCCACCTTCGTGGCAGCTACTTCTTCCGCGCCGAGTGCTGATCCGTGGGATTTGGCTGTTCCGCGGGCCGCAGGAGCTGGCCATGCGATTACTGTTTTAAGGCGGATCAGTGAAGGTGCTCTCGTGCTTGCCTTTGCACTTTCGATTGCCACGTTCAGTGCGGCTAGATCAACGTTTCCATCTGCTAATTGATCTACTTCATATACGTCCCACCCATATGCGCGATATCTGGCTGAGACGTCTTCAGTGAAGGCCACATGTGTGTCGCCTTCAATCGATATTCGGTTGTCGTCATAAATCACTACGAGGTTTGCCAGTTCTTGGGTGCCGGCCAGTGAGGAAGCTTCAGCACTCACGCCCTCTTGCAGGTCTCCATCGGAACAGAGGACATAAACGCGATGGTCGAAGAGGCCTTGCGTGAGCGGAGTTTCGGGTTCCAGCAAGCCGTGCATGTAACGCGCAGCCATGGCCATGCCCACGCCGTTGGCTACTCCTTGTCCAAGTGGGCCAGTAGTGGTTTCCACGCCTGCCGTATGGCCAAACTCTGGATGTCCCGGGGTGAGCGCTCCCCAGGTGCGGAATTTCTGCAAATCCGTCATTTCAACTCCGTAACCAGAGAGAAAGAGTTGGATGTACAGAGTCAGGCTGGAGTGCCCACAGCTCAGGATGAATCGGTCGCGTCCTAGCCAGTGCGCAGAGGCCGGGTTATGGCGGATGTGCTTCTGGAAAAGGAGGTAGGCAACCGGGGCAAGAGCCATTGCAGTACCTGGGTGGCCGTTGCCCACTTTCTGCACAGCGTCGGCGGCGAGGGCGCGAGAATAGGTGATAGCGCGGTAATCATTTTCGGTGAAATTCAGGGCGGCAGGCACAAGAACACCCTATCCCGAGGTATGGCGTGAATTACTGACTAGACTCGCCACCTATGAGGAGCGAAAGTCTCGATACTGGGTCCAACTCGGGGTCCAACTCGGGGTCCAACGCGGGGTCCAACGCGGGGTCCAACGCGGGGTTCAACTCGGGCGCCAGCAAGAGCAGAGAGAGCGCCGCACCCCGTGGCCTCTTCGCTCGATATCTCGCTCTCACCAAGCCACGCATTATCGAACTCCTTCTGGTCACCACCGTGCCGACGCTCTTCCTGGCGTCGAAAGGATGGCCATCGCTTTCGATCACGGTAATCACCTTGGTCGGTGGCACCTTTGCGGCGGCCAGCGCCAATTCTTACAACTCCATTATTGACAGGGATATCGACGCCCTCATGGAGCGCACCATGCATCGCCCGATGCCACGTGGCGAGATCTCTGTTCGGTCTGCGGTGATTTTCGCTTCTGCTCTTGCCTTAATTTCTGTTCTGCTTCTCTGGATGTTGGCCAATCCGCTCACTGGGATTCTCGCGCTAGTGGCGATTTTGCTTTACGTCCTCGGTTACACCATGGTTCTCAAGCGTCGCACCGCCGAAAACATCGTGTGGGGCGGTGCCGCTGGTTGCATGCCGGTCTTGATTGGTTGGGCGGCCGTGACCAATTCCCTCTCCTGGGCACCGGTCGTACTTTTTCTGATTATTTTCTTCTGGACTCCGCCGCACTACTGGCCTTTGGCTATTAAGTACAAAGAAGAATACGCCGCCGCATCGGTGCCAATGTTGCCTGTGATCGCAACCATGGAGAACGTGGCGCGACGTATCGTCATTTATGCGTGGGTCATGGTTGCGGTTTCGCTCGCACTTATTCCAGTTGCTGGCATGCATTGGCTCTATTCGGCGGCATCCGTCATCCTGGGCGGGATGTTCCTTTACGAGTCCCATGCCATTGCACACCGCGTTAAGCGAGGCGTCGATCCGAAGCCAATGCGACTCTTTCACGGATCAATCAGCTATTTATCATTGCTCTTTTTAGCTGTAGCAATCGACGCATTGCTTTAAATAGTTTCGTTGCTCTCTTTTTCGAAACTGTAGTAAAGGAAATTGGCGGCCGTCCATACCAGCGCAGAGCCGAGAAGGTGGATCGCAACTAATACTTCAGGCAAGCCGGTGAAATATTGCGTGTAACCAATCACGCCCTGGAGCACAATGGCGCCTACAAAGTAAAGGTATGCCTTGGGCGTGGGGCGCTTGGTGACGCGCAACATGAGCCAGAGAGAGATTGTCAAAACCACAAGTGCAATCACGATGTCTGCATGGAAGAGTGCCAAGCGCGCCGCATCAAGTGGATATCGAGGAGCTTTGTCGTCACCAGCATGTGGCCCACTGCCCGTAACGAAAGTGCCAACGATAAGTACCAGAGCGGTAATCCCAACGACCACTCTGCCTAATGTGAATACTTCACGCTTTACATTCACGGCCACATACTCTTCATCCATTTGATGGAGCGCACGCACAATGCCGGCGATCAAGATCGACGAGAGTAAGTAATGTCCAGCAACCGTGAATGGATTGAGATGAGTCCACACCGTGATGCCGCCGAGAACAATTTGAGCGATTAATCCACGAAGTTGGAACCAGGCTAATTTGCCGTGTCTCTTGTTGATGCGAGCTGCAATGACAACATAAGCAACGTTGAGTACCAGCAAGATAGTGAGCAGGCGATTTCCGAATTCGATCCAGCTATGAACACCTTCGATTTGGCTAGGTTGAGGCCCGAGAGAACCGTTGACGCAATCGGGCCACTCGGGACAGCCGAGGCCAGATTTGGTGAGGCGTACCGCGCCACCGGTCAGCACGATTCCTACTTGAAAGACGAGGAAGAGGCGCCACGCTTGGCGCTCATATGTAGTAATCAGACGGGCAGCTCGACGCGCGAGCGTGACTGCTCCGGGGGAGATGCGTAAGCGGAGCGAGTTGAGGCGCTCGGATCGAGAGAAGAGTGCCTTGAAGTTCACCTCTCAACAGTAGCCCTAAGCGGCCCCTCAGCGCCGTCCTCAGCGCCGTCCTCAGCGCCGTCCTCAGCGCCGTCCTCAAGAGGAGCTCGGCGACTCTCCGCCTCTCCGTTTGCAGGCACCACTGAATTAGGACACAATACTGTTGTGAAAAAGACCTCCACTCCTACTGCGGATGCCGTGTTGGTGGAGGGAAGTAAGAACGAGGAAGAGTCGACCCGCGAATGGGTCGCCCGCTCAGTCCTGGAAAACGGCCCATCGACCGCGGTAGTTCTCGGCGAACGTCTAGGGCTTACCCCGGCCGGAATCCGCCGCCACCTCGATACTTTGGTGGCTCAGGGAATCTTGGAAGCTCGCGAACCTCGCTTGGTCACCCGTGGTCGCGGTCGTCCGGCCAAAGTCTTTGTGGTGACGGATGCAGGACGAGCTCACTTCTCACAGTCTTATGACGATCTGGCAGCCGCTGCCCTGCGCTACTTGCGCGCCCAGGGCGGGGTAGAGGCCTTAGAAGGTTTCGCTCAAAGTCGGGCCCAGGATTTGGAGCGTCGAATCTCGGTCGCGCACTTAAAAGTGGAGGAGCGTCTTCCGGCGCTCGTCGAAGCGCTCTCCGCTGAGGGTTTTGCCGCATCGGTGGCCTCGCTTGGCAATGGAGATCAACTCTGCCAACACCACTGTCCGGTAGCCCACGTCGCTGCTGAATTCCCCGAATTGTGCGAGGCCGAGACGTCTGCGCTCTCTCGAATTTTAGGTTCTCATGTCCAGCGTTTGGCAACCATCGCCCATGGAGATGGTGTGTGCACTACATATATTCCCGCTCCACTCACTATCCAATCACCAGCAAAGATCAAGTAAACGAGAGGCACATCTGTGACTACCACTGCGCATCCAGAGCTCGACGGCATCGGCACGTACGAATTTGGTTGGTCTGATTCTGATAAAGCTGGAGCGAATGCCCGTCGCGGCATCAACGAAGAGGTTGTACGCGATATCTCTGCAAAGAAGAGTGAGCCAGAGTGGATGTTAGAAATGCGCCTCAAGGGTTTAAGACTCTTCGAAAAGAAGCCAATGCCCACGTGGGGATCAGATCTCACTGGCATCTTCTTCGACACAATCAAATACTTTGTGCGTTCTACCGAGAAGCAAGCCACTACGTGGGAAGAGCTTCCAGAAGAAATTAAGAACACGTATGACCGGCTCGGAATCCCTGAAGCCGAGAAGAAGCGTTTGGTCTCTGGTGTCGCCGCGCAATATGAGTCCGAGGTTGTCTACCACCAGATTCGCGAAGATCTTGAAGAGCAGGGAGTTGTCTTCCTCGATACGGATACTGCGCTGAAGACGCACCCAGAAATCTTCAAGGAGTATTTCGGAACCGTTATTCCGGTGGGCGACAACAAATTCGCTGCGCTCAATACTTCTGTATGGTCCGGGGGCTCTTTCATCTATGTGCCGAAGGGTGTGCACGTAGATATTCCGCTACAGGCTTATTTCCGCATTAACACTGAAAACATGGGTCAGTTTGAGCGCACCTTAATCATTGCCGATGAGGGCTCGTACGTGCACTACGTCGAGGGATGCACTGCTCCGATCTATAGCTCTGACTCGCTTCACTCTGCGGTGGTCGAAATCATCGTAAAGAAGGATGCCCGTGTCCGTTACACAACGATCCAAAATTGGTCGAATAACGTCTATAACTTGGTGACCAAGCGGGCCGTCTGCGAAGCAGGCGCCACAATGGAATGGATTGATGGCAATATCGGATCCAAGGTCACGATGAAGTATCCAGCCGTCTATCTCATGGGACCACATGCCAAGGGCGAGACGCTCTCTATTGCATTCGCCGGTGAGGGTCAGCATCAAGATGCTGGCGCAAAGATGGTGCATGCTGCGCCCTACACTTCGTCAACGATTATCTCGAAGTCAGTTGCACGCGGTGGCGGCCGTACCTCCTATCGCGGTTTGGTCCAGGTTCAAGAGGGTGCACATCACTCCAAGAGCACTGTCAAGTGCGATGCACTTTTGGTCGACACCATTAGTCGTTCAGATACATACCCCTACGTCGACGTGCGCGAAGATGATGTGTCTATGGGACACGAAGCCACTGTCTCGAAGGTGAGCGATGATCAACTCTTCTACTTAATGTCTCGCGGCATGACTGAAGACGAAGCCATGGCCATGATTGTTCGTGGATTCATCGAGCCGATTGCACGCGAATTGCCGATGGAGTACGCGCTCGAACTGAACCGTCTCATCGAGCTCCAAATGGAAGGCGCTGTCGGTTAATGAGCACCATTACTACGCCCACTGGGCGCGAAGAAGCATGGCGTTTTACTCCACTCAACCGCTTAGGCGGTTTGCACGACGGAAGTGCATCGAACTCGGGAGTACTAAGTTTTGAGTTGAGCGGGGACTCGATCGCAGTACATAAGTCAGTACCTGCGAGCGAATCCGTAGTTCTCCCTCACGACGAGACGACCGACGCAGTAGCTTTGCACGCCCGCGCGCGAGTTGAGAAGGTCGACTTTATCGATATCCCCGCCAACGCTTCGGGCACAGTGCGAATTGTTCGTACGGGCGCCGGTGGCTCACTCTTCGCTCGAACGCTTATTGCGGTGGGAAAGCATTCAAAGGTTTCCATTGTGATGGAGAATTTCGGTGACATTTCTTTGGCTGAGGAGATTGAATTACGCATTGCCGACGAAGCAAATGTGCAGTTCATTTCTACCCAAGAATGGTCATCAACGGCGGTCCACGTTGCAAGACACCGCTTCGAATTAGGCAGAAACGCTACTCTCACAGCAACTCATTTCACCATGGGTGGATCAGTCGTGCGAATCTCTCCTCGAGTCGATTACTTGGCCAACGGGGGAAGCGCTGAGCTCAATGGGCTCTACTTTGCAAACACTGGCCAACATCTAGAGCACAGACTTCATGTCGAGCACGACGTATCGCATTGCAAGTCTCGAGTTACCTACAAAGGTGCTCTGCATGGTGAGGGCGCCCACACTGTGTGGATTGGTGACGTGGCAATTCGTGCGGTGGCGGAAGGAACCGACACCTACGAGCTCAACCGCAACTTGGTGCTGAGCGATCACGCGCGGGCAGATTCCGTTCCTAATCTCGAGATTGAAACGGGAGAGATTGTCGGCGCCGGTCACGCAAGTGCTACCGGGCGTTTTGATGATGAGCAACTTTTCTATCTCCAATCCCGCGGAATTCCGGTCCACGAGGCTCGCAAACTTGTAGTGCGCGGCTTCTTTGCTGAGCTCATCACCAAGATCGGCATTGCTGACTTGGAAGAGCGACTTCTTGGTGTCATCGACGAAGCGCTAGAGGCTTCGAATGCTTGAACTCTCCTTTGATTCATTAGTTCCCGGACGCCCACTCAAGGTCAATCTCGACGGTAACGACGTGTGCGTGGCGCGAGTGGGCGATGAGGTATTCGCGGTCGGAGATCTCTGCTCGCACGCCGATGTATCGCTTTCAGAAGGTGAAGTTGAGGATCACTTCGTCGAATGTTGGCTCCACGGATCGAAGTTTGATCTTCGCACGGGGGAGCCAGAGTCATTTCCAGCAACCACTGCAATTCCAGTTTATAAAACCTCGCGTGACGGCGACACCGTCACAATCTCTCTCCCAGAAAATCGGAAGTGAATATGAGTACATTAGTAATCCGCGATCTCCACGTAAGCGTCGAGACCGAAGACGGTCCAAAGGAAATTCTTAAAGGCGTAGACCTCACGGTGAACTCTGGAGAGATTCACGCGATCATGGGTCCAAACGGTTCCGGTAAGTCGACTTTGGCTTATTCGATCGCCGGGCACCCTAAGTATCAAGTCACTTCTGGCTCTGTTCATCTTGATGGCGCTGACGTCCTCGAGATGACAGTCGACGAACGTGCACGTGCCGGTCTCTTCTTGGCCATGCAGTATCCAGTCGAGGTTCCAGGCGTCAGTGTCTCTAACTTCCTCCGTACTGCAGCAACTGCAATTCGCGGCGAAGCACCTAAATTGCGCACCTGGGTAGGCGAAGTAAAGGCTGCGATGACGGCCCTGTCGATGGATCCCGCCTTCTCCGAAAGAAATGTCAACGAGGGATTCTCCGGTGGCGAAAAGAAGCGTCACGAGATTTTGCAGATGGAATTGCTCAAGCCAAAAATGGCCATCTTGGACGAGACAGACTCAGGGCTCGATGTTGATGCTTTGCGCGTAGTTTCTGAAGGAGTGAATCGAATCGCTGCCAATGGCGACCTCGGCGTTCTCCTCATCACTCACTACACCCGCATTCTTCGACATATCAAGCCAGATTTTGTACACGTGTTCTCTGCCGGTCGCATCGTCGAACAAGGTGGCTCAGAATTAGCAGAGCGCCTCGAGGCTGAAGGCTACGCAGAATACGCGACCAAGTAGAGACATGTCCGCCTCTACGCTCAACGCGGAAATCCTAAAAAAGGATTTTCCGCTACTTGGGCGCACCGTCAGGGGCGGCAAGAAATTGGTTTATTTGGATTCTGGTGCCACGAGCCAAAAGCCCACGATGGTGCTTGATGCCGAACGAAATTTCTATGAATATCACAATGCGGCAGCGCATAGAGGTGCACACCAGCTAGCCGAAGAGGCGACTGAGGCTTTTGAAGGTGCGCGCGAGGTGGTCGCGCATTTCATAGGAGCGCACACCCGTGAGGTTATATTTACCAAGAGTGCCACTGAGTCCTTAAACCTAGTGGCTTACTCGCTCTCTGCTGCAGAGTCTCCAATCCAATGGCGACCTGGCGATGAGGTACTCGTCACCGAGATGGAGCATCACGCCAATCTCATCCCATGGCAAGAGATGGCGAAGCGCACAGGTGCGCGGTTGCGGTTTATTCCTGTCACCGACGATGGACAATTAGATCTCACTCAAATCGACACTTTGATAAATGAAAAGACGCGCATTCTTTCGTTTACGCACGCCTCGAACGTGTTGGGTACCGTAAATCCTGTTCGCCGCCTTGCCGACTTGGCACATGCCGTGGGCGCCATAGTTGTACTTGACGCTTGCCAATCTGTCCCGCATGAATCCGTTGATGTGACTGCGCTGGGCATTGATTTGATGGCCTTTTCTGGTCACAAGATGCTCGGACCCACTGGTGTGGGGGTGCTGTGGGGTCGATTTGAAATTTTGGAATCGATGCCGCCCTTCCTTACTGGGGGATCAATGATTGAAGTAGTCACACTTGAAAGTGCGACTTACTCGTTGCCGCCAAAGCGTTTCGAAGCCGGAGTGCCCAATATGGCGCAGGCAGTTGGCCTGGCAGCTGCTATTGGTTATTTGCAAGAAGTAGGTATGCATGCGATTGCTCATCACGAAGAAGATTTAGTTACCTCAGCGATCGCTCAACTTGAAACCATGCCGGGCGTCAAAGTGTTAGGTCCTGCCGGCCCGCGCGGAGGCGCGCTCTCGTTCCTGGTTGACGACATACACCCGCACGATGTTGGTCAAGTTTTAGATGATGACGGCATTGCGGTCCGGGTCGGGCACCATTGCGCGTGGCCCCTGATGAGGCGCTTCGGAGTGGCGGCCACAACTCGGGCTACTTTCTATCTTTATAACACCCACGAAGACGTGAGTTCCTTGGTATCGGGAATTCGAAGAGCCCAACAGTTCTTTGGAACCACTTCATGAACCTCGAGAAGATGTATCAGGAAATCATCCTGGACCACTACAAGCATCCTCAATTCAAGAATCTTGCTCCTATGGTCTCCGGCGCCGTGGAAGTGCACCATATCAATCCGACGTGTGGAGATGAAGTAACTCTTCGAGCTCAGGTCGTTGACGGAGTGATTGAGTCGGTCACTTGGGACGGTCTTGGTTGTTCGATATCTCAGGCCTCCACGTCGGTGATGGCTGGATTGACGCAAGGCGCTACCGTAAAGAGCGCCCTCGATTTAACGGCACAATTTCTTTTACTGATGCAAGGTAAGGGAGTTTCAACTGACGCAGACGAAATATTGGAAGACGGCATTGCATTTGCCGGCGTGGCTCAATACCCCGCTCGAGTAAAGTGTGCCCTTCTAGGGTGGATGGCGTTAAAAGATGCAATCACGCGTGAGCCGGGGGAGATCAATGAGTAACGAAGCCAAGGTCGCCGATGTTGAAGAGGCGATGAAGGATGTAGTAGATCCTGAATTGGGTATTAATGTAGTTGATCTAGGTCTTGTGTACGGCGTGCACGTTGATGACCACGAAATTGCCACATTGGATATGACGCTCACATCAGCTGCCTGTCCGTTGACCGATGTGATTGAAGATCAGACACGTGCTGCCCTTGCCGGACTTGTCTCCGATGTCCGGATCAATTGGGTGTGGATGCCACCATGGGGGCCTGACAAGATCACGGATTCAGGACGCGAACAATTGCGGGCATTAGGTTTTACAGTCTGATTACCGCACGCGAAGTTGAAATACGTCTTGGTGCAAGGCTCCTGCTCGCGCCATGTTCTTTCACGGTCAATCCTGGGGACCGCATCGGCCTAGTCGGCAGAAACGGCGCTGGTAAAACAACTCTGACCAAAATTCTTGCTGGAGAAGGTCTGCCTAGTTCAGGTGACGTGACGCGCAGCGGACACGTGGGTTACCTTCCGCAGGATCCCCGCACGGGTGATTTGCACGTGCTCGCCAAAGATCGCATTCTTTCGGCTCGAGGCCTCGATCAAATCATTGCTGATTTGCGACTGGCAGAGGAGCGCATGGCTTCTCCTGATAAAGAAGTAGCAGAGAAGGCTGGTCGACGCTGGACTGCTCTTGACGAAGCCTTTCATCGCGAAGGTGGGTACTCCGCTGAGAGCGAGGCGGGCTCCATCGCGTTGAGTTTAGGGTTGGCGCCGAAAGTTCTTGATCAGCCACTGGAAACTCTCTCTGGTGGTCAACGCCGCCGCGTCGAATTAGCCCGTATTCTCTTTCAGGGTTCAAGTACTTTGCTACTGGATGAGCCCACAAACCACCTTGATGCCGACTCCATCGCGTGGCTTAAAGAATTCCTCGCCAATTACAAAGGCGGGCTCATTGTCATTAGTCACGATGCAGCGCTCCTCGACAAATGCGCGAACAAGATATTTTATCTAGATGCAAATCGATCAACAATCGATATTTACAACCTTGGCTGGACTGCATACTTACAGCAACGCGAAATTGATGAGCGTCGCCGCAAGCGCGAGCAAGCCAACGCAGAAAAACAGGCCGGAGCTTTGAAGGCGCAGGCAGATCGCATGAGATACAAAGCGACGAAAGCTCGAGCGGCACAGAGCATGGATAAGCGTGCCGCGCGTATTCTCGATTCGATTGTGGAGGGTGGCGGGCGCGAAAAGGTCGCACGCATCCGTTTCCCTGATCCTGTCACATGTGGGAAGACGCCCTTAATGGCGCATGGACTTTCAAAGAGTTATGGCTCTTCAGAAATTTTCACCGACGTCGACCTAGCGATCGATCGAGGCTCACGAGTGGTCATTCTTGGATTGAATGGTGCTGGGAAAACCACTTTGTTACGCCTGCTATCCGGCATTGAAGACGGAGATACAGGTCAAGTGGAGTTGGGGCATGGTGCGCGCCTTGGTTACTACGCTCAAGAACACGAAACATTAGATGTCACGCGCACCGTCCTTGAAAATATGCAATCGGCATCTCCTGATTTGGCCGAATCCCAAGTGCGTTCGCTCCTGGGTTCATTTCTTTTCATTGGTGATGACGTGTTTAAGCCAGCAGGTGTGCTTTCTGGAGGCGAGAAAACACGTCTTGCGCTTGCTTGTTTAGTGGTCTCTGGGGCAAACGTACTGCTTCTGGACGAACCCACGAATAATCTCGATCCAGCGAGTAGGGCCGAAATTCTGGAAGCACTGGGAAGGTATGAGGGCGCAGTTGTGCTCGTCACACATGATGACGGCGCGGTAGAGGCCCTCAACCCTGAGCGGGTACTTCTTCTCCCTGATGGTGTGGAGGATCTCTGGCGACCCGACTATCTGGATCTCATTGCTCTAGCATGACCTCATGATCACAGTAGAACGTAGCGGAGCCAGAGTCGACATCATTCTGAACGCCCCTGAGCGGCTCAATGCGCAGACTGAAGAGACCTGGATTGAACTTGCCCGCATCGGCCGAGATCTTGATCCACGGACCCGCGTGGTGGTTTTGCGCGCCGAAGGGCCTTCATTCTCTGCGGGGATGGATAAGCGCGTCTTTACAGGCGAGGCCAATCCAAATCTCAGGGAGATGCTTGAAGGCACTAACGAAGAGATGCAAGACCGTATTGCAACCTTCCAAGAGGCCTTTCGCTGGTGGCATGAGTGCGATGCCATCACGATTGCACAAGTTCAGGGACATGCGATTGGCGCTGGATTTCAGTTAGCCCTTGCGTGTGATCAGCGGATCCTGGCTGACGATGCAAAATTCGCGATGAAAGAGATTTCTCTCGGCCTGGTTCCAGATCTCACAGGTACCTACTCGTTGATGCAACTTGTCGGATATTCACGTGCTCTTGATATTTGCAGCACTGGTCGATCTGTAGAGGCCGCCGAGGCGGTCCAAATTGGGATGGCCCTCAAGGCTGTCCCAGTTGCAGATCTCGCCGCAGCGGTTGACTCGTATGTTGAGAGTTTGATGGCTATGCAGGAGCCAACTCTCAGGGCGGTCAAACGACTTCATAACCAAGTGCGGACTCGCGATAAGCAATTTGTGGCAGAACGCCGTGAACAGACAGCTTTGCTTCGGGGAATGCTCGGTGGCTAATCATTCAATGTGGATGAGCTACAGAGCTCTGACGCAGGACAGTTCCGTTAAGGACAAAAAACTCACCAAGGGAACGCTCAAGCGTATTGGTAGTTTTGCTACCCCTTACCGAAGTTCAATGATTACGTATCTCAGCACGGTAGTCATTGAGTCCATCCTGATCATCATTACACCGCTTGTTCTTCGCGAGTTGATCGACAAAGGCGTGTTGAAAAATAACGCGCACCTAGTTACCTCCTTAGCTTTATTGGTAGGCGGTCTGGCACTTTTTGACGCCGGGCTTACTCTCTTTGGTCGTTGGTACTCGGCAAGAATCGGCGAGGGCCTCATCTATGACCTGAGAGTCAAAGTATTTACCCATGTGCAACGACAACCGATCGCGTTTTTTGTGCGCACGCAAACTGGTGCACTCATATCACGACTTAATTCCGATGTGATTGGCGCTCAACAAGCCTTCACCTCAACCCTGTCGGGTTTGGTCAGTAATGTGGTGAGCCTTGTGCTCGTAGGCGCCACCATGTTCTATCTTTCCTGGCAAATTACTCTAGCTGCGCTGGTTCTTGTTCCCGTATTTCTACTACCGACCAAGTGGGTGGGGCGAAAGCTTCAGCGCATGACGCGTTCGACAATGCAGCTGAACGCAGAGATGTCATCCACCATGACAGAACGTTTTAACGTTTCCGGCGCCTTATTGGTTGCCCTTTTTGGTCGCCCCAAGGTCGAGTCTGAATACTTTGCGGCAAAAGCAAGACGTGTTGCAGATAACGGTATTCAAATTGCACTCTTTAATAGACTCTTCTTCACGTCGCTCACGTTGATTGCCTCCGTTGCCACGGCCATGGTTTATGGAATCGGCGGGCACTTAAGTATCAATGGATCTCTATCGTTGGGTACTTTGCTGGCGCTAACGACACTCTTAACGCGGCTCTACGGGCCACTCACTGCGCTCTCAAGCGTGCGCGTCGACGTCATGACCGCGCTTGTTTCATTTGAACGCGTCTTTGAAGTGTTAGACCTGGAGCCCAGTATCAAGAACGAGCCCGGAGCTACGCCGATCCAGAAGGCCCCTCCACGTATCGTCTTTAACGATGTTCACTTTGGTTACCCACCTGCTGCCGAGGTCTCGCTCGCTTCGCTCGAAGCGGTAGCGAAGCCGGAGACCTATACGGGCGGAGAAATCCTGAAGGGGATCTCGTTTGAAGTTGGCCCTGGTGAGATGGTGGCACTGGTAGGTCCATCGGGTGCGGGCAAGACGACCATCACCTCACTCTTGCCGCGCCTCTATGACGTAACAGAAGGGAATATCGAAGTCGATGGTCGCGATTTGCGAGCGATCACTTTGGAGAGCCTGCGGGAACTTGTAGGCGTGGTCACTCAAGATGCCCACCTCTTCCACGACACTATCGAGGCGAATCTTCGCTATGCACAGCCGACTGCTACGCCCGAAGAGATAGTCAGCGCCTGCAAAGGTGCGCAGATTTGGGAGTTAATCCAATCTCTCCCCGATGGGCTCGATACGGTTGTGGGCGATCGCGGTCACCGTCTCTCTGGAGGCGAAAAGCAGCGCATCGCAATCGCGCGCTTGCTTCTTAAGGATCCAGGCGTAGTTATTCTTGACGAGGCTACCGCTCACCTTGATTCCGAAAATGAGGCGGCGGTGCAGCAAGCACTTGGACTTGCGTTAGCGGGTCGTACGAGTGTTGTCATCGCGCACCGGCTCTCAACAATCCGCGAGGCGAACCAAATTCTAGTTATCGATAACGGTGAAATTGTGGCTAGGGGTACTCATGACTCGCTTATGAGAGACCCTGGGCTGTATCGCGAACTCTACGAGCGCCAGTTTTCACATTCTTAAGATCTTCCCTGAGAAGTAAGAATCTCCCCAAGGCAATGAGAAGAGCAAAAATCAACCATTGCACGGCGTAAGCCGCATGTGGTCCAGATGAAATCTCGGGCTTGGGTATTGGTAGTGGCAGTGATTGCGATGCTGGTGTAAAACTCTCGGCTTCCAAATAGCCGCCGCCGTCACTTGCGATGCGTTTCGTGTTTATGGTCCGAGCAACCGCACTGAAATCCTCACTGCTCATGCCAAAGAGAGATCCTCGAGGCCCAGGGCGATCCAAAGTATCGCCACCTCGCACGCGTCCCACAACGGTGATGGGCGTCGTGGGTAGCGTGATGTGGGGGAGATCGGTTGCACTGAGTCCAGCTTGGATCCATCCGAGATCAATCCAGTAACGCGCACCGTCAGAAGTCGTGATGGGTGCCATGACACCGTACCCGTATTTGCCGTTTGAGTATCGATTGCGCATTAAAAGGTACTCGCCCAAGGTCCCGCTTACCTGTGCGTGACGCCATCTCACGCTTGGTTTCGGGGGAGTGCCGGGTGTGAGAAAGGCGCTAATCGTGGAGGGGGTTTGGTCAATATTTTGAGCGATCAGCGCATTAGCGCTATCACGGGCGCTCTTACGCTCCCATTGCCATTGCGCAAGTGCGAGACATCCGAAGATCAGCATGATCGCTGTGAGCGTGAGCGCTATGGATTTGGGTCCGAAAATGGCGCGCTTCATGGCACGAAGGTATCGTCTCCACTTACTATGGCGCACCTTCAGGACACCTTTGGGCGAGTCAAGCGGGATCTGCGTATCTCGTTGACGGATCGATGCAATTTGCGCTGTTCCTATTGCATGCCCCCGGAGGGATTGCCGTGGATTCCCCAGCCTGAAATTTTGACCGATGATGAAATTGTTCGAGTGTCCAAGATTGCGGTAGCGCACGGCATCACTAAATTGCGCCTCACTGGTGGGGAGCCATTGCTTCGTCCAAATTTGATTGACATTGTTGGGCGAATGTCGAAGCTCAATCCTCGCCCCGATATTGCTCTCACCACTAATGGAATTGGTTTGGCTCACCTCGCAGCACCGTTGGCGGCGGCTGGCCTCACGAGAGTTAACGTCTCCTTAGATACCTTGCAGCCCGCTCGCTTTAAAGCACTCACGCATCGCGATCGATTCGATGATGTGATCGCTGGGCTTCACGCAGCGAAAGAAACCGCGCTCGCTCCTATTAAGGTCAACTCAGTCTTGATGCGAGGCGTGAATGATGATGAAGCTCCTGCTCTATTGAGATGGGCTCTCGATAACGATATTCGTTTACGTTTCATCGAACAGATGCCGCTTGACGCACAGCACGGATGGCAACGAGAGACGATGTTAACGGCTGATCAAATTATCGAAAGTCTTGCACAAGACTTTGTGTTGACCCCATTGACAAAGGGAGAGAGAGGATCTGCTCCCGCTGAAGAGTTTTTGGTCGATGGTGGACCCGCAACGGTAGGAATCATTGGCAGCGTGACACGGCCATTCTGTGCAGACTGCGATCGCATCCGGTTGACCGCGGATGGCCAAATTCGCAATTGCCTCTTCGCCACCGAAGAAGATTCAGTGCGCGAGATCTTGCGTTCTAGTGGAGCTGACATCGATGAGCGGGTAGCGGCTGTACTTTTCGGATCAGTTCTCAAAAAGAAGAAGGGCCACGGAATTGGCGAGCCAGATTTTGTGCAACCAATTCGTCCGATGTCAGCGATTGGTGGCTAGGAGCCGAGCTCCCGAGGAATGACAGGCGCCGAGGGCGCGGTCTCTCGCTCTCGCCCCGCGTTTGCCACGACTACAGAGATATAGGGGAGCGTGAATGCCCCTACGAAGAAGATCCATCTCCAAGGGTTGGGTGTGATGACCGTCAGGAGAAAACACGCAGTACGGATCATCATGCTGACGAAATAGCGCTTCTGGCGACCGGCGAGATTGCTGCTGAGGGGTGCGGCCGCCCCCGTGATTTGATGAGGTTCGATCTTGGTCTTGCGCTGAAAAGCCATGGGTTCACGCTATCTCGACCCACTTACCTCTGCCACTCAGGACTTCCCTTCTCGGGAGAGTTCTTGAGGCAGTGTCGTGAGGTAAGTTATCGACATGACTTCGCGCTCGATTCTGGTCACTGGTGGAAACCGTGGCATTGGATTGGCGATTGCGAGGGCCTTCCAGGCGCAGGGAGACCAGGTCGCCATTACTTATCGAAGTGGAGAAGTGCCCGAGGGACTCTTTGGGGTGCAGGCAGATGTCACCGATACTGAATCGATTGAGCGCGCCTTTGCCGAAGCCGAGAGTGCTCATGGTCCTGTTGAGGTGCTGGTCGCAAATGCTGGCATTACTCGAGACGGGCTCGTTCTGCGCATGTCTGATGACGATTTTGCCGACGTGGTAAACACCAATCTCACTGGAGTTTTCCGCTGCGCGCGTAGAGCTTCCAAAAGTATGCTCAAGTTAAAACGTGGACGCATCATCATTATCGGATCTGTCGTGGGGCTCTCTGGTTCTGCTGGGCAAGTGAATTACGCCGCCACCAAGGCAGGGCTGATCGGAATGGCGCGATCACTGGCGCGCGAATTGGGAGTACGGGGAATCACCACGAATGTGATCGCTCCTGGCTTTGTCACAACTGATATGACCGCAGTTTTGGATGAAGATGTTAAGAAAGGAATCCTCACCACGATTCCACTTAATCGCTATGCGGAAGCCAGTGAAGTTGCAGGTGTGGCCACATTCCTCGCATCGGAGAGCGCGGCTTACATTACTGGCGCCGTCATTCCAGTTGACGGTGGTCTAGGTATGGGAAATTAGGGGGTCATTGTGGGAATACTTCAAGGTAAGCGTATTTTGGTCACAGGTGTTCTCACCGACGCATCCATTGCTTTTCATATCGCGCGGATTGCGCAAGAAGAGGGCGCTCAAGTCGTGCTCTCTTCTTACGGCAGAGTATTGCGTCTGACTGAACGCATCGCTGGCCGTTTGCCACAGAGTGCGCCAGTCATAGAACTCGACGTCACGTCAGATGAAGACCTTGCACAACTGCCTACACGCGTACGAGAACATGTTTCTGGTCTCGACGGCGTTATCCATTCAATCGGGTTTGCACCAGAGGCAGCTTTGGGCGGCAACTTTCTTAATACTGAGTGGAATGATGTGGCTACCGCGCTGCAAGTGTCGGCCTACTCGCTCAAATCTCTCACCATGGCCGCGCGACCGCTCTTCGATAAAGAGCGTGGGGCTAGCGTTGTTGGTCTCGACTTTGATGCCACGGTCGCCTGGCCAAAGTACGACTGGATGGGTGTTGCTAAAGCTGCACTGGAATCCTGTTCTCGTTATCTCGCACGAGACTTGGGTCCAGAAAATGTGCGCGTCAATTTGGTTGCGGCAGGCCCCATTAAAACTATGGCAGCTAAATCAATTCCTGGTTTCGATGAGTTCGAAGGTGTGTGGGATGCGAAGTCTCCGCTGAAATGGGATGTCTCCGATCCCACGCCAGCCGCCCAGGCGTGTGTGGCCCTGCTCTCCGATTGGTTTCCTAAAACCACGGGAGAGATCGTTCATGTCGATGGTGGCGTTCACGCAATAGGTGGCTAATGAAAACTCTCTATCTGCTCCGTCATGCCAAAGCAGTACAAGCGATCAAACATGCCTGGGATCCAGCCGATGATCGCAATAGGCCGCTCACGCCCTCTGGGATTGGCGATGCCTGCGAGGTAGGTGCATGGTTTGCCCGAAAAGAAATCCGTCCGGGATTGGCGCTCGTCTCAGATGCCACACGGACTTTGGAAACCTGGCACCACCTGCGCGCCACCTCTCAGATGGACGTACCTATGCGCACGATGCCGGAGCTCTACCTGGCCACAACTGAACAGATTATTGGCCTGATACAACAGGTCGGAGAATCATTTACCTCTCTCTTGATCATTGGTCATAATCCCGGCTTAGCGGAGTTGGCGGGCGCAGAGTTGAGTACTTCCGGGATGGCGAGTGCGCACTTTGACGGGCGTTGGGCGGAGTGCGCTCCCGCACTTGCGGAGTGGAAAATCCGGCGCTTTCGCTGATCTAGGCAAAAGTTGACGATAGGCTTGGCAAATATATACAAGGGTTATCCAAGACTTCCCCTCTGGACTCCCTTAAAGTCACAGATAGATCGGCGAAGGACTGTGATCGGTCTGCGCCGACTTTATGGCGAAATTACCGCAAGGGGGAGCACTGATGGGGATTCGGATCGGAATTGATACCGGAGGCACTTTCACCGACATTGTTGCCCTTGACGAAAGTTCCGGGGCCTTAGTCACCACCAAAACTCCTTCCACTCCGAGCAACCCCGCCGATGGCTTCATGAACGGCATTGCCAAAGTCCTCGACTTGATGGGGCGAAGTGCGAACGATATTTCTGCAGTCAGCCATGGCACCACAGTGGCAACAAATCAATTGTTGGAAGACAAGATTGACGCACTTGGATTCATCACCACTGAGGGATATGAATTCATGTTGGAAATTGCTCGACAATCAGTTCCTGATGGGTACGGAAATTCTTACTTCTGGGTAAAGCCGCCGCGCATTGTGCCGGCCGACTTAGTCCGCACTGTAGGCGGACGTCTCAATGTAAAAGGTGAAGAACTGCGACCATTAGTTGAGGCTGAGGCACGCGCCGCAGCTCGATTCTTCAAAGATCGAGGAATTACAACCATCGGAATTTGTTTCCTGCACTCGTATGTAAATGGGGCGCACGAAGAGCGTATGCGCAAGATACTTCTCGAGGAGATTCCTGAAGCAGTCGTTTCCATCTCGAGCGAGGTGCTCAAGGAGTATCGCGAGTACGAACGCTCAATGACCACTTTGGTCGACGCTGCCGTGAAACCTAAGGTCGCAAAATATGTATCAAACATTAAGTCGCGTTTAGATGCTTATACGATCGAAAAAGGCGTTGTCCCTTTCTATGTGATGAAAAGCAATGGCGGAGTGCTCTCCGCTGACGAAGTTGTTCACCAACCCATCACTACGGTGCTCTCTGGCCCAGCCGCAGGTGCATTAGGAGCGGCGCTCATCGCATCGCAAGCAGGTTTCGAAAGCGTCTTAACTCTGGACGGCGGAGGAACTTCAACAGATGTAAGCGTCGTCGTTCGAGGCGAACCAACAATGACTACTGAGGGAAGCATCGGCAGATTCCCCAGCAAAATTCCTATGATCGACATTGTCACGGTCGGCGCTGGCGGCGGTTCAATCGCTTGGATTTCTCCCGAAGGTACTTTAAAAGTTGGCCCTAAATCGGCTGGTGCGGCTCCAGGGCCGATGTGTTACGGCAACGGCGGTCAAGAACCCACCATCACCGATGCGCATCTCTTTCTCGGTCGGATACCTCCGCATCTGTTGGGTGGTGAGATTCCACTGGATCGTGCACTAGCTGTTTCGGGTATTACCAAGATGGCGACTGCCTTAGGGTTGGGAGCCGAAGAGTCCGCTCGCGGCATCTTAGAAATATCTGCCTGGAACCAAGCCAACGCGCTTCGCCAAATTACAGTAAAACGCGGTCTCGACGTACGCGACTTCTATCTCACCACCTTCGGTGGATCAGGCTCACTTCTGCTCTGTCGATTGATGGACATTCTTGGTTTAGCGGGCGTCATCGTGCCGCTCAATCCCGGAAACGTCTCTGCCTTTGGGCTCCTCACCGTGGATGTACGAAACGATTATGTGCAAACAATGGTGATGAAGCATGCCGAATTTGATTTCGCGAAAGTGGGGGAGAGCATCGGCAAACTCACGGCGAATGCGCACGCTGCTTTGGTGAAAGAAGGATTTTCTCCAGAAGATCACGTGTATCGCCGGAGCGCAGATCTTCGATACTTCGGTCAGGCATTTGAGGTTCGTGTCGATGCGCCTTCTGGCGAAATCGATTCACATTTTGCGCAAGTCGTCGAAGATCGATTCCACGAAGCGCATAAGGCGCTCTACGGGTACGACTTCAGAGACGATGATCGCCAACCGGTTGAATGGGTCAATCTTCGAGTCTCAGGTATTGGCCCCATTACTCGACCCGTGATTCAAGAGGCGCCGACTGGAGATGGCGATGTCTCACGCGCAATAACGGGAAATCGTGAGATCTGGTTCGAGGCGGAGCCGGTGAAGACTCCGATTTATTGGCGACCCAAATTGGAGCCGGGGGATTGCATCACTGGGCCTGCGATTATCGAAGAGTTCGGATCGACAGTGCCGATTCACCCCGGGTTTCAAGTCCGTATTGATCGTTTTCGTAACATCATCGTCACTAAGGCGGGATCATGAGTACCAGTCCGATAAAGATTGATCCGATTCTGGTCGAAATCGTCGAAGGAACATTAGCTTCGGTCGAACAAGAAGTTGAGACGGCCATCGGACGCACATCGCGTTCGCCCATGATTCGTGACGCGCATGACTTTCGCGCTGGAATCCACGATCGTCAGCTCCGTAAATTGACGGGCCGCTCGTACTCGGCGTTAGTGCATCCAATCGTGCGTGATTATCCGATGGACACGATGAATCCCGGAGACGTCTATTTTCATAACGATGTTTATCTCTCAGAAGGCGGCATTGGCCATCTTCCGGATCTTTGTGTCACCGTCCCAGTATTTTTCGAAGGTGAAGTTGTTTGTTTCGTACAGGCGTTTGGTCACCACGACGATATCGGCGGTGCATGCCCCGGTTCTATGCCTTCAGGGGCGCAGAGTGTGTACGAAGAAGGTTTAATGGTCCCGCCCATCAAACTCTGGGATAAAGGCGTTCCTAACGAGTCCGCTTTAAAGATCATGACGCGAAATTCGCGTATGCCAGATTCGCTCGCAGCGGACTTAGACGCAGAGTGCTCTGCCTGTTTGATGGGTGCCAGGCGAATTACAGAACTCTTCGAAAGATATGGACGCGAAACGATCGAAGCTTGTTTCCAAGCCATTCTCGATAAAACTACTGAAACTTACCGACGTGAGATCCTTTCAAAGATTCCTGATGGGACATTCGTTTGGGAAGATTATGCGGAGCACGATGGTGTGGATGCTCCGAGATTGCACACCCAGAGAATTACTTTAACTAAGACACCAGAAAAGATCATTCTGGACTTCACGGGCACTTCGCCGCAGGCAAAGGGACCAATCAATCACTGTGGTGATTATGCAGACGGCAACTTCCTGAAGAAATGGCTTGCTCCGATTCTTCGCAATCTTGCCGATTCTCCAGAACGCATGGCGCAACTCGATGTGAACGAAGGCATCGTTCCCCTTATCGAGATGAAGTTTCCTCCTAAAGGAACTCTGCTTACTCCCATTTTTCCGGCGCCAACAAATGCCCGTACTTTCGTCATCCTCCGTTTACTAGGAGTCTTCGCTGGCGTGTTGGCAAAGGCTGCTAACGGCCGGATGCCCGCTGACCAAGAAACCATTCGGTATACCGGCGTTTATGGTGATGACCTAGATGGCAATTCTTACTTAATGCGCGAAGTGCTCGGTGGAGGATCTGGCGGGCGTTATTACTCCGATGGCGAAGACACTATTCACGTCGTTCCGGATTCGCGAAACCTACCCACCGAATTCACGGAATCACGATTCCCCTTCATTGTCGAACGACTTGGATTAGCCAGGGATTCGGGTGGAGCTGGGAGATACCGAGGTGGCTTGGGATACGAGAAGGAAATCCGCATGTTAAAAGATGCCAACTTCATGAGCATCGCGGATCGTTCGATCCTTTCCTGTTGGGGTGTAAACGGTGGGATGGCGGGTCAATCCTTCAGCGTCGTTATCGAACCCGGAACGCCCAAAGAGCGTGAGGTTGATGCGCTCTCAGATGCAGTACCAGTCAAGGCTGGCGAGGTCATCAGAATACGCACCACGGGTGGCGGCGGTTGGGGAGACCCACTGACACGTCCCTACGATGAGGTGGAGCGCGACCTTCGTTGGGGCAAGGTGACCTTTGCGGGTGCACTTCGTGATTACGGAGTGGTTGCAACCGGAGATAAAGATCAGCCACTTATAGATGTTGTCGCGTCGGATAGTGAACGCGCGAAACGACAGAAAATCAAGAGTGGCGACGAGCCGTTCTTCGATCGTGGTGCCGGTTACGTTTCGCTCTCTGGTGGGCGGGCTTTTGCTGAAGTTGATTTCTTATGAGTCAATTCGCTCAAGGGCCACTCTCAAATGTCGTCGTGGTAGATCTATCGCGCGCGCTGGCTGGACCGCACGCGGCCATGATGCTGGGAGATATGGGTGCGCGCGTTATTAAGGTGGAGAATCCTGATGGTGGTGACGACACTCGCGGATGGGGCCCACCATTTGTTGGCGAACCGGCCGAGAGCACCTATTTTTTGTCGTGTAACAGAAATAAGGAATCAATCACACTCGATCTAAAAGATGCAGAGGGGAAAACAACCTTAAGAAGGTTGATTCAAAAGGCAGATGTTCTCGTGGAGAATTTCCGACCTGGCGTACTTGCCCGATTGGGATTTGGTACCGCAGAGTTGGAAGAGATCAATCCGCGCTTGGTTACTCTCTCCATCTCCGGGTTTGGCCACGATGGTCCCGAAGGTACTCGCGCGGGTTACGATCAAATTGCCCAAGGCGAAGCCGGTCTTATGTCGCTCACTGGTCCCGATAGTGATCATCCAACGAGAGTGGGCGTTCCTATTGGAGATCTCTTGGCGGGTATGTACGGCGCCTATGGAGTTGTTGCAGCTCTCAACGAACGTAATGCCACTGGTAAGGGAAGCACGGTTCACACATCGCTCTTGGCATCAATTGTGGGAGTTCATGCATTTCAGGGGACTAGATACACCGTCGCGGGCGAAGTTCCGAAAGCCGCTGGCAACCATCACCCATCTATCGTTCCTTATGGGCTCTTTGCGTGCTCCGACGGCTCAATTCAAATGGCGGTCGGATCTGAGAATTTATGGCGCAGTTTTGCTGATGCTTTTGGATTAGTTCGTGACGAATATGATTCAAATGCCAAGCGCGTAGGCAAACGGATTCAATTACTCAAAGAAATCGATGCCATCTTTTCTACTTGGAAGAGCGAAGATTTGCTGCAGGAGTTAGATCGCGTAGGAATCCCAGCAGGGCGCGTTCGCGCCCTCGACAGCGTTTATGAATGGGATCAGACACTTTCGCAAGGATTAGTGATGGAAGTTGAACATACATCTCTCGGAAAGATAAAGATTCCAGGACCACCGATCAGAATTGATGGGGTGGGTTCCATTGGGCATCGCCCCGCACCTCTTCCACCACCACGTCTCGGAGAACATAACGAGAGCGTCCGCGCCTGGCTAGAGCAAGCTTGATCATGTAATGAAAACTCCACGGCTCAACTCGCGCGAATTGATTGCTTTGGTGCTCGATCCTGGTTCCTTTGAGTCATGGGATGTGGAAGTACGCGATCCAGTTTCTATTTCGATGGAGTACGCCCAAGAGCTTGTCGATGCCCGAGCGAAGACCGGTTTAACCGAGTCCATCGTTACTGGTAAAGGTCTTATTCGCGGTATGCAGGTAGCAGTTGTGGTTGGCGAGTTTGGTTTTCTTGCAGGTTCAATAGGCACTGCCGCGGCGGCCAGAATTATGTCGGCATTTGAGCGGGCTACGAGTGAAGGCCTACCGATGATTGCGGCGCCTGTGTCCGGTGGTACTCGCATGCAGGAAGGAACGGTCGCTTTTCTACAGATGGTGGGCATCACCGGAGCTGTGAATGCGCACCGCAAGGCTGGGTTGCCGTATTTGGTTTATTTGCGCCATCCCACCACCGGCGGGGTCTTTGCTTCCTGGGGTTCGCTCGGCCATGTCACAGTTGCCGAGCCCGAAGCTCTCATCGGTTTTCTGGGTCCGCGTGTGTATGAGGCGCTCCATGGTGAGTCATTTCCTGAAGGCGTACAGACTTCTGAGAATCTCTTCGCCCACGGATTAATTGATGCAGTTCTTCCTCCGGAGAAATTGGCTGATATGGCAGCCCGCGCGCTTACCGTGCTCACTGCTCCGCGCCATGATGTGGCTCTAGTGGATGAAGTGCCGGTTGAATCTCTTCAGGACGAAAGCGCTTGGACATCCATTCTTCGTACCCGTAAGCATGATCGCCCTGGCGTGCGCTCTCTTTTGCGCTATGGCGCAAACAACGTCGTTCCGCTTCATGGAACCAGTGAAGGTGAGACCGATCCCGGAATGATGCTTGCGCTTGCCAAATTTGGTAATGCTCCCGCTGTAGTCCTCGCGCAAGATCGCGCACATCGTAATGTTGCGCTTGGTCCAGGAGCGCTGCGCGAAGCAAGACGTGGCATGCATCTTGCGAATGAATTGGGATTGCCGCTTGTGACCATTATCGATACGGGTGGCGCTGCTCTCTCGCGCGAATCGGAAGAGCGCGGACTGGCGGGAGAAATTGCACGTTCACTTGCTGATCAATTGGAGTTGCGGGCTCCAGTAATTTGCCTGCTGTTAGGCCAAGGTAGTGGTGGTGGCGCGCTAGCCATTCTTCCCGCCGACCGCGTATTAGCCGCAGAGAATGCCTGGCTCTCTCCGCTACCTCCTGAGGGTGCTTCGGTAATCGTTCACCGGACAAAAGATCGCGCCGACGAGATGGCGGAGTCGCAAGGCGTAAAGGCTCGTGAATTAATGCGAAATGGCATTGTTGATCGGATTATTGCCGAACGTCCCGATGCGGCCTTGGAGCCGCAAGAATTTGCACGACGCGTTGCTCAGGTTCTCGAGCGCGAAATTGTCCTGCTTCTCAACATGGATCCAGTTGAGCGTCTCAGCATGAGACGTCAACGTTATCGACGCCTTGGTCAGTTATGACGGTTACTCTGACTTACCTCGTCAACGTCTGCCCATCGCAATCATCTCCCATGGCCAGCAAGGTATAGACATGCGGATTTTGGTAGCACTCGGTGGAAATGCCATGACCTCTCCTGAAGGAAGTGCACGCCCCGAGGATCAGCGCGTGGCAATTACCACGGCGATGGAATCAATCGCCGAGATGATCGGTGCCGGTCATCAAGTAATCCTGACACACGGCAACGGGCCCCAGGTCGGCAACATCCTCGTTAAGAATGAACTTGCAGCTTCGGTAGTTCCACCTGTTCCACTTGATTGGTGCGGTGCGCAAACGCAAGGAACCATCGGTTTTACTATGTTGAATGCTCTCGATGCAGCCTTGTCGTCACGAGGGATAGATCGCAAGTGTGCAGCGATTGTGACGCGCACTGAAGTCTCCGCTCAAGATGAAGGTTTCTCTCACCCCACAAAGCCCATTGGTCGCTACCTTCCTAAAGAGGATGCGCAACTTCTTATTTCTCATGGGCAACAGTGGGAAGATCGCGGAAGCAAAGGTTGGCGTCGCGTGGTTGCCTCTCCCGATCCTCTTTCGATTCTCGAAGTGGCAAGCATTGAAGCGCTCATTGACGCGCAATTTGTAGTCATCGCAAGTGGTGGTGGGGGAATCCCCGTCATTCGCGAGGGTAAGAGTTTTCGTGGCGTTGAAGCGGTCATTGACAAGGACCTTTCGGCGGCCGTCCTAGCTTCTCAACTGAAGTGTGACCTTCTAGTTATTGCCACTGACGTTTCACACGCAATGCTTGGGTGGGGGACAGAGAATCAAAGACAGATCGGTGAGTCCTCGGCGCTCGAGATGCGCGCGCTGATGAGCGAGTTTGCTGGGGGCAGTATGGGTCCCAAGGTCCTTGGCGCATGTCGTTTTGCAGAAAATGGTGGCATCTCAATTATTACGTCGCTGCAAAATATTGAGCGTTGTGTTGAAGGTATAGATAGTGATGTAGCAAAATATGGCACAGTCGTCCGAGGGACGCCCAAGATGAAGGAGCAAGTATGAGTAAGCCACTTCCGATCGAAGTTCGTAAAGTACCAATCAAGAATGTGAGTGATGCGAGCGGGTTAGAGGAACTCATCGATTCGGGCGTCATCGAAGCCGATCGCGTGATCGCAATCATCGGTAAGACTGAAGGCAATGGCGGCGTCAACGATTACACGCGCATCATTGCCGATCGCGCTTTTCGCGAAGTCCTTATCAAAAAGGGAACACGCAGCGCGGCAGATGCCATGCAGGTACCGATTGTTTGGTCAGGTGGAACAGATGGTGTGATTAGTCCGCATGCCACAATCTTCGCCACTATCGATCCTGCCAAGGCTGAGAAGACTGATGAGCCGCGCATCTCGGTGGGCTTTGCGATGAGCGAAGCTATTCTTCCTGAAGAAATTGGTTACATCGGAATGGTTAACAAGGTGGCTGCCGGAGTGAAGATAGCTATGGAGCGCGCTGGCATCACCGATCCTAAAGACGTGCACTACGTGCAGACAAAGACACCACTTCTCACTGTTCATACGATTCGTGATGCACATGCACGCGGCAAGGAAGTTTGGACCGAGCACACACACGAATCCATGGACCTTTCAAACGGCACTACTGGTTTAGGTATCGCTCTTGCTCTGGGAGAAATCAAGTCCGTGACCGACCCTGAGATCATGAAGAACCTTGAGCTTTACTCCAAGGTTGCTTCTTGCTCTTCTGGCGTCGAATTAGACCAAGCGCAAATCGTGGTTGTAGGCAACGTGCGTGGAATTGGCGGCCGTTACCGCATTGGCCATTCAGTTATGGAAGATGCTCTCGATGCAGATGGAATTTGGGCAGCCATACGTGATGCCGGAATGGATCTGCCGGAGCGTCCGCATTTCAGTGACATCAAAGGTCGCTTAGTCAACGTCTTCCTTAAGTGCGAAGTTTCACCTGGCGGTGTGGTCCGCGGCCGCCGTAACGCCATGCTCGATGACTCTGACGTGCATTGGCATCGACAGATCAAGGCAACTGTGGGTGGAGTAGCTGCAGCAGTTACTGGAGATCCTGCAGTCTTCGTTTCCGTATCTGCTGCTCACCAAGGCCCACCAGGTGGCGGTCCTGTCGCGGCAATCGTAGATATGGGCGCCAACTGAAGATCCCACAACTCTCTCCCGAGGCCGCGAGTGATGATGGCATCACTCGCGACTTCGTGAGTGATGCGTTGGAAGCGCGCGATATCTACGCGGTCACTGATGCGCTGGGTCGTTCACGAGTATTTGTGGCGCTGCTAGCAACGCTCATTTCGCGCAGCGACGAAGGCCTTGAACAAGAGAGTGAAATGTCCCTCGCCTGGATTGAACACGAGGGGGAGCGCATCCTGCCGGTTTTCACGGGCGTTGCCGAGTTGCTCGAATGGAATCCGCAAGCTCGTCCGCTGCGCGCGGAGACGGCCGAGGCAATAGCGGCCGCACTTGCCGAAGGCGCCATGGGGGTCCTGGTGAATCCCGCAAGAGCGGGGTTCTCCATCACCGGTGCTGCTGCGCGGTCTCTGGCCCTGGGTTACCGCCTCTACCCCGCGTGGCAAGATCCGGCTATTGAGATGGCCCTCGAGCGCGCGCTTGAAGGAGAGCCAGTGGCGACTGCCTTCTTGAAAGAGCCCGGAGCCGAGGATGGGGTCGACCTGGTCGTGGTCCTCGTGATGGTGCCCGATACCGAGGTCGCGATCCGGGTGATGGAGAAATTGAGCGCAGATCCTGAGGTTACCGTTCGCTTGGAACGAGGCATTGACCTGGCTGTCCTGCCCGTTTTGGAGGGCTGAGGAACCTCAGGTACCCTTAGGGCAGATCAATCGAACTTTGGTTGGTTAAGACGCAAGTGGAGAGTTCTCCCACCTCGTACGTTACGGCGGACCTGGTAGTCGCAGTGAAAGCTGCTTCGTGGGCTCTTTGCGCGTGTCGCTAAGGGCCCTTTTTTTATTGCTTCAGCATTGAGTGCACCACCACTGGTCGCATCAGTATTGAAGTGCCGAAAGTGCCGACCATCTCACGAAGGAGTACGTATCAGCACTGAACCAAGGATCAATGATCGGATCCGCGTCCCACAGGTCCGCCTTGTGGGTGTGGAAGGAGAGCAGATCGGTGTCGTAGATATCGATGAAGCACTTCGCCTAGCTTTGGAAGCAGATCTCGACCTAGTCGAAGTTGCTCCTGACGCTGTGCCTCCTGTCTGCAAAATTATGGATTTTGGAAAGTACAAGTACGAAGCAGCTCAAAAGGCTCGCGAGGCTCGTAAGAACCAAACTCATATTGTGGTCAAAGAGATGAAGCTCCGTCCGAAGATCGATTCTCATGATTATGAGACCAAAAAGGGTCACGTAGTTCGGTTCCTTAAAGCTGGTGACAAAGTCAAGATCACGATCATGTTCCGTGGACGTGAGCAATCAAGGCCCGAGTTGGGTTACAAATTGCTTCAACGTCTCGCTGAAGATGTAGCAGATATTGCCTTTATCGAATTTGCTCCTAAGCAAGACGGTCGAAACATGGTGATGGTCCTTGGGCCTTCTCGTGGCGGTAAGCCTGCGAGTTTGCCTAAGTTTGTTACCGCATCAGCGCCCGCCTCAGCTGAAACAGTTGAAGCAGTAGCCGAAGAAGTAGTTGAGAGCAGTACCGAATAACTCGGCTAACCCAAGCCAGGCGCGAGCCACAGAAATGAACAAGGCGAAAGCCACAGAGACGAAGAGGAGTCAACGATGCCAAAGATGAAGACGCACAGCGGAGCGAAGAAGCGTTTCCGCGTCACCGGCAGCGGCAAGATCATGCGTGAAAAGGCGAACAAGCGTCACCTTTTGGAAGGTAAGTCCTCGCGTCGTACGCGCCGTCTCTCTCTTGATACTGAGGCAGCTGCCCCTAACTCTTACACCGCCAAGCGCATGCTTGGCCTCAAGTAATAACGCCCGCACACACAGAAGGAGTGAATTAGATGACACGTGTAAAACGGGCGGTCAATGCCCATAAGAAGCGCCGCACCACACTTGAGCGCGCCAGTGGTTACCGCGGACAACGTTCGCGTCTCTACCGCAAAGCCAAAGAACAAGTAACCCACTCACTCGTCTATGCGTTCAATGACCGCAAGGATAAGAAGGGTGACTTCCGTTCGCTTTGGATCCAACGCATTAACGCTGCAGCTCGTGCGAACAACATGACTTACAGCCGTTTCATCCAAGGGCTTAAGAATGCCGGGGTCGAAGTTGATCGCCGCGTTCTCGCCGACATGGCCGTAAACGATCCTGCTGCGTTCACCGTTCTCGTAGAGGTGTCTCGCAAGGCAGTCGTCCTCTCCTAGTTGTACGTTTACGCGTCAACAGATGTCACGGAACTAGATGTCACGAAACGTTGAACCGCCGACAAGTGTGCGCTCTGCACGCGTGTCGGCGGTTCGTTCTTTGTCGCGAAAGAGCGAGCGAGTAGCTTCCGGGCTATTCATCGCTGAAGGTATGCAGTCTGTGCGCGAAGCGTTGACATTTCAGGCAGGGTCGATCAAAGAGCTATATGCAACTGCCGAGATTGTGCGTGAGTTTCCGGTTCTTGAATCAGCCACCATCGTGAATGAAGATGTGCTGGCGGCTATGTGCGATACCAAATCACCACAGGGTGTGATCGCTGTCTGTGCGCTACCGATGGCGGGGCTTTCGGGGCATGCCGCTCCTCATGGTCGAGTGGCGATCCTTTCAAACGTGCGTGACCCTGGCAACGCGGGCACGATTATCAGAAGTGCAGATGCTTTCAACTTTGATCTCGTTATTTTCGCTGACGATTCAGTGGATCCATGGGCGCCCAAGGTGGTGCGCTCCGCCGCTGGTTCGCACTTCCATCTCCCCGTAGTTTCGGGTCCATCAGCCGCCGACGCGGTGAAGTGGGCCCATCAGCAGGATCTGAAAGTCGTTGCTGCTGATCTCTCCGGATCTGAAGCAACTTCCGCAGCTCCCAGATCTGCTTGGCTCTTTGGCAACGAAGCGTGGGGGTTGACCCCGGAGTCGCTAGCCCTGGCAGATTCCGTGGTGCGCATTCCCATGAGCGGGAAAGCGGAAAGTCTCAATCTTGCTACGGCGGCAGGCATCATATTCTTCCTCGCCAGCCAGGCTCGTTGACTAGACTCCACTAAGAATTTCGATCGGAGGTGAATGATGTCTGCTCCCAATAAGAGTTACGACCCGGTTGAAGTCGCAACCCTGAAAGTCGAGTATCTCAAAGAAGTAGTTGCCGAAGCCGTAGCGGCATTTGCCAAGGCCTCCACAGGTGATGAGTTGAAAGAAGCCCGTATTGCGCACGCAGGCGATCGTTCACCCCTGTCGCTGGCCAATAGAGAGATCGGCGCGCTTCCACCGGCGGCCAAGGCTGAGGCAGGCAAGCGCGTAGCGGCTGCCCGTCAGGAGATGAATGAGGCGCTTGCAGTAGCTCAAGAGCGTGTTGATAGTGCAGACGAGACCCGCGTCGTTGAAGAAGAACGCGTAGATGTGACTCTGCCAGTGCATCGGCGCCCGGTCGGTGCGCGCCATCCGCTCACCACATTGCGTGAACGTATTGCCGATCTCTTCATAGGTATGGGATACGAAGTAGCTGAAGGACCCGAGTTGGAGAACGAGTGGTTCAACTTCGACGCCCTCAATATTGGTCCAGATCATCCGGCTCGCTCGACGGCAGATACCTTCTATGTGGCACCCGTGGGATCAGGTCTCGTGATGCGCACACACACATCTCCAGTACAAGCGCGCACCATGTTGACCCAGCAACCGCCGATTTATGTCATCTGTCCTGGACGCACTTATCGCACCGATGAACTCGACGCTACGCACACTCCCGTGTTCGGTCAGGTAGAAGGATTGGTCATTGATCGGGGCGTCACCATGGCGCATCTCAAGGGAACTCTTGATCACTTTGCTACGTCCATGTTTGGCGAAGGCATTGTCACCCGTTTACGTCCAAGTTTCTTCCCATTCACTGAACCAAGCGCCGAAGTCGATTTAAAGTGCTTCCGTTGCAAGGGCTCTAACCCCACTTGCCGCACGTGTGGCGGTCAAGGATGGATTGAATGGGGAGGCTGTGGCATGGTCAATCCAAAGGTGCTCATTGCATGTGGAATTGATACAACGGAATTCTCGGGCTTTGCCTTTGGGATGGGTCTTGAGCGCACCCTCATGTTCCGTCACGGCGTCACAGACATGCGCGACATCGTCGAAGGCGACGTTCGCTTCACCACTGCTTTCGGAATGGAAATCTGATGAAGTTTCCCATTTCGTGGTTACGCGATTTTATTTCCCTTCCCGTTGATGTGACGGCTGACCAGGTTGCTGAAGCATTACTGCGTCAGGGCCTTGAGGTTGAATCCGTTTCGCATCTGGGTGAGGATCTTGTCGGGCCGGTCGTGGTGGCCCGTGTCCTCACAGTCGAGGTACTGACTGAGTTTAAGAAGCCAATTCGATGGGTGAGCGTCGATGCTGGCGAAGGTGAACCGCGTTGGATGATTTGTGGTGCGCAAAACTTTCTGCCCGGCGATCTAGTGGTCGTGGTAAAGCCTGGCGCGGTATTGCCTGGTGGGTTTGCCATCACAGCGCGCGAAACTTATGGGCATACAAGTAACGGAATGGTGTGTTCCACCAAAGAGTTGGGGCTGGGCGAGGATCATTCGGGCATCTTGGTGCTTCCAGAAGGAAGCGCCCAGGTCGGCGACGATGCTATTGCTCTGCTCAACCTTAAAGACTCCGTCATCGATTTAGCTGTCACGCCCGACCGCGGCTATGCGTTGTCCATGCGCGGGATCGCACGCGAGGTGGCGACCGCCTTCAATTTAGATTTTGTCGATCCGGTAAATAAATATGAACTTACAAATCTCGCCACATCGATTCCGGCTGCTATTGAAGACCCTTCTGGCGCAGACCGTTTAGTTTTAAGCAGTGTTACCGGATGGGATCCATCTTCGCCATCGCCAGTATGGATGCAAAATCGCTTAGCGTTATGCGGAATGCGATCAATATCTTTGGCGGTAGATGTCACAAACTACGTCATGCTCGAACTCGGTCAACCACTTCACGCTTTCGACGCAGAAAAGATCACCGGGACTTTGCGAGTTCGCAGGGCGCAAGATGGCGAAAGCCTCGAGACATTAGATCATGTGAAGCGTTCACTTATTGGCGATGATCTTCTTATCGCTGATGACAACGGCCCACTTGCCTTGGCGGGCACCATGGGTGGCCTGGCCAGTGAGATATCAGAAAATACCAACTCAATTCTTCTCGAGGCGGCACACTTTATCCCCGCGGTCGTTGGTCGAATGTCACGTCGTCACAAACTCTCCAGTGAAGCTTCGCGCAGACTCGAACGCGGTGTCGACCATGAGCTTCCTCGCTACGCCTCCGCGCGTGCGATCCAGTTACTCTGTCAATTTGGTGGGGGAGTGCACGTCACCTCGATCGATATTGATCGCCGAACACCGACGCCGGTGATCGAAATCGATCCAAGTTATCCTTCGCGTTTAGTCGGGTTTTCCTATTCGGCGCAGACTGTTGCGCAACATTTGCGGGCAGTGGGTTGTGTTGTCGAAGAGGGAT